>Ga0187893_10002506_pt1 | contig 40154 bp, 23 predicted proteins | sample MA1701074metaG_FD_139574 | JGI IMG/M metagenome (GOLD analysis project Ga0187893, IMG submission 139574) | White microbial mat communities from a basaltic lava cave in the Kipuka Kanohina Cave System on the Island of Hawaii, USA - MA170107-4 metaG ...
AATTATGATGTGACGCTGAGCCCGGCGGGTCAGCCGTTGGGTACCACGTATAGCTGGCCGGCGCCGACCATGTCGGCAGGTGGACCACAGGGCAGCCCCGGAGTTGCCGTACCGGAGAGCAACGTACTCACTATCAGCGATGCGCTTGTAAACATCGGAGCAACTCCGATTACAGCTACGTATTTCATCACGGCAACCAAAGGCCTTTGCGTAAGTGCTCCAGTCTCGGTGGTTATTACAGTCAACCCCGTTCCTGTAGGAGTGCCTGCCACACCAACTGTTTGCAGTGACGTAGCTGTCGGATTGCCTGGAGTGATCACAACAACCGGCACCAGCGCCAGCGCAGCAAGCTTTACAATAGCAACCAATCCCAACGGATTGACCCAAAGCGCCGGAACTGTCAGTGCCGGATCACTAAAGGGTCCGAATGAACTTATTGATGACGCCTGGACCAACACGACTGGCGGTAACGTAAATGTGGTTTACACCATCACACCGATTACCAGCGCCGGTTGTGCCGCAACACCATTCACAATAACAGTTACAGTGCAGCCAGAGCCTACTTCGGGGCCGGTAGCAGTTCCTGCGATTTGCAGTGATGCTTCAGTGGCTTATATACTAACCACTCCTGGTGCCAGCACATACAATATCTCGACAAACAGCAACGGACTTACCCAAAGCGCCGGGACAGTTAGCGCCGGGGTCAGCAAACTTGCCAGCGAGTTGGCCGACGACCAGTGGACAAACACAAACAGTGCGTTTGTCAGCATTGATGTTGTGTACACGGTGACCCCGGTTACGGCTGCCGGTTGTGCAGGTAATCCTTTTACCGTCACAGTTCCCGTCAAGCCAGAGCCGCTAGGCGCGAATCACAGCACGATTATTTGCAGTGCCGTAGCGCTGAACTACAACCTGCAGACAACCAACATTAACGGGCTGGGCAATTCAATGCCGAGCACTTTCAGCTGGCAGGCTGCCGACAATCCAGCAACTACCGGAGAGAGTACTACTGCCCAGTCGGGCGCCGTAATTGGAGACATCATCGTTAATCCTGGTGGTGTTGATGAGATCATTACATATACGATTGTACCTACGGGGACTGTAAGCACCTGCGCCGGCAACGCCTTTGTTCTGACTGTTACCGTGAAGCCTGCTCCGATTGGCGTCGATCAGTCGGTGATCACCTGCAGCGATGTATCGGCAAACTACAATCTTCTAAACAACGTTGCCATCCTGGGCAACAACGTCGGTAGTACTTTTGTTTGGGTTGCTGCGGCTAACCCTTTTGTAACAGGAGAAAGCACAACACCGGTTGCGGGGCCCAGCATTACAGATGTGATTACAAACCTCACCGGCTCGGACCAGATCGTGGACTACACTGTAACGCCAACAGGAGTAAACGGTTGTGTTGGCGCTGATTTCTTCATCCATGTAACCGTTCGACCGGAGCCGGTTGGAACAACAACTTCTGCGCCGGATATGTGCAGCGGTAACCCCGTTAACTACAACCTGCAGAACAATATCAATCTCTCCAACGGGTTGACTTCCACATTCCTGTGGACAGCTACACCTAACCCGAATGTTTCCGGTGATAATGTTTTTGCCCAAACGTCACCGGTAATCGGAGACGTATTGGTGAACAACACTTTTGTTCCGCAGTCGGTTGTGTACAACATAACGCCGACAGGCACGAACGGATGCGCAGGAAATCTCTTCAACATCACCGTGACCATAAACCCGGCTGCACAAATCAGCGCCGGCGCTGATATGAGAATCTGTGCAGATCAACTGACGGTGGCGCTGCCGGGTGCAATAACCTATGCCCCGAATGGTGTGACGTGGGCGAGGGTGCCAACAGGTTCTGAGACCTACTCGCCAAGCAACATGGTCGCCAACCCTTCCTACACCCACAACAGCATCGTTCCGCTCGATGGATCGGTTACTCACAACCTGGTATTTACAGCGACTGACCCCGATGGACCCGGACCATGCCCGGCTGTTTCGGACGCGATGACATTACAGGTAGATGGTTTGCCGTTCCTGCAGATAATCGGATTGCCACCCGGAATTGCAGAAAACGCACCTCCAGTTGAAGTGACCACGAACCGTGTAAACGGTGTCTTCTCGGTCAGCGCCGGTAGCGCCCTGCCTCCGCAATACGTTCTTGGCGGTGTTGATGCGGTTCAATTTGATCCGGCATTGGCGGCGCTTAACCAGTGGGATACCCTGTATTACTACTGGCAGGATCCTGTTTCACTCTGCTCAAACAAGGTTAACGATGTGATTTTCGTCACCCCTGTAACTGATATCGATTATCGCATGGAGTATCCATGTCCGCTATCAGATTGTCCTGATGTTGATTTCAATTTGGCTTTTGATGAATTCACCCTCTGCTCAAATTCCGGTACAATCAGAATTGTTGGTATTCCTGCAGCTTCCAATGGGGTTCCTGCGGGAACCAACTTTAGCGCGATTCCGGTACCGGGCTACGATCCCACCGGTGCCATTCTGGGCTCCAGGATTTCATCGGTAGCAAACGAGTGGTATTTGGATACAAATGGATTGCCTTCTGGCATTTACAGGATGATGTACAATTACCTGGATCCAATGACCATGCTCCCGTCGACACCCAAATCCCACTTTATCCGCGTGTGGGCCGCACCCGATGCAGTTATTTCTGCGCCTGCCAACAACTGCAATACGGCAGGGGTACCAATGAACAGCACTTCGTTCATGATCGGTGCAAATCCTTTTGGAGGTTCCATTATCCAACATAGCTGGAATTTTGGAGGCGGCAATCCCCCCGTAACGGCAACAGGACCCTCCGTCGTTCAGCTTTACCCGGTATCCGGACTATATACGGTAACACTGACTGTTACAACGAACCAGTTATGCGTGGATACCGAAAACTTTGTTGTTCAGGTAGGTCAACCTCCGATTGTTGACTTTGCATGGGCAGCCATCTGTACTAACGACCTGACGAACTTCCAGGATTTGTCGAATCCAGGGATAAGCACGATCGTCCAGTATGACTGGGACTTCGGCGATACAAATACGATTTCGGGACCGCCGGCTGGCGCAGCTCCTGAGGGTGGAACATTCAAAGATCCGCTACACAATTATGGGGGTACAGCTGTGTATCCTGTAACACTTACGGTAACTACAAATGACAATTGTACCAACAACATAACCAAGGGCGTTGCGATCCTGACTGGAGGAGTTACGGTGGCTCCCACCCCGCTGGCACCCTACTTCATAGACTTCAACAACGGTCCCGGGAGCTGGATTCCCGAACGACTCGATACTGGCAACCAAATCAGCTGGATTCGGACTGAAGCTGCCGGCTTCAATATCACTTCTCCAGCCGGAGATTCGGTGTGGTGGACAGGCTACAAGAAGTTGAACCTGGGCGACTCAACTTACTACGATCTGGAGCATTCTGCCGTAAATGGTCCGTGTTTTGACCTGGCCAACCTTAGCAGGCCGATGTTCGAGATGGACTATTGGTCAGATACGGAAAAGAATATAGACGGTGCAGTGGTGCAGTTCTCAATAAATGGAGGGCTGAATTGGCAATTGTTAGGTCCGCTCTTTGGTCAACCTCGCGACCAGGGTATTAACTGGTACGATCCAGGTGCGCTCATTAACGCTGACCCGGGCCAGCAGTTGAAAAAGACTGCCTTGCCCCCATATGGATGGACAGACAAGACCGGCGGCTGGAGGCGGGCAAAGTTCAACCTGGACATTGTTCCCAGTGGCTCACGGAGCCAGGTGCGGGTGCGCGTCGCCTTCGGTTCCAATGACCAAAACGCCTTTGGTCAGCAGTATGACGGTTTTGCCTTTGACAACGTTAAAGTAGGGGAGAAGTCACGACGGGTTCTTGTCGAGAATTTTACCAACTCACCCACTACGCCCACGCCAGACCAGATTTGGATAACCGGAGAGTACAACCAGCAGCTTGGCATGAGAGGTCCTGGCAATTCGGACTTCTATTACCTGAATTACCACATCGGAACGGGAGACCCTTTGAGCAAGGACAATCGTGTTGATCCAGGTGCTCGTTCTGCATTCATGGGCGCGTCGGCGCCTCCCTGGACGATCGTTGACGGCTTGAAGGACGGCACAACATTTACCGGCCTTTTCCTTGATCTCGATGAGATTGAGGCGGACCGCCGCGCACTTGTCGATCCTCAGTTCACGCTAGTATTGGACACAATTGACACCAATCCAATCAACGCCAACCAAATCGGTGTAGAGCTGACGATGACAGCCAACACGCCACACATTGGCCAGCCGCTGCTTGCCCAGGTCATCCTGGTTGAGAATATGGTAGGTTCAATGGAGAACGTTGTGCGCAAACACCTCTTCGGGGCTGACGGCCGCACGATCAGCCAGGATTTCCCCACCCCCGGTGTTTCACAAAGGATAGAACAGGCTGTCAATGTCGTGATAGACGTGCCCATTGCCGATCCAACGAATCTATCCCTGGTTGCCTATGTTCAGAACAAGAATACGAAGGAAATATACCAGGCTATTGTAGCTCCTGCTCCGTATAAACGTGGTGCTGTGATTGTAGGCCTCGAGGACGACAAAACATCTACCACACTTGGCGGCATCAAAGCATATCCCAACCCTGCAAATGGCAAGCTTTTCCTGGGCGTACCTCCAAATCAGGCTGTTGATGGCTTCACATGGAAATTAATCGATCAGCGTGGCGTTGCCGTGAAGCAAGGTGACTTCAATGACCTGATCAATGACGCCCACGAGATCAGCGTTAGAGACCTGGCCAACGGCATGTACATCATTCAACTAACCGGCCCTGGTCATTCGGTTGTTCACCGCAAGGTGATGGTGATGAACCGCAACTGACCCACTCCAGCGGTCACACATGGACAACCGCACCTTACTTGGGAGTTCAGTCGTTCCTTTCCGCCTCGTGTTCATCATGTGGCTGGTGTACACGGTCGAATTCTATGTTCAAATGGACTTTGGATGGCTCGGCATCATGCCACGTACCCTAACCGGCTTGCCAGGCGTGCTAACTGCTCCGCTAATCCATGGTGACCTCAGACACCTGGTATCCAATACGGTCCCGCTGTTGTTCCTCGGGCCTGTGTTGTTCTACTTTTATCCACGTATTGCACCTGTTGTATTCGTGCGCTGCTACCTGATCACCAACTTCCTGGTATGGCTGCTTAGTCCGCGATTGTCGTATCACATCGGGGCAAGCGGGTTGGTGTACGGATTGTCCACATTTTTGATTTTCTTTGGACTGCTTAGATGGAATGCCTGGTCTTTGCTCATTTCCGCGGTTGTGTTTCTTTTGTATGGTGGAATTTTCTACGGCATCTTCCCGGATAATCCCCACGTCTCCTGGGAATCACACCTGGCCGGCGTCCTGGTTGGCATCGGTTCTGCTTATGGCTTTAAGGATGACCGTCGCGTTTAGATAGATGGACAGCAACGCCCAAACAGTACTGGCAGACCTTCGCGCGAAGCGATATGCACCGGTTTACCTCCTGCAGGGAGAAGAAACCTATTACATCGATGTCATTTCCCGGTTCATTGAAGAGAATACCCTCACCGAAGCGGAGCGAGGATTCAATCAAGTCATACTTTATGGGAAAGAGACGCCAGTTCATGTTCTCCTCAATCACGCGAGGAGATTCCCGATGATGGCTGAACGCCAGGTGGTTATTGTGCGCGAAGCACAAGAGCTGCAAGACCTTGGTAAGGAAGCTGGACAGAAGCTGATGCTTGACTACTTTCGACGCCCTGTACCCAGTACAATTCTCGTTCTTTGCCATATGCACAAGACCCTTGACAAGCGAAAGGAACTTGGTAAAATGGCGGAGCAGTTAACAACATGCCTGACCTTTAAAAGACTTTATGATAACCAACTGCCCGACTTTATTGAAGAACATGTAGCATCAAGAGGTTGTTCGATTGAGGGTGGGGCTGTGCGGGTACTCTGTGAATCTGTTGGGACTGACCTGAGCAGGATGGTAACAGAAATTGACAAGGTATTGACGGCCAAAGCCCCCGGATACAGGATTACGGAATCTGACGTAATGACTCAGGTGGGGATGAGCAGGGAATTCAACGTGTTTGAATTGCAGCGCGCCTTGATCGCCCAGGATCAGGCAAAGGCTGTTCAGATCGCTGACTACTTCTCAGGCAACACAAGGAAAAACCCTTTGATCATGATTGTCTCCTTTCTGTATGGATTCTATTCGAAACTGTACGCGCTGGGGAGTGCCTCTAGTAATGGTGATACGGCAGCTGTTAATGCATTGAAAATCAATTCTTATGCGATGAGAGATTACACCACTGCTTTGAGCAAATACTCTGTTCGTAAGCTTGCCGAGTGTGTTTCGTTGCTGAAAGACGCTGACCTTCGTCTGAAAGGCGTGAATAGCACTTCTACCGACGAGAGACAACTACTCAGGGAGCTTGTCACGCGCCTGATAAGGCAAGTGTAAACATCAGGACGCCAAAAGGTTTACCGTTAGCCTGTAGAAGGGTGCTTTTTTCTTGTGGATTGTTTACTTTTGAACTGCCTGTATACCTGAATTTTTTGACAGGATATTGATTTTTTGAACTGTTGCCGGCAATAATATCCCCGACAATCTGTTCTGAGAAAAGTGAATGCATGAGTAGAGGTACGTCGGTACTTGTGGTTTGTTGTTTCTGTTTTACCGCTTCATTGGGGCAGGCAACGCTGAGCCAATCTCTGGCCGACATCTCCTTTCAGTCTGGTGCCGACCGGATAAAACACCAGCAGTATGGCTCTGCTTATGATGCATTCAGCAGGTTCCTCGATGATGCTCCTGTAACGGATCCAAGGCGAATAGAAGCCGAGTACTACCGGGCCTATTGCGCTGTGACACTGCTCAACCCCGCGGGAGAGGAACAGTTAGGCACCTTTGTGGAACGACACCCGAATCACCCAAAGGCATTGGTTGCGTATTATGAATTGGCCAATCACTTCTACAACGAAAAAAACTATCCCAAAGCCTCCCTTCACTTTTCAAAAGTGAACTTCAAGTCATTGCCCGACGACTACGCGGCTACCGGGCGGTTCCGATGGGGGTATAGTCTGTTTAGCCAGCGTAACATGGTCAATGCCCTGGATCAATTCAATGCAATCAAAGCGCTTGGTGGAACCTACGGACCGGCTGCCAGCTACTATGCAGGATTTATCGAACTGTCGGCTGGCGACTATGACAATGCCATCCTTGATCTTCAGCGTGCTGAGAAGAACGAATCGTACGCGACAGTAGTGCCTCCACTGATCGCCACAGCCTACCAGCGTCAGGGCAAAGACGATGAGCTGATCCGATATGCTGAACCGCTCCTGAGCCGCGAAGATCTTGCGACAGATGAACTGTCATTGCTCATCGCTGAGGCCTGGTTCAGAAAGAAAAACTATTCAAAAGCCCTGTCGGCCTACACCGAATACCTCGACGAGCATGAATCAGCTGCTCGGTCGGTCTATTACCGCGCCGGATTTGCCGCATGGAGCAGTTCTAACGATACCCTCACCGTCAAGTACCTCAATCAGGCGGCATCCGACAAGGACTCCGTTGGTCTATACGCCTCCTACCTGTTAGGCTCGGTTTACCTCAAGCGTCACGAGAAGGTTCTTGCTTTGACGGCATTCGGGGTGGCCCGCAATTTCAAGGACAACCCACGAATCGCAGAAGAAAGCCTTCTCCTTTCGGCAAAGATCAATTACGACCTCGGACGCCCAGATATTGCCATTCGCGAGTTTGAATCAGTCCTGGAGTTATATCCTCAATCTTCGCACACCCAGGAGATCAAGGAGTTGCTTGCGCAGGCTTATATCAACGCGAACAATGTAAACAAGGCCATTGCTTACATCGAGGCATTGTCTCACCGCACACCTCCTGTTGACAGGGCTTACCAGAAGGCAACTTATCTGAAAGGGACAGAGTACTTTAACAAGGAGGACTATGCGCAGGCAGCAACACAGTTCCGAAAGTCGCTTGAAGTGCCACTCGATCATCGCATTGTTGCCGAGGCAAGCTATTGGCTGGCCGAAACATACTCCGTTGGAAAAAGGTGGGAAGAAGCCGTGCCACACTACGAAAAAGCACTAAGCAGCGATGGACTCACAACGGAAATGGCAGTTGCCATGCGATATGGTCTTGGATACGCACGCTACAACCTGCAGCAATACGACAAGGCTTTCATCAGTTTCAGGGATTTTGCCAGCCGGGGACAGCGCTCCCCAAACTATTCAGACGGGCTCCTTCGCATGGCAGACTGCCAGTATGTGTTGAAGGCATATTCTGAATCGGTGACCACATATCGCCGGGTAATTGATCTCAAATCAGTGGACAGCGAGTACGCACGGCTGCAATGCGGAAAAATCATGTCGATCCTTCGCCGGTATGATGAGGCTGAGAACGAGCTATCCATTGTGAGCCGCACGGCCTCCAGATTTGCCGATGAGGCCAGGTTTCAACTGGGACAGGTCGACCTGGCGCGGGGTAATTATCCTTCTGCCGTCAAGAACTTTAGCGTACTTCTCTCGACTTCGCCCGACAGTCGATTTGCTCCGTTCGCCTACAGCAGGCGGGCAGCCGCCAATTACAACCTGAAGAACTACAGCCAAACTGCCGATGATTATATCGCCGTGGTGGAAAAATATCCGGCCCACCCGGCTGGAGTGGATGTGCTGCTTCTATTGCAGGAGGCGCTTCGGCTTGCAGGACGGACCGAAGAATTTGAAAAGTACCTGGCTCTTTATAAGCAGGCAAACCCGGATGCCCGGGGTATTGAATCTGTGGAATTCGAAACTGCCAAGAGCCACTACTTCAGCCAACACTACGACAAGGCGAAGGATGCCCTGGCAGCCTTACTTCGGAACTACCCCGAGAGCGTGCATGCAACAGAGGCGAGGTATTACGAGGCAGAATCATACTACAGGCTCAAGGACATGGAGAAATCCCTTGAGCTTCACAAACAGGTGTCGTCTGATCCCGCATTTGCGCTGGTTACAAGATCGGTCGGACGGGTTGGGGAAATTGAATTCAAGCTTCAACGCTATGAAAGTGCCGTAGCTGCCTATGGTAGACTTGCTGCGATCGCATCAAACAAGAAAGATGCTTTCACAGCGCTAAACGGATTGATGGAGACGTACTACTTACTTGCTTCATACGATTCGTGTGAGCGATACGCCCGTAAAGTTCAGGAGCTGGGCAGTGTTGGTATTAATGCCGCAGGCAAGGCGTCTCTCTTCCTTGGGAAATGCTCAAGGGCACGTGGAGACTATGATACCGCAAAAGACGAGTTCCTCACGACGATCAACGCTGCACAAGACGAGTATGGCGCTGAAGCCAAATACCTGCTTGCTGAAATCTTCTTCCTGCAGGGCAACCACACCATGTGCCGGGAAACATTGATTTCACTCAACCATGATTTCGCACCTTATGAAGCATGGGTTGGAAAATCGTTCCTGCTGCTGGCAGAGGATTACATGGCCACACAAGAGGTGTTCCAGGCCAAGGGCACACTACGCTCTTTGATTGACAACTTTCCCAAAGCAGACGTAAGGGAACGCGCCGCGGAAAGGCTCAAAGCCATCGAAGCTTCAGAGCAGATGCAGAAGTTTATCAGGAACGACTCAACAGAGCGAAAACCATGAAGCCGGCAAAGATCTTGACGTGGCCCGTGATTGTCTTCCTGGCGGGGGTGTGTTTGTCGCTGACGGCAATGGCACAGGAAACGTGGGAGAAAGAGGGTGAAGGCGAGATAAAAGACCTTGAAATCGAACTGACAAAGGAGCGTCAACTCTCCCTGCCACGGGCGAATCGATACTTCGAGAAAGTCCCACCCAGGCCTTTTGAGCCGATTGTGCCGGCCATCACCTACAATGTAACTATCATTCCATTCAACGCCCCCAATTACTTACCGGCCATCCGCCCGCTGCGCATCAGGCAGGAGGAGCTCTCGCGCCTTTACGGGAATTACCTGAGCGGTGGTGTGGGCAACTACACTTCCTTCATGCTTGATGGAAGTGTGGCCACCAAACGCGACAAGAAGAAAATGCTTGGAGCTGATCTCTATTGGAGGGGCTTTGGCAAAGGCCCCGTTGATGAAGACAATTCTGCGCAGTCGACGACGCGCTTTCGGTTACACGGAAGTACCACGACCGACGCAGCTATTCTTGGTGCACAGGTGAACTACCTTGGTCGGCGCGGATACTTTTATGGATACGCGCCCGGAACAGATGTGAACCGGGACGTGATCAAGCAGGTCTATGATGCATTCTCCGCAAACGTTTCGATGGAGAACAAGAAGAAGGGCAAGATGAACTATCGGTTTGAGGGAGGCTTCAGCCGGCTCCAGGACTCACATGTGACTTCTGAAAATGAATTGGCATTCAGATTTGATGGTTACTACTCGTTAAAGGAAGGGCGTGGGATCACCCTCACGGGAGATTTTATCTTTATAAACCGAAAGGATTCGCTCTTCGACCAGGGCAGAAACCTGATCCGCATCCAACCTGCTTACATTTTTAGTCCATCTGAAAAATTCATGCTGACGGCCGGAGTGAACCTGGCCATTACCAACGACACGTTTGCTGACGGCAGTACCGGGTTCAGGGCATTCCCCCATCTGCAGGGCACATACGAGTTGACGAAGAAAGTGAACGCCTACGCCATTGTAACCGGTAACGTCGACAAGGTAAACCTTCATTCACTTACTGCCGAAAACTTCTGGTTGGATGCCAACCAGCCAATCGTTCACACAGAGCGCGGAATCCAGGCTGAGGGCGGAATCCAGGCAACTGCAGGATCGAAGTTCAGCACGCGGCTGGGTGTATCTGTCACAGGCTTTAAGAGCCCTTACTTCTATTCAACTGTGCGCAAAAGCTATGATCCAGGCGGCAACTCCATTGGTTTCCAAGTGGACCGGTTTGCGTTGTTGTATGATAAAACAATGAGGCAGGTGAATCCTTACGCGGAAGCCACTTACGATCACGCCGACCTGCTCTCGATCACGATGCGCGCAGACTACTTTGATTACAAGACAGACCTTCTTGCCGAGGCATACCATCGCCCAACTTACAGAGGCGATGTCAGGATACGCTATAATCTTTTTAACAAGTTTTCTTTTCAGGCGGGGTTTGTCGTACAGGGTGGGATGAGGGCAGTGGATCCAGTCACGGGTTTGGTGCTGACGCTTAACACAGCGACCGACCTCAACGTGAAAGTGCGGTACTTCCTGTCGCGGCAGATCTCGGCGTTTGTTCAGTTGGACAACATCCTGTCGAGCGAGTATCCGATTTACTATAACTATCCGGCCCGAGGCTTCCAGGCACTCGTAGGAGCGAGTTGGAGCTTCTGATGACTTCTATACTTGTCCGCCGTAGCTTCAGCGAAGGGCGGATTATTGTGATTTTTGCGTTATTTTTGTTTAACCAAAAGCTTAAACCCCCAAGTCATGGCCTTTAAGGAAGATGACGATCGATCGAAAGAGGAGAGGAAAGACAGTTCAGACGAGAATTTTGGACTGCCCGATCTGGAGATGAAGCCATTGGATGATCCCGCAAGCAGGACGACAAGCGCTGACTCCGGCAGTGGAAGTTCTTCAGGATCATACGACTCCACGTATGGAGCAGAAGAGCCCAAGTCCAGGGCTCCCTTGATCCTGACCATAGTAATCATCCTCGTCGTAGCAATTGCGGGATACCTGATTTACAATTTTGTGTATGTACCACGCGAGGCCGAAAAAGCCAAGCGCGAGGAGATGGCTCGCCAGGAAGCGGCACGCAGAAAGGCCGAGGCGGAGCGCCTGGCAAAGGAAAAAGCAGACGCAGAGGAAGAGCGCAGAAGGCAGGAGGAACTCGCCAAGACGCCTTCTGTCGGTACAATCGACGTACTAAGCGCGCGCACCAGACGTTACTATGTCATTATCTGCAGCGATATAGATGACGACCTGCTCATGGATTATGCGAAGAAGCTGACAGCCACCGGCATCAGCCTGAAAGTGATACCCCCGTTTGGAGGCAAACAGTTTCACAGGCTCGCGATTGCCGATCATGATACGTTCGCGAATGCACAGGCAAGTGCCGACGCAGCCAAGGCCACGTATGGTAACGGTGTATGGGTCCTCAAGTATTGATAACAGATAACCAGCGACTGACGACTAACGACTGATTTTTACTTTTTACGGTGCTATATTTTTTGAACTATGATTTTTGCCCAGATCGCTACGGGCGCGGTTGCGCCTGAAACCACTTCGCTATCCATCATGGACCTGGCGATCAAAGGAGGTTTCATGATGATCCCCATCGTGCTGTCATCATTTGTTGCACTTTATGTTTTTGTTGAACGAATCCTGACGATCAACAAGGCGAACCAGAGCCCTGATGCCTTCATCGGCAAGATCAAGGAGCTGGTCCTGAAAGGGGATATCAACGGCGCCAGGATGCTATGTGCCCAGTTTGATAGCCCCATTGCCCGGATGATAGAGAAAGGCGTGTCCCGGATCGGTAGTCCACTCAAGAACATTGAGGCCTCAATTGAAAATGTTGGGAAAATCGAGCTCTTCAAACTTGAAAAGAACCTGTCTATCCTCGCTACGGTGTCCGGTGCGGCTCCGATGATGGGATTCCTTGGTACCGTGATCGGTATGGTTGAAGCCTTTATTGCTATTGCCCAGGAAGAAGGCTCGGTGAGCCCAAAGTTGCTCTCGTCGGGGATTTACACGGCGATGATAACGACAGTGGCGGGCTTGATCGTGGGCATCATGGCCTATCTGGCATACAATTACCTTGTGACACGTGTGTCGAAGGTTGTCCACAGGATGGAATACTCATCCATTGAATTCATTGATTTGCTCCAGGAGCCTCGATAACCAGACCATGGATCTGAAAACTAGAAACAAGGTTGACGTTGTGTTCAGCATGGCTTCGATGACTGATCTCATTTTCCTGCTGTTGATCTTTTTCATGTTGACAGCCTCATTTGTGACCCCCTCAGGGCTGCCAGTCAACCTACCCACAAGCAAGTCCAGCACTATCGAGGTGCAGAAAGTGTCTTTGACAATTACCAGAGACCTTCAGTTCTACGTTAATGATAAACGGGTGGCAAGAAGCGGCATCGAAATCGCACTGAAGCCGCTGCTCAGCAATCCGGCGGGGGTTGTTGTGCTGCATATTGATGAAAGTGTTCCGACAAGGGAATTGGTGTATGTGGCCGGCATCGCAACGTCCCTCAATGCCCGCGTGACGATCGCTACCAAACCAAAATAGCCAAACAATGGACGCCCGGGAAAAACGAAACAGGAGGGTGGGGATACTTACTTCGGTGGGAGTCCATGCGGTAGTTTTCCTGATCCTGTTTTTTGTGATTGCATGGCGGGCGCCGGATCCGCCGCTTCCCGAGTATGGCATCGAGCTGAACTTTGGCCTTGATGACCAGGGCACGGGCGATGTTCAGCCTGAGGAACCCGCAGGAGACAGAGGCGATTCGGAGACAGAGGAAAATGCACAGACAGAAAAACAGGAAGAGTCTTCACCAGCCGAAAAAACTGATGAATCGGCAACCGCGCAGACCGAGGAGCCCGTGGTGTCGAAGGCAGAGAGCCCGGTCACGGTGAAAGAGGAACCAAAGACAACTGCATCAAAGGAAACCACCAAGCCCGAGACGAAGGAGCAGTCAAAAGAATCAATGGAAAAGCTCACCGAAACCAAACCAAAAGATGCGGCCGCCAAGGATGTGACGGAGAAGGGCGATGCAACCAGTCACGGAGACGATGCCAGGAAAACGGGCGACAAAGGCAGTGAAGAAGGCAAGTTGGATGCCAAGGCACTCTATGGTACACCAGGCGGCGGCGGGGGAGGAGCCGGTATGAATCTCCAAATGTCGGGATGGGCATGGGCCGAAGAGCCGACCATTCCTCAATTGCCAGATAACGAGGATGGCAGGATCGTGTTTGAAATCGAATGCGATGAGAACGGAGATATTACAGGCATTACTTCCCTCGAGCGCACCCTCAGTCCCCGGGCGGAGCAATTGCTCAAAGACATGATCAGAAAGAACTCGCTTGTCCGTACCTCGGGCGGAATGGTCCCTGAGCGATCGAAAGGAAAGATTGTCTTTGTCCTCAGGACGAAGTAACCTTTGCCGTTGTTTTGTAAAGGTCCCTTGCAATACGTTCCGGTATTCCTTTAGGTACAATTTCTGCCAGCTTGGAACTCAGCCAGTTAGTAAAGCCTGGTATAATCTCAGCTTTACCGGCAAACAGCCCCTTCAGGGCGGCCTTTGCAACGGCTTCAGGTGTCATGCTGAACTTCTCGGATTTCTCCTTGACCGCCTGGAGGTTGGCCCGCTCGATGAATCCGGTTGTGACGGGACCTGGACAGAGGCACGAGACCGAAACGGTTGTCCCCTTCAATTCCCAACGAAGCCCGCGGCTAAGCGAAAGCACGAAGGATTTGGTGGCTGCATAGAGCGAAAGGGTGGGCACGGCCTGGTAGGCGGCCGTACTGGAAACATTGAGAATGTAGGCTTTCGGCTGCAGTTTGAGCATGGGAACAAATGCCTTGCACAGCGAAGCAAGTGTAAACATGTTCAGCTGTATCATCCCAGCGAACTCTTGTTCCGGTAAATCGGGAAGCGGCCCCCAGTATCCAAAGCCAGCATTGTTGATCAAGATATCAATCCCGAACTTCCTGTCCTTAACCCAATCAACAAGTTTCGATGGTGCATCAGGGGTGGCCAGATCCAGTACAAGGAATTCAGCAGCCACAGCATATTGCAGCCTGATTTCCTTGCAGTGATTTTCAAGAAGATCCCTTGAACGGGCGACCAGCAGAACATCGTGCTTGCGTGCTGCGAGCGCTCGGGCCAGTGCGAGCCCAATACCACCACTGGCTCCAGTGATGAGGGCAAAAGCCATGTTACTTGTCGGTAACCAGCGAAGCGAATCGCTGGTAGAGGAGCGGTTTGCTATCCACCGTGCGGGGAAGGTATTTACCGGCTACTATTGGAATGTACATCACCCGGCGACGGCTCCTTTCACCTACAAAGGGCGACTGCGCTACGCGATGCCAGATTCTGCCGTCGTGGACGGTCAGATCTCCCGGCTCAACACTGAGTCCGAACTCGTGCTTATCTGCTTCCTTTTGTAAATAATAGAACTTCCTGAACAACAACGTCCGCAAGCCCTTGTTGTGCGTGCCTGGCAGGATGCGGAGACCGCCATTTTCTGGTGAGGAGTGGTCCATGTGCAACCCGACATTCAACATCGGCATGATCTTGTTGCCGTAGAAAATGTCGCGCAATGCGTCGGTATGCCAGCCAAGCTGCGTATAGTTGCTGTTTTCGGTGTTCACATAATGATTGAACACCAGGCCGTCCCTTTCGTTGACGCCAATTCGTGAATCAGCTGCGCCAATAAACTCAAAGAGTGACGACAGGCGCGGATCCTTAAGGAACTCTTCAAAAAGCGGTGAGAACTGGTTAAGAAAAGCAAATCGTTGAACGATCTGCTTGCCATTGACATCCCGACCGAACTTGATGGGAACACCGTTTACCATTTTCCTGCCTTCCGCAATCCACTCCTCCTGGACCCGCTCCGACTCCCTGATCATCGCAGCAATGGTCTCCCTGCTGGCAAAACTCTTGAAGTGAATGAATCCGTAGGCCTCAAAAAATTTCAGCTGTTCGGCGGAAAGTTTGTTGCCCAGTGTAAACCGAGGGTAGATTCCCCTGGACAAATCTATTTCGCTCAGCACAGATGACTCCATCGTCCTTTTGGGTTTAGTCTAAACAATGAAAATGTAAAATACTCGAATTTTATCGATTTGTTACTATTCCGCTTTTCAGCAGGCTGCAAAAATAGGGATTTTTGGCTTATTCCAAGGGTTTTTGAACCCCGACCGCGCGAATTAAATGCCTTGTGCCCCAGTAGGCTGCCCAGGTAATCGGGGGCGCCGCGATAAGGTCAATTGTGTAGTGGACGTGCTGCCAGGCGAGGAAAAGTGCCATCAAAGCAGTCCCGAACAGCTTCACCGCGTACCATCCACGATTGCGCTCCACGAAAACCATAGCCAACATCGTGCTGACATGACCGGAGAAGAATAAATCTTTGGCGAACGCCTGTTGGGGATACACAAGATATTCAGAGATCGGGTCGATCAACAGAATCATGTCAACCGGAGGCTCCAGTGTCACGGCGTACATGGTAATGGCGCGGAAGATATTGACGACGCAGTAGGTCATCACACCAGTTAAAAGTACAGCGGGACTGCGGCGATACATCCAGATCGTCTGAGCCAATGCTACTCCCAGGATGAAGAACACAGCGGAAGACCAGTCAACCGGGGTGAAAAGGTTTAGAATTGGATCATTAAGGAGGATACCCGGCCTGGGCGTCAACAGTTCCTTGTAATAGATAGGCATGAACAGCACCATCGAGAGAAGTGTGGTGAGGCAGAAAGCTATAATCCAACGACCCCGTGAAGTGCGCAACCATTCCCGCCACGTGATGTCCATCAGCCGGCTACGATCAGGTAATAGTTTTTCTTGCCTTTCTGCACGAGCAGATAACGGTTGTGGAGCAGGGAATACGACGGCTTTTGCGTGGCGTCTTCGACCCTGATCTTGTTAATGCTCACCCCGCCTCCCTGGATCATGCGTCGTGCTTCGGCCTTGAAGGGAAAGATCTTCCCCTGGGTAGTTTCAGAGAGCAAGTCAGTTACCGTCGCCGCGGCTGTGATGGCATCACGGGTAATCCGGATGGTTGGCACACCCTCGAGCACTGCAAGCAGGGTTGCCTCGTCGAGCCGGGCCAGATCCTCCGTTACAGACTGGCCAAAGAGGATCTGGGAAGCATTCCTTGCGGAATTGTAATCAGAAACCGAGTGAACCCTGATCATGATCTGTTTGGCCAGTTCATGCTGCAGCAGCCTCTGGTGTGGCGCTTTTTGGTGAGCATGAACCAACTCATCTATTGCTTCCCGGGTGAGGTCCGTAAATATCCTGATGTAGCTGGCGGCGTCCTCATCGGAAGTGCTCAGCCAGTACTGATAAAAGTGGTAAGGAGAGGTCTTCGCAGGGTCGAGCCACACATTGCCTTGCTCTGTCTTGCCGAACTTCGAACCATCCGCCTTTTTTATCAGTGGTGTAGTCAAGGCAAAGGCCTCGCCTCCATCTTTTCTTCTAATCAACTCGGTGCCAGTGACGATGTTGCCCCATTGGTCGGAGCCGCCCATCTGAAGGCGGCAGCCTTTGTTCTTGTAGAGCCAGTAGAAATCATAGCCCTGCACAAGCTGGTACGAAAACTCGGTGAAGGATAGCCCCGAATCGAGGCGGTTTTGAACCGAGTCCTTCGCCATCATATAATTGACGGAAATGTGCTTGCCTACTTCACGAATGAAATCAAGGAACCGGAAGTCCTTGAACCAGTCGTAGTTGTTAACCATTTCGGCCTGGACGGGACCCGGTGAGAAATCGAGAAAGCCCTCAAGTTGTTTCCGGACACAGGCCTCATTGTGCCGCAGGGTGTCTTCCGACAGGAGGTTTCGCTCCGCAGCCTTCCCCGAGGGATCACCCACCATGCCTGTAGCGCCGCCGACCAGTACGATGGGCTTGTGGCCGCATCTTTGGAAGTTGACGAGCGTCATGATCTGTACGAGGTTCCCGATATGCAATGAATCGGAGGTCGGATCGAAGCCGATGTATCCGGCTGAGCGCCCCTTTTGCAGGTGCTCCTCCGTACCGGGCATCAGGTTGTGTACCATACCGCGCCAGGTAAGGTCCTGAACAAAGTTTTGACTCTTCACGGCAGGCAAATCAGGGTGCAAATATAGACGGGTCACGGGATAAACAGGAAACGGATTGTCAGGGGGCACGATAATCCGCTACCTTGGCGTAAAACCGGAATGAATGAAACAACCCGAGTCACTTCTACAAGTCGCTGAGTTTCACCGCACCTTCAAGCATCCTATCCTGGAGCAACCGGCCATACCAGATGAGAAACGTTGCAGGCTCCGTGTAGAGCTCATCGCTGAAGAACTGAAAGAACTGGAAGCTGCCATCCGTGATAAGGACATTGTGGGAGTGGCGGATGCCTTGTGCGACATCCAATACGTGCTCTCCGGTGCGGTGCTGGAGTTCGGACTGGGAGGCAAGTTCAATGCGCTTTTTGAGGAAGTGCAGCGTTCCAACATGAGCAAGGCCTGCGCATCCGAGGAGGAGGCCATGGAAACGGTGGCCTGGTACAAGGACCACGACAATACAGAATGCTACTACGTAAAGGCGGGAGGCAGGTGGTTGGTCTACCGCAAGTCCGACAACAAGACCATGAAGTCGAGGCGGTATTCTCCGGCCGACCTTGAACCCATTCTGAAGGCCTGAAACACACGAAAAACGGGCCAGAATCGTTTTTTATGCTAGTTTTGAAGATTAAACGCTAGTTGAATGCAGTATTCGCACGAAAACCTGAGCCCGTTCCTGCAGGGCTGGTACGTGGCCATGATCATTGGAGCCATTGTCTTGTTCGCAGCAGGCATCCTGATTTATCTCGTGCACAACCTGCGGGTGGCCCTCATAAAGGATTTCAAGAAGAAGTACGACTACATCAACAGCCAGGAAGTCAGCTGGTACAAGTGGACATTCTACTGCTTTGGGGCAGGGATAGGTTTGCTGATCAACATGTACGGTTCGGGTGAACGTGTGCTTAACGAGGTTGGCGTATGGTTCTTCGTGCGGATGTTCTTTGGCATTGCCGGCGCAACGCTCGTCGGCTACGTCGCCAACCTTATTCTTCAGTATTATTACCCCACAAAGCTCAACAACAAATTGAAAAAGTGGCGCTATATCCCGCGCGTGAACCCAAAGACGGGCAACCGTATGCGCCTGTTGACGGAGGAGGAGGAAGACGTTCACCTGGACGAAGGACAGGAGGCCGAGGAGAGCATATTCTCCATCGACTACGACGTTTGGATCGATGACAAGACCGGTGACATACAGGTTGAGAAATACCAGGGGCATCTTACTGCACTTCGCTGCAACAACTGCGGATTCTTTACCATGAGGGTCGTTGAGGAAGAAGTCTCCCAGCGATTTGACGACGGGCAGGCCAAGGAGATCATCAAGCACTATAAATGCGATTACTGCAAGAACGTCAGGGCCACGGCATTTCCGATTTCACGCAAGGAGGGTGACGATTTCAAGCAGTTCCGCAGTTCGACAAAGCGCAACACACGGAACATCGATTCCGTACGTATTGAAATCCACTCGGTACTTTCCGGCAAGCGGTTTTACGAGTTTGAGAGCATCGAGAAGGCCCAGAAGTTCCTGGAGGAGTTCGACATTGATAAATCAGCCAAACAGTAGGCCCGCAATTTGCGGGGTACAGGCGGATGGGGATTAAATTCAGTCTAGTCATGAGAAAAGCGGCCCTTTTGTTGATTCTGGTGGCGACAGGTTTAAAGGGGTTACCCCTGGGCCTTGACACAGCACGGCTTAAACCCGGGCCAACATTCGGAAAAGAGTTGAAGCTTGTTACCAACTTGCTTGACAATCAACATTTTAGAAAGATCAAGTTCAATGATTCATTGTCGTCAGTTGTGTATGATGATTTCTTCAGTACGCTTGATCCCAGCCATGTTTATTTCCTTAAGTCTGACTTGTCAAGCTTTGAAGCATATCGAACACGGATCGACGACCTGGCGCGGGCAGAGGATTGTTCTCCTGCTTTTGCCATATACGCCGTCTTCCGGGAGCGTTACCGGGCGCGGTTTCGCATTGTGCTTGACAACCTGGTAAAACAGGAATTTGACTATTCGGTTGACGAGTATTACGAATCGGACCGGGACGCATTGCCCTGGGCCGCGTCCCAGGCGGAACTTGACGACGTCTGGCGCAAAGTGATTAAAAGCCAGGCACTCTCACTAAAACTCGCCGGCAAAAAGCAACCGGAAATAACCGATCTTCTGAAAAGTCGCTATGAACGACTGTTGAAGAATTATGATCAACTCAACAGCGAGGACGTGTTCAGCTTCTATATGAACTGCATCACGGAGTCCTTCGATCCCCATACAAACTACTTCTCACCGAAAGCCACAGAACTTTTCAAGCAGCAGATGAGTCTTTCCCTTGAAGGAATTGGCGCAAGACTTACAACAGAAAATGACTACACAAAAGTCGCTGAAATTATCCCTGGGGGGCCTGCCGATAAGGCAAAGAACCTTCACGCGAATGACCTGATCTCGGGGGTTGCGCAGGGCAAAGACGGAGAAATGGTAGATGTGGTAGGATGGCGCCTTGACGAGGTAGTGAAACTGATCAAAGGACCCAAGGGTACCGAAGTAAGACTCCAGGTCTTGCCGGCACAATCCGGGGTAAGCGGGCACCCGGTAATCCTCACCTACATCCGTGAGAAAGTGAAGCTGGAAGACCAGGCGGCCAAGAAGCACGTGATTAACTACTCGGTAAACGGAAGAAACGTTAAGCTGGGTGTTATCAACCTGCCGATATTTTATATGGACTTTGACGCTTACAGGAAAGGTGACCCCAACTACAGGAGCACAACGCGTGATGTCAAACGGCTTATCCAGGAATTGAAGGCTGAGGGTGTCCAGGGCATTGTGATGGATCTCAGGAACAACGGAGGCGGTTCCTTGCCTGAGGCAATAGAGCTCACCGGAATCTTCATCAAAGAAGGTCCGGTAGTGCAAGTCAGGACGCCTGACAACAAAGTGGAAGTCTGGCCAGATGAGAATCCCGAAATTGTGTACGATGGACCGCTCGTTGTCCTGACCAATCGTTTCAGCGCCTCAGCCTCCGAAATTTTTGCCGGCGCCTTGCAAGACTATAACCGGGCGGTGATCGTAGGTGAATCAACTTTTGGAAAAGGGACCGTGCAGGGTGTTATTGATCTATCCAGGTGGATACACGATAAAGAGAAGGTTGGGCAACTGAACCTCACGTCGCAGAAGTTCTACCGTGTCACCGGCAGCAGTACGCAGAATAAAGGCGTCACACCAGACATTCTTCTTCCCACTGCGCTCGCACCGGAACAGTTTGGTGAAAGCGCAAGGCCGAGCGCATTGCCCTGGGATGTCATTAAGAAAACTGAATATCAACGGTCAGCGAGCATCAACGACAAAGTGTTGGCGCAATTGAACCGAGGCTACCAGGAACGCCTTAAAGGTGATGCATCGCTGAAGCGGTATGCCGGCGAAATTGAAGAGGAACGGAAGAACCTGAAGGATACAAAGGTGTCGCTGAATGAGGCTGTACGCCGGAAGGAAATGGAAGAGGCAAGGGCAAAGCGCCCGGAAACGCCGGAGGATACTCGTGTGACCAAAGAGGGACTTCCGGGGAAGGAGCTTAACAGCCTGAAGGACGTCCCCCTTCGCGAGGGGCTCCTGATCCTGTCTGATCTATTGACCAAGTATATCGGTTGATGATCACTTCGTAAGCGGAATAGGCTTGAGCAAATAGCCTTTGTTCCGCATCAACTGCAACAAGCCTTGTTCGCCTTCCAGGTGGGTAATCCCAACGGCGATAAATGCGGGCTTATCGTGAATCATTTTCTCAATTTTGGGCATCCATTCCAGGTTGCGGTCTGTGTAGAACGACTTCACAAAATCCGGATGGTCCTCGGTCGGGTGCAGCGTCAGAGCAAATACCTTGTCGATGTCGTTGGCATCAAACGCGGCCTCCATCTGCTGGTATTCCGACTTCTGCAGATGAAAGTTTTTCACGCTTTCCATTAATGCCTGCTTCTGTTCCTCCATGGGAAATTCATGAATGGCCTGCGCCTCGCGCTTGATCGGCTCAAGGCTGTATGTCTTCAGTTTTTCTTTCTTGGCCGTCAGGAGCAGTTCGATATCATAATAGCGGACTTTTTCGCCCAACGACATGCGCGTAAGGTTGATTGAAAGCGCTAGTGGGATTAGCTTACCAAGAGTTTTTTCGAAATGGGCCCTGGACATATGAAACTCTGATTCCATGAAGGCGACAAGCGTTGCATAGTCTTCCGGAGGCAGCTCGGTAGCAAGTGATTTGCCTTTCGGAAAATGGAGCTCCTTGTTGAGTTCCATTTGTGCCTTGTGATCGACCTGGTCCTCGATCGCAAATATCTTGCACTTGTCCATGCATTGCTTGAACTCTTTAGGCCAGATAAACTCGCGTTCACCGATAAACTTGAGCGTACCCAGCATATAAGAGGGTTTTTCAAGCCCGTTGCCCGAGATTTCCCATAAGATTGAATTCTGAGCGTAAGTGAGGAATGTCGAAGTAGACAGGAAGAGCGCCAGGATGGACTTTTTCATAGGATGCGTGTTCACACAAAGAAAAACTTTTTCAGGGAGAATTGGAATGCCTGTCAAAGCCCCAACCCGGTTAAAGTTGTTCCGTTATACAACCTCAAACCGCCTTTTTTTGTCTATTTTAACCCGGAAAATGGGTATCCGGTGACTGCATGAGTGAAGAACTTCTGAAGGCGATAGTCCAGCTTTTTGCCATTGTGGCCAAGGAGCGGATCACCGACGATGAACGGGCCAACATCAAGGACTTTCTATCGCTGCACCTTAATCAGGAAGGAACCCGGTACTTTCTCAATCTCTTCGACGAGTTTGTCAAAACCAACCGGAAGGCGGAAGGCCCGGAGTTGGCGAATGTAGATGATGAGACGGCTGAGTTCGTCGACGACTGGGCTCACATCATGCAGATATCCAAGAAGGTAAACCAGGCCCTCACCATGCAGCAGAAGGCCGTCATCATCATCAAGATCATCGAGTTGGTTTATGCCGAAGGACACATTTCTGAGCGGCAGGAGAATCTGATTTTTTACATCGGCGAAGCCCTTAAAATACCCATCAAAGACATCCAGTCCATGCGCACGTTTGTGATGGGCCAGGACAGCGATGAACTCAACAGCAGGAACATTCTCATCATCGACGAAGGCTCGGGCGACCTCAGGCATACCGGCCCCCGCATCATCGCCAAAAACCTGACGGGCCTCATTGCGGTGCTCCGCCTTCAGGAAATCGAAACGTATTTTGTCAAATACCTCGGCATCACTTCGCTTTACATCAACAGCCAGCCCTTCAAAAGCCGCAAGATCGAGGTGTTCCCAACGGGCTCCACGTTCCGCGGTGCCAAGATCGATACGATTTATTATAGTGACATAGTCGGAAAGTTCCTTCAGGAAGAGTCTGGCTCAGAAATCAGTTTTGTCGCTGAACATATTTTCTTTCACTTCAAAAGCGGCAGGGCCGGACTACAGAATGTGACGGTGGCTGAAACGGGCGGCAAGCTCATCGGTTTAATGGGAGGAAGTGGTTCGGGCAAATCTACCATGCTCAATGTGCTGAACGGCTCTGAGCGGCCATCGAGCGGACGGGTACTGATAAACGGAGTTGACATTCATGAAAACCCTGAACAGGCGGAAGGCATCATTGGATTTATCCCGCAGGACGACCTGTTGATCGAGGACCTTACCGTTTTCGAGAACCTGTACTACGCGGCGCGACTCTGTTTTGGCACCCTGACAGCATCACAAACAAAAGAGCGGGTTAATAAAGTTCTTGTGAGCCTGGGGCTGTCGGAGATCCGCGACTTGAAGGTCGGATCACCCTTGCAGAAGACAATTTCCGGCGGCCAGAGGAAACGTGTGAACATCGGACTTGAGTTGCTGCGGGAACCGAACATCCTGTTTGTGGACGAGCCGACATCCGGCCTTTCTTCACGTGACTCTGAGAATATCATGGACCTGCTCAAGGAATTGTCGTTGCGCGGTAAGATGATCTTCGTTGTGATCCATCAGCCTTCTTCAGACATATTCAAAATGTTTGACACGCTTATCATCCTGGATGTGGGCGGGTTCCAGATCTATTATGGCAACCCGGTGGAGGCAGCCGGTTACTTCCAGGACATCATCAATGCAGCAACGAAAACGCCTGGTGCATGCCCGGAATGCGGCAACATTAACCCCGAACAGATCTTTAACATTATCGAAACCAGGGTTGTAAATGAGTACGGCCGCTTTACCAACACCAGGAAGATCTCTCCAGGCCAATGGTATCAGTACTTCAAGCAGCGGATAAAGATTCCCCGTGTAGAAGAGGTGAAGGTGCCATTGCCAGTGACCCAGATTATTCCTAACTGGTTCAGGCAGCTGGGTACGTTTGTACGCCGCGACGTTATGTCTAAACTGGCCAACAAGCAGTACATGGTGATCAACATCCTGATGGCACCGGTCCTTGCCCTGTTCATAGCGTACTTCGTTCGCTATTTCGACATCGTCGATCAAAAGAATCCTGCTTATATCTTCATGAAGAACGAGAACATACCCGTCTACTTTTTCATGAGCGTAGTGGTGGCACTCTTTATCGGGTTGGTCGTAAGCGCCGAGGAAATATTCAGAGACCGTAAGATCCGGAAGCGCGAGGAGTTCCTCCACTTGAGCAACAGCAGTTACCTGACATCCAAAATCATCATTCTCTTTTCGATTTCTGCGATCCAAACACTTTCTTTCATAGCCGTTGGTCACATGATACTTGAGATCCCCTTGTCGGAGATTCGGTATTGGTTGGTATTGTTCTCGGCGGCTTGCTTTGCGAATGTTCTCGGATTGAACATTTCCAGCGCATTTGACTCAGCCGTAACCATCTATATTCTAATCCCGGTGTTGGTGATACCGCAGCTGCTTATGAGCGGGGTGGTCATCAAGTTCGACAAGTTCAATCCTGATGTAGGCCGGCCGATCGGCGTTCCACCAATGGGAGAAATCATGGCTTCGCGATGGGCATTTGAGGCGCTGATGGTAACACAGTTCAGGGACAACCCTTACGGAAAGGTTGTTTACCCATATGACCAGAGGCAGAGGTTGGCTGAATACAAGTTGCAATACCTCGTCCCGGAGCTGGACTCCCGACTCGCGTTTCTAAGTCTCAATAGAACACACTGGCGCGACCGCAATCATGCAGAGGTTATAAGTGCAATGGCGATCCTGAAGGGTGAGTTGATCCATGAACTGAAGGTCAATAATTTCGCTCCAATGCCTGTGCTGGAGCGGGTCGAAGTAGGCAAGTATGACTCTGCTGTCCACAGCGAAGTGTCTGCAATAGTGCGTGCCCTTGCGGACGAGTTTGGCAAACAAGGGCATCAAGCCTCCAACGAAAGAGCCGCCGCAATCACCCAATTACGCGAAAAGCTTGGAAGTAAGGACGCAGAAGAGGAAATGAAAATGAGGTTTACCAACAATGCCTTAAAAGATCTGGTCGAAAACCGGCTGTCTCCGTCCAGAATTATTGAGTTGGATGGCAGACTGCATCAAAAATTCTATCCGATTTACTTCAAGGACCACAGGCCCGCAAACTTTCTCGATTTTCGGGCAGACTTTTTCGTGCCTACAAAGCCTTTGTGGGGCAGAACTTTCAACACGCTCTATTTCAACGTAGTCGTTATTTGGCTCATGACCGCAGCGCTTTTTGTCACCCTTTACTTCGACTTGCTCAAACGTGCAGTTCAGGCCTTTGAAAGAAGACGCAAGTACCGCAGACGAAATATTACCTAACACATACCCAACCTATGAACCGATTGACTCGACTTACCCTGTACTTCACCTGCACACTGCTTGCTTTGGCATGCGGCGGCAAGAAAGAGCACGCTCATGAAACTGGCAGCAATACCTGGGAGGCCATGGATGCCTATCACATGATCATGGCGGAGTCCTATCACCCGCTAAAAGATTCAGCCAACCTTGTGCCTGCGAAAGCCAATGCTGAGGAACTGGCGGCGGAAGCAGAGAAATGGTCGTCTTCGGAAATTCCGGAACGAGTGAAAAACGAGGAGATGATTGCCATGCTCGAGAGTATCAAAAACAGCTCACGTGCTTTTGCAGACAAAGTCAAGGCGGGCGCAACTGACGAAGAGCTTGCCACTGCGTTGACTGCTCTTCACGACGAGTTCCACCATATCATGGAAACGTGGTCGGGTGGGCACGGAGATCATTAGGACTTATTACTTTCTCGTTACCGAATCGTTCGTTTCCAGATTCCATGAATCAGGCAACTGAAACACTGGACAAGCAAAACCTGAAGTTTGTCATCTCCGCGTCATCAGTGGGGACGCTGATCGAGTGGTACGACTTCTACATTTTCGGAAGTCTTGCCACCATCTTATCCGAACAGTTCTTCCCGAAGACGAACCCGACGGCGGCACTCCTTTCAACCCTGGCAACCTTTGCCGTAGGTTTCATTGTGAGACCTTTCGGCGCCATCGTATTCGGCCGCCTTGGTGACCTGGTCGGGCGCAAGTACACCTTCCTCGTAACACTGGTACTCATGGGCATTTCCACTTTTGCCATCGGTCTCGTGCCCGGTTACGAAACCATAGGCATTGCGGCTCCGCTGCTCGTATTGATGCTTCGCATTGTCCAGGGTCTGGCGCTGGGAGGGGAGTATGGCGGAGCGGCAACTTATGTTGCAGAACACGCACCACACGGGGAGCGAGGCTATTTCACCAGCTTTATTCAGACGACTGCCACGCTTGGCCTTTTCGTTTCACTGGGGGTAATCCTGGCTACCAGGCAGACAATGGGCGTCGGGGAATTCACGGCATGGGGTTGGCGGATTCCTTTCCTGCTTTCTGCCGTTCTGGTGGCCATTTCGGTTTACATCCGCCTGCGTATGCAGGAGTCACCGCTCTATTCGAAAATCAAACGCGAAGGCACTACTTCGAAGAACCCGATCAAAGAAAGCTTCGCCGAGAAGCGGAACCTGAAGTTAGTTTTGATCGCACTCTTCGGAGCGACGGCAGGACAGGGAGTGGTTTGGTACACCGGGCAGTTCTACGCACTAACGTTTCTCCAAAAAACGTGCAGCCTGGAATTTGTTCAATCGTATGAAATCATTGCGGCTGCCCTCTTCATTGGAACGCCGCTGTTCATTTTCTTCGGCTGGTTGTCGGACAGAATTGGCAGGAAGTATATCATGATGGGAGGAATGCTGATAGCCGCTGCCAGCTACCGCCCCATCTATCAGGCGATGTATGACTTGAGCGATGTATCACAAAAGATGAAGATCACCGACGGAAAGAACATTAACCGTGTGTCAAGTCCAGGTAGCGGTGTTACAGACATCGTGGCAACCACTCTGTACCACGATGGAACTGCAGTAATCGAATCTCTTGCCGAACAGCCGGACGGAACGCGAACGCCCGCAAAGATTGAGGTGAGACTTTCCAAAACCGGATTCTGGAGCATGATTGCCCTGGTGCTGATCCAGGTCGTATTTGTAACAATGGTTTACGGACCGATAGCGGCCTTCCTGGTGGAATTGTTTCCGACGCGTATTCGTTATACGAGCATGTCGTTACCCTACCACATAGGCAATGGCGTGTTCGGTGGACTTACACCTCTCATCGCCACGTGGATGTCTGGTTCCGGCGATATCCTGGTAGGACTATGGTACCCCATCATTACGGCCAGCGTGTGCTTTGTCGTCGGTATGGTGTTCCTTTCCAATAAATCACCAGAAGAAGTAGTGTAAGACATGGCCAGGAAGAACACGTTGGTTACTATTGGCAAGCGGAAGATCGAGCTATCGAACCTGGATAAGGTACTGTTTCCGGAAGATAAAGTCGTTAAAGCCGAGATCCTTGAGTACTATCTCAAGATTGCTCCGACCCTGCTGAATCATGTGAAGGGCAGGGCCCTCACGCTCATCCGTTTCCCGGACGGTATCCATGGCGAGACTTTCTATCAAAAGAATCGACCCAACTGGGCGCCCGACTGGATTGAGTTCGCAACATTGGGTAAAGAGAAAAAGGATTACATCATCGCCACCGAGCCGGCATCACTGGTCTGGCTGGCCAATCTGGCAGCGCTGGAACTGCACCAGCTTCATAGCAGGAAACCCAAGTTCGACAATCCGGACTACATGGTCTTCGATCTTGATCCGCCGGAAGGGTACGACTTTCAGAAAGTACTTCCGATAGCGTTTGATCTTAAGGCTTTCATCGAGAGCTTTGGCTACACATGCTTTGCAAAGACCACCGGCGGTAAGGGCATACACATTTGCTGTCCGGTTGAACCGATCCGTGATTTCCATCTGGTTTTTGAAGCAGCACAAGCGATCGCGCAACCATTTGTTGACCGATACCCAAGCACAACCACACTTCATATCAAGAAGGAAGCACGTAAAGGCAGGGTGCTGATTGATATCTACCGTATTCGTTCAGGCCAAAGCATCGTGTCGCCATACAGTTTGCGTGGGCGGGTGGGCGCGCCGGTGTCGATGCCGCTTACCTGGGATGAAATTGGCGAAGTGAAGAAGCCGTCGGAATACAATATTCGGACAGCGCTGGAGAAAGTGCTGAGGGACGGGGATGCGTGGGAAGGAATCGATGCTTTTGCCGTGGATTTGCACACGCACCGGAAAAAAGTAAAAGCAAAAGAGCTTCCCCCAAACAAGAAACATAAAACACCCGCGCAGCTTGAGTCATACGAGAAGAAGAGAAACTTTGGCAAAACAGCTGAGCCCGGCCCGAGTGCAATCGCAGGCGTAGGAACTAATTTCGTTGTCCACCGGCACCATGCCTCTCACCTTCACTATGACTTGAGACTGGAACAAGATGGCGTGCTAAAGTCGTGGGCTGTGCCGCGGGGATTGCCGCCGCATCCGGGTGTGAAGCGCCTTGCCGTACAGACGGAAGACCACCCGATGAAGTACCTTACTTTCAACGGCACCATTCCCAAAGGACAGTATGGCGGGGGTGACATGTGGATCTACGCGCTTGGAAAATACCAAATCACTAAAGACAAGAAGGATGGATTCTATTTTCGCCTGAACAGCAAGGAGGTTACAGGTGAGTATCGCATGTACAAAATCAAGGAGAAGGAGTGGTTGTGCGAGCGTGTTGACCAGCCCCAGATCAACTACCTGTCTGAAACCATTGAGTTCATGCTCTCTGAACAGGCGACTAAAGTTCCTGAGGGCACCAATTACCTTTATGAAGTAAAATGGGATGGCATTCGCGCCATGATTTCGCTTGATGACGGTCAACTGAAAATAAAAAGCCGGAACCAACACGATATCACAAACCAGTTCCCCGAGCTTCTGATCCCCGACAAAGCCTTTCGGGCAAATTGCGGCTTGTTTGATGCCGAGATCGTTTGCCTGGACAAAGGAGGGAGACCGGACTTCAAGAAGGTCATCTCGCGCTTGCAAGCGAAAGGTGAGACAAACATTCAGAAGCAAAGCAAGGCAAGCCCGGTGTTCTGCTATGTTTTCGACTGCCTGTATCTCGATGGACGGCCGCTGATCGGTGAACCATTGGAGCGTCGAAAGGAATGGCTGGCCGATGCAATCAAGTCCGATACACCCTACAGGGTCAGCGAAATTGTGGAAGACGGTGAAGCATTGTTTGAAGCAGCGAAGGAGCACGCGCTGGAAGGCATCATGGCAAAACGAAAAGATGGCAAGTACCTTCCTGGGAGACGCAACGACATGTGGCTGAAAGTGAAGGTTCGCAATACGGTAGATTGCCAGGTTGTGGGCTACACAACAGGCAAGGGCAATCGCGAAGCTACCTTTGGGGCGCTGCAAATTGCTGAAGAGCTTGACGGCAAACTTCAATATCGCGGTAAAGTGGGTACAGGCTTCGACGATGCTATGATGAAGCAGGTGCTGTCGGAGCTGAAAAAGCTGAAGAAACTCAAGTCGCCGGCCAAACTGTCGGGCGGAGCGATAGTTGATGAAAAGACAACACAGTGGGTCGGACCCGGGCTTGTCGTTGAAATCAGCTATGCGCAGCTGACAAGGGACAAGATGTATCGCGAGCCGGTATTTGTAAGGATGAGGCTCGACAAGAATTAAGACAGCGATAACAGCAAAGTTAATCTACTGCCGATGTCCATGTTACGCGCGGATGTTTACCGGGGGCATTCACTGCATTCAGTACCTCAAAGCTTAGTGTCACGTTCGTCAAGCGTTCGCGCGTCTTGATCTCCAACACGGCGTCACCGGGTTTCAGTGTAAAGACATCTGCGTGACTTTGCATCGTGTACCCGGTTTTGTTTGACAAAGTCAGGGTACTGTTGGTCTTGTTTTCAACTGTTACAATCAGAACAGAAGCTTTGCCGCTGTAGGTGGCTTTGCGAATCACCAGCGACTCCTTGAGCAACGGAACCAGGAATTCGTCGCGGCCGATCAGAATGTCGCGGTGAATGGCAACGGTCCTGCGGTTGAGAAGTGCTTCTTTTATTGAAGCTTCAGTTCTTTCCTTGGCGAACACCAACGTGAGCGGTCGATGACCTGCCACTCCGCCTACAAAATCCCAGTCGATGAGCCCATGGATGTCGCTGGTGCCCATGATGGTCAGGTTGTTGTCGAGTGCGATCTGCAGGGCTTCATCGGAGTAGGTTTGATCATTGACGACTTCAATTCCATGGATAAGTTTATCCTGGATCAGCTTCCTGTGCAGGGGAGTGAGCGTGGCAATGCCATCGGGACGCTGCCACGTCCAATGTGGATGGTTCCAGAAAACAAACGCTCCCTGGCGGTTGGCCTCGTGAAACAGGGCAATGGTATCCTTGATCAACAACTTATTGGCGTCTGCGATGAATACCGCGTTGCAATGGCCTGGAGGCATGCCGCGTGTGATCTCAGAGCCGCGGATGATCAATAGTTTGTGGTCAGCCGCTTCTTTGAGCGCAATTTCATAGCTGCGGTTGCGGTCGGGGTGCGGGATGTCGGCCTTGTGCGGTTGGTATTCAAGATGTTCGGTGAGCGAAATTGCATCAATACCATCGAGCAGGGCTTCTTTTACCCGAATGTCCGGCCAAACGCTACCATCGGAAAACACCGTATGCATGTGCAAGTCGGTCTTGAGCGTGACATAGCCGGGGATATCGGGAAACTCAATTACGCGACCAAGGCGGTGGCTGTGGTCCTGGGCATGCAAAGAAGTCAGGATGAAAAAAAGGAAGGCGGTGAGTGTCGGTCTCATGGGTTGGGTATTTCGATGAAAGTTACAATTAGGCGGTCAAAGCAGCACTTTGGTCAAGGAGTGAGGATTGACGGGGAACCGGTCCATTAGAAGATTGAATCACGGCCTCTGATACAAGGCATCGCAGATGTGAAGGCATCGATCTTCCAAACTGTTGTAGGAGAAGTGCCGCGGCGGGTTAACGGGTTTGTACTGGGAGCATTCGAATTAACCCCATTGACGTGAATAAAGGAGACCGTAAAACAATTTTCCTTACAAGTACTTGTACGGTTTTCCTTACAATTATTAGCGAAATGGATAGCCGATCGCTGTCGAAGTGATGTAAGGTTTTTCTGCGAATCCGTAGGCATTGGAGGCCTAGATCCGTTACGCTCACCAAATAACTTTCTTCAGGTTGATTCTCAATTTGTTGCAGACGCGCGTGCAAGTTGTGGTTCAATGATCTCGCCTTCCGTGTCAAGGCAGAAAACAACGATTGATTTTCATGATTAGGTGTAATGTTTTCATGTTTTTTCCATTCAGGAATTCATGAACTCTGGTATAATTTTCCGACGAGCTTGCTATCGATTACTTCACAACGACTGCACCTAAAACTGACCACTTAAATCAGGTTTAAAATGAAGCAAAGATTCTTCTTGTTATTTCTGTGTGCGTGCTTAAGAGCACATGCCCAGGATGAAGCTGCGACGTCCGCACCCATTATGAATCCATTCAACCTAAAAGGGGATGATTTGGGCGCAATTGCAAGCTATGTGAACCAGCTTACCGGTGAAGCGGTATTTCCATTGAATCTGGTCTCTATTCCGGGACCTGGTGGATTGGGGATTAACGTCATGATTGGATACAATTCATCTAACATTGAGAATTTTGTAAAAACCTGGAACCAGGAAGCTCCAACCGGTGTGCTTGGCCTTGGATGGAATATGGACATGCCCTTGATTATGGTGGATAACAAGCAGACGTGCGCAAGAGATGATGATGAGTTTTACCTGGTAGAGGGTGGCCGTTCGATTCGGCTGGTTTGCGTTGGGATCAACTCGGGCCTGTACTCCTATCGAACCAGCACCTACACCAATTGGAAGATCTCCTATACCCCATCAACCGAAAAATGGGAGGTGGTCAAAGATGATGGTTCTAGGTTCATTTATGGGGATACTCAGGGAACTGCCAGTTCGGTACAATGGACCGCATGTTGGGGCAACTGGATGGGTAACAGCGTTGCATCAGGTCAACAGCTTCAGGCCATGATTTGGAACCTGAGGGAAGTTCGTACTGCCTGGGGTGACCGTGTAACTTACGCTTACCTTGTTGGAAATATCTCAGCAGGTTTTGGCACGCTGGCAACGGAGTATTCGCTGCTTTACAAGATCAATGATTCGTGGGGCCACGAGGTGGAGTTTGTGCCGGGACAAAAAACAACAAATGAGTACCAGCACCTACAATGGTCGATTCTTAAGAGGTCTGAACGCTTTTTCATTAGTAAAATACTAGTTAGAACAAACGGTGTATTGGACTATGAACAGCAATTCAGCTATTCAACCAACGAACTTGGGACCGGTCAGCTGAGCAAGCGACTGCTAAAGAGTATCAATAAAGTGTCTCCGGTTGGTACGATCGAATCAACTTTGTCCTTTGAGTACCGATCCACCATAGAGTTTCACACGGGGGACCTGGAGAAAGTCATCCTTCCAACAGGAGGGTCGATTATTTTCACATACAGCGCGGGGGGCTACTTTAATCCGAAGCAGGTTGCAACAACAACAACGGCGCCGAGCGGTTACGCAGATCCAGATGTTTATATCAGCGAAGACTATGCTCTTGTTACCTGGCGACAATTGAATGGTAGTTTCCATGATGAGGATCCAAGGCAAACACTTGCCACGCTATTGGATTGGAGGGGAAAATGGCGATCAACTTCGTTGGGATCAATTGGGTACACTAAGCTGTTTGTGGACAATGAACAATTTTGGGATTTATTCTACGCCACAATATTGGGGCCGAACCAAGTTGTCCATGGAAATGATAGTCGCGTTGTTCTTGAAAAGGACTTTTTCGCAACAATGACGTATGCTGGAGGCAACGGCTTCCTATTAAACATGTGGCGCCGAAATGGACTGAGCGATGGATGGCAGCATTCGGGGCAGACATTGGACATGGGTACGGGGGCTAACAGTGATCGTGTAAAGCTGCTCGCGGGAAACAACTTCGTATGTGCAAGCAGTAACAACGGAAGATTATTCTTGTTCGTTTGGGATGGCAATTCATGGCGGCAAAGCACAATCAATGAGACACCAGGTGAGCGGTGGACTACAGCAACTAACAACTACGTCCTGTCTCATGACCCTGCTCCAAATCCTGATGTGGTACGCCTGTACTACCTTGATCAGTTGATGAATTGGCAAACCAGAACACAAACTGTTACAGGTTTCAATTCAGTGGTGGTTGACAACGAAGACGAAGGCGAACGCATGGTATGGTATCCGTCTAACTCTTCTGCATTTGTCATGGCCAACGGAACCAATGAAATGATTATACAGTGGGACGCGAACTATAACAATATCGTGAGGGTGGACCCAGGCTTGCATTATGGAGATAACTCCAAAGTTTACTTTGATGGGACAACGCTGGGTCTGGTGACTCAACTGGATGACGACGACAACGGTGTGAATCGTGCATTGAGAAGATCTGGTAGCAACTGGCATGATTCAGGGGAAAAGGCGAACACCTTTGGCTATCAGGTCGAGAATGAACAGTACAATTTCGGGATGGCTGCATTTGGCCCGGACCTAATGGTTTGGAATAGCGACATCCCCGCGCCAACATGGGATTTCAAGTATCAGGTTTTTGATCCTGCTTCTTCACAATGGTTAAGTGAGGTGCAAATAAGCAACAATGATAATCAGCATGTAAACGTGGGGCCGGGCTACTTCACGATCGGCAGGAAAATATACATGCACACAACCTCTGGCTACTCCCTTGCATCAAATCAATACCTAAGCGGCAATGACGACGTTTTTCCCAGTTCGCGAAGGTTTATTGCTTCCGCGTCACGGATCATCTGGCTATGGAATGGAGATGTACAGGAATATCAGCATTCAGGCGGCAAGTACCGGGTAAGAAATTCCACGACCCTTCCTTACCGTTACATGGCTGGGAGTTCTATTTACGCCAAATGTACCACGGGATTCGAAAACCAATTTGTACACGGCGGAGCACAAGGCGGGCATTTGCATCTATGGGCCCTACGTGATTAACACGAGATTCAGTTGGGAGAGCAAACAAAGAAGTCCTAACCAATAAAGATAATGACTATGACCAAGCAAGTCGCATTACTGATCACCACTCTTCTTTTTAGGTTCACTCCTGCGGTAGCACAGGTTCAGCAGCCACTTAGCGGAACAAGCGAGGAGAAAGGTGCGGCACCTGGCGGCACATCACTGTTTGCCAACGGAATTAGTCAGTTCACTGGACAGGTGCAATTCTCCTTGCCCATTGTGAGCATTGGGGGCAAAGGAGCCCTGAGCTATAGTCTTAACGCCGGATACTCATCATTGGTTTATAACAATGTCTCGACCTGGAACAGGGAAGCACCTACAAGTGTGTTAGGACTCGGATGGAGCCTGGAATCGCAGCGCATAGTGGCTGACCACAAGAATACAGTGAATCGCGACGACGATGACTTTTATTTTGTTGGTGGCGGCGGACAGATGGAGCTTATCTACGACGGCATGGACGGCTCTTCGTGGAAGTTCTATACCAAACCTTATCAATTTTGGAAGATTCGATACAACCCTTCAATTGAGCAGTGGACGGTTACGAAGGAGGATGGAACCCGGCTGTTGTTTGGTGGCAACGTTCCTCGCAAAACCATTCAATATATGGTGGGCGTTAGAGATTGGATCGGAAATACAAACCAAAGTTCGGGTGGGGCGCTGGTTGCTCATACCTGGGATCTTTCACAAATAGTTGACTTGTTTGATGATGCAATCACTTTTGAATACATCCACGATGTGGGTGGGCTGGCGGGGATGTCACATACGCGCGCATCGTACTTACATAGAATTACCAATACAATTGGAGAAGCGGTCGTGTTGCTGTATCAGCAGAAAATGTATGCGCAAAACCTGCCGGGAATCCGGGAGTACCAGGATCCGCATACAGAGGTGAATGAAGCGGACGCTTTTCAGGAACTGTTTGAAAGTAAATTCCTGGACAAGGTAGTTCGATATAATGAACTCGGAGAGAATCTTGGAGAGATTCGATTCGGATATCAGTTTCTGGGTGCCGATGAGATGGCAAAGAGGCTCTTTTCGTCATACACAACAATTGCACACACGGGAGAGCAATTGGTCAACTACCTGTTTCAGTATGAATTGGTAAATGCACCAGACAAGAATTTTGGCGCACTGACTAAGGTGACGTTACCAACTTCCGGATATGTAAGTTATAGTTACGCAGCCAGGGCATTGGGAGGCGTCAATCTGGAGGCTTTAGTTAGCGAAGTATCTGACTATCGTGAGCCAAAAGCTTGGTTCGGCGGGGATTACGTTGTGATATCAAGAAGGAAGACGCCTGGTGGAGCCCATTCACTGTCACCGATGGATGTAATACTGGACGCTTTCACATGGGAATCAGGTGGCTGGATTCAACAAAACCTTGGCGTCGGTTATGGAGGATACGGCGGAACGCTCCTCTCAGTGAACAAAAAGGATGCAACAAAACACAACCCAGACGACCACTTGTATGATCAGGACTTTCAACTCGTGACCGGCAAGGATTTTTTTGCGACCCTTCATCGAGTAGGATCAACCGATGAATTTCGATTGCAACTTTTTTCCCGTGATGAAGGGACGGCAGGGCAATGGAATCAGGAGCCAACCATCTCTATGAACAGGGTGGCTGGCGCCTACGCACCCTACATTAACCTGGGTGATGAGCCCCGGCTTTTGGCAGGCGATGAGTTTGTAGTGGTCGCAGCAGCAGGCGGTAACCATTTTGCATTTGTGAAGAATGGTGGATTATGGACGCCGACATCTTTCACAAAACCATCCGGCTTGTACGCGTATGGGGCCGGGCACAACTATGTAATTGCCACAAATGTTAATACAGATCCTGACGCGACCAAGGTTTACTACTTGGACAAGTCAAATGCTTGGATAGAGGTGACAATGAGCTTGACTACGCACTATAATTCTTTAATTGAGGAGGAGGTCAGATGGACCTGTGGATCGTCTTCCGCAGTCTTAGTTGGTAGGTCAGGAATATTCAACCACTCGTCAACTGTAACGGCAATATCCTGGAATCCCGGTTTCCAAGGACCAACACTGCAACAATTATGGTCAGACTTACACAGCACCTATAAGTACCCCACTGCGATTCCGGGTTCGGACAATATTTTTCACATCATGTTTCCAGGTTATGCTTTCGATCAAAACGGCTATAAACTCCATGGTGGAATTTCTTTTGCGCTTGTTGGAACCACGTGGGTGAGTTCTGGAAGCATGGATTACCATGGACCGGACTTTCGGAGTCTGTTCTCTTTTGGCGAAGACTTTGTCATTCGTCCTGTAAAGATTGGCTCGGTGGAAAAAACCCGTGTCCGCGTATTCAATCGAAATGCTGGTACCTGGCCACAGACTGATCTTGAGCGACCACGGACGATTAGACCAATTGGTATCATAGCCGGACAAAAGTATTTTGTTTCGGGCGGATTACTCTACTACAAAAACACAGATGGATCGTTTATTCAAGGTACCCAGTCGATAGGCTTTCTTAGTTCGAACGACTATTTGCCTCTTGAGCCTGGTCCTGACTTTGTAAGTGCAAGTGAGGGTTCATTTGATCCACCAGAGACCACGGCGTCTGTGTTTATTAAAAATGGGCAGTTTGTCGGCCAGGGGACGGCCTTGGAATCTCCAGAAATCGGAGGCGTGACCTACGCTCAAATCATCAGCGACATATATGGCTCTCCACAGGTGGAATTCCTGCCCTCTCCACAGGTGGAATTCCTGCCCTCTCCCCAAGTTGGAGGCAACACCGTTGTTACCTATCTCAAAGGCGGCGGATCAGGTTATTTCATGTCAACAGCAAAGCTCCTGAAGGTTCACCGGAAAGTTGACAACCGTATTACGAATTTTGACACCGACTCGCTGAGGAGGCATGTCGTAAGTGGGGTGTCTGTCCATGAGGGTGTATCTGCCACCGATCATAAGAGTTGGTTTTATTATAGTTACGGAACCGCTCGTTTGGAAACTTCAGGTTCTGCTCCGCAGTTTAATTCCGTCAGAGTGATACCGGGCTCTGATGCTCCAACTCCGCCTTCAAATGGTTACACAATTTCCAAATTCTTCGCAGGAGTTGTACCTGGAGACTATGCGATTCCGCCGAACATAGCACGCAGGCTTGTGGGGATGCAGTATAAAGCCATTCAGTATAATAGTGCAGGGTCTGAAGTAGCTCAATCACAGCTTCTTTATTCAGTCTTGAACGGACAAGGTAATTCCTTCTTTGTTCGACAATTCTCAACCCAAGAGACTATTGATGGCAAGAAATCTCAATCCACCATTTCTTACAATAGTAGCAATGGGATGCCATCACTAATCATAACAACCTCATTGGATCAGAGCTATCCTCCGGTCTGGCTATTTACTGAAAATCGAGAATTCCATTATTGGTTTGAAGAATATGACCCTTTACGTGCTCGCTGGATTCTTTCACCTCAAATTGTGGAAAAAGTCACACGCGACGGTGTCCTTCAACAAGTAGGAGTTACAAGATTCATGTCATGGGGTCCCAACAATATTCCCCTACCATGGCAACGTTACCAGTGGAGAAGAGCGGGTTCCGGCGGTTTTACCGACTGGCATTCTCCGAGTATCCCTAGTGCGTTGGAGTGGAAATTGACGGGATCAGTTGACGTTTATGACAGCCGTGGACTCCCAACGATGCAAACATCAGGCGGTGTTTCGAATGCTATTATCTATGATCCCTTGCGGCCAAGGGTGGTTGCCGAATTCCACAACGCGCCATCAGCCTATGTCCAATATTACGATTTTGAGGCTGCCACCTCCGGAACAAGCTCAGAGGCTTTCCTTGGGAAAAGAAGCAGCACGGAAGCATTGCAAGTAACCCCTTTATCGATCCCATCCAGACTCACTTATTGGAGTAAAGCGCCGGGAGGCGACTGGACTCCGAATTTCCTTTCGATAAGTTCAGCAACCACTATTGGTGGGGGCGGCATTCTCATAGATGAAGTACGTGTTCATCCATTGATGTCATTCGGAAAGTCAACAACCTATGACAGATTTGGGAACATCACAGCGGAGCTTGATGCAAACAATCGGGTTGTTTACTATGAGTATGACTCATTTCATCGCTTAAAGCTGACCAGAGATCAAAATAAGTACATAGTCAAGCACTTCTTCACTAGCCGCAAATAGCAAGGTGAAATGAAAACACGCTGGATTCAAACGCTTCGCCTTTTTACTTTTGGGCTAGCCATTTCTTTCCTGTCTGCGGCCGAAGTTTCTGCGCAGTGTTCTTCAGGCGGCTCCGTCACCGGTCAGACATCCATATGCCTTGACTCAACACACACGTACTACGCGGATTATACGTCCTACTGCACATGGGGCTGTACCAGCACGGTCAGTTACAGTTTTTCAGTAACCGGAGGTACCGTGGTTGGTCAGGGATCAGACTATGTTACGGTCACATGGAATTCATACTCCGGTCAGGTAAACCTCACGGTAAGCGATGTGGTCTGCTGGCCCGACATCGTGGACGAGTACGGTAACCCGGTGTGCTACAATGAGTGTTATACCACATCATTGCCTGTAAGCCAGGAACTCACCGGGGCTGATGTCTACTACGCGCCGTCCAATTCGGTATGCGACGGGGAAACCATCACCATGAGCACACAGACTGGCTCGGGCTATATCTATCAATGGCTGAAGGAGGGAAACAACATTTCAGAAGCCACCGCCTACAGCTATGCTGTCAGTACAGGTACCGACTCAGCGGAGAATTACAGCGTTCGGGTAACTAAAAGTGGCTGTTCGGTTACTTCCAGTGCCGTCCAGCTCACTTTCCGCCAAAAACCGGCTGTTCCTTTGCTTTCATCAACTGCTATAGACCTGATCCCTGGGGCCATACTGATGGAGACCTCCAACGGAGTGAGTCCGCAGTGGCGGCTCGATGGTCAAAGTATTCCCGGCGCGGCAGGCCTTTCGTACCTCGCACTGAAACCCGGGACGTATACAGTTGCCAGCACAGCGAATAATTGCACGGTTGCCTCCACGTCATCGGTCAATGTGGCCACAGGAAACGCCAATAATTTTTCGGTGAGCAATGATGTCATTGTATCAGGCATCACAACAGAAGCGCAGCTTTACGGACTTCAGCTTTCTCAGAACCAGTTTCTTCAATCCACCCAATACCTGGATGGCGCAGGACGACCATCTCAGACAATATCAACGAAAAGCTCCCCAATAACCGCAGCCAATCCCTCGCGCAAGGATATGGTGGGATTCAAGGAATTCGACGCGATGGGCCGCGAAGCCAAATCCAATCTGGGATTTGTTTCCTCACAAGCCAATGGGCTGCCGGTTACAAACGTGTCCACGAATCAACTCTCTTTCTACCAGAACTCAGGTGACCTTGTAACGGACGATACAACTCCTTCCGCGACCACGGAGTTTGAGCTTTCTCCGTTGAGCCGGCCCACAAAGCAGGGAGAGGTGGGCACCGATTGGCAGCCCGGTGTCGCCCCCCGTACAATGGCCTACGGGACCAACTTTTCGGGATCCGACGCCATTCAGATTTACACGATCCCCGGATCGCTCCCTGCGAGCACTTCCACGTACCCGGCAGGCGTACTGGGTGTTACAACGGCTACCAACGAACAGGGAGTTGAGTCGCAGTCCGTTACAACCCGCGACGGCCTGAAGATTGTGACCAGGACCAAAGTGGGCACGGTGTGGGCCGAAACCTATTTCGTTTACGATGAACGGAATCAATTGCGCTTTGTCCTTCCTCCGGAATTGATGCGGTTGCTCAGGCAGGCATCCAACTTCAGTCCGACCCAACAGCAGGTGGATACCTGGGCTTACCAGTCGATCTATGACAACGATGGTCGTGAAGTAGAAACCA
>Ga0187893_10002507_pt1 | contig 40144 bp, 33 predicted proteins | sample MA1701074metaG_FD_139574 | JGI IMG/M metagenome (GOLD analysis project Ga0187893, IMG submission 139574) | White microbial mat communities from a basaltic lava cave in the Kipuka Kanohina Cave System on the Island of Hawaii, USA - MA170107-4 metaG ...
CTTCGCGGTGCCCGCCTCCTCCGACCGTTTGCTCCTGCGCACTGCTCGGAGCAAACCCTCCGGGCGGGCCTCGCAGCCGCCCGCCTTCGGCGGGCTCCCGGCTGCTCCGGCGGTCCGCGGCTGTGCATTGCTCGCCGCTCCCCTTTGCGCTCGCTCCGCTCGCTGACCCCCCGGAAAAATGCACAGCGGGGCCCTTGCCGGCCCCCCCGCACCCTACCGCGCGCCAGCACAGGCCTTTCAGATACGAACTTGTGACGCGCGGTACTGAGAGCAGTTTTTTTGCTCTCGGGGGCATTTCCTTCGCAGGATGACACGGTTTTCCATCGTCCAGGTAATTGAAGGCGGAACCAGTTAGGCCGAGCCGGAAGCCGCGCCGCGGTGCCCGGTGTACAGTGCCGAGCCCCACGGCTGCGGGGGAGACTGTAGAGGTTTCCGGCGTAGCGAGAGATTACTGGCAGGATTTCCTGTGGATGGGACTCGGGATCCGCCGGAGAATATGGCTCATTCGGCGAAGCTCAGTCGCCAGAAAGGAAGAGTTCGGACCATGAGAAAGCTCGAAGCGATTCTGTTGTCGGTTCTCCTATCGGCTCTGCTGGCCATTCCCTCAGGGCGGGTCGGTTTCGCCCAGGAGGGCAACCTCAAGGCCAACCTCGACCTCCCGTACGACGCGGCCGGCGAGGAGGAAGAGGAGGAGGAGGCCCCGGAGACCATCGTCTTCTACGGACAGCAGTACGAAGGGGACTTCTTTTGCTTCGTCGCGGACGCCTCCAGCTCCATGAGTTCGAATAACCGCTGGCCGACTCTCCAGAGGGAGGTCACCAAGACCATCTCCGGCTTCTCCGAGCGTGTCCAGTTCGCGATCGTTTTCTTTCAAGACCCGCCGATAAAGCTGTACCCGCCTTCGGGCCAGCCTGCCGATGCCAACCCCGGCGCCAAGTCGGCTGCGATTCAGATGGTCAATTCGTCCAATCCCACCCAAGGGAGCTGCTACAGGGAAGGCCTCCTCAAAGGTCTCGAATTCGCTTCAAAATCGACATCGAAGCGCAAGGTGCTCATTTGCCTCGGCGATGGTGAATTACCTGCCTGCGGCCAAACCGCCGATCAAGCGCTCTCGGCCACCAAGGCGCGCAACGTCATTGGAGCCAGGATCAACACCATTGGGATCGGCGTCACTTCGGGGGAGGCCTTTTTGAAGTCTCTGGCGGCTCAGAATAACGGGACGTACCGGCGGGGGGGGAACTAGGTCCAGCTCGACGACGCAGCGGACGGAGGACCGGCGTAGGCCGGATGAAGGGTCCGGCGGACCCAAGCCCTTCCGTCCCTCAAGAAAGTTCGAGAAACCGCCCGATGGCTGCTGCCAATTTTCCTTTGGATGGGACTCGGGATCCGCCGGAGAATATGGCTCATTCGGCGAAGCTCAGTCGCCAGAAAGGAAGAGTTCGGACCATGAGAAAGCTCGAAGCGGTTCTGTTGTCGGTTCTCCTATCGGCTCTGCTGGCCATTCCCTCGGGGCGGGTCGGTTTCGCCCAGGAGGGCAACCTCAAGGCCAACCTCGACCTCCCGTACGACGCGGCCGGCGAGGAGGAAGAGGAGGAGGAGGCTCCGGAGACCATCGTCTTCTACGGGCAGCAGTACGAAGCCGACTTCTTCTGCTTCGTCGCAGACCGCTCGGGTTCAATGAACGATAACAACCGTTGGCCGACGCTCCAGAAGGAGCTGAACAGGACCGTCATGGGATTCTCCGAGCGGGTACAGTTCGCCATCGTTTTCTTTTCCAGCCCGCCGAGGATTAAGTTCCCACCGTCGGGCCAGCCGGCGGATGCCAACCCCGGAGCGAAGGGGGCGGCCATGACGATGGTCAACTCGCTACAGCCCGATCATGGAAGCTGTTACCTGGAGGGTCTGACCGATGGCCTTGCCTACGCGGCGAAATCGAGCGCGAAGCGGAAGGTCCTCATTTGCCTCGGAGACGGTGAAGTGACCTGCGGCTCGGATTCGAATACGACCCTGTCGGGTACCAAAGCTCGAAACGTCATGGGCGCCAAGATCAACACCATCGGGATCGGAGTCACCTCTCAAGGGGAGCCGTTCATGAAGGCCCTCGCCTCACAGAATAACGGGACGTACCGGCGGGGGCAGAACTAGATCCCCCGACGAAAACGCAGCGGATGAAGGGCCGGCGTAGGCCGGATGAAGGGTCCGGCGGACCCACAAGCCCTTCCGTTCCTCAAGAAAGTTCGAGAAACCGCCCGATGGCTGCTGCCAATTCTCCTTTGGATGGGACTCGGGATCCGCCGGAGAATATGGCTCATTCGGCGAAGCTCAGTCGCCAGAAAGGAGGAGTTTGGGCCATGAGAAAGCTCGAAGCGATCCTGTGGGCGGTTTTCCTGGCGGCTCTGCTGGCCATTCCCTCGGGGCGGGTCGGTTTCGCCCAGGAGGGCAACCTCAAGGCCAACCTCGACCTCCCGTTCGAGGCGGCCGGCGAGGACGAGGAGGAGGAAGCGGCTCCGGAAACCATCATTTTCTACGGCCAGCAGTACGAGGCCGACTTCTTCTGCTTCGTCGCCGACCGATCGGGCTCCATGAACATAAATGGCCGGTGGCAGAAGCTCCAGAACGAGGTCGCCAAGACCATCACGGGATTCTCCGAGCGGGTGCAGTTCGGCATTGTCTTCATCGCCAACCAGCTTACGAAGTTTCCAGCGTCGGGCCAGCCGGCCGAGGCCAACCCCGCCCAGAAGGAGGCCGCGATCTCCATGGTCATGTCGACACAGACCGACCGTGGAAGCTGCTACATGGAAGGCCTGATCGAAGGTCTCTGCATTGCGGCGCGATCAACGTCGAAGCGGAAGGTCATCATTTGCTTGGGTGACGGCGAGGTGGCCTGTAACGGTGCGGATGGGGTCACGTTAGTCCAGCAAACGCTGTCGGCCGTCAAGGCCCGTAACGTCATGGGCACCAAGATCAACACCATCGGGATCGGAGTCGCTTATGGGGAGCCGTTTATGAAGACCCTTGCCCAGCAGAACAACGGCCAGTACAAGCGGGAAGAATAAAGGTAACCGTTCACCAGCCTGGAGCGCGCGCCATCGCGGATGAAGCGCGCGTGAGACGTAGGTCCGCCGGACTCCTGGCGGGTCGCGCGCGGCTTATCCGCTCGCCAAGAACGCGGCGATGAAGCCGGCCGCGGCTCCCGTCTCGGCTGCGAAACGGTCCGTCCCGCGGCAGCTTATCGCCGCTGAACGGTTACGAATAAAAGGTCCAGACAACTTCAGGGACCCTGCGTGGCGACTGAACGCAGGGTCAAGTGACCCGCTCTCGAGCCGCCAGGCCCGACTGAACGGTTACCTCTTTGGCAACTGCTCAGCGACCGCTCGGGTCGGTGAAGATTCCCCTACTTCTTCGCGGGCATCGAGCTCCAGATGAAGCTCGATGCGTCGGGCAGGAGCGCCAGGGTCAGGATCAGAAGCAAGAGGAGCGGGAAGAGAACGATCGCCGTGAGGAGCCTCCTCTCCATCTTCAAGTGCATGAAGTAGGCCGCTACCAGGCCGGCTTTGATGATGGCGACGATGAGCAGGGTTGAAACATAGGCGAACCTCCAGCTCTTGAGGTACGCCGCGCACCAACCAAGCACAACCTCGATGATGGTGAAAGCGAGGAGCCACCAGAAAACGGTCATGTAGTTGGGGTGCTTGTGCTCCGATTCCGCTCCGGTCGCGTGCGCGTCGGCCATGGCTCTGTTTCCCTGGCTCCCCTCCTCACCCGCTCACGGCCTGCTCGGCCGGCGGGATGAGGTAGACGAAGGTGAAGATCAAGATCCATACGAGATCGACGAAGTGCCAGTAGAGGCCCGCGATCTCGACCTGCATGTATCGGTTGGCGCTGTAGCGGCCCTTCTTGCCCAGGTAGAGGATGATCGAGTTGTAGATGACGCCGCCGGTGACGTGGAGGCCGTGGAAGCCGGTCAGGATGAAGAAGAATGAACCGAAGGCGTGCCCGTAGGCCGAAAGGCCCCCGTGGATCAGATGCGTCCACTCGTACGCCTGGCAGCCAAGGAAGAAGAGCCCGCCGAGGACCGTTAGGAAAAGGTACCTGCAAAGCCCCTTCCGGTCCCCATTCTGGATCGACGCGAGAGCTTTCACCATGGTGACGCTGCTGACGATGAGGATGAACGTCATGAGGGCCGTCAGGTTGATCCCCAGGACTTCGAGCGGATTGGGCCACGTGTTGTCCTGGTACCGCACCGCGGCGTAGGCGGCGAGGAGCCCGCCGAAGGACATCGCGTCCGAGCAGAGGAAGAGCCACATCATCAGCTTTCCCCAGTCGACGACGTCGGCGAAGGTCAGCTTCTTCTCCAGCTCCATCGTTGCGGCGGTCGAATGCGAACTCACTTCGCGCTCCTTTGTTGCCTTTCTCGCTTGGCCGGAGGATTCACTCTCCAAAGAGCCCGGCTCCCGCATAAAAGGCGCAGATTATCCATAGAAGCTTTCGCGCGTCTACAGTCTTCCTGGCTGCTTCAGAATGGTGTTCGGGCGGCCCGCCGGGCCTCGATATCCCGGGCAATCTGGGCCTTCAGCTCGTCGGGGCCGCGAAACTGCACCTCGTCGCGCAGGCGGCGAAGAAGGTGGACTTCGATGAGCCTTCCGTAGAGGTCGCCCGACCAGTCGAGGATGTGCGCCTCGAAGGTCAAGCCCGGGGATGCGGACTTGAAGGTCGGTCGGCGGCCGATGTTCACCACCGCCGGGTGGCGCGGCCCGTCCGCGGCGGGGATCTCGACGACGCCGGGGGGATCGGTGGCCCCTCGGAGCCTCGCGGGCATGTTGAGAAGCCCGACGTCGGCGGCGTAGACTCCCGGCGGCGGCAGGATCTGCCCATCGAGGGCCAGGTTGGCGGTCGGGATGCCGAGAGCGCGGCCGCGGCCGTCGCCGCGGACCACTTCGCCCGCCACCGAGTGGTGGCGCCCGAGGAGCAACCGGAGGCGATCGAGATCCCCCGATATGACCGCCTCGCGGACGAGAGTGCTGGAGACGCGCTGGCCCGCCACGGCGAAAGGCTCGGCGCGCCGCACGCCGACCCCGAGAAGCGATTGGCGGGCCAGCAGGTACTCGAACGTTCCTACCCGGCCGCGCCCAAAGGCGCTGTCGAAGCCCATCAAGAGATTGGCGCAGCCGAGCGCGCCCTTGATGACCCTCTCGATGAACTCCTCGGCGGTCCACCCGGCGACGGCGCGGTTGAAGTCGACGACCACCGCTGCCTCCACGCTCGCCCGCGAAAGAAAGAGAAGCCTCTGGACGAGGGTGTTGATCTTCGGTGGCGGTCTTCCCGAGAGGATTTCGAGCGGGTGGCGCTCGAACGTCACGACGGCCGGCAACCCTCCGGTCTCGCGCGCCCAAGTCTTCAGGTCGTCCAGGACCTTTTGATGGCCGGTGTGCATGCCGTCGAAGAACCCGACGGTTGCGACGCCCGATCCGGCAGCGCCGAGACCACTCGCCGCGGCGGGCGGAATTTTTCGTGATGAAGACAACCCCAGGAGGGCTCGCATGGATCAGACGGAAGCGGGCTTCGCGGAGTAACGGCGCTCGAGCTGTTTCAGCTCCTTGTTGACGCGCAGGCGGTCGAGGGAGCTGAGGCGGCTGATGAAGAGGATCCCATCGAGGTGGTCCAGCTCGTGCTGGATCACCCGCGACTTGAGGTCTTCCGCCTCTTCCTTGAACGCAACCCCTCCGAGGTCTTGAGCGCTCACGACCACCTTTCGGCTCCGCCCGACAATGCCGCGCACCTCCGGGATGGACAGGCAACCCTCCTCTTCCCGGATCTCTCCCTCCGCGGCAAGGATGCGCGGGTTGATGTAGACCCGCTCCCCCTCGGCATACGGCTCGCCCGTGGGGTTGGCGATGAAGAGGCGCACGCTCCATCCGACCTGCGGCGCAGCGAGGCCGACCCCTTTCTCGCGGTAGAGTATCTCGAACATCTCCCTCACGCGGCCGCGGACTTCGTCGTCAATGGTCGCAACGGGAGCCGCGCGCCGCTTGAGGATGGGATCGGGATACAGGATGAGCTTGAGAGCCATGGAACAACCGGCCGCTTGATTCCTCGAGGCGACAGTATAAGCAGGGCGCGGGGGGTTTTCGAGGGGTGCATGTAGGCAATTGCAAGCTGCTTTCTCTTCTTCAGCTCATCCGGGGGGCGTGGGAACCGCGGAGGAGGCAGAGGACTACGCGGAGAACGCGGAGGAATTTCTAGTCTACGAACTGGCACCTCTGCGGTACTCTGCGTCCTCTGCGGTTGACTTTGTTCTCAACTCTCTAGGTGCCCCCTTCCGCCCCCGCCAGCTTGATCCGCGCCACCCCCGCCGAGGCTGCACTAGACGTCCCGACATTTCGCTTGAATCGAGGGCCTGCTTCCATTTAATAAGCGGATCTTTTTTTGAAGGAGCAGATATGACGCTTACCAAGGCTCTTGGTTGCACCACGAACGCCCTCGCGATTTTCGGTCTCCTTTGCACGGCATTCTTTACAGCGTGTGCCCCGGGCTGCGGCCCGTCGAGCACCCCGCCGGCCGACAAGTCGGCCTCGGTCCCGTCGGCGACAGCCGACAAGACCGCGCCGGCTCCAGCGGCCACGACGCCCGCGCCGGCGGTCGATCCGGCCTCCGCGGCGACGATCACCGGCAAGGTCGCCTTCAGCGGGACCGAACCGCCGAAGGTCGTGATCCGCATGGAAGCGGATCCGAACTGCAAGGCGATCCACGGCACGAACCAGGTATTCACGGAAGACGTGGTCGTGAACGCGAACAAGACCCTGCGGAACGTGCTCGTTTACGTGAGCGCCGGCGTGACGGGGACGTTTCCCATCCCGGCGGAGACCTGGGTCCTGGACCAGAAGGGCTGCCAGTACCATCCGCACGTGTGGGGAGTTCGGGTCAGACAGAAGGGGGAGATCCTCAGTAGCGATGCGACGAACCACAATGTCCACCCGCTGCCGAAGAACAGCAAGCTTCCGAACATGGGCATGCCTAACAAGGGGGAAAAACGGCCCATCACCATCACGAAGGCGGAGTTTTCTCCGCCCGTCCAGTTCAAGTGCGATGTGCACCCCTGGATGACCGCCTACTGCGGCGCCTTCGACCACCCCTTCTTCGCCGTCACCGACGATCAGGGAAACTTCAAGATCGGCGGCCTGCCGCCGGGCAAGTACACCCTGACCGCCTGGCACGAGAAGTACGGCGAGCAGAAGAAAGAAGTCGAGGTCGCCGCCAAGGACTCCAAGGCCGTCGATTTCGACTACAAGGGTTGATCGATCCCCAGGCTGATCTGCGGGGGGACGGCAGCTCCGGCTCGTCCGCGGCTGAAACGAAGAACGGAAAGAGCAAGAAACCATGGATTCGAGCGCGACGAGCCGAGACGGTGGATCTTCGATCTTCATCCGCGCTTTGGCCGGCGTTGTGGTGGGTCTCGTCATCTCCGCGGTCGTTTTGATGATGGCGGGAGCCCCGCCTTTCGATGCAGCCTTCGCCCAGAACCCGCCGGCCACAGCGCCGGCCACGGCCGGGCAGGCGGCGGCGCCCGTGCCGCCGATCGAGGGAGCCACGGGGACCGTCTGGGAGCTGCCGGTCAACGCCTCCGAGCACGGCGACGCGGTCGACTTCCTCTTCTGGTTGATCACGGCGATCACCTTCGTGACCTTCGTCGCCGTGGAGGCGCTCCTCGTTTTCTTCGCCTTCAAGTACCGGTACGACCCCAACCGCAAGGCGATTTTCACCCACGGGAACCACAGGCTCGAGGTCGTCTGGACGGTGACGCCGGCCGTCATCCTTTTCGCGCTGGTCCTGGCCAACCAGAAGGTGTGGGCCAAGATCCGTTACGGCGATCTGCCGCCGAACTCGACGCAGGTGGAAGTGACCGCTCAGCAGTTCCGCTGGAGCTTCAAGATGCTCGGGACGGCGGAGAGATTCAACAAGGGGGCCGACTTCGCCCCGGGCGTCCTTCATGTTCCACTCGGGAAGCCCGTCGCCGTCTCCCTCCGGTCGAAGGATGTGCTCCACAGTTTCTGGCTCCCCAACTTCCGCGTGAAACTCGACGCGGTGCCCGGAATGACGGGCAGGGTGTGGTTCACACCGATCAAAACCGGCACGTACGAGATCGCCTGCGCCGAGCTGTGCGGGATGGAGCACTGGAACATGCGTGGGCTCCTCAAGGTCGTCACGCCCCAGGAGTACGAAGCATGGCTCCTTGAAGAGGCGAAGCTGGCTCCAGAGAAGCCCCAATGAGAAGGCCACGATGAAAAAGACGGTCGAGAGAAACCCATTCGAAAGAGCGCACCGATGAGCGGTCACGGACAGACGGCAGAGACCGGGCACGAATCCCACGGCGTCGGAGGCCATGAGGCTCACCACGAGCTTGGGTTCCTCCGCAAGTACATCTTCTCCATCGACCACAAGGTCATCTCGCTCCAGTTCCTCTTCACGGGGCTGGTGATGATGATCATCGGCGGGCTCCTCGCGATGTTGATCCGCTGGCAGCTCGCCTGGCCCTTCGACCCGAACCACAAGGTGCCGATCCTGTCGAATCTCCTCTGGGAGGAGGTGGGCGGCACCATGCCGTCCTCCTTCTACGCCATGCTCTTCACGATGCACGGATCGATCATGATCTTCTTCGTCATCATCCCGATCCTCGTAGGCTTCTTCGGGAACCTCTGCGTTCCCCTCATGATCGGGGCGAAGGACATGGCCTTCCCGCTCCTCAACGGCATCTCCTACTGGCTCATGCCCCCCGCGGCGGCGATCATGGTCGCCAGCTTCTTCACGGAGACGGGCGCAGCCGGGGGAGGCTGGACCTCCTACCCGCCCTTGAGCGCGCTCGGCGGCGCCACCGGCGGCGCCCCCGCGGCGGCCCCAGGTTCCGCCGTCGGCCAGTCCCTCTGGTGTATCAGCCTGCTCTTCGTCGGGACGTCCTCGATCCTGGGGTCGATCAACTACATCACGACGATCATCAAGCTCCGGGCCCCCGGCCTGAGCCTGATGCGGTTGCCCTTGACGGTCTGGGCCATCTTCATCACCTCGATCCTCGTCCTCTTCGGGACGCCCGTCCTGACCTCGGCTCTCGGCATGCTCCTTTTCGACCGCCACCTGGGGACGAACTTCTTCCTTCCGAGGGGACTCGAGGTCTCCACGGTCCCCTACACCGGAACGGGGGGCGGCCAGCCGATCCTCTGGCAGCACCTCTTCTGGTTCTACTCCCACCCGGCCGTCTACATCATGATCTTGCCGACGATGGGAGTGACCTCCGACGTGCTCTCGGTCTTCTCCCGAAAGCCGGTCTTCGGCTACAAACCCATGGTCTACTCCATGGCGGCGATCGCGGGCCTCGGGTTCATTGTCTGGGCGCACCACATGTTCCAGAGCGGCATGAACCCGATCCTCGTGAGCGGCTTCGTGGTCAGTACGACGTTCATCGCGCTCCCCTCCGCAATCAAGACCTTCAACTGGCTCGGGACCCTCTGGGGCGGCAACATCCAGTTCACCTCGGCCATGCTGAACGCGATCTCCTTCGTGGCCATGTTCGTCATCGGCGGGCTGAGCGGGATCTACATGGCATCCTCGGCGGTGGACATCCACATCCACGACACGTACTTCATCGTGGCCCATATCCACTACGTCCTCTTCGGGGGGAGCATGTTCGGGATCTTCGCCGGCGTTCACTTCTGGTTCCCCAAGATCTTCGGCCGCTTCATGAACGAGACCATGGGCAAGGTGCACTTCTGGCTCACCTTCATCGCCTACAACTGCACGTTCTTCGCCATGCACATCGTCGGCGCGAGGGGCATGCCGCGGCGGATCGCAGACTACCGCCACTACGAGTGGCTCGGCGAGGGCGCGCTCCAGATGAACAAGTTCATCACGATGAGCGCTTTCACGCTCATGGCGATCCAGGTCATCTTCGCGCTCAACTTCCTCTTGAGCATGTTCTGGGGGAAGAAAGCGCCGCAGAACCCGTGGAGAGCGAACACGCTCGAGTGGCAAACCAGCTCCCCTCCGCCCCACGAGAACTTCGCCGTCACCCCCACCGTCTATCGAGGGCCGTACGAGTACTCGTCGCCCGAATCGCAAGAGGACTACCTGCCCCAGACGCAGCCGCCTGCCGGTGGGAGCCCAGCCGGAAGCCCCGCCTATCGGCCCGCCCACTGAGGCCGTACCTGGTCGAGCGATGCTGCACCGCTTCGTGGTCTTGACCGCCGTCTTGACCCTGCCGCTCATCTACGCGGGGGCGACGGTGACGACCCTCGACGCGGGGCTCTCGGTTCCCGACTGGCCGCTTTCGTACGGCGGTTTGACCCCTCGGATGGTGGGAAACATCCGCTATGAGCACTTCCATCGGCTCATCGCGGCCCTCGTGGGGCTCTTCACCTTGATCATCGCCGTTGGGCTCCAGAAAACGGAGCCGCGCCGCTGGGTGCGAGTCCTCGGGTGGGTCGCCCTCGGGGCCGTGCTCAGTCAAGGCACGCTCGGCGGCCTGACGGTGCTCAACCTCCAGCCGCCCGCGCTCTCGGCGATTCACGGCTGCCTCGCGCAGGCGTTCTTCGCACTCATGGCCTGCCTGGCGCTCTTCACGTCGCCGAACTGGATCGAAAACGAGAGGCTCAAGGCCGAGGGGCTTGTCGAGCGACCTTGGGCGGCCGTCCCGCGGGGTTGGACCATCGCCGCGGCCGCCGCCGTCTACGTCCAAGTCATCTTCGGCGCGGTCGTCCGCCACCTGCGGGCAGCCCTCGCCATCCCCGACTTCCCGCTCTCTTTCGGCGTCGCCTGGCCTCCCGCCGATCGGCTCGCCGATCCGGCGGTCTTCGCGCAGTTCGTCCACCGCCTCGGCGCGGTGGCCGTCCTCATCGTGGCCGGAATCGCGATTGCGCGGGCCCTTCGAACCGGACTCCCGGCGCTCAGGAAGCCCGCCATCGTCCTTTCGGCGCTCCTTCCGGTCCAGGTCCTTCTCGGCGCCGCTACGGTCTGGAGCGGGCGCGAGTACGTCCCCGCGACCCTCCACGTCGCCGTGGGGGCGCTGGTCCTCGTGACCTCCGTCACCCTCGCCGTCGCGGCTTCAAGACTCGCCCCGAGCGGGCCGGACGGCGCCGGACGGGGCGCCGCCGAAGCCGGCGGATCGAGCCCACGCGTGCGGGAGGCGCTCGTCTGATGGACCGCTCCGCCGTCATCGACGAGGCGAGACCCTCTCATCTCGGCGCGACCGGGATCGATGTCGCGCCGCCGGCCCCGTCGTTTGCGCCCACGAGCCTCGCGCGGTGGCTCCGCGACCTCCTCGTCCTCTCGAAGATCAAGATCACGCTCTTCGTAGCGCTTTCGACGGCGGCGGGGTTCTTCCTCGCCACGACGGGGCCGCTGCCCGCGTTCACGTTCTTCAACGCGCTCCTCGGCACCGCTCTTCTCGGCGGAGCCGCGAGCATCCTGAACCAGGTCATGGAGCGGGAGATTGACGGCCGGATGGACCGCACGAAGGCGCGGCCGCTTCCCGCGGGGCGCATGCAGCGGAGCGAGGCGACCGCGATAGGAGTCTTTTCTGCCCTGGTGGGCTTCGCCGCGCTCGCCCTGGGGACGAACTGGCTTGCGGGAGGCCTCGGGGCGGCGTCGCTCCTGAGCTATCTCCTCGTCTACACGCCGATGAAGGCGCGATCGCACATCTCGACGGTCATCGGCGCCGTGCCAGGGGCGCTCCCGCCGTTGACCGGCTGGGCGGCCGCCCGGGGAGACATCGGCCCGGGAGGCCTTGCTCTCTTTGCGATCCTCTTTCTCTGGCAGCTCCCCCACTTCCTTGCGATCGCGCGGCTCTATCGCGAGGACTATGCGCGCGCGGGGCTCCCCGTTCTCCCGGTTGCGGACCCCGAGGGCGGGTCGACGGCTCGCGCCATCATCGTCAATTGCGCGGCGATCGTCCCGGCGGGACTCCTGCCCTCCTATTTCGGAGTGACCGGATCCGCCGCTTTCCTCGGAGCCCTGCTCCTGGGGCTCGGCTTTCTCGCCTTCGGCGCCGTCGCGGCTCTCCGCCCCGGCCGGAGGGCCGATCGCTGGCTTCTCTACGCCTCGCTGGTCTACCTGCCGGCCCTCCTCATCGTCTTCATGCTCGACAAAGTCTGATCGGAGAGTTATGGAAGACGCCGTGATCGGTTCCAGCGGCCCCGGATTTCCCGTTCCGGCCGACTCCCGGCCCATCGACAACGCGATCGGTGCGAGCGCGGCCCGCCTCGGGCTCTCGCTGGCCCTCATCGCCCTCGCGATGGCCTTTCTGGCCCTTTTTACGAGCTACATCGTTCTTCGGTCGGGCCACCGCCCCTGGCCTCCCGAGGGCGTGAGGCTCAATATCCCGCTCGGCTGGGTCAACACGGCGGTGCTCGTCGGATCGAGCCTCGCCTTCGTCTCCGCGCTCAAAAGCGCCCGGGCGGACGCGCTTCACGGCGCCCGCACCGCGCTCCAGATCGGGGGACTTCTGGCGCTCGGGTTTCTTTGCCTCCAGGCGCTCCAGTACTACTGGCTCATTTACGATTTCGGCGAGACGATCCGGTCGAGCCCGTTCGGGACGACCTTTTACGCCCTCACGGGGCTTCACGCGATCCACGTGATCGCGGGCGTGATCTGGCTTCTCCCGCTCAGCTTCAGCTCGCGGCGGCGGAGCGCGCTTCGAATCGAGCTGTGCGGAAACTACTGGCACTTCGTGACTGTCGTCTGGTCCGCGATCTTCCTTCTCTTCTACTTGGTCTAGGACGTTCGACATGACCGCCCGCTCGCTCGCCTTTATCGCGATCGCCGCCCTCCTGGCGGCGGCCGGGATCGGCGGAGCGTACTGGGTCCGATTGTCGGGCCCGGCGGCGGTCGTCCGGGATGTGTCCGCGCCTCCCCCGGGGCTCCTGCCGGCAAGAAGCGAGGAGATGAGAACCGTACCCGCGTTCTCGTTCGCCGAATCCCGCGGGGGAACGATCGGCAATGAGGAGCTTCGAGGAAAAGTCTGGTTGGCGGACTTCATCTTCACGAGCTGCGCAGGGACCTGCCCGGCGATGACGACACAGATGCGCGCCGTCCAGGACGCTCTGGAGAGCGACACGGTCGCCGGCAGAGACGATGTGAGCGACGATGTGCGCCTCGTCAGCTTCTCGGTCGACCCCGACCGCGACCTCCCGGAGGTGCTGCGGGCCTACGCCGAGCGGTCAGGCGCCAAGAATCGCTGGCTCTTCCTGCGCGGGCCGAGCCTGAAGGTCGCGGAGCTCTCGCGTCAGGGCTTCCTCCTCGGAAACCCGGTCCCGGGGCTCCCCCCACCCGCCGGGACTCTCCCGGCCGATTCCATAGCGGCGAACGCGGAGTGGGAGCCCCTCGCTCACGACCGTCATTTCGCCCTCGTCGACCGCCAGGGGCGGATCCGTGGATACTACGACGGCGTCGATCCGGGAATCGTCCCGGTCCTGGTCCGGGACATACGCACGCTCCTGTCGGAGAAGCCCACACCGTGAGCATCGACGACATGCCGGGGCTCAACGCGATCCTGAACGGCACTAGTGCCGTCCTCCTCGCCTCGGGGTACGTCTCGATCCTCAAGAAGAACGTGCGGCTCCATCGGAGGCTCATGATGGCCGCGATGGCGGTCTCGGCGCTTTTCTTGACCTCGTACCTCGTCCACAAGGCCCTCGGCGGCGGGAAGCACTTCCCCGGAGCGGGATGGATCCGGCCCGTCTACTTCACGATCCTCATCAGCCACACGATCCTCGCCGCCGCCATCGTGCCGCTGGCGATCGTCACGCTGGTCCACGGCCTCAGGGAACGCTATGATCGGCACCGAAAAATCGCCCGCTGGACTCTACCTTTGTGGTTTTACGTCTCGGTGACGGGCGTCGTGATCTACTTCATGCTCTACAGGGTTTCCTACTCTTGAAATCGGCTCGCGTCCGAATCCCGGCTTCGATTGCCCTCGCGTCGCTCCTCGGGGCCGCCTCGCGGCTCTCCGCCTGCCCGCTCTGCAAGGAGACGGTGGGAGAGGGCGGTGCGGGGGTCGGCGACGGCATTAGCACGAGCATCTACCTGATGCTCGGGATGGTGGGGCTCCTCGGCGCGTACATCATCCGCCGCCTCCTTCGCGAGGCGCGAGCGGCCGATCTCAGCGCCTCAAAAACTCCAGAACCGCCCGAGCCTTCCTCCGCGCCTCGCGCACGCAGTCGTTGATGCCGACTCCGCGGTAGGCGTTTCCGGCGAGGAAGAGGCCGGGAAGGGACCACAGCTCCCGCTCGATGGCCTCGAGCCGCTTCGAGTGACCCACGTTGTATTGAGGGATGCCCTTGGCGTAGCGGTAGATGCGAGTGAGGGTCGGGGGCGCCCGGAGCCCGAGGATCGGCTTCAGCTCCTCCTCGACGAGCTTGAGGAGCGCTTCGTCCGAACCGTCGATCGCATCCGTGTCGCGGGCGCCGCCCACGATACAGCGCAGGCTCACCATGCCGGCGGGCGCATGGGGGGGGAAGATGGTCGAAGACCAGATCGTCCCGAGCATCCGGAGCCCCTGGTCGCGCGGGACAAGAAAGCCGTAGCCGTCGAGGGGATGCTCCACCGAGGCGCGGGGGAGCCCCAGACAGACGACGACGATGGGGGCGTACGGAACCGCTTCGAGGGAGAGGCTCAGGGGCGGCGCCGGCGCCGCGAGCAGAGTCGCCGCTCGGTACGCGGGAACGGCGAGGATGAGCGCATCCCCCGCTTCGCGCGCGCCTCCGTTTCCGACGACGGCGTAGCCCTTCCCTTCCCGGGCGATCGATGTCGCGGCGAAGTTCTTCCGGATCCGGTCGCCCATTTCCGCCGTGAGGGCCTCCACCAACTCCTCGAGGCCGCCCGAAAAGGATTGAAGGCTCCGCTGCGACGACGCGGGCGTCGTCGCCGGTGTCGTCGAGGCCGACTCGCCCTTTTCGGAGGGCGCATGCCGCGAGCGCTCGCGCCGAGCCATGCGGAGCGCCCGGAAGAGGCTCCCGTGGCGCGCCTCCATCTCGGCCAGTTTCGGAAAGGCTGACGGGAGGCTGAGCCTCTCGACGTCGCCCGCGAAAATCCCGCTCACGAGGGGATCGAGGAACGCCCGTGTCGCCTCGTCGCCGATCCGCCGCCGGCCGAAGGAGGCCACGGACTCGTCCTCGCCCTGTCCGGGGCCGCAAAAAGGCTCCAAGAGGACCCTCAGGCGCCCTCCGATGCCGAGGATCTTCGACCGAAGGAACGCGACCGGGCCCATGGGGAGGGCATGGAGCCGACCGTGGCTGTAGATGAACCGGTTCTTGGCCTGCGGCGAGGCGCGGAGGAGCCTCTCACCGAGCCCGAGATCCCGCGCCAGGTCGGCGGCGTCCGGTACGTCGTCGAGGAAGCCGTTCGGTCCTCTCTCGAGCACGAAGCCGTCGGCGCGCTCGCTTCCGAGCGTGCCACCGCAGCGGCCCAAGCCTTCCAGCAGCAAGACTTCCAGCTTCGAGTCTTTGCGGATGAGGTAATGGGCGCACGACAGCCCCGAGATCCCGCCGCCGAGGATGATGGCCCGAGGCAACTGACCTTTCCCGCCTTCAACGTGCCGGAGCGGCCGCGGCGTCGATCTGGCGCATGTGCATCAGGTACTGGAGGATCGCCTGGATCTCATCCTGGAAGTTCGGGCGAAGGAACTTCTCGCTCCGAGGAGTGTCCGGATCGTCGTCCGCGCTCGGGAGGAAGAAGTTGTTCGGCATCTTCGTCCCGGGCATGTACGAGGCCGGATCGAGGAGCCAGCGCTCGATCCAGTCGGGCCTGAGCCGCTCTCGAGCCAGGCCGAGGTCGGGCCCCCAGGAATTCTGGTCCTGGACCGTCGGCTTCTTGTCGCCGGCCGGGTGGCACGTGTTGCACTGGAGGCGCACGGTCCCCGGTTTGTCGTCCGGCGTCGTCACCTGAAACATCTCGCGGCCGACCTTGGCGATCCGGACTCCCTCCTCGTTCAGGTTGTGCGCCGCGAATTCCTCGTGCGGGTAAAGGGGGCGGCCGTCCTTCGCGCTCCACTTCTTGAGGGCGGCGATCTGGGCCGGCTTCAGGTCGATGAGCGGCGGGAGCGGTACGTCCCTGCCGACGCGCCACCAGGGCTGGAGGGTTTCCGCCTCCTGCCGCGTCAGGTTGAGCGCGGGGTACGGGGCGCCCGCGGTGAGCTTGAACCACCGCACGATCGCCGCCGTCTGCTCCGGCGTGATCGAAAACGACGGCATGCGGAGGTCCAGTTGCAGGCGGAGCGGCTTCACGTTCCGGAGGAACTTGAAGAGCCACTCGCCGTGGACACGATCGCCTTCTTTCCTGAGGATGGGAGCGGCGCGCGGGCGCGCCTCGGCGGAATCGCCGAAGTACCGGCGCATCCGCCCCTCCTGGTAGCCGAGGACCTTCAGGACCCTCTCGCGCTCCGGCTTGTTCGTCGCCTCCCACCAGCGGTGGGCGAGCATCCGCACGGAAAAGAGGTCCTCGTTCGCCGGCTCGTTCGCGTCCCGCAGCTCGGTGTTGAGGAAGGTGCCCGCAGGGATCGTCATCGTGCCGAGGGTGAGGTCCTCGGCGAGCCAGGTCTCCCCCTCCACCTCGTTGCGCACCTTCTCCTCGTCGGAGACGTCGAAGGAATAGGTGGGAAGGTCCTTGAGCGGCAGCGTCTGCGGATCGACCCCCAGGCGGTGACAGCCCTGGCAGTTCAGGTAGCGGATCAGGTTTCGACCCTCTTCGAGGGCCTGCTCCTCGGCGTTCAAGCGCCGCTTCTTGTGGAGCGGGATCCGGTCCTTGTCGTCGACGCGGCTGAGGAGGAACGTGACCACGGCATCGATCCGGGCCGCTCGGGCGAGCCGGAATTTCTCCGCCTGGACGGGATCGGAGAGGTCGCGGGGGTCCGCGACCGTCCGGAAGGAGAAGTACGGCATCTTCAGGAGCTCTTCGGGAGTCTTCTGGAGGACCGATTCGGTCGCCTCGTACCCCCTGGAGCCGTCCAAGCGGCGCACTTGCTTCGGAATGACATCGAAGATGCGGGGGTTGGTGAGCTTGTGCGTGAACCAGCCGGCCCGCGACTTCGGGATCGCGTACTCGCCGCTCGCCTGGTGGCCCCACTTGGCGAAATCGAGCCGGTCGATCTCCTTCGACCCGTGGGTGCTCAGCTCGGTGCCGATCGGAGCCATCTTGTCGAACTCGTCGCTGATGCCGAGGTGACAGCCGAAACAGCCGTAGCGGCCGATGAGCTTCTCTCCCACGTAGGGGAGGAGGTCCGGGACGGCCCGGGAGGCGACCCACTTCTGGGATTCGGCGCGCGTGTTCGTGCGGCGGTAGTAGTCGAAGGCGATCTCCCGGAGGATCCTCTCCCGCCCCGCATCGACCGCCGGGACGGGCCGTGCTTCGAAATCGGCATCGCGCAGCGTCATGAGGTAGGCGACTAGGTCCGCGAGCTTCTGCGGGCCGTTCTCTTCGGTCTCGATCCTAAGGCGCGGCATCCGGGACTGCGGATCGTGCTTCTGCGGATCGACGATCCAGTCGGCGAGCCACTCGGGCTTCAGCTTGCTTCCTATGGCGCCGAGGTCGGGGCCATGGTCGTTCTGGATCCACCCCTCGCGGACCACCGAATGGCAGCCGCGGCAGCCGACGTTGAGGAAGATCTCCTTCCCGCGCGCTGCGTGCCCCTGCTGCACGGGGTTCCGGTACAGCTCCGACACGGGACGCGAGCGCGAGGCTTTCTCGATGTAGGCGGCGATCGACAGCGCTTCGACTTCGTTACGCAATCGGAAATCGTGCGGCTCCAGTATCCCCTCGTTGTTTACGATGTTGAAGGTGCCCGAGCTGTTCGAGAGGTCGAAGAACTTCGGCATCTTCGTCGTCGGGCGGAAGCCGTGCGGGTCCTTCACCCATCGATAGAGGAAACCCCTATCGACCTTGTTGGCGATCCGCTGGAGATTCGGCCCCACCTTGCGGTACTTCTCGAATCCCTCGATCTTGTGGCAGGCGAAGCAGCCGTACTCCTCGGCCATCTCCCGGCCGGCGTTGTACTTCTCGGCCCCCTCGATGCGGTCCTGTTCCGGGTGGCACTTCGCGCACGTCGAAGAGATATACCCCATCGGCAGCATCGGGAAATCCTGATGGTGGAGCTTGTGCCAGTGGTACTTCTTCTCCCATTCGCGCTTCTGGGCATCGTCGCGCGGCGTGTGCGCCGCGAACTCGAAGCTCGTCGAGTGGCCGTCGCCGTAATGGCAGATCGTGCAGCCGAACTGCTCGTACGGGTGCGGGCTCGCGGAGCCGACGTAGAGGTCGATCCTCGGGTGGCTGCGGAAGAGCCTCCCGCCGTGCACCATCCGCTCGTCCGTGAACTCCGCCAGAGCGGGGTCCGTGCTGTCGATGTTGATGTGGCAGGTCTTGCACCGGTCCACTCGGGGGACGTCGAGGAAGTTCATCGGCTCCGTCAGGTCGTTGAGGACGACCTTCTCGATGACGTTCGTCGGCCCGTATGGCGGGATGAGGGGCGCGTTGCGAAGGACGTTTGCGGCGCTGCTCTCGACGTTGCGGAGGTTCCCGGCGAGCTGGTCACGGGCTCGGATGAGGGTTGCGATCTCCTTCTTCCGCGCATTTCTCTCCTTGGCGATCTCATCCGCCTTGTTCCGCAGCTCTTTCGCCCGCGTCAGTTTCTCCTCGGCGATCCTCAGGAGATCCTCGTACCGCTGGACCCAATTCGCCTCGAATTCCTTCTCGATGGCGGCCAGCTTCGCTCGACCCTCCGCCGTATCCTTGAGGGGGCCGTCGAGGACGTGCTTGCGGTTCTCCTCGAAGACGAACCGCTCGGCATCCAGCTCTGACTTGAAGAATCTGGCGTCGGTCTCCGCCAGCCCGGCGGCCGTTTCGGCGAGGACGGCTTGGTCCGCCGCCTTTTCGAACTGGGAGTTCGAATCGAGCGCCGCCTGGAGCGTCGCCAGCTCCGCCTCCTTGGTGGCGAACTGCTCCTTCTGGAGCCTCAAGTTCTCCTCCGAGATCTTCTGGCGGTAGTCGTCGGTCTGCGTGGCCCGCCATTCGGCGTTGTAGTTCTTCCAGTCGCGGGAGTGGTCCTGCCAGATGGACCAGACCGTGACCGCGAACAGGAGCGCGCTCGAGACGGCGAAGGCGACGTTCAAGGCGGGCACCCGGTAGAGCGTGTCGGCGCTCTCCGGCGGGTCGTAGAACACCTCGGCGAGCGCCCGGGTCGCCTCGCTCCCCACCAGAGGCGGGATGAAGTTGGGATCCTTCGGGTCGGGCTTCTTCTCGGCTTCTTTCATATGTTAAAGAAGTACTCCGGGATCGCGATGATGTACTTGAGGTTGAAGAGCCACCGCAGCGCCATCTTGATCGGCAGGGCCGCCATGAACAGAAACAGGTTGGCCATGATGTTGAAGCGGATGAAGCCCATCTCCAGGAAGAGCTTCCGGAAGACCGTGTTGGCCATGATCGGCGGCAGAACGACGAAATAGGCAAATACGGTGACGAAACCCGGCAGCTCCCTCAGGAGGATGTTCCCGGGAAGGGCGTCGCCGAGGAGGAGGTTGTAGAAGTACTCCGAGAGGTTCACGTTCGTGAGCGCTTCGATCTTGTGCGGATCCCAGAACTCGTAGAAGCCGAAGAAGTTCCAGTTCGGGCCGCGCAGGAAGGTCCCCAGCATGATGAGGAGCACCCAGAGCACCACGAACCCGAAGAGGAACGTGACGATGGCGAACGGCCGCTCCTTGAAGGTGTAGTACCCGTTCCCTTTGGGATTGGGGTCGATGAAGGGAATCGCCATGAGACCCACGATGATCTGGCTCGGGAAGACGACGCCGGCGAGCCAGGGGTCGTAGTAGACGAGCATCTCCTGAAGCCCGAGGAAGTACCACGGGGCCTTGGATGGATTCGGGGTCTTCGTCGGCGAGGCGGGCTCCTCGAGGGGCGCCTTCAACTCGATCCCCCACCAAGTGAGGAGGATCGAAAGGACGATGATGCAGAGGAACTCCTGATACAGGAGGTCGGGCCAACAGAGGACGCGCTTGCGCGATTCGCGCGCTTCGACCGTCGGCAGCCCCTTCGCGATGAGGTCGTCGTTGACGACCATCTTCCGCATGGAGATCCAGAGGAACAGCCAGAGCGAGGCGAGCATGATGATGATCGGCACGTTGTCGGGCTTTTCGACCGTGATGGCGAGGTCCGAATCGGTAACGCTGATCAGGAAGAAGGCAATCGTCGCGATGGTGATCCCGAGCGCGACGCTGGGCTTCGTCCACCATGACCGGAAAAGCACCAGCGCGGCGAAGCCGACCGTCGAGAAAAGGAAGAACGTCGTCGGACCAAGAAGCTGGTCGAGGAAGTTCTTGACGTGCTCGAAGAACTGCACTGCGTCTTTCTCCCTCTGTCTCTCCCTACTCTACCCTCGACTCACATCGGCCCCGAGATGCCGCCGTCCTTGCGCACGCGCCAGAAATGGACGGCCATTAGGACCCCCGCACCGAGCGGGATCGCGACGCAGTGGAGGACATAGAAGCGCAAGAGCGCTCCGGCTCCGACCACCTTGCCGCTGAGGAGCGCGTACCGGACGTCGCTCCCGACGGTGACCAGGGGGACATCTCCCACGACGAGCATCGATGCGCCCGGTCCCTCGTGGCCCAGGAACGGAGTGGCACGCGCCATGTTCGTTCCGACCGTGATGGCCCAGATCGCGAGCTGGTCCCACGGCAGGAGGTACCCGGTGAAGCTCAGGAGCAGCGTCAAGACGAGGAGGATCACCCCAACGTTCCAATTAAACTCTCGCGGCGGCTTGTAGGAGCCGGTCAGGAACACACGGAGCATGTGGAACCAGACGGAGATCACCATCGCGTGGGCTCCCCATCGGTGCAGCTCGCGCATGATCCCGATCGACACCGTGTCGCGGAGGTCGCGGATGTCGTTGAAGGCGAATTCCACCGACGGCCGGTAGTAGAACATGAGCAGCACGCCCGTGATCGTCTCGAGGAGGAAAAGGAAGAACGTGATCCCCCCCATGCACCAGGTGAAGCTGATCCTCACGCCGGACTTGCGGACCTTGATCGGGTGCAAGTGGAGAAAGACGTTCGAGAGCACCGCCAGCGACTGATCGCGCGGGTTGTCCGGGTACTTGTGCCGGAAGATGCTCTTCCAGATCTGCGTATCGGTGATCAGGTTGAATAAGCCCAAAGGAGGTTACCTTTCGTCGATCAGGGAATTGCTCAGGCGATGAATTCGAGGAAGGAGTCCGGATCGCTCCACTGGCCCAGTTCCCTCTGGAACTTGCGGCTTTTGTCCACTTCGATGAGCCCATCGGGAGCCAGCTTCACCTTGAAGCGCTCCAGCGGCCGTGGCGCCGGACCCTCGAAGTTCACGCCGTCCTTGTAGAACCCGCTGCCGTGGCAGGGGCATTTGAACTTCGCGTCGGCCGCGAGCCAGTTCGGCGTACAGCCAAGGTGCGTGCAGGTGGTCGAGAGGACGTAGATGCTCTTCTCCCCGCGGACGACCCAGATCCGCCTGCTGGCCTTCCAGCGCTCGTCGACCACGCCGACCTGGAGGTCTTCTGGCTTGCAGATCTTGAACTTCGTCGGAGGCTCGAAGAGGTCGTTCGGAAACATGAAACGGCCCATGGCGGCCAGCATGGCCGCCGATGCGGCGGTGAAAAGCATCCAGCCGGTTCCTACCTTCTCAAGGAAGGAGAGCCGGGTGATATCCACCTCTACCTTGCTCTTAGCTGCGGGCGACAAGTCCATCACCTCCACTCATGGCTCGACTGCGAATTCCCACTCCGCTCCTCGGCCCCTTCGCCCCCCATCCTCCGGCGCTCAGCGCTCGCAAGGCTGCGTTCTTCACCTTGAAACTCCGGTTCTCCCCGCTGTGGCGGCGGATGACCCCGAGGGACTCCTCGTCTCCCAGCCTCGCAAGGCAGTCGATGGCCCTCACCATGAGCAGCTCCTGCTCGTCCGGAAGGAGCCGCTGATCTTCGAGGTATTTCCAGTCTAGGAGCGGCCGCAGGACGGCCACCCCAGAAGGGTCGGTGAAATTCTCGGCGAGCCACATTGCCACGTTGCGCGAGACGATCGGACTGGGGTCGGAGATGTGCCGCCGGAGCAGCGCCGCGATCTCCTCCCTCCGCTCGGGGGAGAGAGCCGGTCGCAGCTCGATCGACGGCCCGGCGATGTTGGCGAGCGCCTGCAGGATGTAGGCCCGCACCTCGCCCTTGTCGGCGTCCCGGTATCGTCCGAGCGCCGCGGTGAGGTGCGCCACCGCCTCTGGGGACCGCGAAAGCGCCAGGCCGAAGATCGCCTCGATTCGCGAATCCTCGTCGGTCTCCGGATCGGCGAGCACCGATTGCAAATAGGGAAGCGCCTGTTCCTCCGCGCCGACGCGTCCAAGCGCCAAGACCAGGTACTTGTGGATCATCGGGTTTCCGCGGAACTGCCGGATTGCCGTAAGGAGTTCGCCCGTGTCTTTCGAGTCGAGCTTCTTTCCGGCCCGCTCCATCTCTCGCGAGTGCTGCGCGAGCTCTTCGGCAGCGCGGCTTGGAGTCTGACGGTCCAGCACCCGCTCCGTGCGGATGGCGCGGATGAGTTGGGGAATCGTGCGGTTCTCCTCGGCCGCGGCGGCGAAGAACAGGTAGATGAGCGCCATCCCCCCTACGAGGAGGAGCGGGAAAAGGAAAAGTTGGGGGACAAGGAAGAACAAGCGGCGGCGGGGCGGGGCCGGTGGGGCCACGCCCTGGTCGCTCGTCTCGTCGCCCCCGAACCCGACTCTTTCCTCGCGATCCATGGACTGGGAACGCAGTGCTGGAAGCTTTTCCCGCCGAGAAACTTACAGAATTGACACGGCCGCCGGCGTTTAGAGGTGGGCCATTATAGGAAAGCGCGAAGGTCAGTCAATAACGTTTGGGGGGACGCATCCATGCACCGGAAATGCGATGGTCCGCCGTTCCCGCCCCCGTTCCCGTCCCCGGAAACGCTCCCGCCGGCCACGAATTCTGAAACGGGATCGAGTGCCGGTCCGTGAATCCGTTCAGCGAGAACGTGTCACCGGCTGAGTCACCTCGCCGAATTCCTGGCGGATGCGATCCTCGAGCTGACGCAGGCTCGTCTCCAGGAGGTCGTCCGCTCCTTCCTGGCTGAGCTGGAAAAGGACCGCAATGGGACTGAAGCCGAGGCGACGGACGTCGCCCGATCCGGACCCGGCCGCCGCGCTCCCTTGCGGGAGCGCCGGTTTTCCGGCGAGGACGAGGCAGGGCCAGGGCATGTACTCCTTCACCATCGCCCACCGGCTTTCGCAGGGCAGGCGCGAGCGGATCAGCTCGCCGTACAGCGCTCCCAGGCAGATGAGCAGGTTCATCGGAGTGCCTTCCTGCGGAAACCGGCGGGCGCGGATTTCCTTGCGGACGAACAGCGAGAGGACGCGAAGCCCTTCGGAATCGGCGAACCCCGTCTGGATCCCCTCCCCCTTGAGGAGTTGAGCCGCGGCGGCACCCAGTCGCGTGCACTCCTCGGCCTGCAACCCGTCGCCGAACCTGGCCAGAACCGCTGCGCGGCACTCGAGCGGAGCGATCAGGTGGTCCCCGAAGAACGTCGCGAAGAGTGCGGGGATCGCGTGAGAGGAGAGGAACCGAAAGCGGAGCATGGCGCCGGGGGGATCAGGGTCCGTCCGGATCTCGAGCAGGATGTTCAATAGGGAGACCAGAAAGTCGTTCGTCCACTCCCCCACTATGACCACGACGATCGTCTGTTCATGGTCGATCGTGGCTTGATAGAACCTGCAGGTGCCCGCGTAAGGCTCCAGCCGGTTGAGGCCGTCGAGGCTGATCAGGAGAATCCCCTCCTGCCGGCAGGCCGCCTCCAGCTTCGATGCGGCCGCTTCGATCTCGTGGCCGGGGCTAATGTCCACCTGGGGCAATGGCATTCGTAACCGTTACCGGGCCTCTCCCGTAGTCATACACCTCGATCGGGTCCGCCTGCCGCGCGGAAACGTCCGTGCCGGACTCGTCGCACGGTTCTTTTCCGTTCTCTCCGGCATTTCCTCCGGGGATTTATCCGGAAGTTACTTCCCGAAAGAACCACCACTCTTTCATGAGGCCCTTCGGATGAAAACAAAAAAAAGTTTCGCTCCCCATCCGTGCGCCGGAGTAAGGAAAACGGCCGATCTATTTGAGGAATGCGCACTGGAATCGCCAAGGGTTTTAAACTGAGCCAGCTCCTCCTTTTCGCACCGGCGCTCCTTCTCTTGGGACTGGGGATCAACACGGCCCGAAACCACCTCTCTCGCGAGATCGTCCGGACCCAGGATTCGCCCGATGGCCGCCACGAGGCGGTCGTTTTTCTCCTGAGCTCGCCACTTTACCCGTTCAGCGGCGACGTCGAGGCGTTCGTCGAGGTGAAGATGCGAGAGGAGGCGAAGCCTTTGGCCCTTCGCAAGCTCGGGAGCCATCGCTGGGCCTCGGATGCCCGCGATGCGTACCGCGAGATAGAGTGGACGAGCCCCCGGCGCATCGTCCTTCGCCCCAACCGTGGCCCTGGGAAGCTCTCGCTCAGCTTCGAATCGGAGCTGTCGCCTCGTTCGAGCCGCGCCGCCGGAGCTTCCGAGCGGGGTAGATCGCCGTGACCCAGCCGATCGAACCCGCGGCTCCGCCCAAGGAGCCCGAAGAGGCCAAGCCGTCCTCGGCAACCGCGGAGGAGACTCCACGCGAGTCGCCCTTTCCCGAAGTAGCTTCGCTTTCCGACACTCAGGATTTGCTCCTCCCCGCCGCTGCAGTCGCACCGGAGCCCGCCGCCACCTCTGCCCCCGCCCCCAAGGTCGGCGTGCACCGCCGCAGGCTCTTTTTGACTCTGGCGATCGCGGCGTGCCTGATGGTCCTCGAGTCCTGGGCTCCCCCGGGAATCTGGAGACCCTGGACGGCGCTTGCCCTCGCCGGCGCGGCGCTGGGTCTCGCCGGCGATATCGTTCTGTCGTCGCTGCGCGCGTTGAGCCGCGGACGGCTACATTCGAACACCGTCGCCGCGCTCGGCGCAATCGCCGCCTTCCTGGGCGGGATCGCCGCCGCCGCCCTGATGACCCTCGACCGGCTCTCGGCCCAGGCGTTCCGATCGCCGGAGGAGCTGGCGACCGGCGTCACGCACCTCGGCCTCGATGCGGCGGTGCTCCTACTGGCGCTTCCCCATCTGGCGCGCCTCCTCGATGCGCGCAGCCGCGACCGCGCCAAGGCATGGATCGCCACCCTTCGCGGCCTTCGCCCTTCTCGCGCGCGCGTCGTCAGCGAACACGGCGACCTCGAAGTGCCGGTGGACTGGATCCGCGATGGCTACCAGGTGTCGGTCCGCACGGGGGAGCGGATCCCGGTCGATTCCATCCTCGTCGGCGCCGCGGCCGAGATCGACGAATCGATCCTCGGGTCGGCTCGCGTCTGCTCCAAGCGGCAAGGGGACCGTCTCTTCGCGGGAACGGTCAATCGCGGGAACGGCATCGTCGTGAAGGCCCGTGGACAGGGGAAATCCTGCGCCTGGACCGAGGCGATGAACTTGGCCGAGGACGCCATGAACGGGGAAAGCTTCCGCGTACCGGGACAGACATGGTTCGTCACGGGGCTCACCGTCGCTGGCCTCGCCGTCGCGGCGGTGCTGTCCGTCGCCGTCTGGAGATCGGGCTTCGGGTACGGACCGGCCCTCACTGCCGGCCTCGCCGTCCTCGCGGCGGCATGGCCGGGGGCCATCACCCTCGCCGGCCGTCTGGCGGCACATTTCGGTCTGGCGCGCGTCACGGCCCGGGGCTGTCTCGTCCGCGGGGCGAGCGTCTTCCAGCAACTCTCCCGCGTCCAGGTCGCCTTCTTCACGAAGACGGGCACTTTGACGGGGGCCCAGCCTCGGGTGTCCAAGGTCCTTCCGCTCCAGTCGGAAATGACGGCCGAGGACCTTCTCTTCCTCGCGACGATCCTCGAGTTGCGCTCCGAGCACCCTATAGCCACCGGAATCCTCCAGGTCGGAATGGGCAATCGGCGGACGATCCCCAACCTCCGGGGCTTCCGCGCCGTCCCGGGCAGAGGCCTACGTGCCGTTTACCACGGGAGCGAGCTTCTCCTCGGCAACCTGAAGCTCCTGGAGGAATCTGGGATCGACACGACGCCTCTTCTGGCCTCTCACGCCGCCCTGGCAAGTCAAGGGCACACGCCGCTCGCGATCTCGCTCGGCGGAAAAGTGCTCGGCTTGATCGCCATGGAAGACGAGGTCCGACCCGGCGTCCGAGAGGCGATCGAAGACCTTCGCGACCTGGGAATCCGAAGTGCGCTCGTCACGGGGGACTGCCAGGCGGTCGCCGAGATCCTCGCCCTGAGCCTCGGAATCGACGAGACCCACGCGGACCTTCCCCCCCATGCCAAAGCCGAGACGATCGTCGCGATGCGGGAGAAGGGCAGGCGCGTAGTGGGGATCGGCCACGGGATCACCGATGCTCCCCTCCTGGCCGCGGCCGATTCGGGCATCGCCCTCCAGGCGGCGGGAGACCTCTCCTTGGATGCGGCCGACGCGCTGATCCTCGGGCCGCCGCCGGACCGGGCCGTCTGGCTGATCCGATGCGCTCGGGAGACCATTTCCGCGGCTCGCTGGTCGCTCGCGACGGCGTTCACGCTCTCCCTCGCGACGCTGGTGGCCACGACGGTCGCCTCCACGACCGGCCGCGCCGCTCCGGCCCTCTGGGCGGCGTTCTTCGCGGCCGTCAGCACAACCTCGGCCGCTGGTATCACCGGCACTTTCTCCACTCGGTCGGTCGAAGCATCTCGCGATCAATGGAAAACCGATGCCGAGAAGGTACAATCGCCCCCCGCCGGCGTTTGAGAGGCGGCGGCGAAGCGCACCGGAGCGAATTCGAGAACGACAATCATGGCCGACGACGGGAAGGACTTCATACAGCTCAGCGAACGGATGGGGAGGCTGCCGCCGTACCTCTTCGGCCGGATCAACGCCCTGAAGGACAAGCTGCGCAAGCAAGGGGCGGACGTCATCGACATGGCGATGGGGAATCCTACGGATCCGACGCCGCAGCCGATCGTCGACAAACTCTGCGAAGTGGTCCGCGATCCGCGAAACCACCGCTACTCGGCGGCGTCGGGCATCTACAACCTCCGCCGCGAAGTCTCGAAGTTCTACCAGAAGGAATACGAAGTCCATCTCGACCCGGAGAAGGAAGTCATCTGCACGATCGGATCGAAGGAGGGCTTCAGCCACCTCTGCCTGGCCCTCCTGGGGCCCGGCGACACGGCGATCGTGCCGACACCCTCCTTTCCGATCCACAGCTACGCGGTGATCCTGGCCGGCGGAAACTACCTCGGTATTCCCGTCGCCGACGATGAGGATTTCCTGCGCCGCGTCAACGACACCTGCACGACGTACGTACCTCGACCGAAAGTCCTGTTCTTGAACTATCCCCACAACCCGACGTCGCACACGGTCGAGAAGGAGTTCTTCTCCGAGGTGGTGAAGATCGCGCGTAAGCATCACCTGATCGTGATCCACGACTTCGCCTACGGGCTCATCGCTTTCGACGACTACCAGGCTCCGAGCTTCCTCTCGGTGCCGGGCGCGAAGGAAGTGGGCGCCGAGTTCGCTACCATGTCGAAGGGCTTCAACATGGCCGGATGGCGCATCGGCTTCTGTCTGGGAAACGAGAAGATCGTCTCCGCCCTGGCGCGCGTGAAGGGTTATTACGACTACGGAATCTTCCAGGCCATCCAGATCGCGGCGATCATCGCGCTCCGGGAATGCCGCGACGAAGCCCGCAAGCAGTCGCTCGAGTACCAGGAGCGCCGCGATGCGCTCCTCGACGGCCTCGCGCGAATCGGTTGGACCGGAATCGAGAAGCCCCGAGGGGCGATGTTCGTCTGGGCGGCGCTGCCACCGGAGTTCCGCTCGATGGGCTCCATGGAGTTCGCCTCCCGCCTCATGCAGGAAGCGGAGGTCGCGGTGTCCCCGGGAATCGGCTTCGGCCCCGAAGGGGAAGGCTGCGTGCGGATGGCGCTCATCGAGAACCGCCAGCGTACGCAGCAGGCCGTCCGGAACATCAAAAAGGTCTTCGCGAAGTGGCGCAAGGAGCGGGAAGTAACCGTCTGATCGAGAATCGGTAAGCGGCTAACCGCCCGCCAGGGTCCTCTTCAAGAGCCGGATCCCCTGGGCGATGTCCTTCAGGCGCGATTTCTGGTCGCCGACCTCGCGTTCGATGACGAGCGGCCCTTCGTAAGCGAAGCGGGCCAGCTCCTCGATGTACTCCTTCATCCCGACCGCTCCTTGGCCGAGCGGGACTTCCTTGCCCCACTCGCCCGGGCGGGCCGGGGCGATCGCGTCCTTTACGTGGACGTGGACGATGTCGTTGGCGAGGGGCTCGATCGCCCGGATCGGATCCCCCACGTCGTAGAGGAGGATGTTGGCGGGGTCGAAATTCACCTTGAGCTGCGGGCTGTCGATCTCGTCGATCGTCCGCCGGAGGAGGTCGACCGATTCCTGTCCGGTCTCGAGGGCCACGATCACATCCTTGCCGGCGGCGTAATCCACCGCATCCCCCAGACAGTCGAGGAAGGAAGCGCGCTCCGGCTTGCCGGGCTCCGGGATGAACCCGGCGTGGGTCGAGAGGATCGAGATGCCGAGCTCCGCGGTCCGGTCCACGGCCCAGCGAAAGATCTCGAGCCGTTTCTTGCGCGTCGCCGGATCACCGAATCCTCCCGTACGCCGAATGGCATCGGGAGTCGAGTAGTCCTCTCCCGGAAACCCGATCATGGTCGCGCTGATCTCGAAGGAGGCCCTCTTCGCGGCCTCGACCAGCTTGTCGCCTTCTTTCCACGAGGCGTGGTTGGGATCGCCCAGCGCGAGCTGGACGACCCGTGCGCCGACTTCACCGAGACATTTTTCCAGTTCGGGGATGCTCTTGACTTGCATCGACCAACTGCAGACGCCGACTTCGAGGCTTCTCATTTCCCTCGCCTGAACCGATCACCTAAAGGGAAACACCTGTGGTTCGAACTCGGCGCCGGGGGAGGAACGATCGGTCGAGTATCCTCATGGCCAAAGAAATCGACGGGGCGCCCCTCTCTCCGAGCCGGATCACTTGTCCCGATACTTCTCGTGACAAGCCTCGCAGACCTTGTTGATGGACTCCCACGTGGCCTTCAGCGCGGCAGCGTCGCCCTTTTCGCTCTCCGCGGCCAGCTTCTGGAATCCCCTGATGTTCTGTTCGGTCCAGTCGTGCCAGTCTTTCTCCGACTTGTGGAAGGAGGCGACGTTGCTCAGCTCGGCCAGAAAAAGCGCGTCCTTCTTGAGGGACTTGAGCCCCTTGCCGCTGAATTTCTTCTCCATCGCAGAGAAGATGTCATCGACGTTCTCCATCACCACGTCCAGCGGCGCGACCGGCTTGAAGGCCGCAGCCGGCGCCTTCCCATCATCGGCGGAACCGCCGCGGGTGCCGGCGGCGGAGATGATGCTGAAGGCGAGGGCGGCCAGGACCGCGCTGGTGACCAGAGCCGAGAGCCTCTTCATGGAAATCGATCCTCCTTGCGTTGCTCGCTTCTTGTCGGGCTGTTCGTTTTCGTTTTGGACCAACAATTTATCGCTCTCCCAAGGTCCCGTCCAGAGGGACCATCTCGAACTTCAAATCTCAAAGCCGCTCCGAATTCGGGCTTCCTCCGATGGCGGGCAGACGAGAACGCCCCCGCGGATGCTCCAGCGCAGCGGATCACCGGCATCGAGGACGTAGTTCTCAGCCGAAACGGCGAGGTCGAGGCGCGCCGCGGGGGTCGCCCGCAGCCGGGTCATCGAAAACCGCAACCGCGCGAGGAGAGGAAGAGCGCCCGCGACGTCCCAGAGCCGCAGGGAGCCCACGTAGGCCACGAAGTGGCCGTCGAGGAGCTTCACGAGCGGCACGACGGCCGCCCCGAGCGCCTGGACGGGGTTCGGGAGCCGGACCTGGCCGCTCTTGGCGATCTCCTGCGTGATCGCAATCAGCCCCCCGGGGCCCTTCTCGACCGGCGGGACGGCCATCTCGCGCCATCGCCAGACCGTCTCGCCCTCCGAGCGGTGCCCCTGGAACACCGCTTTGCCTTCGCTCACGACGATGATGCGGAAGTCGGGCAAGTAGACGGCCCCATCCGTGAGCGCGCCCGCCTCCATGCGGCCGATCGAGATCCCCCAGTTCGGGAGGTGATGGGCGTACGGGGATGTTCCGTCGATGGGATCGACGATGTACGCCGTCCGGCGGAAGGCTTCGCGGATGTAGTCCTCTCCCTTTTCCGCGACGGTCTCCTCGCCGATCAGATGGACTCCCTCCCTCGGCCTGTCGAACTCTTTTCCCAGGAGCGCCTCGATCTCCCGGTCGGCCTGCGTGACGAGCGACGCATCGGCTTTCAACTCGTAGCGGAGGCCGTCCCGGAGCGCGGCGGCGCGCTCGCCGGCCCGCAGCAGAAGCTCGACGATTCGGAGGCGATTCCAGATCTCGATCGCCGGCCTGCCGATCCAGCGGGTCGTTTCCCCTCCCGGCTTTTCGCCTCGATTTGCCTCCGGCTTTCGTCTGGGTCCTTCCATGGGCTTCAAAATCTTCTGAATTTTGATAGAAGGGTCAACGGAATTCGCCCGCCATGCTCCAGAACTTCGAACTCGCCATCGAGCAATTCGAGAGCCCGTGCCTGCGGGGCAATCCCGCCGGAGATCCCTGCCGGCGCGAAGTCCCGGTCCTGATTCCGCGGGGCCGCGGTGCGGGAGGGGGGCCGTTTCCCGTCGTCTACATCCTGGCGGGCTACACGAGCGGCGGTCTCACGTTCCTCAACCGCCGCGCCTGGCTGCCCAGCTTCCCGGAGCAGGTCGACCGGCTTCGGACCTGCGGCTTGATCGGAGATGTCCTCTTCGTCATGCCGGACGCGTTCACGACATACGGAGGGAGCCAGTACCTCAATTCGGCCGCGACCGGCCGCTACCGGGACATGATCGCCGAGGACCTCATTCCGTGGGTCGACGCCCGATTCCCGACGCTCCCCTCATCCCGTCACCGGGCGGTGGCGGGAAAATCATCGGGCGGTTTCGGCGCCCTTCGCTTCGTCATGGACTCGCCGGGTCTCTTTTCGGCCGCCGCTTGCCACTCGGGAGACCTCTATTTCGAGTACTCGTATCGGAGCGATTTCCCCCGCCTCCTCCAGCAGATCGACCGGCACGGGAGCCTGGAAAAGTTCATCGAGTGGTTCCTCGCCTCCCCGAAGAAGACTTCGGACGGCGTCCTCGCCATGAACATCGTTGCGATGGCGGCGGCGTACTCGCCCAATCTTTCAAAACCCTGGCGCGTCGACCTCCCCTTCGACCCGCGAACCGGAGAGATCCACCCCGAGGTCTGGGCCCGCTGGCTCGAAAACGACCCCGTCCACCGAGTGGAGTCGTGCGCGGCCTCGCTCCGCGGCCTCCGTCTCCTGTACTTCGACTGCGGATCCCGCGACCAGTTCCACCTTCAGTACGGCCTGAGAATCTTCCGCGAGCGGCTGGAGCGGCTCGGAATCCCCCACGAGGCCGCGGAGTTCGACGATGACCACACGGACACGGGCTACCGATACGACGTGTCGCTCCCGAAGATCTGGGAAGCGATCCGGATGTGAGCGGACGGGAACCGCGGTTAACGTCGTTCGCGGGTACGTACATGCACCCCCAGCCGTCCCCTGGGTTGCGGGCGCAACCCGCACTGTGGTACTTCTACTCAACCTCGAGCTCCCGGATTCCTCTGAATACCCGAATCCCCCTGAAAGAAGGAACGCCCATGCGCGCGCTCGCATTCCTGTTCGCCGGCCTGTTGATCTCCACCTCACCAGCGCTCTCCCAGGATGCTCCGGAAAAGAAGCCGGGCCCAACGGAAAAGGGCGCAGAGAAGGGGACAGAGAAAAGCCAGGAGAAGAAACGCGGTAAGCGCGGGCCGCAGGTCCAGGGGGCTCGCTACCAGCTCGGAAAGGACTCGCTGCCGCAGGCGGACGTCCCGAAGGGCCGGCTCGAAGGGCCGTTCGTCTTCCACAGCAATGTCCTCGAGAACACGGTCCGCAAGTACTGGATCTACGTCCCGGCCGGTTACGACAAGAACTCCCCCGCCTGCGTCCTCGTGTTTCAAGACGGGGCGCGGGCCGTGAATCCGGAAGGGGTCCTGCGCGTCCCCCAGGTCCTCGAGAACCTGATCCACAGGAAGGAGATCCCGGTCACCATCGGGATCTTCATCACGCCCGGCCAGCGCGGGAGCGAGTTTCCGGACTCCATCGGCACCGGGAATCCCAATAACCGCAGCGTCGAGTACGACTCGCTCGGGGACGCCTACGCGCGGTTCATCGTCGAGGAGATGCTTCCGGAGTTGGGGAAGAAGTACAACCTGACAAAGGACCCCGCAGGGCGAGCGATCGGCGGATCGAGCAGCGGCGGCATCTGCGCCTTCACGGTGGCCTGGGAGCGCCCGCAGGAGTTCCGGAACGTCGTCAGCCTCATCGGCAGCTTCACGAATATCCGCGGCGGCCACGCCTGCGCGAAGATGGTCCGCGAGACCCCGAAGAAGCCGATCCGGGTTTTCCTTCAGGACGGGATCCACGACAACCGGCGCCCCGACAATCCGGAGCGCGACTGGCACGTCCAGAACAAGGCGATGGTCGCCGCGTTCGAGGAGAAGGGCTACGACGCCGCCCATGTCTTCGGCACCGGCGCCCACTCGGACGACCACGGCGGGGCGATCCTCCCCGACATGCTCCGCTGGATCTGGCGCGATTACCCCGGCGTCGTGAAGCCTGCGAAGGATCCCGTGGAGGCGGCCCGCGCGGTCCAGCCGGCCACGCCGGCGGTCGTGCCGGAGGGAGCGGGCGGGAAGAAGGGCTGACGTTCGCGTTGCCGGTAGCGCGGGTTCCTGGCAACAGGCCTTTCTCTCTCGGGGAACGACGGAGGATAAGCACGGAGGACACAGAGGCTCACAGAGGAAATCTATTCCACGGCGAGGGCCGCGTCTGGGCTTCCATGAGCCGCCATCGCGGCCACAGGACCTTGGGGCTACCTCCGTCAACAACTCACCGCGGGCAACCCCGACCATCACCGGTACAGCCGGGGATCGCCAGGCAATCGAGCCCCGAGTGCGGAGGAGATCCTCCGAGGAAGAGGAAGCCGAGGAGCGCGACCGGGTCGGACAGATCGATCTTCTGGTCCCCGTTGTGGTCGAACAGCACGGACCCGCACGGGAGACTCTGCGGCTCGCCACGGAAGAGGAACCCGAGGAGGCAGACGGCGTCGGAAATGTCCCGGCCGCCGTCCGCGTTGCAATCGCCGGGGAGGCGGAGGCCACCGGGAGGAACGGTGAGGCGGAATATCACGCCGTAGCCCAGACCCCCCTCCACAGTCATCCCGTAGAAGCTCCCGCCGTCGCCTGGGGTGAGGCTTGCTCGAAGATACGCGCCATCGCTTCGCTCAAAAGAGTGGAGCGTCGTGAGGGCACCCGTCAAGTCGAGCTTGAAGATCGTGCCGCGGCTGCTTGCGCCACCTTGCCAAGTCGTCCCGTAGAAGCTCCCGCCCTCGCCCGTGGTCAGGCCTGCATAGGGAAATGCGCCGTCGCTTCCCTGAAAGCTGTAGAGCGTGGTGTGGACTCCCGATGGGTCGAACTTGAAAATCGTGCCCCGGTCGCTTGCCCCACCGGTTACGGTCGTCCCGTAAAAGCTCCCGCCCGCGCCCGGGGCGAGGCTTGCAGAGGGATTCCCGCCATCGCTCCCCGCAAAGGAGTGGAGGGTCGTGAGATATCCCTCCGAGTCGAGCTTGAAGATCGTGCCGGCCCCGTTTGTCCCGCCAACGTGAGTCGTCCCGTAGTAGCTCCCGCCCGCGCCCGGGGCGAGGCTTGCAGAGGGTTTCCCGCCATCGCTTCCCGCAAAGGAGTGAAGGGTCGTGAGAACTCCCTCTGCATCGAGCTTGAAGATCGTGCCGTAGCCGTGTGCGCCGCCTTCCGCAGTCGCGCCGTAGAAGCTCCCGCCCTCACCTGGGCTGAGGCTCGCATGCGGAGACGCGCCATCCCTATCTCGCTCAAAGGAGTGGAGGGTGGTGAGAACTCCCTCTGCATCGAGCCTGAAGATCGTGCCGTCGTCGTGTGCGCCGCCACCGGCAGTCGTCCCGTATGAGCTGCCGTTAGGGCCTACGGTGAGGCTTGCTGTGGGGCCCGCGCCATCGCTTCCCTGAAAGGAGTGGAGGGTCGTGAGGACGCCCTGCGAGTCGAGCTTGAAGATTGTGCCGGCCCCGTTTGCGCCTCCGCCGCAAGTCGTCCCGTAGAAGCTCCCGCCCTCGCCTGGGGTCAGGCTTGCGTGGGGAGACACGCCATCGCTCCACAGAAAGCTGTGGAGGGTCGTCAGGACGCTCGTTGAGTCGAGCTTGAAGATCGTGCCGAGGTCGCTTGCGCTCCCGTGCGAAGTCGTCCCGTAGAAGCTGCCGCCCTCGCCTGGCGTGAGGGTTGCATGAAGTTCCACGACATCGCCGCTTCGCTCAAAGGAGTGGAGCCTCGTGAGGCCGCCCTCTGAATCGAGCTTGAAGATCGTGCCGGCCCCGTTCGCGCCACCCTCGGCAGTCGTCCCAAAGAAGCTGTCGCCCTCGCCTGGGGTGAGGCCTGCTCGGGGATACGCACCATCGCTTCCCTGAAAGCTGTGCAGGGTCGCAAGGACTCCCGTCGAGTCAAGCTGGAAGATCGTGCCGCGGTTGCTTGCGCCGCCCCTCTCAGTCGTCCCGTAGAAGCTCCCCCCCTCGCCTGGCGTGAGGCTTGCTCGGGGACTCGCGCCATCGCTTCCCTCAAAGGAGTGGAGCGTCGCGAGGACACCCTCCTCGTCGAGCTTGAAGATCGTGCCGCGGTTGCTTGCGCCGCCCCTCTCAGTCGTCCCGTAGAAGCTCCCGCTCTCCCCTGGGGTGAGGCTTGCACAGGGGTTCGCGCCATCGCTTCGCTCAAAGAAGTGGAGGGTCGTGAGGACTCCCTCCGCGTCGAGCTTGAAGATTGTGCCGGCCCCGTTTGCGCCGCCGCCGCAAGTCGTCCCGTAGAAGCTCCCGCCCTCGCCTGGGGTGAGGCCTGCTATGGGCCACTCGCCATCGCTTCCCTTAAAGGAGTGCAGCGTCGTGAGGACACCTTCCGAGTCGACCTTGAAGATTGTGCCGGCCCCGTTTGCACCGCCTAACTGAGTCGTCCCGTAGAAGCTGCCGCCGTCGCCTGGGGTGAGGCTTGCCTTAGGCCACTCGCCATCGCTTCCCTCAAAGGAGTGGAGGATCGTAATCACACCCTCCGAGTCGACCTTGAAGATCGTGCCGGCCACGTAGGCCCCGCCATACCACGTCGTCCCGTAAAAGCTTCCGTCGGCCCCTTGTACGAGCGCCGCCCTCGGGAATGCCCCCCTGGGTGCGGGATTGAACTTGTGAAGAACCTCAACCGATGCATCTCGCGCTCGGGCCGCCTGCGAGAGGAGGAGCGGCACGACGCAGCAAGCAGCGAGCGCCCAGCTCAAACGCCCGTTGACCACACGGACCCTCCGCTGCACGGTAACGCCACGGGTCGTTTTGGAACTTTGTCGTCGAACCATCATGGTCCCCTGCCTTTCCGGCCGTGCGAGGGCTCAAAGCAGTTTACTCCAAGTCGGCCCTGAAATGGCCAACGGGTCGATCCCTGGACTCACGCCAGGATCTCGCGCAGGACGCGGCCGTGCACGTCCGTCAGCCTCCGCTCGATGCCGTTGTGATAGAAACTGAGCCGCTCGTGGTCGATGCCCAGCAGGTGCAGCACCGTGGCGTGGAGGTCGTAGATCGTGGCGACGTCCTCGACGGCGCGGTGGCCGAACTCGTCCGTGGCGCCGAAGCTGAACGCGCGCTTGACTCCCGCGCCGGCGAGCCAGACCGTAAAGCCGTGCGGGTTGTGGTCGCGGCCGCTCGCCCCCTTCTGGAAGGTCGGCATGCGGCCGAACTCCGTCGTCCAGAGGACCAGCGTGTCCTGGAGGAGCCCCCGCGCGCGCAGGTCGCGCAGGAGCGCCGCCGCCGGCCGGTCGAGGATCGGCCCGTGGACGTCGTACTGCTCCTTCAGCATCTTGTGGCCGTCCCAGTTCCCCACTCCTTCGCCCATCGCGTACGCGCCGCTGAAGAGCTGGACGAAGCGGACGCCCCGCTCGAGGAGCCTCCGGGCGAGGAGGCAGTTCCTGGCGAAGCCCGCCCGCACGGGGTTCGCGTCGTCGGCGCCGTAGAGCCTCCGCGTCTCGGGGCTCTCCGCCCCGAGATCGCTCACTTCCGGCACACTGAGCTGCATACGCGCCGCCAGCTCGTAGCTGGCGATCCGCGCACCCAGCTCCGAATCGCCGGGGAAGCGGGCGAGGTGCCGCTCGTTGAGGAACCGAAGATACTCGCGCGTCGCGGCATCCGCGCCGCCGCCGATTCCGGGCGGCGGCTTCCAGTGGAGCGGCGGCTTCGTCGCGCTCCACTGCGTCCCCTGAAAGACGGCGGGCAAGAAACCGCTCGCCCAGTTGTTGGGGCCGGTCTGCGGGACGCCGCGCGGGTCGGGGATCGCGACGAACGCCGGAAGGTCGTCGGCCTCCGTGCCGAGCGCGTAGGAGACCCACGCGCCGGCGCTGGGGAAGCCATCGAGCGTGAAGCCGGTGCTCATCTGGTTCTCGCCCGGCCCGTGCGTGTTGCTCCGGGCCGTCATCGAGTGGATGAAGCACATCTCGTCGGCCAGCTCCGCAAGATGCGGCAGGAGGTCCGAGACGTACTTGCCGCTCGATCCGCGCGGCTTGAACTCGTACGGGCTTCGCGTCAGGCTCCCCTGCTCGCCCTGGAAGGTGATGAGCTTGTCCGCGCCGGGCATCGGCTGGCCGCTCCGCCGGATCAGCTCGGGCTTGTAGTCCCACGTGTCGACGTGGCTGCACGCCCCCGAGCAGAAGATGACGAGCACTCGCCGGGCTCGCGGCGCGAAGTGCGCGGGCCGGGACTGGAGCGGCGCCTCGGGCCGGATCGCGGGCCGCAGGGGCCTCGTGTCGCCTCCGGCGCCGAGAAGCCGCTGGCGGCCGAGGAGATGAGCCAGCGCGACCCCCGTGAGGCCGCTCCCCAGATCGCCGAGGAAGCTCCGGCGGTCGAGGAGCCGCATTCCGGCGCGCGAGATCGGTCGTTGGCTCGGTTTCATGCGTATGTCAGGGGAGAAAAAGGAACTCGCTCGAGTTGAAGAGCGCCCGGCAGAGCGCTTCGAGCCCCTCCGCTTCGACGAACTTCACGGTCGCCCGGCGCTCGTCCGGATCCGAGGCGCGGGAGAATACGATCCGAAAGGCCCGCTCCACCCGGTCCTCCGGTCGAGAAGCCTGCGCGCGGAGCCGTGCGGCGAAGACTTCGGCCTGGCAAGCCACGAACTCGGAGTTGAAGAGCCCCAGCGCCTGGATCGGCGTCGTCGAGCGCGTGCGCTTGGGACACATCTGTCCGCCGTCGGGGCAGTCGAAGGCGCCGAAGACCGCGTCGTGCTGCATCCTGACGCGCCTCTGATAGACCATGCGCCGCCATTCGGCGGGCCCGTACTCTTTCTTCGGTTCGTAGACGCGCACGTAGTTTTCGTTGGGTTCGAAAACCTCGTAGCCGGGTCCGCCCATGGAGAGATCGAGCGCGCCGCTCGCCTGGAGGATCGCGTCGCGGATCGATTCGGCATCGATGCGCCGAGGCGGGAAGCGCCAAAGAAGCCGCGCGTCCCCATCGACCGCGAGCGCGGCGGCTCGCGGCCGGCTCGATTGCCGGTAAGCGCTCGAGAGGACGATGGCCCGCTGGAGCGACTTGATGCTCCAGCCGTGGTCCATGAGCTCCGCCGCCAGATAGTCGAGAAGCTCCCTGTGGCCGGGCCCTGCGCCTCCCGCCCCGAAGTCGCTCGGCGTGGAGACGAGCCCCTCGCCGAAATGGTGGAGCCAGATGCGGTTGACGATGACGCGGGCCGTGAGGGGATTTTCGCGCGCCGCGATCCAGCGGGCGAGGGCGAGCCGCCGAACGCCATCGTCCGCCTTCGGATCGACGGCGAGCGGCCGGCCGAGGACCGCGATCGAGCCCGGCGCGACCTCTTCGCGCTTCTGGAGGGGATCGCCTCGATGGAGTCGATGGGTCGGCCCTGGGGCCGCGAAGACGCCTGCGTAGGCCCGCGCGGGGGCGAGGAGCCGCTCGATCTCGACCGACAGCTCCTCGGCGCGCCGCGCGAGCGCTCCGGCCTCTCCCACCGCAGCGGCCGGCTGCTCGCGGCTGGCCCGGTCGGCCGAGGAGGCGACGAGCCGCCAATCGCCCGGCTCGGCGGCGACCTCGATGCGGTACTCGACGGCGAGTCGGTCCTGATACTTGCCTTCGCGGTCCCGGCCCCAGACGACGCGGTCGATGGCGGCCGCGTCCGCCAGCTCGACCTCGACCCAGCCCTTGCCCGGCTCGTTCGAGATCCAGCTCCGCCCGTTGCCGTGGCGGCCGTCGTTCACGTGCTCGAGCTTGTGCAGCTCGCTGCCAGAGTAGTTCCCCGACGACCGCGTTTTCGCGCCCGAGGAGGCAAGCGCGAGGTTTCGCGGCTCGCCGCCCGCGGCGAAGACCTCCAGCTCGTCGATACAGGGCTCGTAGAGGTTCGTCTTCAGGACGGTGAAGCGCACCCAGCGCGCTTCCACCGGAGCGAAGCGGTCCACGTTGCGCCTGGAGTTGACGGCGGGGCGCGGTCCCGAAGTCGAACTCCCCGGTTCCCTCGCGGCCTCCGAGCCGGCGCTCGCCAGCGGCTCGAGGGCCGCGCGCCGCGCATCGACCTGCGCCAGTTCGGCCTGGAGCGCCCGCGCCGCCCCACGCCGGCGCGGAAGGTCCGTGTCCTCCACGCCTCTCTCGCCGTGCTGGACGCCGGCAAAGACCGCCTGGAGGCGATAGTAGTCGAGCTGCGAGATCGGGTCGAACTTGTGGTTGTGGCACCGCGCGCAGCCGACGGTCAGCCCGAGGAACGTCGCTCCGGTCGCGCTCACCATGTCGTGCAGCTCGTCCATGCGCTGCTGGGCGGTCAGCACGACGTCCGGGCTCTTCACCTGGTCCCACGGGCCCGCCACGAGGAACCCCGTGGCCGCCGGCTCGCCGAGAAGATCGCCCGCGAGCTGCGCCTCGACGAATCGATCGTAGGGCACGTCCGCGTTGAAGGCCTCGATCACCCAGTCGCGGTAGCGCCACGCGCTCGGCCGCGGCTGGTTCATCTCGAAGCCGTGGGTCTCCGCGAAGCGGACGGCGTCGAGCCAGTGTCTCCCCCACCGCTCGCCGTAGCGCGGCGAGGCCAGGAGCCGCTCGACGAGCCGCTCGTAGGCATCCGGCGCCGGGTCCGCCAGGAATGCGGCGGTCTCCTCGGGCTCGGGAGGGAGCCCGAGCAGGTTCAAGCTCAGCCGGCGGATGAGGTCGGCGCGGTCCGCCTCCGGCGAAGGCGAGAGCCCTTCGCGCTCGAGGCGTGCGAGGATGAAACGGTCGACGGCATTCCGCAGCCATTCCGCGGCCTTCACGTCGGGCGGAGCGGATTTCACCGGCCGCTCGAGGTACCAGGGAGGGGGGCTCTCGGGCTCGTCGGGCTTGAGTCGAAGCCCGGCGGGCCAAGGAAGCTCCTGGTCGATCCACGCGGCCAGGAGAGCGACCTCTTCCGCCGTGAGCCGCCCTCCGCGCGGCGGCATGACGATCCCCTCTTCGCTCCCGGAGACGTAACGGACGAGGCGGCTCTCGCCGCTCCGGCCGGGCAGCACGGCGGGGCCCGAAATGCCGCCCGCAAGGAGCCGCTCGCGACTGTAGAGCCCGAAGAAGTTCTTCGGAGCGCGCGGCCCATGGCATTCGAGGCACGACCGCTCGAAGATCGGCCGCACATCGCGTTCGAAATCGACCGGTCCCGCGCCGGCATCCCCTGCCAGGAGAATCAGAGCAATCGGCGCGAGGAGCGGCATGGCCCGGCCATTAAATCACGAAGGGAGGGGGCGGCCAAACCGGTTCTCCCCACTTCTCCCCTGCGTTCTCTGCGTCCTACTGCCCTTAGTTCGAGTTTTGCACTTTCCGCCAGCCAGGCCGGCTGGCTCCCCCCGGGCAACCAAGGCCGAACCGGCTTTTTCAGCACACCCTGCTGGTGATATGGGTCGCACGAAAATCCGCCGGCC
>Ga0187893_10002508_pt1 | contig 40131 bp, 35 predicted proteins | sample MA1701074metaG_FD_139574 | JGI IMG/M metagenome (GOLD analysis project Ga0187893, IMG submission 139574) | White microbial mat communities from a basaltic lava cave in the Kipuka Kanohina Cave System on the Island of Hawaii, USA - MA170107-4 metaG ...
CGACTGCGCCCGCGAGCCTCAGGTCGGCGTCGATGTCCCTCTGCAGCCGGGGGTCGGTTTCGGCATCGGTCTGCATCGGCGCCGTTTTCCCCTGGTGGGTGAGGAGTACGATGAGATCGACATCGTCCCCGAGCTCCGCAACCGAACGGCGCACCGCCTCCGCGGGGTCCGTTACTTCGAGAGGGGCGATGAACGACGGGATGATCGCGGTCGCGGCATCCTGCCCCATGATCCCGATGACTCCGATGCGGACCCCGTTCCTCTCGAGGACGGCGTGAGGCTGCGCGTAGGGATGACTCGTTCCCCGATAGAAGAGGTTGGCGCCGAGAACGGGGAAGGGCGCGCGGCTCTTCTCCCGCGCGAAAATCTCGGCGCCGTACTCGAACTCGTGGTTTCCGATGCCCATGGCGTCGTAGCCCATCGTGATCATGAGCTCGAACGCGAGCTCGCCCTCGGTGAGCTTCGCGAGGGCGCCCGTGAAGATGTCTCCGGAGTCGAAGAGGAACGTGTTGGGCTCCGTCTTTCTGAGCTCGCGGATGAGCGTCGTCATCTCGGCGATGCCGCCGATCGACTCCATGTCATCGCGCCAGAACGCGGGGATGGGGTCGTAGGCGCTCTCGACGTCGTTGGTGAAAAGGAGCGTTATGACCTTGGACTCAGCTCCAGCGGTCTGGCAGAGTGACAACACGGCCAGCGGTATCGCGACAAGACGCAACATGGCCGCGATGCTATTGCCAGAACCAGCGGGCCGTCAACGCGTCCTTCCCTCGAACTCTCACAGAGACCCGTGCTGCGGTAGAAAGGTGAAGAAGCTCGCCGAGTCACTACAGGGTGTATCCTACGCCCTCGGGAGGTGGAGATGCTCCGGAAGGCCAAAGTCGGTGGACTGCTCCTGACCCTGCTCGCGGGATGCGTCGCGGGCCGGCGGCAGGACTACCGGAAGCAGGGCCACCAGCCTCTCGTAGCGATCGAGGCGCTCGACCCGGCCGCCCGCCTCGAGGAGGACGTCGTCGCCTACGCCGAGCTCTGCAAGCAGGAGCTCGGGATCGAGGGCCCGCTTCCCGACGTGAACTGCCTCGCGGGCGTCGAGGTGCCCATCACCGTCAACGGACAACCGCTGAGCGAGATGGAATTCCGCGCGCTCGCCGCGGGTCACGGAGGCTGCGACCGGGCGCAATGGCTCAACGGCGAATGCTGGACGTACGACATCATTCAGCGCGTCGAAATCGCCGAGGATATCGAAGCGGTCCTGAACTGCCGCCAGAAGCTCTTCACCAGCACCCTCTCGTTCGAAGAGAGGAAAGAGGAGTACGCAAAAGCACTCGCGCGCAAGGCGCCGCCGCCGGAGATCGCGCGTCTCTTCCGCCTCATCTTCGAGTTCGACGATCTCGGGCTCATCCTGAGGAACCGGCGATCGGGCAAGACGTGCTTCTTCACCTTCTTCGGGAAGCTGGATTTCGACAAACCCGAGCGCTCCTACTCCTACTACGGCGGGTGGATTCCCGCGCCCGACAGGAAGGTCGATCTCTCGAAAGACGAGATCTACCGCCTGCTCCCCGAGCCCAAGCCCCCCGCTGAATATCCGGAGAGGATGTGGAACCGCGGCCCCCGCGGGGCACCCGGCGGTCGGCCCAATATGTTCTTCACTCCGAAGGCCACGGCGGCGGGCGAGTGCGCGAGCTGTCACAATCACGGCGCCTTCAAGCACAGCCCCTTCATCGATCAGGCGTTCCAGAACGGCGAGCGCGTCGTGCCCTCGAACGACCGCGACCTTCCCTATCTTCCGGTGGGACGGTCCTTCCAGGAGTCTTTCCGAAAGGCCCGGGTCGCCGAGATCGACACCGACTCCATCGGCGGAAAAGCCCAGGCCTGCACCGCGTGCCACAGGCTCACGACCGGATCGCACGAGGCCGTGAAGCGCATCGACTGGGCCATCGGCGAAGACGTTCCCGAGCCCTCGTATCTCGCTCGCAAGCTCCCGCTCCAGGTCTGGATGCCGTTCGAGCATTCGTACGCATCCGAAGACGAATACCACCGCGACCTCGGGCCGATGATCGAGGCGATCCGCTGCTGCGAGAGAACACCGAACGCCGTCGGGTGCCGGGTTCGCGCGCTCGGCCCGACGGAAGCGGAGGTGAAGCTCGACGCGCGCGGGCTTCTGAGCGCGGACTCCTGGGTCGAAGGCGGGGACAACTCCATTCCGGCGTGCGTTCCCCGCGCGACCGGCCTGGCTGCCGAAGGGGACAGGAAGTAACGTGCGGCTCACGACCGTTCTCACTTCGATTCCCTTCTCCCGGACGCGCCCCGGGACATTGGGGTCGACGACCTCTGCGCGAGCTGCACGGTCTGCGTGAGGATGTGTCCTCCCGGGGCCATCTTCAACGAGAAGCAGTGGGTCCGCGGCGAGCGGCACCTGCCGCATCCCCTCGGAGCGCGAGAAAGCGCCGCCGTCCGTTCGTCTCTCGAAGAGCCCGCCGGCCGTTCTACTGAGCGTTAGCGGGATGTCTCCGCCTTTCGGATCGACGTCACCTTGATGGATTTCCCGTCGGAGCTCACCGTGCCCTTCACGATCACGTTCTCGCCCGCATGGGGCTCGAGCTTCTTCGCGTCGTCAGAGAGGTACATCTTCCCCTCGTCCGGCACGAAGAGCGCGTAGACCGCGCCCACCTTGACGCACTCAAGGGCGCACTCCTTGTCGTTCATCCCTTCCATCATGTGCTCTTTGGCGCACATATCGTCGGTGACGTAGCCGTGGAACTCCTTGTCCTCAGCGGCGGCGACGCCCGCAAGAAACACAAGAGATAGCGCGAAGTGCATGGATCCCTCCCGCGAACCGGCGCGACGACAGAGATTCTCTCCGACCCCCCGATCCGCAGTCAACTTCGTCGCGTTGACAGGCCCGCGGGCCCTTGCTACGGTCCGCTATGCGCAGCCGACTCGTCTTTTTCCTCGGGCTCCTCGCGGCGGGGAGCGCGCGCGCTCAACTCACCCCCGACGAGCGAAAGCTCCTCGACGCTCTCGACCCGGATGCGGTCGTCTCCCTGACGCGGCAGCTCTCGGAGGAGGTGGGAGCAGGACCCTCGGGCGCGGGTTACGGGTCCGCCACCGCGGGAAGCCCGGCGGAAGAAGCGCTCGCCGATTTCATCGAAGGAGAGATGCGCGCGCGCGGCTTCGACGTCGTCCGCGAGCGGTTCCCGGTAAGAGCCTACGACTACGGCGAAGTCGAGCTCCTCGTCGGCGGGGGCGCGGTCAAGGCCATCACGCTCCACTCCTCGACGGGCACGTGGGGTGTCCGCGACGGAGTCGAGTACCGGAACGGGAACGAGAACGAGGGCAAGCGCCTTCGCGCGAAGCTCGTCGACGTGGGAGAGGGCCGGAGCACCGACTACGACCGCATCGGCGGCGTCGCAGGAAAGGTCGCCCTCGTCCGCCGCACCTTCTGGCCAAGTGCTTCCGCACTGGAGGCCGCGGTGCGCGGGGCGCGGGCCGTCGTCTTCTACGACTATCCCGGAGAGAATCCCGACGATGCTCTCAAGCAAGACGGAATCCAGTATCACGACGACATCCCCGCCGTTTCGATTTCAAAGCGCGATGCGGCGGGGATTCTGAAGAAGCTGGCCGAAGGCGAGGTCGAGATCTCGATCTCGAACCGTGTCGACGTGAGCTATGGCTTCTCCGAGAACGTGATCGGACGGGTCGCCGGAAGTGAGACACCGGACGAGTACCTGGCGGTTACTTCCCACCACGATCGGTGGCACCGGGGCGCCCAGGACAACGCGGTCGGGGTCGCGGTCATGCTCGAGCTCGGGCGCGTGCTGAAGGACGCGGGCCCGAGGCGCACGCTCCTTCTCATTGCTTTCGGCGCCGAGGAGGCCGGGGGAATCGGGACCCAGTCCGACTGGCTCGTGGGCTCCTACGCGTTCGTGAAATCCCACCCGGAGATCGCGAGCCGCCTCGCCTACGCCTTCAACGTGGACGGCGCCGGATTCACCGCCGAGAAGGGGCACCTCTTCGCGACCCTCGACAACCTTCCCTTCCAGCGCGGGCTCCTCAAAGACCTCAATCTGGAGAGCCGGATTCGCGTTCACGAGGGAGTCACGAACTGGGTCGACGCCTGGTCGCTCGGGGCCATCGGGGGCGGGGCGGTTTCGTACTTGCTCTGGTTTCCCGCGCATCCGCAGTACGAGAGCCCGTCGTCGTTCTCGCGCAACTACCACACCCAACTCGACGTCTATCGCGCTTCCGAGTACCAGAACCTCGGAGTCGATCTCGATCTCGGCGCTCTCGGCCTCTACCGCGCGGACCGCGCACGCGCTCTTCCTATCGCGTTCGCCGAGCTCGCTTCCTGGCTCTCCCGAACGCTCGAGGACGACGCGATAAAAGCGCCTTCGGTCTCGTTCGCGGAGGCGCGCGCCGCCGTGGAATCGTTCGGCCGCGCTGCCGAATCTGCTCCGAAGGCTCCCGCGCGCAATCGGCTCCATCTGAACGTCCGGCACGAGCTCGTGCCCTGGCTTCTCACGACGAGCTCTTCGAGAGCGGTGCTGAAGACGACACCCTACGCGTCCGACCTCTCCGCTCTCGCGCGCGCGCGGGAGGCCATCGAGTCCGGCGATGCCGCGAGGGCGCTCTCCTCTCTCGAAGAAGTCGCGACGGTCGATACCGCCTCCACGCTTTCCGAAGAGAGTTACGTGCGGGAGCGCCTCTTCGCGTTCGGACCCGCGAGCTGGGGGAACGATTTCGAGCAGGACATCCGGCCCGTGGGCCCCGAGGCCTACGGCCTCTACCAGCGTCTTCGCGGCGGGCGCGTGGGCGCGGACGACCGGGCGGCGGTCCAGAGGCTCGAGGCGCAGGCGCGAGGCCACCTGGAGGATGCGCTTCTCCTCATTGCCGGAAAGCTCAGGGAAGCGACCGCGCGTCTCGAAGGGAAGAAGCCATGAGCGAAACCACCATGTACGAGAAGGTCCTGGGGAAACCCGCTCCGGTGGAAAGGCCTCCCGGGAGCCTGTGCGCTCTCTCCGTCGACCACCTCTTCGCCGAGATCTGGGCGCGCCCGGGGCTCTCGATCCGCGACCGCCGGCTCGTGACCATCGCCCTTCTCGCCGCCCAGGGGCGGACCGATCAGCTCCGGGATCACGTCCGGGGCGCGCGACTCGGCGAGGATGCTCTGAGCGAAGTGGAAATCCAGGAGCTTCTGGTCCACGTCGCGCACTACGCGGGATGGGCCGCGGGGACGAGCGGCCAGGCCGTCGCGAGCGCGGTCTTCGCGGAGCTCCGATCCTGATCCTCCTCCTCGTCGCCGGGTTTCTCGTTCCGGGAGCCCAGGAGCCTCCCTCGTACCGCGAGGGGGTGAAGCTCCTCCAGGAGGGGCGGCTCGAGGAGGCCGAGCGGGCTTTCCTCGAGGCGCTCTCCGAGTCTCCCGCGCACGCGCCGAGCTCCGTGCAGCTCGCGCGGGTCTATTCGAGATCGGGGCGCATCGAAGAGGCTCGAACGACGCTGGAGAACGCTCTCGAGAAGCGCCCCGGCGGCATCGTGCTTCTCAACGAGCTCGGCTCGCTTTTGATCGAAGCCGGTAAGCCCGCCGAGGCGCGAACGATCTTCGAGCGCGCCGCCTCGGTCGATCCGAAGAGCCCCCGCGCGCGCGCAGGCCTTGCCGAAAGTATCGGAGAGACGGGAGACCTCGAGGGGGCGCTCGCCGCGCTGGACGAGGCGAAGGCGCTCGATGTACGCCACCCGGCGCTCGACGTTTACCGCGCCACGGTCGAAGCACAGCTCGGACGGCCAGCGGAGGCCGTCGAGATCCTCGAGAAGGTCATCGCATCGAGCCCTGACGCTCCCGGGGCGCAGAGGCTTCTCGGCCTTCTTGCCTACTCGCTCAATCGGGACTCGGTGGCCCTCGAGGTGCTCACGAAGGTCCTCGCGAGGGATCCCGCGGATTCCGAGGCACGCGTGACCCTCGGGAAGGTTTTCTTTCGCAGGGCGGACTACGAGAACGCCCGCCTCGCGTTCGAGCGCGTCCTCGAGGACGACGAAACGAACGGTCCGGCGCGGCTTTACCTCGGAGAGATCGCACGGTCGGAGCTTCGCTTCGAAGACGCGGTGCAACATTACGCGAAGGTCAGCTCGGCGGATGCGCGCCGGGGCGAGGCCGAAGCGCTCGGGAAACTGGGCCGGTACGATGAGGCGGGGAAAGCGATCCAGGCGGCGCTCGCTCTCGAGACAGAGCCGCGGGCGCGCGCGCGGACTCTCTACCTCCTCGGGGTTCTGCGAAGCGAACGGGGGGAAACGGAAAGCGCACTCGAGGCGCTTGCCGCGGCGAAGGAGAACGATCCGCACCACACCGAGACCCGCTATCTCCTGGGAACGACCCTCGCCCGGCTCGACCGGAGCGGGGAAGCGCGGGAGGAGCTCGATGCGTTTCGAAGCCTCAAGCTCTTCGAGGAGCGCAAAGGAAAGCTCGAGATCGCGATCCTGGAGCGGCCATCCGAAGCCGATTCCTACCGGCCTCTCATCGAGCTCTACCTCGAGTTCGGACGCGGCGCGGAAGCCCTCCCCTACCTCGAGAAAGCTCTTTCTCTCGCGCCCGAGGACGCGGGCCTTCTCGAGCTATCCGCGCGCATCCGCGAAGGGTCTCTCCGGTGCTGAGCCCTCTCGTCCTCTGCGCCATCGTCCTCGTCGATCGCGCGGAGGCCGCGGGGATCGGATTCCAGAACGTTTTCGGAAGTCCGGAGAAGCGCTTCATCTACGAGACGCTCGGAAGCGGGGGCGCATTCTTCGACTACGACGAGGACGGGTTTCTCGACATCTACCTCGTGAACGGCGCTCCCGATCTCGAAAGCCGCGGCCCCGGAAGCCGCCTCTATCGCAATCGGGGCGACGGACGCTTCGAGGACGTGACCGAGGAGAGCGGGGCCGGAGAGGACGGGTTCGGAGTCGCCGTCGCCCTCGCCGATCTCGAAGCCGACGGCGATAGCGATCTGTACGTCGCGACCTTTGGCGAAGACGTGCTCCTGGTGAATCAGGGAGACGGCACGTTCCGCAAGCTTCTAATGGGAGACGACCTCATGGCCGGGGGCGCCGCGTTCGGAGACTATGACGCGGACGGGCTTCCCGATCTCTACGTTTCGAGCTACGTCGAGCGCTCGGCGTTCTTGCCCGGAGGCAAGGGTCTGGAACTCTGCAACTGGAAGGGCCTTCGCGTGGGCTGCGGGCCCGCGGGACTCCCCGCGACGGCCGACCGTCTCTACCACAACGACGGCGGCAGGCTCCGGGATGCCTCCGAGGAGACGGGGATTACCGCGGTCGAGCCCTCGTACGGGCTCGGCGTGCTGTTCTCCGACTTCGACCGCGACGGCCGCGCCGACGTCTACGTCGCGAACGACGGGAAACCCAACTTCCTCTTCCTCAACCGCGGAGACGGAACGTTCACGGAAGAGGGGCTCTTGCGCGGCGCCGCCTACAGCGGCGATGGCAGAGAGCAGGCGGGGATGGGAGTCGACTCCGCCGACATCGACGAAGACGGAGACTTCGACCTGGCGGTCACGAACTTCTCTCACGATTACACAGCGCTCTACGAGAGCCTGGGCTTCGGCTTCTACGCCGACGCGTCCTACAGGCGCGGCATCGGAAGGGATACGTACTTCCCTCTCTCCTGGGGCATCCGATTCGCCGACCTCGACGCCGATGGCGACCTCGATCTGTTCGTCGCGAACGGCCACATCTATCCCGAGGCCGCCCGAGTGGCGCCCGAGACTTCGTATGACGAACCGGATCGCGTGTTCGAGAACGACGGCAGCGGAGGCTTCACGCTCGCCCCCTGGGCGGCCGTCCGAGGATCGAGCCGAGGGCTTTCGTCGGGGGACTACGACAACGACGGGAGGATCGATCTCCTCGTCACCGTCATCGATGGCTCCCCCGCGCTCCTCCACAACGAGACCGGCCCTTCGGGAGCGGGACTGGTGGTGAAGCTCGCAGGCGTCCAATCGACACGCGAGGGCCTGGGCGCGATCGTGACCGTCGAGACGGCATCAGGCAAACAGAGGCGCGAGGCGAGGACCTCGGGAAGCCTCGCAAGCGCGCAGGACCCCAGGGTTCACTTCGGGCTCGGAAGCAAGCGGGTGGAAGCGATCGAGGTCCAGTGGCCTTCGGGCGAACGGGATCGGGTGAAGCCCGCGCCGGGCGCGCTTTTACTCGTGATCAAGGAGGGGGTCGGAGTCCTCGTCACTCATACCGCAGCGCCGTCATCGGGCTCACCCGCGAAGCCCTGAGCGCGGGGACGAGGTTCGCCGCCGCCGCCACCAACAGCAGCACGAGAGCGGCGGCGAGATAGGCGAGCGGGTCGAGAGAGCTCACACCGTAGAGGTACGCCTCGAGCACCCTAGCGAGAAACCCCGACGCGATCGCGCCGAGAGCGACCCCCACGAGGGTGAGACGCATCCCCGACGAGAGAATCATGCGCACGACGTCGGAGCCGCGCGCCCCCATCGCCACCCGGAGCCCGACCTCCCGCGTTCGCCGGCTCACCGAATAGGCGATGACGCCGTAGAGTCCGACGGCGGCGAGGAGAAGGGCGAGGACCCCGAACGCGCCGAGGAGTGCCGCTCCCGCGCGCGTGGGAAGGAGTGTGACGTCGGCGACCTCCTGGGCGGTCGCTTTCTCCGTGAACACGATCTCCGGGTCCATCGCGAGGATCTCCCGCTCGAGAAGCGGCATCGCCTCGGAGGCCCCTCCGCTCGTGCGCACCATGACCGTCGTGAGGAGCGACGGCGACTGCGCCCACGCGAAGTGGAGATACGGCCGAGCCTCCTCTCCGACGGACCTCACCTTGTGGTCGCGCGCGACGCCCACGATCTCGATCGAGGGCTTATCGAAGCCGTCGGGGTAGATGCGCTTTCCCAGAGCGCTCTCGTTCGGCCAGTAGCGTTTGGCCATCGCCTCGTTCACCACGACCACCGGGGGACTGCCCTCCCGGTCGCTCGCTTCGATCCCGCGCCCCTCGACGATGGGAACTCCGACCACGCGAAAGTAGCTCTCGTCGACGTAGGTGGAGTCGATGGCGGTCGGGTCGTCGTCCGGCCGGTGGTGCCCGGGGATCATCACTCCGTCCATGTTGATATCAGGAGCGAGCGGCATCCGCACCGCGAGCGAGACGGCCTCCACGCCGGGCAGGCCCTCGAGACTCTCGACCATCCTCCTTCGAAAAGCGTCGGCCTCCTCGATCGTGTAATTGTTCATCCCGAGGTCGAACGAGATCGAGGCGATTCCCGAGGGATCGAACCCGAGGTCGGCGTTCTGCGCCTCGAAGAGAGCGCGGGTGAGTAGAGAGCCGGCGACCAGAAGCACTAGAGAAACCGCGAGCTGTCCCACCACGAGCGACTTTTGAAGGAGCGAGCCGCGCCGGGGCCCTCCCTCGGCGGCGGCAGGGTCGCCTTTGAGCGCGGGAACGAGGTCCGGCTTCGACGCGCGCCACGCGGGCGCGAGGCCGAAGAAGAGCGCGGTCGCGACGGCAAGCACCGTGGCGTAGGCGACGACGGTGAAGTCGATGCCGATGGCGAAGCTCAATGGAATTGGAAGCGGAGGCTGAAGGGCGGAGAGGACGGGTCCGGCCACTGCCGCGAGGGCGAGGCCGGTGAGGGTGCCGAAAGCCGCGAGCACGAAGCTCTCGCACATGAGCTGGCGCACCAGTTGACCGCGGCTCGCGCCGACCGCAAGGCGCACGGCGATCTCCCGGCGCCGGTTCGCCGCTCGCGCGAGGAGCATGTTCGCGACGTTGGCGCAAGCGATGAGGAGCACGAGGCCGACCGCAACCAGGAGAACGGCTCCCGCCTGGTTCAGAAAGGAATCGAGCATCGGATGGAACCGGACCCCCGAGGCAGGGAGGACGGCTGCCTTCACCTTCTCGTTCGTCTCCGGATACTCTTTTTCCAGTCGTGCGAATACCGTTGCCGCCTGAACTTGCGCCTCTTCGACCGTCCGGCCCGGGGCGAGCCGCCCCTTCACGAAGAGCCACCTCGTGCCTCGCTTCTCTCGGCGGGTGGTGCCGGTGGGCGACGGCGTCTCGGCCTGCATTCCCGAGAAGCGGAGCTTCGAGATCATGGCGGTCGGGACCCAGAACTCGGCGGAGAGACCGGGAATGGCGCCGGTGAACGACTCGGGAGCGACGCCCACCACGTCATACTCGACGCCGCTGATGCGGAGGGTCTTCCCGACCACCGAGGCGTCTCCCCCGAGGCGGCGCCGCCAGAGACCGTGGCTCACGACGACGACCGGATGAGACCCCTCGGTCTCGTCCTCCTCTGGGAGAAAGCCGCGCCCCAGTTGCGGGTCGATTCCGAGCACCTCGAAGTAATTGCCGGTCACCGCCTCGCCCATCACGAGCTCCGAGCGGCCGTCGCGGGAGAAGATGCCGCGCGCGAGGGCGAAGGCCGCGAGCCCCTCGAAGTCATCCGCCCCGTCGCGGAGGTCGCGGTAATCGAGGTAGGAGCTCGTGAAGTGCGGGATCTCCACATTCGGGCTCGAGTAGACCTCGACGAGACGCCCAGGGTCTCTGACCGGCATCTTCTTGAGGAGAACGGCGTTCACGACGCTGAAAATGGTCGTGTTGAGGCCGATGCCCAGGGCAAGGGACAGGACCGCGACCAGCGTGAACCCGGGCTTTCCGAAGAGGGTCCTCAGGGCGTAGCGCAGCTCGAAGTAAAGCGCTTGCATATCTGGCATTTACGCTCGCTCCCCGTGGATTGTTCCTTCGTGCGCCGGTCTGGTTTCCTGTAGCGGGCAAAGGTCGGAGCCTGCTAATCTCGCCCGGTCCGGAGGCCCCCCATGAACTGCGTTCTTACCGTACTGGGTGCCGCTTTGCCCGTAGCACTCGCCGTCCGTGGCACCACTGTTATCGAGAACGGAGCGTTCAACGCGCGCATCGGGTCGCGCACGATTCACTGCGAAATCCGTGGAAGCGGACATTAATGACGGTCCCCAACTCCTGGGGCCTTACCCTGGACGGACTTCGAGCGCTGCCGATGATCCGCCGCGTGTACTGGCTCCTGGCTCTGGTGATTGCGGGCTGTATCAGGTGAATGGCGGGGCCGACGAGACTCGAACTCGCGACCTCCGGCGTGACAGGCCGGCGTTCTAACCAACTGAACTACGACCCCGCTAGGGCCTGGGCAAGGAAATGAGTATAGCGACGCCTAATTCGTCTTGTCAATGGCGATGAACTCGCCTCCGTCGATGACCCCATCCTTTACGCGGTAGAGAGTCACGCCCGAGACGAGATTCAGACCGGCGTTCTCACCCCCCGGAGCGACGACCGCGCCCGTCTGGTGAAATCGCGTCGGTAACCGGGGATCGCCGAAAACGATCTCCTCCCGCCCATGAAGGTGCCCTCCGAGAGCGAGGGGATATTTCCTCCCCGCGAGCTTCTGCAGCACCTCCGCGGAGTTGGAGACCACCTGGCGGTACTGCGGCTTTCCCGAGACGACGATGACGCTTCCCGGGGGGTCGGTCTCGGCGTCGTATCCGGAGGCGAGGAGGATCGCCGAGAAGAGAGGGATATGGTTGAAGGTAACGATGGGCGTTTCCGGGGAAACGTGGGCGAGATCCTCCTCGAGCCAGGCGAGCTGCGTTCGGTCGACGTGGCCGTAGTACCAGCGGTCGTCGATGTCGGCGGTGTCGAGGGCCACGAAGTGAACGCCCCCGTGGTTGAACGAGTAGTACGTCGGCCCGAACGTGCGCTCGTACATCGCCTTCCCGTAAAGGGGGTGGTCTTCGGATACTCCGGACCGGTGGCGCTCGATCCCGAAGATGTCGTGGTTGCCGGGAACGAGCCACACGGGCATCGGGAACGCCTCCTTCTCCTTGCGCAGGAGCTCGAAGCGCTCGCGGGCGGTCTCTTCTGGCACCCGGAGGGCGTCCCGGACCAGGTCGCCGGTGATGAGGACGAAATCGACTCCCTGCTCGGTTGCGATCTCGCGAAGGCGCCGCATCCGCGGAAGGCTCTCGGCGTCGAGGTGGGTGTCGGAGGCATGGAGGAAGCGGAAGCTCGAGACTGCACCTCCCCTCTCGAGGGGGACGTTCACGAGCCACTCGAAGGGGTCCTCGGGAATCCGGCGGAAGAAGCCTCGCTTTGCCCGGTATCCGTCGGGCTGACTGACCCAGACGACATGGTAGCCGGGTTTGACCTCCACTTCGTAGAACCCCTCGCCGTCCGTGAGGGCGCAGTCCGACCGCGTGCAGACGGTGACGCCCGGGATTCCAGGCTCCCCCGGATCGCGGCCTCCATCCTGGTTCCCGTCCTCGAAAACGAGGCCGGCAAGATGGCCCTCGACGCCCGACTGGGGGAAGGCGGGGGCGGCGAAGACCGCGAAAGCGAGGAAAATCGAGGCCGAACGCACAAAAACCTCCAGTTCTCCTTGAGGTTTCGTCGAACCGTATGGTAGGCTTTTCTGTTCCAATATGCGCCTGACCAAGAACCAGATCGAGTACATCTCTTATAGAATCACGAAGGAGTTACAGGACAAAGGACTCGTCGACATCGACGATCCCCGCAGGATGGTCCAGGCGCTCGTCCAGATCGTAACGGGAGAGCTCCAGGTCGAAGACCGGCTGAACGACGAGGTCCGGGAGATCCTCACCCAGCACTCGGAGGAGATGCGCCGCACGAACGTGGAATACCGCGAGATGTTCAAGATGATCAAGAAGAAGCTCGCTCGAGAGCGGAAGATTATACTGTAGCTCGGGCGCCATGAGGCTTTCGAACGCGAAGATCAACCACCTGGCGAATCTGGTCATGGACTACCTGCGTGGCGAGGGGGGGGTCGAGTTCTTCGAGGAAGAAAGCGATATCCGCATGGAGATCGCGCGCGTCATCCAGGACGAGCTCAAGGACGACGAGGTCATCGACACGGCCGTGCGCTACAAGATCGCAAGCCAGTCGCGGGACATCCCCGAGGGCAGCGCGGCGTGGGACATCCTCTACCGTCGCTATTACGACGAGGAGATGAGCAAGCGTCAGAAAGTCATCCCCGCCGCCTTCGCTCCGCCCCAGTAACTCAAGTCCCGAGAAGCTTCCACTTCCCCCAGAGAATCAGGACCGCCAAGGCGAGCCCGAGGACCGTGATGGGCTCGCGGTTCACCCGCACCCGACTCCAGGAAAAGCTACCGTTCGGGCTCGCATCCCGACGAGGGACGCGTGGCACGAGAAGGGGGACCTGGGTCGCGTAAACCGGGAAGTCGTCCGGAAAGGCAGCCTGAAGGCGCGTCGCCTCTCGCTTCATGACGGGGAAGTAGATGGCGACAAAGAGCGCGACCAGCGCCACGAGGAGGACCAGTCTCCCGGTCGCGACGGCAAACCCGACGCCGACGAAGAAGCTCCCCAGATAGAGGGGATTTCGGGTCCATGCATAGGGACCCGCGGTCGTCAGGTGTCGATCCTTTTCGAGGTAGCCGGAAGCCCAGAGGCGCAGGCTTTCGCCGGCCGCCGCAACCAATATTCCAACAAGGAGATACTCGCCGGTGGGCCTCGCGATCCAAAGAGCAAGAAGCCCGAGGAACCACCCCACGGGCACTCGGAAGCGTGCGATGGCTTCGGACGTCACTGCGGGCCGAAGTTTACCATGAAGCCCAACTTAAAATATTTAGTCTGTCTAGCTAATATATCTATACATTAATATTAGCGGTGAGAACGAAAATAGTATTGACAAACCTCCTCTGCTGCTCTATAGTTTGGCCGTGAACGAGTGGATGCGGGGGTTTCCGCGAACGCTCGGAGAAGGAGGAAACGCGATGAATCTCGTGGTACGAGACCCATTCTGGAAAGAGTTCAGCACCCTGTCGAACCGGCTCGGCCGTCTCCTGGACGGGCCCCGTGAGGATCAGCCCGATTTTCTCGGGAGCTGGAGCCCCGCCGTCGACATCTTCGACAAGGGCGGCGAAGTGGTCATCCACGCCGAGCTTCCCGGGATCAACAAGGAAGACATCGACGTCCGCGTCGAGAACAACGTTCTGACCATCCGCGGAAAGAAGGAGCGCAAGGAAGAGGTCAAGGAAGAGGGCTACTTCCGTTCGGAGCGCGCCTACGGCTCGTTCAGCCGCTCGTTCAGCCTTCCGAGCACGGTCGAGGTCTCGAAGATCGCGGCCGAGTACAAGGACGGCGTCCTGACGCTCCGTCTGCCGAAGGCCGACGAAGCGAAGCCCCGACAGATCGAAGTCAAGGTTTCCTGAGAGGCTTCAGCATCCAGGGCTACTCTTGCGGGTAGCCCTTTTTCTTCTTTTTTCCCAGGCGATCGACGACGGCCGCGAGCAGCTCGCGCGTCGAGTGGTCCTTCGGATCGCCGACGATCCGCGTGTCGATGCCAAGCCGCAGCGAAAGCTCGCGCTCGGGGACCGTCTCCCGCGTGTAGTCCGTCCCCTTGCAGTGGACGTCGGGCCGGAGCCGCTCGAGGAGCTCCCCCGCGTCGTCGCTCTCGAAGATCACGACCAGGTCGACGCCTTCGAGTGCCGCCACCACCTCCGCCCTCTCGAGCGCGGGCAGGATGGGCCGGCCCGGACCTTTCCTTCGCGCGGTCGAGGCGTCGCCGTTCACTCCCACGACGAGGAAGTCACCCTCCGCTCGCGCCTCCGCGAGATATCGCGTGTGGCCCACGTGGAGAACGTCGAAGTGCCCGTTCGCGAGAACGACGCGCATCCCCTGCTCCCGCGCGCTTCTCACCAGCGCCTGCGCTCGCTCGAGCGAAACGCACTCTCCCACGCTTACCCTCGCCGATCGGATTCGACGGCCCGGGCGAGCTCCTCACCGGAGACCGTCGCCGTGCCCCGCTTCATGACCACGATCCCCCCCGCGTAGTTCGCGAGGAGCGCCGCCTCGTAGAACGACGCGCCCGCGCCGAGAGCGAGGGTGTAGGCGCTGATCACTGTGTCTCCCGCCCCGGTCACGTCCGTCACCTGATCGCTTCCGTAGATAGGAATCGAGCGCGTTTGCCTCCGGGGCTCGAAGAGCGCCATCCCGTCTTTTCCCCGGGTCACGAGGAGAGACCGAAGCCGAAGCGTTCGCAGGAGCTTTCGGCCCGAGCTCTCGAGCGCCTTCCGGTCGTGCCCAATGGCGACGCCGAGCGCCGCCTCGACTTCGGGCTCGTTCGGAGTCGCGGAGGTGAATCCCCGGAAATCACACACGGCGCGCCGCGAGTCGAGGACGGCGGCCTTCCGAAGCGAGGCCGCACGCCGCGCAAGGTCGCATCCGAGCTCCTTCGTCACGAGTCCATAGCCGTAATCCGAGACCATGACCGCGCCCGCTTCTCTCAAACGATCCTGGAGGGCGGCGTCCACGCGAAGCCGCAGCTCCCGCTCCGCGGGGACGCGGGTCTTTCGGTCGATGCGCACGACCTGCTGCTTCGCCGAGTGAGGTCCTCCGGCGAGGATGCGGGTCTTGGTCGGCGTCGTGTACCCTTCGAGCGACTCGACACCCGAGACGTCGACTTTCGCCTTCCGCAGCTGGGAGAGAAGCTCGCGGCCCGCGGGATCGTTCCCCACGACCCCCACGGCAAGCGCCTGTCCCCCGAGAACGGCGATGTTGTTCACCGCGTTCGCCCCTCCCCCGGGAACGATGCGGCTCTCGTCGTAGTCCAGGATCAGGACGGGAGCCTCGCGGCTCACGCGGGAGATCCGTCCCAGGATGTACTCGTCGGCAACGAGATCGACGAAGGCGAGCACCTTCACGCGGGAGAACGCCTCGATGAGCGAGAGCAGTCTCTCCCGGGTGGGCTCGGCGCTCAACGAAGCGGACCCCACAGGATGTCGCAGACCGCGCGATGGAGGTCCGCCGCCACGAGGTCCGGCGGGCGGGACCAGTTTCGCGCCTCGTAGCTCAAGTTGCCTTCCCCATCTCCCGTCCGCACCAGCGCGGCCCGCGCCCCCGCGCTCCAGCCGGCCTCGAGGTCGCTCCAGTTGTCGCCGATCATCCACGATCGCGAAAGGTCGCAGCCCAGCTCGTCCGTCGCCTGGAGCAGCATCCCCGGCTTCGGCTTCCGGCAGGGACAACCCTCGTCCGGCCGATGAGGACAGTAGTAGATGCCGTCGAAGCGCGTCCCGGCACCCTCGAGAAGCCGCTGGAAATCCTCGTGAATCTCCCGCAGCAGCTCCTCCGAGAAATACCCGCGGCCGACTCCCGACTGGTTCGTAATCATGACCGCGAGAAAACCCTCGTCCCGGATGGCGCGGATGGCTTCGACGGTCCATGGGAAGAGCCGGAAACGGCTCTTGTGGTTCACGTAGCCGACGCCCTCGTTGAGAGTGCCGTCCCGATCGAGAAAGATCGCGGGCTTCACGAGAGCCTGGTCTCTGCTGGAGTAAGAGCCATTGCCTCTTCGTAGACCCGCGAGGTCTCGATCCGTTCCATGCACCGGTGGTCGATCGGGCAGTCGCGATAGAGACAGGGGCTGCAGTCGACGGGCTCGCGAACAATCTTCGCGCGCGGGCCGAGGGGCGCGGTCTCGCGCGGATCCGTGGGGCCGAAGACCGCGAGCGTCGGAGTCCCGAGCGCCGCCGCGACGTGCATCGGTCCCGAATCGTTCGCGAGCAAGAGCGAAAGCTCCGAGAGCACCCCCAGGAGCTCTCCGAGGGAGGTCTTCCCCTGAAGCTGGAAGGAAGGCTCGCCCACGGCCGTCGCGACCTCGCTCGCGAGAGCGGCCTCGGACTCGCCACCGAGGATGACGACCTTGGCGCCTGTCGAGGAAGCGGCTCTTCGGGCTGCCTCGCCGAAGCGAGCCGCACTCCAGATCTTCGCCCGGCTTCCCGTGGCACCCGGATGAACGCCGACGAGGGGCGTCTTTCCGTCCCAGCCCTCGCGCTCGAGAAGCGCGCGTGCCCGCTCTTTTTGCGTTGCCGTCGCGCTCAGGCGTACATCGGGAGTCGACGTGGAAAACCCCAGGCCGTTCATGAGCTCGAGATAGTAGTACGACTGGTGGCGGCCGAAAGGCCGCGGAGCGGGGGGGACCTTCTTCGTCAGCAGGAACCCGCGGCTCTCGGTGGCGTAACCCCAGCGCTCTGGGATCGAAGCGAGGCGCGCGAAGAGGGCGGCGCGAAACGCGTTCGGAAGAAGAAGGCAGGCCTCGAAACCCTCGGGGCGGATTCGCGCGGCCGCCGCCCGAAGTCCGGACAACCCCAAATCGCTCCCGCGGGGATCGTAGATGCGCGTGGCGTCGACCTCCTCGACCCCTTCGTAGAGCTCGGCGACCGAGCCCCGGGCGAGGGCGACGATGCGCGCCTCGGGGCGCTCGCGCCGCAGCACCCGCACCGCGCCGAGGGACATCACCGCGTCTCCAATCCAGCTCGGAGCGAAGACGAGGATCGATTCGCGGCTCACGTGAGGGCGGCCTCTTCGACGCTTTCCGGGTGGGCTTCCCGTCGCGAAGCGGAGGTCTCCTCCTCGGGTGGCCGCGTGCGCCACCTCCGGTGCATCCAGAGCCAGCGATCGGGCGCCCTCCGAATGTGGCTTTCCTGGATGCGCGCGAGATCCTGGGTCACCGCGGCAATTGCTGCGTCGCGGTCCAGATGTCGATACGCGTCGACGTCGATGGGCCCTTCGTACACCGCGCGATAGCGTCCCGCTCCGAGCGGATACGTGAACGCGGGAACGAGCGCCGCTCCCGTCTTCAGAGCGAACCAGGCCGCGACCGGTGTCGTTGCCGCTTTCCTTCCGAAGAAATCGACGAAGACCGCGTCCTTCCGGTGGACGTTCTGGTCGACGATGATGGCGACGGTCTCCCCTTGCCGGACGAGCTTTCGCATCCGCCCGAGAGCGCGGTCCTTGTACACGACTTCGTTTCCCGAGATGGTTCGAATCTCCTCGAGCCACCGGTTGAGGTAGGGATTGTCCTGCGCGCGCGCCACCAGGTGGAGCTGCCCGAATCGATAGCCGTGCGCGATGGCATGAAGCTCCCAGTTTCCGAAATGGGCCGCGACCAGGAGCACGCCCCTCCCCAGGCGCCGGGCCTCTTCGAGGCGCTCGACGCCCTCGAGCTCGAACCGGGACTCGAGCTCCGCCCGCCCCGGACGGCCGAGGGTCAACATCTCGAAGAGCATCGCTCCGAAGTGCCGGAACGCGCCCTCGGCGATCGCCCGCTTCTCCGCTGCGGTCTTCTCGCTTCCGAACGCCCGATCCACGTTCTCGAGGGTGATCTTGCGGTGGCGCGCATCGAGGGCGTAGACCAGGCTCCCGAGGCAGCGCCCGACCGCGAGCCGGCCACCATAGGGAAGAAGCTTCGCGGTGCTCCCGGCGGCGCGGGCTATGGCGTACTCCAGGAGGTGCTTCATCCGTTGCGATCCAAACACGAAAGAATAACACCGAAGCCCCGACGGCGAAAAAGACGGGTTTACAGCGGGAGGCGGTCGAGAATCTCCGTCTCGATGCGGATGCAGTAGAGAGGAAGCGCGGTTCGAAACTTCATCTTCACAGCGTCTTTTCCCGTGGTGAGGAGGAGGGCGGCACCCCTCCACTTCGCCTCCTCCGCGAGCGCCCTCACCTCGGTTTCGCCCCACCAATGATGATCTCGGCGGATGGCGCGAAAGACGACATCCGCCGGGATCGACTCCAGGACCCTCTCGGGCCGCGCGACTCCCAGGAGCACGCCGACGGGACGCCCGCGCAGGCTCTCGGCGCCGAGCGCCTCCGACCCGTCCAGAGGAGAAAACCCCGCGAGCCGGTTTCGCGTTCGGATCGAGGGCAGATCCGGCCGGGCTCCTTCGACGAGGCGGCGCAGCTCGTCCGATGGGGCGTCCTCGCTCCACCGTGTCCAGACGAGGGCGTGCGCGCGGGAAAGATTCTCGAGAGGCTCCCGGAGCCTTCCGCTCGGAAGGAGCCGGAGGCTCGCGACCGGCTCCTTCGCGTCGAAGCACACGAGATCGAGATCACGCCGAAGCCGCCGGTGCTGGAACCCGTCGTCGAGGACGAGCGTGGAGGGGCCGAGTTTCTCGAGAAGCCTACGGCCCACTTCCGCGCGGTCCGCACCCACGGCAACCACGAGACCCGGGACCGATTGGGCGAGCTCGAGCGGCTCGTCTCCAGCTTCCTCGGCGGAAGCGAGAACGCGATTCCCGTCGGAGACGAGAACGAAGTCGGATTTCGACCTCCGGCCGAACCCGCGGGAGAGGACGGCAACGCGCTCGCCTCGAGCGAAGAGCTCGCGCGCGACAGCGGCGACGATTGGGGTCTTCCCGCTTCCTCCAACGGTGAGGTTTCCGACGCTCACGACCTTCGTGGGCAGTTGTACTGAAGCTTCCGGGTTTCGGTCATAGCGCAGGTTCCGAAGGGAGACTCCCGCGCCATAGAGCCACGAGAGCACGCTCATCCTGCGATCTCTTTGAGCGCCGCGATCGTGCGCTCTACGGCGCCGCGATTCGCCGCCACCACCGCCCGCGCCTTTCTCGAGAGGTCCTCGCAGCGCTGCGGACTCGCCAGGAGTTCCCGAAGGGCGCTCTCGAGGTCGGCCTCATCCTTCACCTGGAGGGCGGCGCCTGCGTCGAGAAAAACCTTCGCGACGTCCGCGAAGTTCTGCATGTGAGGGCCGAAGAGGACCGGCTTTCCCCAGGAGGCAGGCTCGATGATGTTGTGACCTCCCCAGCTCGCGAGGCTTCCCCCGACGAACGCGTAGTCTGCCTCGGCGTAGACCGAGGCGAGCTCCCCGAGCGTATCGAGGAGGAGGACGTCAGCACCCGAAGCCTCCTCTCCGCGCGAGCGCCGCGCGACGCGGAGTCCCCGTGAGGCAGCGATCTCGGAGACCGCGTCGAAACGGGCAACGTGGCGGGGGGCGAGAACGAGGAACAGATTTGGGGCGTCGCGCCGGAGACGCTCGTAGACGGACAGAAGAATCCCCTCCTCGGGATCGAGGGTGCTCCCCGCGACGAGGATACGCCGCCCCGCCGGAGTTACGCGCCCTGCCGGGCGCGCGGCGCCGTCCGGAGAAGCATCGAACTTCAAGCTCCCCGACACTCTGACCTTCGATGGCTCCGCTCCTAGCTCTTCGATCCGCCGCGCGTACGTCTCACTTTGCATGAGAAAGCGATCGACCTCGCGCAGGTAGACCTTCAAGAAAGGCCGGACGCGGAGGTAGCCGGGAAACGACCGATCCGAGATTCTTCCGTTCACCAGAACGGTCGAAGCACCAGCCCGGCGCGCCTCGCGAAGGAGGATCGGCCAGATCTCGGTCTCGATGACGACGAGCGCCCGCGGCTCGACGCGCGTCATCATCTTCCGAACGATGAAGGAAAGATCGAAGGGGCAGTAGAAGAGGTCGTCGACGGAGGAAAGCTTTTCCGCGGCGACCTTCCTTCCGGTCGGAGTGGTGACCGAGAGCGCGATCCTCGTTGCCGGAAACGCCTCGCGCAGCCGCGGCACGAGGATCCCCGCCGCGATCACCTCCCCGACGGAGACCGCGTGGATCCAGAGCGAGCGCTCCCCTTCGGGATTGACCGCGGCACCGGTGACGCGCTCCTTGACACTCGTCCAGAACCCGGGCTCTCGAAGGCTCCGGTAGAGAAAATAAGGGGCGGCCAGGACAAGGACGCACCCGTAGAGGAGGCTGTAGAGAAAGTACATGAAAGCTCGCCGAGGAAAATACTATACGTTGGGGCCGTTGTTGACGCTCTCGACGACGGGGGCCTATACTCGGTCGCCCCGCTCTTTTCTCATTTCCTGGAAAGGAAGTCTTCGATGGCGGTCAAGGTTGGGATCAACGGTTTCGGACGCATTGGAAGGAACATATTTCGCGCTTCGATTCAGGATGCGGAGATCGATATCGTCGCCGCGAACGACGTGACCGACGCGAAGACGCTCGCGCACCTTCTCAAGTACGACTCGGTCCTCGGGAACCTCAAGGAAGAGGTGCGCGCAGAAAAAGACGTCATCATCGCGGGGGACGAGAGCTTCCAGGTCCTCAAGGAAAAGGATCCGGCGAAGCTTCCGTGGAAGGCGCTCGGGGTCGACCTCGTGATCGAGTCGACGGGGCTTTTCACGAACCGGGAGGACGCCGCGAAGCACCTCAGCGCCGGCGCCAAGAAGGTCATCATCTCCGCCCCCGCCAAGGGCGAGGACCTGACCGTCGTGATGGGAGTGAACGACGACAAGTACGACCCCGCGAAGCACCACGTCCTCTCGAACGCCTCCTGTACCACGAACTGCCTCGCCCCCATCGTCAAGGTCCTCCACCAGGAGTTCGGAATGAAGAAGGGCATCATGACCACGGTGCACTCCTACACCAACGACCAGAAGCTCCTCGACCTCCCCCACAAGGACCTGAGGCGCGCGCGGGCGGCGGCGCTCTCGATGATCCCGACCACCACCGGGGCCGCCATCGCCGTCACCAAGGTGCTCCCCGAGCTCAAGGGGAAGCTCGACGGAATCTCCGTGCGCGTCCCGACCCCGAACGTGTCCCTGACCGACCTCGCCGCCTGGCTCGAGAACACCGTCACGCCGGAAGACGTGAACCGAGCCTTCGAGAACGCCGCCAAGGGGAGCCTCAAGGGAATCCTCGCGGTCACGAACGAGGAGCTGGTCTCGAGCGATTTTCGCGGCGATCCCCACTCCTCCATCGTCGACGCTCCCTTCACCAAGGTCGTGGACGGCGACGCGGTGAAGGTCCTCTCCTGGTACGACAACGAGTGGGGCTTTTCCTGCCGGGTGCTCGACCTCATTCACAAGATCGCCGAGCGGGGGATCTAGAGCCGGAAACTCTGGCCTCTTCGAGATGCCGGACATCAACATCCTCTATATAGAGGACGACCCCGCCCAGAGGACGTCGCTCGCCGAGAGCCTTCGGGGGCGGGGCTTCGGCGTCGTCGAGGCTGCTTCCGGAGAGGAGGGCCTGGGCCTTCTCTCCGACGAGACCGCAGTCGTCCTCTGCGATCTGCACATGCCCGAGATGGACGGAATCGAGGTCCTTCGCCGGGTCCAGCGCCGGAGCCCCGACGTGCCCTTCATTCTGCTGACCGCCCACCCCTCGATCCCCATCGCCGTCGAAGCCATCGTCGAGGGCGCACAACGGTTCCTCATCAAGCCGGTGAGCCCGGATGAGATGGAGATCAGCATCTATCAGGCGATCGAGTTCGCCCGGCTCCGGCGCTGGCAGCGGGAAGCCGAAGAGCAGCTCCTGCGCCTGGTGGAGGCGGTTCCGGTCCCCTACATCATCACGCGGCTCCGCGACGGAAAAATCCTCTATGCCAACAAGCACCTCGCCAACATGGTGGGCCTCACTCCCGATGAGATGAAGAACCGCAACACCGTGGACTTCTACTACGACCCGGAGAAACGGCTCGAAGTCCTGGAGCGGCTGAAGCGGGACGGTTTCGTCACCGACATGGAAGTGCGGGTGAAGCGGGCGGACGGGACGCCGATGTGGTCGGTGTTCTCGCTCGCGAGCTCGGAGATGGCGGGAGAGAAAGTGGTGCTCGGCGGGTTTCTCGACATCACCCGCCGAAAGGATCTCGAGGATCGGCTTCATCTCTATCACGAAGTCTTCAAGCACTCCATCGACGTCATCATGGTCATCGACAAGGAGGGGCACATCCTCGAGCGCAATCCCGCGCACCAGAAGCGAACGGGATTCACCGACGAGGACCTCGCGGGGAAGACGGTGTTCGACCTGCTCACCCTGGAAAAGGCTGCCGAGGTCAAGAAGGCGATGGAGAAGGACGGAGGCTTCCAGGGCGAGCTCGAGGGGGTCGGAAAGGGCGGGGAGAAAATCCCCGTTCTGGTGAGCGTTTTCCCCATCCACGACGAGGAGGGAAAGCTCGACCTCTACGTGAGCATGGGGCGCGACATCACTGCCATCAAACGGGCGCTCACCGACCTCGCCGACACCAACCGCGAGCTGAGGCAAACTCAGGCTCAGCTCGTCCAATCGGAGAAGATGGCTTCTCTCGGTGGCCTCGTCGCCGGGATCGCGCACGAGATCAACACCCCCGTCGGCGCCATGACCAGCATGCACGATACGCTGGTGCGGGCCATCGTCAAGCTCAAGGAGCATCTGAAGCAGCAGAGTCCCGACGCGTTCGAGACCGACGAGAGGCTGAAGTCGCTCTTCGCGATGATCGACGAATCGAACCAGGTCATCCGCTCGGGCGCGACGAGGGTGGCTGAAATCGTGAGAAGGCTCCGGAGCTTCGCCCGTCTCGACGAGGCCGAGCTGAAGAAGGTCGACATCCACGAAGGGCTCGAGGACACGCTCACCCTCGTGCACCACGAGATCAAGCACAACATCCAGGTGGTGCGGGACTACGGGAAGCTCCCGATGATGTCGGTCTATCCCAGCCGACTGAACCAGGTGTTCTTGAACCTCCTCAACAACGCGCGGCAGGCCATCCGCGACAAGGGCACCATCACCATCCGGACCCGCATCGAGGGCGAGACTGCCGTCATCGAGTTTTCCGACGACGGAACCGGCATTCCCAAGGAGAACCTGTCGCGGGTCTTCGACCCCGGCTTCACCACCAAGGGGGTCGGGATCGGCACCGGCCTCGGGCTTTCCATCTGCTACCAGATCGTCAAGGACCACCGCGGGCGGATCGACGTCCAGAGCGAGGTGGGAAAAGGCGCAACCTTCACAATCCGAATCCCCACCCACCTGGACGAAATCCTCGGCGTTTCCTGATATAATCTTCGAAACCCCAATTCAATCGGCTGTTTTCGGTGCGGGGGCGTACCTCGCTCCTCAACCGCCGACACAGGATAACGTCTGATGCCCGTGAGCAACTCGATCGCCCTCGAGGGGGTGTTGAACTGCTGGACGGACTCCTACGATCTTCCGGACCTCCTACTCGCGGTAAGCCGCTCGGGAAAGACGGGCCGGCTTTCGTTCTCGAGTCCGGAGGGGGACAAGACCATCCACGTCAAGGATGGCAAGATCGTGTTCGCCGATTCCTCGTCCGACGACGATGGGCTGGGCCAGTACCTCCTGCGCAGCGGGCAGATCTCCCTCGACGACTTTAGGCGGGTCTCGAAGCTCGTGTCTCCCGGAAAACGGCTGGGGGCGCTCCTCGTCGCCGAGGGAGTGCTCGAGCCAAAAGATCTCGTGCCCGCCGTCGTGGGCCAGGTGCGCGCCATCATTCTCGGATTGTTCCGGCGTACGGAGTCCTGGTACAAGTTCAAGGAAGAGGAGCTTCCCCGCAAGGAGTCGATCACGCTCGACATGCCCGTCTGGCAGCTCGTTCTGGACGGCGTGCAGCTCGTCGAGAGCTGGCGGCGAATCTCGAAGGGAGTCGGCGACTTCGACGGGATCTTCCACGTCTCGAGCGCGACCGAGGTCGAGTGGTCCCGCCTCAATCTGGAGTCGGGTCCGACCGAGCTCCTGACGCTCCTGAGCGCGCCGACGCGCATCGCCGACGTCTGCGCGCGGGCGTCGATCGACGCGTTCGACACCTGCCGCTATCTCTGGGCATTCCGGTCGCTCGAGTGGATCGAGCCCGCCGAGATGTCGGTTGAGGCCGCGGCGGAGCTCGCGGAACGGGCGGAGATGGTCGCGCGCTCTCCGGTGCCCGATCTCGCGAAGACCGTCATGAGTATCGAGCCCCCGCCTCCGATTCCGCAACGGCTGGTGGTGACTCAGGTTTCCGCGGCCAAAGCACCGGAAGCTCCGAAAACTCCGAAAGCGACTCCGCCGGTGAGCCCGGCGACGACCCGACCCGAGATTCAAGCGGCCCCGCTTCTTCACACGCAGCTCTTCGTCGAGCTTCCGCCCGAGCCGAGCGTTCCGCCCCCCTCGACGACCGGCGAGCTGATGGAGGCGATTCTCGACGGTCGCGGAGACGTGCCCGCTCCGGTTTCCAAGCCTCTGGAAACGAAGGCTCCCGAGGCGCCACCGGACAGCGCGACCCGGTTCTTTCCGGGAGCGAGCGCCCTCGGGCCGTCTCCGCCCGAGGAGGACTTCTTCCACAGCTCACCGGGATTCGCGTCGCTGTCGCTCGACTACGCTGCCCCGTCCCGTCCGGAGACAGAAAGTGAGCCTTCGCTCTCGAGCTTCGCGGAGCTCGCTTCGCCGGCGGAGGTCCCCGAGGCGGACATGCCTCTCATCGAGGCGACGGTCCTGGAGGAACCGCCACCCCTTCCCCCTCAGCTCGTCGCAACGCAGCCCAGCATCCCGACGAGCCCCGAAAGCCCGAGCGGCCTCGAGCTCTTCGCGATGAACGATCCCTTCGCTCCAGCCGACGCCGCAGCGCCGGAGGCGACGGCTTTCGCGAACGACGACCCTTTGCAGTACGCGGATGCTTCCATCGCTGCCGCACTTCCCTCCCGGCCGAAACAGGAGGAGATCGACCTCGACATCAACCACTTTTTCGCGGGTGAGGACCGCGAGTAACTCCGCGTCGTCCAGACCAACGAACAGCTTCAGTGCGGCGATGGCAGCGCTCTATGGTGCTCCGCCGCTTCGCAGGTTGTGCATGACCACGTAGCTGTACGCGACGTTGAAGCCGAGCCGCGCGATGAGCGCGAGCTTGGGCTTTCCGCTTCTGTGGAGCCGATCGGTCACCCAGTACATCAGGGCCGGCGCCGCCACGTGCGTCGCGACGCGAACGCCGCGGTTGCTTTGAAGGGGGTTCGCCTCGTAGACGCCGGGGCGGCTCGAGCCGAGCTCGGTGGACGCGAGATCCGCGCCCGCGACGGCGAACATGCCCACACCCAGCACGGAGTAAAGGCTCCCCGGGCGTTGGAGTATGCCATCCGCCGTTCCTCCCGGCCGGAGATCCATCGGGAAGTCCACGGCGCGCGCGAACCCGGGCGCCGTCAAGTCCTTCAGCGGAGATTGCTCTTCGGAAGCGGCGCCGTCGCCACCGTCCGTTTCGGCTGCGACGAGCGCCCCACCCCGAGCACTCAGCCACGCGGCGAGCAGGACCACCAACACACGAGTCGCCTTCATCGACACACCTCCGTGGTTTCGAGAACGGATTGGGCGAGGACGATCCTTCGTCCTCGAATCTCTCGACGGCTATTGCAGGCGCGGTGCCAATGAGAAGCTCCCGCGACTATTTTTCCTCGCGACGACGGCACGTGTCGCGGCAACCAGCGGCGCCAGGCGCAAGCTCAGGCCAACCCTCCGCTTGCGGCATTCGATCGCCGGCCGCGCGCTTCGCCTCGCCGGCAATCTCCTCGAAACAAGGACGACGCCCTCGAAATCGTATTGGAGTTCTTCTCAAAATCTCCTCGCGATCGCGCCGGAAGTGAGACGGAAGGGTATCGAGGTGAGACGACGGCCAAGTCCGGGCTCACGCGCAGACCCCGGGCTTTCTCTGCGTCAGCATCGTCTTGACGCGGTCCATGAGCTCGTCGAGGTCGAACGGCTTGTACATGAACCCGTCGGCGCCGCTCCAGGTTTTGAGGAACTCCTCTCTCTCGGCGTCGAACACCGTGCGCGCGGTGAGAATCAGGATGGCGGGCATCTTTCCGAGCCGCCCTGCCTGCCAGTCCTCCCTGAGAAAACGGGCGACCTGATACCCGTTCTCCTTGGGGAGCATGACGTCGAGCACGATCGCGTCCGGCTCCTCTCGACGGGCCACGTCGAGGGCTTGCTGGCCATCCGACGCCGTCAGGACCTCGAAGCCTTCCTGGGCGAGGCAGAAGCTCACCGTCTCCACGATGTCTTTCTGGTCGTCGACGACCAGGATTCGACCGCTGAACTCACTCGTCATCGATCGCTCCCTCCTCGGGCGAAGTTCTAGAAGCCGCGCCCGCGTCGGGGAAGCCAGTGCGGGGGAGCTCCAACGCGAACGAGGAGCCGAATCCGAGTCTCGACTCCACTACCAGCCTTCCGCCGTGCACGCGGGCCACTTCCTTTGCGAGCGCCAGACCGATTCCCAGCCCATCGACCTCCCGATTCAGGGGCGATTGCTCCTGGACGAAGCTCGCGGTCAGCCGCTCGAGCGCCCGGCCCTCGATGCCGATTCCCTGGTCCCGCACTCGCAAGCGGCACCACTCCCCGTCGATCCCGCTCGCCTCGACCACGACGTCGCCCGCGGTAGAGAACTTGATGGCGTTGTGGACGAGGTGGCGAAGGGCCCGCCGAAGGAGAACGCGATCCGCCGAGATCACGACCTCTTCGTCCGCGCGCGCCATGGAAAGTCGCAGCCCTTTCGCCTGCGCCTGCCGCGAAGCCTCGGCCACCACTTCCGCGGCCAGGTGGGTCAGATCGAACTCCCCCGCCTCGCTTGGGGCTGAAGAAGACTGGAGCAGCGATAAGGCGATGAGGTCATCGATGAGGGACTCCAGTCTCGAACATTGCTGCTCAATCTTGGCTGCGAGAAGGCTCTCCTCTTCCTTCAACGCCATACGGAGGCGCTGGGCGCTGCTTTTGATGATGGTGAGCGGTGTGCGAAACTCATGCGAGACCAGCGAAGCGAGCCGCGAGCGAGACTGCGCCTCGTCGGCCTTCGCTACCCGCCCTTTGGCGGCGAGATTCCAATACCGCTCGTTCGCCGCGCGCAGCCGCGACGAAACCAGCCGCAGGGCCGCGAGCAGAAATCTCTCCCGGGCGCCTTCGTGTCTCGCGAGGACTTCGTTCAGGTCGTCGCGGCCGATGCGCAGGAGCTCCGTCGGGCGGGCGGCAACGGCGGTGGCCGAGCGCGGCCCTTCATCGAGAAAGCCCATCTCCCCGAAGCAGCTCTCGGGTCCCTGCAGCGCGATCGGATGCTCGAGATCGCCCGCACCGGTGGAGCTCAGTCGGATGCTGCCAGAGACGATGAGAAACATGTGCTCCGCCGCGTCGCCTTGCCGGAACAGTGTCTCCCCCGATCCCGCCCGCAGGGCAACCGCCGACTCCCCCAGGTCCTCGAGCTCCTCGTCCGCGAGAAACGAGAACAGCGGGAACCGGCGCAGGACGTCGAGGCGCGGGTTGAGCCGCTCCGCCAGCGCTTCAGGCGATAACGAACGCACCCGTCTCCTCCTCGGCGAGGCGGTAGAGGTCCTCCGTCTCGCGGGCGTCCTCCGGATACTGAGTCACGCCGACGCGAAGCGCGAAAGGCCGGCCGGCGCGCGTCCCCTCGAGCTCTTCTCGCAAGCGGTTCCCGAAGGCCCGCCCCCCCTCCCGTGGGGTCCGCGGCAGGATCACGACGATCTCGCTCCGTTCCCTGCGGGACAGGACGACGTCCGACGAGCATCGGACCACTCTCCGACTCAAGGCGAGAAGCTCGTTCAATCCGTCGTCGCACCCGACCTCCTCGGCGCCGCCGTTTGTCGTGACGACGCTTACCAGGCGCGCGACCACCAAAGCCATCGGAGAGCCGATTTCGCGGGCGCGGGCGACGTGCGAGGACACCGCGCGCTCGATGAGCTCCTTCTGCGACAGAATCGGAATCACGAACGAGAATCGGCTCCCTCGCCCGGGCTCGCTCTCCGCCCAGATGCGCCCGTAGTGCATCTGGACGAGCTCCCGGCAGATGGAGAGGCCGAGCCCGGTGCCCGGTGTGAGCCTCTTCTCCGGCACCTCCACCTGGTGGAACTTTTCGAAGATGGACTCGAGCTCCCCCGCGGGGATTCCCACACCCGAGTCACTCACCGTTACCCGCAAGGCGCCGCCCTTACCGGCGACTTCGTCGTTTGCGAGGAAGGCAACGTCCACCGATACGGCCCCCCCCCGATCGGTGAACTTGATCGCGTTCGCCAGGAGATTGACCACCACTCGTTGGAGAGACGCCGGATGCGCGTAGACGAAGGGGAGCTCGCTCGCGATCGTCGTCCGCAGCGCGACACCTTTCTCCTCCGCGGGAGGCACGGCGGCGACGAGCGCGTCCTCCAGCGGCTGCGCCAGAAACGCGGGCTCCAGATCGAGGTGCATTCGTCCCGCCTCGATCTTGGAGAGGTCGAGAAGGTCGTTGACGATGGCGATGAGCTGGTCCACGTTTCTCTTCGCGAGATCGACGAAGCGGTGCTGGCCCGAGCTCAGCGGGCCGAGTCGCGGGCCTCTGAGAAGGAACAGGGCGTTTCGAATCGCGGTGAGCGGAGTCCGCAGCTCGTGGGAGACGACGTTCACCAGCTCGGTCTTCATCTCGTCCGCCTTCTTTTCCTCTTCGAAGTCGCGAAAGGCCAGGACCGCGCCCGCGAGCTCCCCCTGCTCACCGGCAACCGGCGAAAGCTGCATCTGGTAGGGAACGCCCCTCAGGCAAACGAGCTTGCGGAAGCTTCGTCCCTCGTCCCTCACCTGGCTCATCGGATCCCAGTCGAGAAGCTTCGCGAGCGCCGCCGCGTCGGGCGTTTCGACGCCCGGGAGGCAGCCCAGAATGCGTCGCGCGGCTCCGTTCATCGCCACCACCCGGCCCCTGGCGTCCAGCATGAGCAGTCCGTCGGTCATGTAATCGACCATCTGCTCGACGCGTCCCTTCACCGCCGCCAGAAGCTCCCGCACTCCCTGGACCGAGCTCGCGAGAAAATCCGCCGCCCGGTGGACGAACAGGACGTCTTCCTCCCCGAACGCCTGGTCCCGCGCGCTGCTGACGTGAACGAGCCCGACCACGGAGCCGGCGACGCTCAGTGGAACGTTGACGAACGACTTCAGCTTGCCCGGAACGGCTCGTTTCGACGGCTCTTGCTCGCCGTCGACGAACGTCAGCCCCAGGTCCGCCGGCAGCTCGAGTCCGCACGTGAGCTTGAGGGTGCTCTCGATATGCGCGCGCACTCGGCGCGGGAACTCGTCGTCCATCGCGCAGCGAGCCTGAATGGTGAGCGACGGTCCGTCTTCGAGCAGCAGCAGCGCGGCCACGTCGTAGTCCACGATCCGGTGAAGGGATCCCATCAGGAACTCCGCCACGTGCTGCAGATCGAGCGAATGCCGGCTGGCGCTCGCGAGCTTCTGGAAGATCTGTAGCTCCTCGGCGGCCCGGCGGCGCGCTCGAGCGTCCGCGTCGGTTCGGAGGACGTCCGCGAGGATCGAGGCCAGTCGCTCGGTCAGGGACACGGCGATTTCGCGGCGGCCGGTGGGCCACCCCAATTGGAGCACGTGGCCGACGGCGGCACCCGCTACGACTGGCGCGGCCACCGACGTCATGCTTCCTTCCACGTGGAACTCCGTTTTCCCCGTGCCGAGAGCGTGTCTCGCAAGCGCCTCCCACCTCTCGGCGCCGGAGCCCAGATCCACGACCGCCTCCAGCCCCCCTTCATGCCGCCTGGCCAGGAGCCGCGCGTAGCGGACTGTCCCCAGATCCAAGAGTTCCTGGCAGATGGCTTCCATCACGTCGACGTGAGAGCCTCCTTCGGCAACGAGCTGGCGGGCGATGCGAAGGCTTGCGAGCTCGATCGCGTCCTCTCCGACGAGCGGTTCGGACGGCGCAACCGTTTCGTGGTACGCGGCATGGATGGTTGCGAGCGCCTCGTCGAGACGCTTGCGCCGGCCCTGGGACTCCTGCGGAGAACTGGCCTCGCCCGGTTCCGCCTCGAGCACCGTCGGGTCCCGGTCGACGCCGCGCCGCACCGAAACGAGGAGCTCGTCGATGTTGATCGGCTTGAGCAGGTAGTCCTGGGCTCCCGCTTTGAGACACTCGACCGCCTGGTTCGCTTCGGACACCGCGGTCAGCATGATCACCGGCGTCTGCGGCCACCTCTTGCGGAACTCGGCGAGAAGCCAGCTCCCATCCCGTCCGGGCATCCGGATGTCACTGACGACGACGGAAGGCAATTGATCCATTGCCGAAGCGATGGCCTCCCCCGCGTCGCTCACCGTCCGGCAGGGAAATCCGTTTCTGGTGAGGACTTTCGCGACGAAATCGCGCACCATCGGCTCGTCGTCGACGACCAGCACGTCGCCCCGGACCGCGGCGCCGGAAGCGGCATTAGAGAGAAGCATAATCCACCGGAAGTGGTGCGCGGAGCCCCTTCATCCTTCGGAGGAAAGGCCGGAAGGAAACGAGATCGGAGGGAGCACGCGGTTCCGAGTAGTAGTACCCCTGCTGCATGTCGGCGCCGATTCCGACGAGACACGCGGCTTCACGCTCGGTTTCGACACCTTCACAGACGAGCGCGACGCCCAGCTTCCCACACACCGAAACCAGGGAGGACACCAGCATCCGCTTCGACGGGTCCCGGTCGACATCGCGCACCAGGCTCATGTCGATCTTGGCGAAGTCGGGGTCGAGGGCCACCAGCAGATTCAGGGCCGCGTAGCCGGCGCCCAGGTCGTCGATGGCGACGCGGAACCCCAAATTTCGAAGCGTCCGGAGCCGGCCTTCCATGCCTTCGACGCGGACGTGCTCGGTGAGCTCGAACACGACGCGGGTAGCCTGTTCCCAGAGCGCATTGGCGCGCGTGTACAGCTCTCCGTCCAGAAGCTCGTTTCCGTGGAGGTTCACGAAGATGAGCGACTTTCCCCCGAGCTCGTCCATGGTGCGGGCGACGGCGAGCCGCACTTTTCGTCCAAGCTCCTGGATGGCACCGAGCCCCGCCGCGGCGGCGAGGAGCTCCCGGGGATGGAAGAGCGATGGGTGTAGGGTGCGGACCAGCGCCTCATAGCCGACGACGCGTCCCAGGCGAGGCTGAACGATCGGCTGGTAGAGGACGTGAAGAGTCTCCAATGCCGTCGCGAGATCGACGGCGGTCGGTTTGCGCGGCGGCGCCGCGGCAGTCTCATTCACCCGCACGGCTGCCGCATCCCCGCTCGAGCCGAGAGACGACCGAACGCCGATCGCCTGAGCCACGGAGTCTCTCAGCTCGCGAATGCACACCGGCTTCACCAGGTAGCGAAGCGCGCCGCATTCGACGGCGGTGATGGCGCTGTCCACTTCCGGCTTGCCCGTGACGATCACGATGGGAACTCTGCGATCGTGCTCGCGTACGGACCTGAGAAGGGCCGCTCCGTTTCTTCCGGGCATCGAGAGGTCGCTCACGATGGCATCAAAGGCGGTGCTCTCCACGAGGGAAACCGCCTCGTTTCCGTTGCTCGCCCGGTAGAGCAGGTAGTCGGGCCGAGCCAACGCTCGCCGGTAGAGGCTGGCCACGGCGTCATCGTCCTCGACGATGACAACCCGCTTGCGGGCCTCGTCGAGCGGCGCCGGCGCGCGGCTGGACGCGGGCGTTTTTGAGTCGCGAGCTCCTGGCGGTACTTCCATCTCTCGGCTCTCCCGGTTGCTGAGCAGCGATATGACGCGAGAGCAGTGCTTGCACGGGACGTGCCACCAGGGAGCCGGGTCGCGGCCAGAGAGGAAGCCCAGGGCGCGCTTCAGGATCGCGGGAGCGCTCGGACCGCCGTCGCGCTGGCGGCGCCGAGGCCGTCTCTGATTGAGCCGCCGGTGTCGCGTTTTCGAGGCGGATGTCTCGAAACGAGATCAGCCGACGGGCCCGGCGTTGACGTATTCGGGGTAGTGCGTCTCGAGGCACTTGCGGCACAGAGAGTGCGTGAACAGCGCGTTCGAATGCTCCTCGATGTAGCTTTCGAGACGGTGCCAGGTGTTGGCGTCGTCGCGAATCCTCTTGCAGTGCATGCAGATCGGCAGAAGGCCTTGCAGCGTTTTCACGTGCGCAAGCGCGGTTTCCAGGTCGTCCAGCTTGGCCGCGAGCTCTCCCTGGAGGCTTTGGATTCGCGTTCCCGTTCGCAAACGACCATGGAGCTCGTTCCAATCAAAGGGCTTGGTGACGTAATCGTCGGCCCCGGCCTCGAGCCCGGTCACTACGTCGCCGGCGCAAGCTCGGGCGGTCAGCAGGATGACGTAAACGTAGCGCCGGGGCGCCCCGCTGCGCAGCCGGCGGCAGATCTCGAGGCCGTCGAGCCCCGGCATCATCCAGTCGATGATCGCGATGCTGGGGGCGTCACTTGACTGGAGGATCTCCCACGCTCTCTCCCCGTTTTCCGCGGCCACGACGCGATAGCCCGCGGAGTGGAGCTGAGCGAGGAGCATTCTGCGGGAGAGCGGCTCGTCCTCGGCAACCAGTACGCTCGTCGGCATGCACCAGGCTGTGCAAGCTTGATGCCAGCCGCCGGGAAGTACCGGAACGAGTCAACGAACGCGGTACTTCTTCAGCTTGCGATAGAGCGTGGCCCGCGAGATTCCCAGGAGGCGTCCCGACTCGAGGAGGTTTCCCCCCGTCTTCCGAAGTGCGTTCTGGATGGCGAGCTCCTCCAGCCGCTGCAAGTTCAAGGTGGCGGCATCGGCGGTCTTTGCCGTTTCCGCTCTGGCCCCGCCGCGCGCTACCCCGTTCGGCGGCGAAGGTCGAGTGGACGGACCGAGCCCCTCGCGCACGCGCGTGGGAAGGTGACAAAGCTCGATCACGCGGGAATCCGTGGACACCACCGCGCGTTGGATCACGTTTTCCAGCTCCCGAATGTTGCCCGGCCACGAGTACTCTTCCAGAGCCACCCGCACCTCGGGCGAGATCGCGACCGGCTCTTCGCCGGGGCGCCGATACCGCATCAGGAAGTGACTGAGGAGAACGTCGAGGTCTCCTCGACGTTCTCGCAGCGGCGGGAGCTCGAGCTCGAAAACCACGACGCGGTAGTAGAGATCCTCGCGGAACCGCCCCTCCCCTACTTCGCGCGACAGGTCCTTGAACGTCGCCGCAACGAGCCGAAAATCCGAGCGGATTTCTTGAGAGCCGCCCACGCGGTGGAAAGTATTGTCCTGGAGCACGCGGAGAAGCTTGGCCTGCGCGGGAAGACTCAGCTCTCCCACTTCGTCCAGAAAGAGTGTCCCCTTGTCCGCAAGCTCGAACCGGCCGAGTCGTCTTCCAATCGCTCCGGTGAACGCTCCCTTCTCGTGCCCGAACAGCTCCGATTCGTGGAGCGTATCGGGGATGGCGGCGCAGTTCACCGCCACGAATGGCCCGCTTCGCCGAGGGCTGTGCGCATGAATCGCGCGCGCCACCAGCTCCTTGCCCGTGCCGCTCTCGCCCTGAAGCAGGAGCGTGATGTCCGTTCCGGCCACCCGGTCCATCTGCCGGAAAACTTCCTTCATCGAGTCGGCCTGAGTCACAATCCCCTCGTAGCCGCCGCTCTCGGCCTCTCGCTTCAGAGTGGTCAGCTCCTGCGACATCCGGTGGTGCTGCACGGCGTTCCTGGCAACCGCCAAAAGCTTCTGTCGTTCGGGCGGCTTCACCAGGTAGTCGTAGGCGCCCAGCTTCATCGCCGCCACCACGGACTCGACGCGCTCGTCGCCGGTCAGCATGACCACCGGCACCGCGGGATGCCGCTCGCGGATTCTCTTGAGCGTCTGAAGGCCTCCGAGGCCAGGCATCTCGAGATCGAGGTAGATGGCGTCAGGAATCATGCCCGACATCGCCTGCAGGCATGCTTCGCCGCTCGTGAACGTCTTGACTTCGTATCCCCCCCTGGCCAACACCGCAGCCACCAGACGATTCACTTCCTCCATGTCGTCGACGACCAGCACCACCCCCTGCTCGGAAGCGGAAGGATGCTTTTCGGAGAGAGACTCGGCCGAAGGACGGTCGGCCACCAGCGGCACAGCCATTGGGTGAGGGATTCGGAGCCCCGGTCTTGCTCGGGATGATCTCAGAGTAGCAAACGCGTGGCCGGAGGCATACAGATCATTTCGGCGCCCCGGCCCCGCTCAATCCGCCTCCACCAGCCCGTTGGCGACGGCAAAACGAGTCAATCCGGCGACGGTGTGGATGCCGAGCTTGCGCGAAAGGTGCTCCCGGTGCGACTCCACGGTCCGTATGCTGAGCCGTAGCATGCGTGCAATGTCCCGACTCGTATAGCCTTCCGCCACGAGCGTCAGCACTTCGCGTTCGCGCCGGGTCAGGAGGGCGAATCGTCCCCTCTGGCGCCCTTTGTCGCCGATCGCGGCATCGAGGGCACGCGCCGCCGTCGGACCAAGGTGCACTCCCCCGCTATGTACGGCTTCGACCGCGCGGACGATCTCCTCCGGGGGCGAGGACCTCGAGAGGTAGCCTTGAATTCCCCTCCGAGCGATCTGCAGTTCTTCCTCCGGATCCCCGGAGCCAAAGGCGATGAGCTTCGCCGCGGGAAAGCGCCGCTCGATCTCACGAATCTCGCTCTCGGGAGTGCCGGCATCGAGAATCACAATATCGGGGGGAGACGCGCTCGTGCCACCGACCGCTTCGGCGATGCTCGATGCCTTCGAAACAACGTCAATTCCCGCATGGCGCGCCAGCAAAGCCTCCAGCCCACTTCGGACGACGGGATGAGCGCCCACCACCGTCACTCGGATCGTCCGTCTCATCGCCATCCTGGACGCACACAGGTCGTCGCAAAGTCATGAAGAAAAATGCAAAACGTTTCTCCAGAGCCTGGGATTGAAGAGCGCTGGGAGCGCTGGGAGCGCCGGGAGCGCTGGGAGCCCTGGGAGCAAGGAGCCGCCCGGGAGCTGCGAGCTCCGATAGCAAGATGCGGCCGAAATTCTGGACAGGTTCTCGAAGTCAGCGTAGCTTGATGCGGAGACTGTACCTTCCCACGGACTCGAGACTCGCCGACCCCGACATCCCTTCGAGGGTGACGTAGTAGTCTGCGTTTTCGAGCCTTGCCGCCGGGATGCTGAACGCAACGTAGAATTGGTCCTCGGCCTCCGTCGCCTCGAGTCGACTCGCAGCGAAGAGTTCTTGTGAGTCGGCATCGTGGAGAGCGGCGCGGTATTCCTGGTAATCCCGCGAACCAAGATCCAGCCTCAGCTCGAGGAGAAGCTCATCACGGGAAAGGACCACCGTCTCCATCTCACCGCTGCCCCGCATCAGACCGGCGTTCAGGACCACGGGCGACCTCTCCGCGGCCAACCGCTCGGGGCGAAAGGCCACCGACGACCAGGTTCCAAACGCCGCCGCCAGGAGAACGGCTGCGGACCACGCCAGGCGCTCCGGGATCGTGAGCCAGCTCACAACACGTCTCAAGATGCTGGAACGCTGAGGCGTCGTTTCCACCGTCGAGCGGGCGAGGAGGGCCTTCAAGCGCTGTGCGAAATCGATCCGGTCGCGCCCTCCGGGGAGTAGGGCGAGATAGCGAAAAAAACTCTCGCAGTCTTCCTTCGATAGAGCGCCGTTGACGCACTCATCGATCAGCTCCTCTTCCGTCGCTTGAAGGAGCTCGTAGAGTTCGCCGTCCGCGAGCAGGTCCTCCTCCAAGCGGTCGCGATCGACCTCCGAGAGCGTGCCGAGAAGGAACTCTCGCAGCAACGCCGGTGGTTGCTCTCGACTCACACTCATGATTCGTTTCTCAAGGGAACGACCTCCTCACTTCACTATGCGGAATGCGAGGTTCCATTTCCTGCTTGTTCTTGTTTTTTACGCACTCGAAGACGCATTCCTGGAGGTGCCTTCGAATGCGGAAGGCTCTGATTCGGAGAGCGTTCATCCCGACCCCCAGGCTTGCCGCGATTTCCTTTCGATTGTCGATCTTCGCGCCCTTCCGGTACCGATAATATTCGTCGATGATCGAGCGGTCTTCCGGGTCCAGCAAAGCCAGGCAGGATTCGAGACAGTCGTACTTGACGTCGCTCGAGGAGGCCTCGTCGCCGCGAGGGTCTCGCCAGTCGAGGTTCTCCTCGATGGGGACGGTGCGAGGCCTGCGCGTGTACTCCAGGTAAACGTTTCGCGCCACGGCATGGAAGAAGCGCACCGGGTCCCCCTCATACGTCGGAGCTATCTCCGGGAGCCTGGCCAGCACGCGCGAAACCGTTTCGTCCGCGAGATCCTCTGGAATCGAGCAGCCCCGCCGGGCGAAGATGCGGATGAGCCGACTCCGCAGCTCCTCGAACCGCGGCGATCTCAAAAGCTGCTCGAAGCTCACGTCGCCGGTCTCGACGCGCTGTCCCTTGATCATACCGCTGGATCGACCGCCCGAACTCCACCCCGGAACACTCGCGAGCCGGCTCCGCTCACCGCCAATCGCCCTGGAACTCGAACGCCGCCCAGAACGCCGGCGATACCCAGCGCCGTTCCTGCCACATGGAACGCTGGGCCGATTGAAGCGCGCCGGGCGGCGACTGCCCGCCCGAGAACATGTCGGAGTAGAACCGCCGCATCAGCTCCGCCGTGGCCTCGTCGTCCACGTCCCAGTAGCTCGCGATGACGCCGAGTGATCCCGTCGAGAGAAAGCCCCCCACCAGCCCGACCAGGCCTTCCCCGCGGATGGCTTTTCCGAGCCCGGTGGCACAGGCGCTGAGCACGATGAGCCGGGCCGGCAGATCGAGATTGTAGATGTCGTGAAGCCTCAGGAATCCGTCCTGGTGCCGTCCGGTTTCATCGAAGAGGGACAGCACGATTCCCGAGAGCTCGGGCCGCTCGGCGTTCAGAATGCCGTGGGTCGCGAAGTGAACGACGTCGTAATTCCGGAGCGCGCCGCTGGTCACGAGGGTGCGGCTGGCATCGAACCCCAAGGCCTGGAACCTCTCGTTCGAGGGGACGAGATCCAGGATGCTCCTCGCTTCCTGGCGCGTCGCGAGCAGGCGAGACATCGATGGAGCGGGCGAGACCGTGTCGCGGCCGGAGGGACCCGCGAGGCTCGCCTCCCGCCGCACCGCCAGCGAAGAGAAAGCAGGTTCCTTCCCTTCATTCCTTCTCTCCGGGAGCCGAGGATCGAGGTCGTCAAGGACGGGATCGGCGAGAACCGCGAGTTTTTTTCGGGACCCGGCGCGAGTTCCGTGACGCTCGTCCAGGGCCTTCAGAATCGACGCCGAAGGAAGTCGCACGACCTCGTAGCGCGCCACGAGCGGGACCGGCGCCTCCGGCGTGCTGAGCCCCGGATAGGGGAGCGCGGAGAACGGGATCTGGTGAAGCGCACCGTCGGCAATCACCACCAGACGCGTGGCGTCGAGACTGCGTACGGCATCCGCGAGAAGGGTTCTCGCGACGGACGATGCCACCCTCCAGTAGTCCCGGTCGAGCTCTTTCATCCTCTCGTACCGCTGCTTCGCGGTCTCACCGGCCTCGCCCTCGCGCTGGGTGAGATCGCGGTAGAGCTCACGGGCTTCCGACTCGACCCGGGCTTTCGAAGGAAGGCGGTGCACTGCCACCGTTGAGGACGTGATGACCCAGAGGTAGCTCCTTGGGCTTCCAAGGAAGTACGCGAGCACGGCGGTCCGATCGTCCAGAAACTTCTGAAGCTCGCGCACGCCAACCAATGGCGGCGGCGCGCGATGCCACGCAGGGGAGTGCCGGTTGCGGAGGACGGCCCTCACGCGATCGAGCTCCGCCAGAAGCTCGTCGAGCGACGCTGCACCTCCATCGGAAGAGGAATCGAGCAAGGGCCGGCCGTGGGAAACCGAGGCTTCCCGGCGGACTCTCTCCTCGAGCTTCTTCTGGTACTCCAGAAGCGCTCGGTCCACTCCCCCGCTCTCCTGAGCGTCCGCCTCGATGAGCATGTCGAGGAGCGACCGGGCCCGCGCCCTCTCAGCGGCGAGAAACGCCCTCTCCTCGAATCCTACGTGAGGGCGCTGTCCATGGAGGTCCATGAGGAGGTCCACGTGCAGAGCGTGGAGATCATGGACCGAAGCGACGTAGGAAGCGCGAAGACGATGACTCGAGATCCTGCCTCGCAGAGTCTCTACGACTCCCAGCGCTTCCTCCGTCCGAGAGAGCGCGGCATCGAGATCTCCGCCCTGGCGCTCCACCTGCGCCAGGCTGAAGAGCACCCGCACCTCGGTGAAGGGGGAATATGTTTTTCTGCTCAAAGAAAGCGCGCGATGCAGACCCTGCCGGGCTTCGGCGAGCCTTCCGTGGCCGAGGTCGATGCCGGCGATACCGTCCAGGATGTCCGCCTCTTCGCGCTCGTATCCGTTCTCCCGGGTGAGAGCGAGGGCCTTCGCGTACGATGCCAGCGCCTCCTCTTCCTGTCCGAGGGCGTACGAAACCAAGGCGATGTCGCCGAGGGCGGCGGACTCGAGCTGTTTGTTGCCAACCTGCCGGAGACGCGCCAAGGAAGCACGGAGATGGTCCAGGGCCTCTGAGTGCTGTGACATAGCCGCTTCGACTCGACCGAGATGAAGGAGATTGCCGGCTTCGCCGTACACTGAACCCGCAATCTCACTGAGCCGAAAGGCATGACGATAGAAGCCCCTCGCGTTCTCGTAGTCGCCGAGATCGTCGTAGAGATAACCCATCCCCGTATACAGAGACGCGGACTCGTGCAGGTCGCCCATTTCCTCCAGGAGGGGAGCGGCCTGCTGGTAGTACTCGAGCGCCTTCTGCTTTTCTCCGATCTTGGAGTAGGTGTGTCCCAGGGACATGAGAGCCAGGGGCTCCAGGCCTCCTTCCCCGAGGCGGCGGCTAATCCGGAGGGCGAGCTCGGACGCGGGAATTGCTCTCCACTCCTCGCCGATGTCGGAGTGCGTGGAACCGAGATAGAGAGACGCCAGAGCGCGAGATCTCTCGTCGCGGAGCGTCTCGGCAAGCCGCAGGGAACCTTCAAAGAGCCCCAGCGCGCCGACGAGGTCTCTCGAGTCGTAGCGGGCGATTCCCAGAGCGAGGAGCGCGCGGATCTCGAGGCTTCGGTCCCCGAGGGAGCGGCTCAACTCAAGTGCCGTTTGAGCGTCTCGAAGTCCTCCCCGGTAGTCGTCCAGCCGGAGCCGCGCGCGGGCCGCGCCGATCCGAGCTTCGATGGAGACCGACGGGTCCGCCGAGCTCCCCTCGAGCGCTCGCTCATAGAAGGCGAGAGATTCCCGCGCCTGCCCGAGGCCGCGGTAGAGATCGCCCAGCCGAACGCTCGCCCTCGCCTCCAGCTCTGCGTCCCGGTCTTCCGACGAGAGGTCGAGGAGCTCCCGGAGTACGACGATCGCCCTTCTCTTCTCGCTCGCCCTCCAGCTCCGGGACAACGCCTCCGCCTCGGCGAGCGAGAATCTTCCCTTCGCACGGGCCTCGAGAGCCGCGTCCGAGAGAGCGGAGACATCGACCGCGTTCGCTCGGCCCTCGGTCGCGGAAATGCTCAGGGGGCTCGCGAGGACCAGGGCGGCAATCTGCGCCAGGACGGCGAGGAGAGCGGTCCTCGGAGACATCGGGTATGAACGGTAAGGCTAGTACACTTCTCGCCCCGCTTCCACTGTTTTGCGCCGGCACCTCCTCGAGCGAAATCGACTTGGACGAAGTCCGGCGGCCAGCTCCCCTCAGGCCGCCGCAGCTTGCAGATCGCCTCAGTCCTCGCGCTTCCGCGGGTGGTTCTTGACCGGCGAGGAAGGAGCCCCTCCCGGGCCCCTGACGTCCCAGGGCGGCGCGCGGCGCAC
>Ga0187893_10002509_pt1 | contig 40116 bp, 45 predicted proteins | sample MA1701074metaG_FD_139574 | JGI IMG/M metagenome (GOLD analysis project Ga0187893, IMG submission 139574) | White microbial mat communities from a basaltic lava cave in the Kipuka Kanohina Cave System on the Island of Hawaii, USA - MA170107-4 metaG ...
AACCAGTAATAGATTGCCGCCATCAAGCCGAAGATCTGTGTGCTTACGATCGTGTAGTGAAAATGAGCCACCACCCAAAAAGTGTCCTGTAATTGCAGGTCAACGGGAACATCGGCTAAAAAGATGCCCGTGATGCCGCCGATCAGAAAATTGAAAATCACTGCAAGCCCAAACAGCATCGGCGTCTTGAGCCACAATCGCCCCAGCCAGATCGTTCCCAATGCCGAAAGAAAGATAAATCCAGTGGGAATCGAAATCAATTCCGTGGTCACCATGAAGGGCAGTGGATTCTCCGGCATCCCGGTCGTAAACATGTGGTGCGCCCAGACCGTAAAACTCAACACCACGATGCCCAGAAAGCCTGCCACAGCCCAGCGGTAGGCGAACAGAGGCTTGCGCGCGAAGTGAGGGATCACTTCCAGCGCCGCACCGATGCCCGGGATTGCCATGACATAGACCGCCGGATGCGAATAGAACCAGAATAAATGCTGATAGAGGATCGGGTTGCCGCCGCGCGCCGGGTCAAAGAAACTCATTCCAGCGATTCGATCCAGTATCACGAGCAGCAACACGACAAAAACGAAGTTGGTTGCCAGTAGTGACAGGATCGCCGTCGAGAAGATGGACCAGACGAAGATCGGGAGCCGTCCCCAGGTCATGCCTGGCGCGCGCATCGTGATGATCGTCGTCAGGAAATTGACCGCGCCGAGGATCCCGGAGAGTCCCAGAGTCATAAATCCTAAATTATAGAAGAGTTGCCCGCTTTCATTCGTCACACTCAACGGAGCATATCCGGTCCAGCCGCTGTCCCAGCCCTGGAAGACCAAAGATGTCAATAGCAGAATGGGGACGGCCGGCGTGAGCCAGTAACTCAGCGCGTTCAGGCGCGGGAATGCCATGTCCTCCGCACCGATCAACAGCGGGACCATGTAGTTGCCGAAGGCTCCCGAAACGACGGTCACTGCCACCATGATCATGAACATGCCGTGCAGGCTCATGATCTGGTTATAGGTCTTGGGATCCATGATGCCGCGGCCCGGGCTCATCAACTCGATTCGCATGACCATCGCGAACAGTCCGGCGATCAGCATCATCAGGACCAGCGTGAGAAGGTATTGAATCCCAATCACCTTGTGATCGGTGTCGAAACTGAAATAACGTCGCCAGCCTGCGGCTTCATATTTTTTGAGTGGCAGACCTAACCAGCCGCGCGCCCAGTACTCCCACACGCCGACTCCCAGCAGCCAGCCAATCAAAGCGAATAGATAACCGACCACGATACCGGGTTCGCGTTTCCACGCTTCCAGACCCATCAAGAGACGGATCAGGGATAAACCTCCTGCTCCGACGACAAACCCAATGATGGCTCCCACGATGCCTTTGAAAGCAGACCTCATCGCTTCCCTTTCTTTTCAATCATGCGACATTCGATACGCTTCATGGACTCCCCGCAGCCTGCTCAGCGATCCAAGCGTCGAACTCCGCCGATTCCAGAATGCGCAATCCGGCTCGCATACGGGAATGACCAGTTCCGCATAATTCCGCACACTGCACCCGCAGGTTGATGTCATCCTGGAAGCTGCCCACTTCAGTAGGAGTGGCATACAGGATATTCGTCTGACCAGGCACGGCATCCACCTTCATGCGGAAGGCGGGAATCCAAAACGAATGAATTACATCGGTGGAGGTCACCTCGAACCGAATATGCCGGTCAACCGGCAAAACCAATTCCTGCGCGTCCACCAGCGTGACACCGTACTTAGGATAGGAAAACGTCCAATTCCATTTGCGCATTTCAACCTGGACGATGAGGTCTGCCTCCTGATTTGCACTCAATTCACGGATACCTTTCAGCCCGGGGTTGAAGATAATGAAAACGGCTAAGGCGGAGGTGATCCCCAACCACGTCCAGGTGGCCGAACGGCTGGTACGGATCGGCGGTCCATCCTCCGGCATTTCCCCCGATTGCCTGAAGCGGATCACGCTGTAGATCAATCCTGCCAGAACGAAAGTGAAGACCGGAATGCCCAGGAGCATAAGAAAGCGAAACGCCTCGTCGATGATGACGGCTTCATGAGCAGCAGAGAATGGAAATAGAACCATACGCGAAACCAGGGCTATCCCCACAGCCGTAAGCGCAATCCACAGGAGTGTTGCAAAGAAGAAATCGCGTTTCATCTGTAAATGTAAATTCACCCATTCATGCAGTCATCATGGCAAACACAACTGAGATCCATGACGACCCAGGAAAATAATAGTCCTCCCCTTAATATTTCGCCATAAGCAGAATTGCCTATACGGTACTACGCAGTTCAGCGCTGACATATTCGCTCTTTCCCTGATATATCTGTAAAATTGGCTGTTCCTACGCGAGTCAAAGGTACAATGATGAGGATGAGCGCAAAAACAAAACGACAGCAGCGACGCGACAAACAGCAACGACGGCGGTTGATTTCCAATCTGATCTGGGGCGGCATTGGCGCTGCAGTTCTGGCGCTCATTGGTTTGATCGTCTGGCAGGGAATAAAGCCCGCGGCGGGAGAATCCATTCCTGAGATGGTGAATTCTCCGCACATTCCCATGGATACCGATCCCGGCACCTACAATTCAAATCCGCCGACCTCAGGTCCGCATTATGCCGCAGAAGCGCAGGCGGGGTTTTACGATTCGAACATCTTCACGCACCCTGCTGGCCATCTGGTCCACAATCTGGAACATGGCTACGTGATTTTCTGGTACAACTGTGGCCTGCTCGAGGAGTCAGCCTGCTTGGAATTGAAATCGCAGATCCGCTCCGTCATGGACGAACTGGGCGGGGCAAAATTGATCGCCTATCCTTGGGACACTTTAGATGTTCCGCTTGCAATGACTTCATGGGGGCGGTTACAGGAATTCGAAACATTCGATGCGGAAACCGCCAAAGCCTTCTATCGTGTCAACCTCAACCGTGCTCCTGAACCCGGAGCGCCGTAAATAACGCAATTAATAAAAATGACAAATCTTCAACATATTGTTGAGTGCTTCAAGTTTCTGAAAATACACCCCCAGCTAATTATTATCTTTGTGGGAATTCTTCTCCGGCTACCCTTGTTACTCACTCCTTTGTCGTTTGGCACCGATGCATGGCGCCAAACGGATACTGCATCTATTGCCTACCACTTTTATGTGAATGGTTACAATATACTGTACCCTCAGATTTTTTGGGGCGGAAATGGCCCGGGCTACGTCGAGGCTGAATTCCAGTTATATCCATTTATTGTTTCGGTTTTGTATTATCTCCTGGGCGAGCAGTATTGGCTGGGAAAGTTTGTTTCACTTTTGTTTAGTGTGTTTGCGTGGTTGCTGTTCTTTCCACTTGCCCAAAGGACCTTGAGGGATAACCGAACCGCGACATGGGCGCTATTGTTTTTGGTTTTTTCCCCGCTATATCTAAGGTATAGTGTAGCTTTTATGCCGGAAGCTACAGTCATGTTTTTTTACATTGGTGCGCTTTTCTTCTTCGTGAAATGGATATCGTCTTCAAATAAACCCGATCTTGTTTTCTCCTCCGTCTGCACGGCATTAGCCATCTTGGTCAAACCCACCTCGATATTTCTTGGCCTTGTGTTTGCCTTGGTTGTTCTTAATACGTGGGGGGGGAGGATCTTGCGGCGCTGGGAAGTATGGTTTTCTGCGCTTATTGCCCTACTCCCCGGCGTTGCATGGTATTGGCATGCCAGGAATATCTACCTGACCTACGGGAATACATTTGGACTGTTATCGGGCGGGGACAGCAAGTTTGGAAGTCTAGAATTGTGGCTACGTCCGCACCTCTATTATCACCTTGCCTATCTGGATCTGAAATGGGTATTGGGCTACGGAATGGTTTACCTTTTTTTCGCGGGAGCAATAATTACCATAAAGAGAAGAGAGTCTAGGTTTACCATTTTGGGCGTGGTCACAATTGGTTTGTATTATCTGATTGTGTCTCGCTATACACATGAAGAATGGGGCATACAATATCATGTATACATGTTACCTTTTGCCGCGTTAGCAGTCGGCTTGGGGGCTGGGTGGATCCTTGATAAATATCGGTGGGTTGGACGAACTGGCATTCTCTTGACATCCACAGGCATATTCTTTGGGGTGACATTGATTCTGTTTTTCAGGATGCTTTTTTCAGGCAATGACGGCTTGTATGCGTGCGCTGGTTATGTCAGGGAACTTGTGCCTGCCGATGAACGAATTGTTGTTAGTACGACCAGTGTTGCCTTTGACAACGGGATACCCAATAATTATCAGGAACCTCAAATTTTCTTTTACAGCCGGCGCTACGGATGGAGTCTTCCAGCGGACTGGCATAATGTTGAAATGCTCGCTGAGTATCGTGAAGACGGTGCCAGCCATTTCATTATATATGACGAAGAGTTGTTGTATGGCAACCCCTCCCTAATAGATTATTTAAACAGCAATGCAGTACAAGTGGGACCGGGTATTGATGATGGTTGCGCGATCTATCGCTTTTCACTTCCATCGGAATGAATGTACTGATCCATGGAGGCGAGACTGAGAATCAGCCCAAAAGAATCGATAGCCCAGAGAATATTACGAGGTAAGATGTCAATCCGGACAAGAAACACACATTCATTCGGTAAATGGCTAGGGCACCATTGGTTCGAAACCTTCCTCGTCATCTACGGTTTGTGGATCTTCCTGCCATACCTTGCCCCCGTGTTCATGCAGATCGGCTGGACCGGCGCGGGAAATGCCATCTATTTCATTTATTCCTTCTTTTGTCATCAACTGCCGGAGCGTTCGTTCTTTTGGTTCGGCGAGAAGACCATGTACTCGCTGAGTGAAGTCCAAGCCGCATGGCAGGATACGATCAATCCGCTCGTTTTGCGAAAATTTGTCGGCAGCGCGGACATGGGCTGGAAGATCGCCTGGTCGGACCGTATGATATCGTTCTACACCAGCATATGGCTCCTTACACTGCTTTGGTATCCGCTGCGCCGTAAGATCAAGCCGCTCTCATGGTGGGGTTTCACCCTGCTCCTCCTCCCCATGGCGATAGACGGCGGCACCCACATGATCAGCGACCTCGCCGGCATCGGGCAGGGCTTCCGCGATACGAATCAGTGGCTGGTCACATTGACCCACAACGCCTTGCCTGCGGCGTTCTACGCGGGCGACGCGCTCGGCTCATTCAACTCGATCATGCGCCTCCTCACCGGGCCTCTGGCTGGTCTGGGCATGGTCTGGCTTGCCTTCCCTTACGTCTTTCAATTGCAGGACTATAATCGCCAATTGGAAGAGAGAAGTTATGCCAAAGTCATCGAAGAGCTCAAAGCCCAACATACGCGTCCTTCTGGCGGATGACCACTACATCGTCCGCGCGGGGGTGAGGCGGTTACTCGAAGGAGCGCGCGATCTTCAGGTCATTGCCGAGGCAGGGGATGGGGAAGAGGCGCAGGCGCTCATCCAGAAACACAAACCCGATGTCGCCGTGCTGGATATCCAGATGCCCAAAGCCAGCGGCATCGATGTCACGCGCTGGGTGCGATCACACCTGCCAAAAGTGGGCGTGTTGATCCTCACCGCATTCGACGATGACCCGTACGTGATGGCTGTCCTTCAAGCGGGCGCGAACGGGTACGTTCTTAAAACCGCCAAAGCCGATGAACTCGTCCGGGCGGTGCGCGATGTGAACGAAGGCCAGTCTGCCTTGGACCCAGCAATCACACGCAAATTGATGTCCAATCTTTTCAAGGGACCCGAGAGGACTCCTGTAGAGCCGCTCACCGACCGCGAACGGGACGTGCTGCAACTGACAGCCAAAGGGTACACCAACAAAGCCATCGGCGTGCAATTGGGCATCAGTGACCGAACCGTGCAGGGACACCTCGCGCACATCTTCACCAAACTGCAAGCCTCCAGCCGCACGGAGGCCGTCATGCGCGCGGTTTCGCTGGGCTGGGTCTCGCAAGCCGCGGGTGGGATCTCGAACGAATGAAATCAACACAACGCGTAATTCCCTCCAAATGGCGCGGGTTCACGGCTCAACTTTTGGCGCTTACGATCCTGCCGCTCACCTTGCTTCTGCTCGTGATCGCGTTCGGCAGTGTCTATCTTCACCAGCAGGACATGCGGACCCTGGTCGGGGAACGCGATGAACGCGCGGTTCAATCCGCCGCGGCCGCGCTCGATTCCGAATTGCATCATCGCATGGCGACGATATCCAGCATGGTCGTATTCGCCGGCGAATCGGGTGACCTATCCTTCGACGACATTCTTGCCACCTCAAGTGATTTGCTGTCCGATTTCGATGGCGGGGCGGCTTTTCTCGATTCGGATGGAAGACCGATCGCGAGCACAGACGGAGATAGTCTTTGGGACTGGGTTTCTCGAAACATACAGAATATTCGCATCGCCTCCTCTGGGAACCCCGGTCCTGTCATCTCGGACCCATTCCCTGACCCCAACTCAAAGCGAATCATCGCCATCGTTTCGGCATATTCCCATTCTCGTGATGTGATCGCGGCGGGGGCATTTTCCCCTGAACTGCTAGCATCAGAAAACCTTTCCACCTCTTATCCTGCTGACAGTCATGCGGCGATTTTCCTCCTGGATGCTTCGGGGAACCTGCTCTTCACCAGCGGCAGACATTCTCCCGACGACATGCCACTCGACTATCCCGCCGTAGCGGAAGCATTGCGCGGCGCAAGCGGGATCGTATACGCGGAAAGGGATAACATCGAGCATGTGATCGCCTACAGTCCTATTCCCCTGGCTGGCTGGGCGCTGCTATCGGACGAGGCATGGGTAACTGTCGTCAGTCCCTCCCTGCAGGTCACGCAGCTGGCTCCATTGGTGCTTGTGCCTGCTTTTCTTCTCGCCCTGCTTGCATTGTGGTTTGGAGCCAGGCAAATTGTCCAGCCTTTGCGGCGATTGGAATCCAAAGCCGCGGCGGTGGCGTGGGGTGATTATGAAGCCATCGAAGAATCCGTCGGTGGTATCGCGGAGGTACAACACCTGCAAAGGGAATTGACCGAAATGGCGCGCAAGGTGCAAGCCGCGCAGGAGGGCCTGCGTGATTACATCGGTGCGATCACGTCCGCGCAGGAAGAGGAGCGAACAAGGCTGGCGCGTGAACTGCATGACGACACCATCCAGGCGGTTATTGCGCTCAAGCAGCGCGTGCAGCTCGCGCAAAAATCTGTTAAAACCCAGGGCGGTCATCAGGTACTGAACGAGCTCGAGTCTCTCGCGGAACAAACCGTCGAGAACCTTCGCCGTCTGACGCGCGCCCTGCGTCCGATTTATCTCGAAGATTTGGGTCTGGTCACCGCGCTCGAAATGTTGGCGCGTGAGACCAGCCAGGCGAATCATCTGCAAGTGGACTTTCTGCTATCGGGACACGAACGCCGTTTGCCGCGTGAGATGGAACTGGCGCTATATCGCATCGCGCAAGAGGCTCTGAACAACGTGGTACATCATGCGAAGGCAAGCCGCGCCGCGCTGAACATTACCTTTGAACAGGAAATCCAACTGGAGGTGACGGATAATGGGGTAGGATTTCACGTGCCAACGAGTCCCACCGACTTTGCGCCAAGCGGGCACTTCGGTCTGCTCGGGATGCGCGAACGGGCTGATTTGATCGGAGCCAGACTCGAAGTCCGTAGTGCAACTTCCTCGAAGGAGAATTCGGGGCGCGGTACACGGTTATCCGTCTGCCTGCCAAATTCATCGAATAATTCAAATAGGAAATTACAGGATGACTGACATTCGTGTTGCAAACGAAACGACCACGGTGAACGGTTCGGAGAGAGTGCGGATTTTTCTTCATGCTCTTCTATTCGTTCTCGGTTTTTCCATCATTTTTGTCGTCGGCTGGGGTGGATCAGTGACGGCGCTCGGCCAACTCTTCGGCGCGTACAAACGTGTTATCGCGCAGATCGGTGGCGTGATCGTCATCGTGTTTGGACTGGCGACGCTGGAAGTGATCCGCATCCCCGGGTTTTACATGGACACGCGCGCACAATACTCGGGTCAGCGCGGGACATTCGGCGGGTCGGCCCTTATGGGCATTTTCTTCGCCGCAGGCTGGAGTCCGTGTATCGGCGCGACGCTCGGAGCGATCCTCACCATGGGTTTGAGTCAGCAGACTGTCGGTCAAGCCATGTGGCTGGCATCAGGGTACTCACTAGGGTTGGGCATCCCGTTTCTCGCCATGGCGCTGGGACTCGAACGCGCTTCGGGTTGGATCAAACGCATGCGACCGTATCAAAAATATTTCAAGATCGCCAGCGGCGTGTTCATCATTGGCATTGGCGTATTGCTGTTGACAAACACCATGACGCGCATCGCAATCTGGGCATTTCAGAACGGGCTGTTCATTGATTTCTCCGCATACACAGGCGCACCATCTTATTTCACAGCCATGATTGCGGGCTTGTTGTCGTTCCTATCGCCGTGTGTGCTTCCGCTGGTGCCTGCTTATCTGGGTTATTTGAGCGGACATACAATGAAATCATTTGGCAGTGATTGATTAATTTTGCGTATAGAGCACTCTCTCTAAACTCCATCTCCACAACCGGCACCAAGCCGCGGCATATGGCATCGCCCGTGGCTGGCTACCCCGCCCTCAGGGGACATCAATCCTATTTTCCCTTCTGTCTCGTACAAATAGCCCTTTTCCTCCCTTTTTTGCATTCTATGGGTCATGCCCTGTAGACGGCTGTTACCTATAATACGAGGTGAGGTGCCAGTGTAGGAGGCTCTATGGAAGGTAGGCTTTTAATCATTGATCGTGAGCCAATCAGCACTTGACGAAGTGACATCCAGTCCGACGCGCGCTACAAGGGTGGAGTGTATATGCTCCTGCCAATTAGTTCGTCTCCCGCTGTTTAATTATTGACTTCGTCCGCGAAACGCGATAGTCTGTGCATAGAAAGTCTTAGCGTATTCTGGAGGAATCTCATGCTTCAAATGAATCGTTCTATCATGACCCACCGCAGATTGCTTCTGTTCAAATGGTTCATGATCTTCACGCCTTCCATCACGGTCATTCTGGGCCACATCCTGCTGGGATACCTGTATGGGTACTCGGAGGGCCATTCCCTGCTGGAGGTCACGGCGAGCAGACTTTCAGAGAATCTAGTCGTGGCATTCTTTCTGCTGGTGATAAGCTACATTTTTGCCGAGACCTTATTCCGGATTCTAGGCAGACTCCAGGCGGAAGCCTTGGCCCGCGAGCAAGATATTCTGACCATGAACGCCGTGATGCAGGAACGCGAGCGGTTGAGCAGAGAGCTCCACGATGGTGTTGCCCAGCTTGTCGCAGATGTGCTTTTACGTTTGGATACTATCAAGGATCTGGTGGAGACCAACCGTCAGCGCGAAGCGGAAGTAGAGCTCGAGAGATTACACGAAGTAGCTGACGAAATCTATGAGGATATTGGAGAGTCGATTGCCGGGCTCCGCACCAACGTGGCCGAAAGAGGATTGGTCGGGGCCTTACAGGATTACGTAGATCAATTTGAAGAGCGGCACCAGATTCCCACGACTCTCCGGACAAATGAGGCAGCGGATCGTCTCTCCCCTCCCGCAGCACTCCAAGTCTTCAGGTTCATCCAGGAAGCCTTGACCAACGTTCGCAAGCACGCGAAAGCACGGGAGGTGACGGTCACTCTTACATCCATTGGGCCCAATCAACTCCAGATTGTCATCGCCGATGATGGTCAAGGATTTGTGCTTGACAATCAGAGAAACGGAAAAGCGCGGCCTTTGGGCCTGACTAGTATGCGGGAGCGAATCGAGGCCCTCGGTGGCACCTTCCAGGTGAATAGCCAACCTGGTTCAGGCACGGAAGTTACTGCCACCATCCTTATTCCGCGCAAACGAATGGAGAATAAGCATGCAGCCCTTGCGACTCCTACTGGTTGACGACCATGCGCTGTTTCGTGAGGGACTCATCTCGCTCCTTTCCTATCAGGACGATTTCACGGTCGTTGGAGAGGCAGAAGATGCCGAAAGCGCCTTAGCACAGGCACGCGCCCTTAAGCCAGACATTGTGCTGATGGATGTCGAACTCCCGGGCGAGGATGGCGTGACCGCGACCCAACGTTTGAAGCTGGAGATGCCCGCCGTCACTGTTGTGATGCTGACGGTGCATGATGACAGCCAGACCCTCTTCGAGGCGATCAAGGCGGGGGCACAAGGCTACCTAGTTAAGAACGTGCGATCCCGGGAGCTTTTGGAGCAGCTGCGGGGCATCGCACGGGGCGAGGCCGCGATTTCGCGTCGTATGGCTGCCCGGATCTTGGAAGAGATTCGGGGCCAAACAGAGCCCTTCGGTCCTGGCGAAGAGCTGACCGCCCGAGAGCTAGAAGTACTCGAACTGGTGGCAGCGCGCCTCTCGAATGCTGAGATTGCCGAGCGTCTGGTGATCAGCGAGCACACGGTCAAGAATCATATGAAGAGCATCCTCTCCAAGCTTCATCTCCACAATCGGCACCAAGCCGCGGCGTATGGCATCGCCCGTGGCTGGTTACCCCGCCCCAAGGGGACATAACAGTTAACTTTCTCTCCCATCTCGTAAAAAATAGCCCTTTTCTATTCCGATATGCCTTCCACGGGTCATGTCTTGCAGAATGTTGCTACCTATAATACAGGGTGAGGGCATCAACGCGGAAGGCTCTACCGAACGTAGGCTTGGCGTAACGTTGCCCTTACCCTTATGTAAGGAGTGTGAACATGACAATCTTAAAGAGACACCTATCAGTTCGGGGGGTGTTCTGGCTGCTTATTACGCTACTCACCGTGTTGTTGGCAGCATGTGCTCCAGGTGCTGGTACGAATAACGCCACGACTCCGACACCGGCGGATCCGGCAGAGGCGGGCAGGCGGTATGCACAGTGTATGCGGGACAATGGCCTGCCTGACTTTCCCGACCCCGGACCAGACGGGCGGTTTGAGATCGACCACGACAAGTTTAAGGAGGACGATCCGAAGTTCCGTGCTGCACTGGAGAAGTGCCGCGACCTAGCCCCAGGCGGCGAGCATCAAAACACCGGGGACCCAGCCTATCTGGAGCAGATGCGCGCGTTCTCGCAGTGCATGCGGGACAACGGTCTTCCCGATTTTCCTGACCCGGATGCCGACGGGCGGTTGCGCGGACTAAGCCACGAGCAGCAAGGCAACCCGACGTTCCAAGCGGCAGTGGAGATCTGCCGCGACAAGTTGCTAGGAGGAGGTGCCCATTGAATCGCAAGGTCCTCTTCGCTGGCACCGCAGGGGTAATCCTCGGCGGAGTGGTTGTCGGAGTAATGCTGCTGGCTTGGGGCTCGACTGCTAAGCAAACAGCAGCCAAAGCTCCGTTACCTCCTGCCACCGCGGAGGTAACCAGGACCACACTAGTGGAAACCAAGAAAGTATCGGGCACGCTCAGCTACGGCGATCCGCTCTTCGTCAACGCGACCATGCCCGGTATGCTGACTTGGATTGCGCCGGTTGGGTCGATGGTGGAACAAGGCGAACCACTGTTCAAGGTCAATGAGCAGCCAGTGGTCACGGTGTATGGATCGGTGCCGCTGTATCGGACGCTGCGTGACGGCTCGGAGGGTGTCGATGTCCAACAGCTCGAGAAGAACCTGGCCGAGTTGGGCTATACCGGATTCACCGTCGATGATACCTACGACTCGGCTACTGCCAAAGCCGTGAGCACATGGCAAGCCGACCTTGGTCTCCCCGAAACCGGAGCCGTTGAATTAGGTCAACTGGTGTTTACGCCAGGGCCCATACGGATCGCCGAGCAGATGGCCCGCGTCGGCGATGTGGTTAGTGGAGGTGGCGTCTCCGTACTCAACTCTGATACAGATTTGGCTCAAGCTGTGATCGACTTGAAAGATGCACAGGAAGCATATGATAAGGCGGCTAACTATTTGAAATATCTGCAAACTTCCCAGATGATCCCACAAGCTGAGACCCGTTTACTTCTGCGACAAACGCGAAATGGGTGGAAATATGAAACCAAAACGATACTCTTCAAAGGTCCTGCTCCTGAGGATTGGATTATCGAAGCGGAGAATGATCTCGCCTTGAAAAAGGCGAAGCTGGAAGATGCCCAGCGCACCCATGACAGTCTCAAGAATGGCATACAGCCGGAAGTGTTCGATGGAGGTGGTGTCTCAGTACTTAGCTATACCAGTACGACCAAGCTGGTCACTGTCGAGCTCGATGTAGCCGATCAGGCGCTCGCTGTGGAGGGTCGCAAGGTCACGGTCACGGTTCCAAGCCAGGAAGCTGTCGAGGGAGAGATCTCTCAGGTCGGCACCGTCGTCATGGCACAGAGCATCACTCCCAATACGACGACACAGAGCACCATTTCTGACCCGCGCATCGAGGTGACCGTAACGATCGCCGATCAGAAGGCTCTCGGTTCGCTCGACGCCGCTCCCGTGGATGTTGACTTCCTCAGCGAAGAGCGCAAAGACGTACTGGCAGTGCCCGTCGCCGCACTGCTTGCGCTGCCCGAAGGCGGCTTCGGCGTCGAAATCGTCGACGGTGATACGACGCGCATCGTCGCAGTGGAGACCGGAATGTTCGCCGGCGGCTGGGTCGAGATCAGCGGCCAGGGCATTGCCGAGGGGATGCTGGTGGGGATGCCTAAATGAGTAACTTGCCTGAGGCATTCATCACGCTGCGCGGGGTTCGCCGCGAATACCCCGGCGGGGTCGTCGCACTCAACGGCGTTGATCTGGACATTGACCGCGGTGAGCTGGTGGCGATCATCGGGCCATCGGGGTCGGGCAAGACGACAATGCTCAATGTGATGGGCACGCTGGATCGTCCGAGCGACGGCCAGGTCGTCATTGACGGTTTCAATGTCGCTGAGTTGTCTGATACTGAACTGTCGGCGCTGCGGGCATTCCGGATCGGGTTCGTCTTCCAGCACTTCCACCTGGCGCCAGGTGTATCTGCCCTGGACAACGTCGCTGACGGCCTGCTCTACACAGGCACCAGCATACATGAACGACGGGAACGCGCCGAAGCGGCATTGCGACGAGTCGGACTCGGCCACCGGCTGACCCATCGTCCGCACGAAATCTCAGGCGGCGAAAAACAGCGCACCGCGATCGCGCGGGCAGTCGTTCGTGAACCTGAACTGCTGCTTGCCGATGAGCCAACCGGCGCATTGGATAGCCACTCGGGTGAAGATGTAATGCGAGTGCTGCTCGACCTCCACGAGACGGGCACGACCATTGTCGTTATCACTCACGAACATGTGGTCGCCACGCGCTTGCCCCGCCAGGTATCCATGTTGGATGGCCGGGTGGTCGATGACCGGATGGAGATACTGGCATGACAAGATCACTGCAACCCGGCAGGCTGAACCCGCTCGATGTCGTGCGGCTAGCAGGGTACGGGTTGCGCGCCCGCCCGTTGCGGATGGTGCTCTCAGCACTGGGGATCGCGATTGGAATCGCAGCGATGGTCGCCGTTGTTGGGATCTCTGCCTCCAGCCGCGCCCAACTGGATCAATTGTTGGATTCGCTCGGCACGAACCTCCTCACCGCGGGACCGGGCAGCACCCTGTTCGGGGAGGAAGCCACCCTGCCTGATGAGTCGGTCGCGATGGTCGGCCGTATCAGGTTGGTCGAGACCGTCACCGCGATCGGGCAACTTCCCGACGCGAAGGTGTACCGCACCGACAAGATCCCGGTGCCCCAATCGGGTGGAATCGGCGTCTATGCAGTGCGCACCGACCTGCTCGAGACGGTGGGTGCCACGGTGGCCACCGGAACCTGGCTCAACAATGCAACCGCCCAGTATCCGTCCGTAGTGCTCGGGGCCAAAACGGCCGAGCGCATCGGCATCGGCGCCATCTATGAAGACACACAGATCTGGCTCGGCGGGCGATGGTTCACCGTCATTGGCATCCTGGACCCGGTTCCATTGGTGTCAAGGCTCGACCTTGGAGCGCTGATTGGTTGGGAGGCCGGACGGCGCTATCTCGGCTTCGATGGCGATATCACGACACTCTACATCAGGACCAATCCGGACGCAGTCGAATCGGTTCGCGGTCTGCTCGCCAGGACCATCAATCCGGCGCGTCCGAACGAAGTGGATGTATCTCGACCCTCCGATGCGCTCGCCGCCCAGGCCGCCGCAAAGACCACATTCACTGGACTGCTGCTCGGCCTCGGTGCTGTCGCGCTGCTCGTTGGTGGCATCGGAGTTGCCAACACCATGGTGATCTCAGTGCTGGAACGCCGCACTGAGATCGGGCTGCGCCGCTCACTGGGCGCCACACGAGGACACATCCGCGTCCAGTTTCTCACAGAAGCCCTCCTACTGTCCGTACTCGGCGGCGGCGCGGGGATACTGCTTGGATCGGGTGTGACAGCGGTGTACGCGACACTGCAGGGCTGGCCCACCGTCGTCCCCGCTTGGGTCATGGCCGGAGGCATCACATCTACCCTGATGATCGGAGGAGTGGCCGGTCTCTACCCGGCACTTCGTGCCGCAAGGGTCGCCCCCGCTGAGGTGCTTGCTACCACCTAACCGGTGTGCGCGGCCCGTTGAGATTTCAGAGGAGTATTGAGTATGCAACGGATCATCAAAGCCCACTTGAGGCTGTTGACCCGTCAAGCGGCCATCAAGGCCCACAGCATTCCCATTGCGCGAGTACTCCGATTGACCACAATGAGAATCAAACTACAGATCCAAACCAAAAAGAACGCATCGCGTCTTCATAATATTAGGTCTTATGATTTACTGATACCACATGCATGAAGCCGGGCATAGCCAGCTGTCTGAAGAGCCTGTCTATCTCTTCGGCCGAAGAAGGCACATCTTTCTCGACCCACCAGACCAAGACGCCCATCAATGCGCTGACAAAATAATGAGCCGCAATTTCAGATTCGAGCGAACCATATTTCTCTCGTGGAATAAGCCCCTGGAAAGGCGCGTGTAGCTTAGCCAATGCCTCATCATGGACAGGCTGAGTGAATATTCCGTGTACATGAGCAAATACATAATCGTAAACGGGCTTGGCGAAGATACTGTAAGCTCGCTTCCCCAACATGGCTTTGAAGAAACGATGATGTTGCCGGACAAATTGGAAAAGGCTGAGGGTGGGGGATAAATTGGGGCTCAGCTTCGTGAGGTCGGCGCCTTCAGAATTTTTTGTTGCCTCGCGTAATTGTTTGGTATGTTGCTCAAAGAGTTCATCGAGACGATCAAGAATGCTACGCAGCAGCTGATCTTTATCTTGGAAGTGTGCATAAAACGTAGAGCGTCCCACGTTGGCTTTATCCAGAAGCTCTTGGATTGTGACCGTTTCGTAGCCCTTTTCTGTGACTAACTCGATCAACGCATCTTGCAACAGCTTGCGAGTCCTCTGCACCCGTCGGTCCGGGATGTTTTGTGGCATATCTTTTTCCTCTTTCCGTACAATTTCGCTGTTTCAGTTCGTAAAGGAACATTTTTTGTTGATTTGGTTGTTGACTTAACGTGATCAAATGAATTATAACGTTGCTGAACAAAAAGTACAATATTGGATTAAAAATTCGGTATTAGATCAAGAGATATGATGTGAAAGGAAAAAGATGGAAGCGTACCCCCTAAACCAAACCCGAACCAGCTCAAAGGGACCACAGCCTGGAGATGACCACATCATCGATCTGCGGCAGGTTGTCAAGACCTACCAAACACCCTCCCAATCTTTCACCGCGCTTCAAGACCTTAGCCTATGCATCCAGACGGGAGAGTTTGTGGCTGTGGTTGGTAAATCCGGCAGTGGCAAAACGACCCTGCTGAACCTCCTGGCAGGCATCGACCGGCCGACTAGCGGAATTGTCTCGGTTGCAGGCACTGAGCTGCATACGCTTTCGGAGTCGGAACTGGCAGAATGGCGCGGCCGCACGATTGGGCTCGTCTTTCAGTTCTTCCAGTTGCTGCCCACCTTGACCATAGTAGAGAATGTGATGTTGCCAATGGATTTTGTGGAGGCTGTTCCGTCAACCAAACGCCGAGCGCGGGCGTTGGAACTTCTCGAGCGCGTGGGGATAGCGGATCAGGCGGACAAGCTGCCCGTTACGCTTTCAGGTGGACAGCAGCAGCGGGCAGCTATTGCTCGAGCATTGGCAAACGACCCGCCGATCCTGATGGCTGACGAGCCGACCGGCAATCTCGATGAGGCTACCAGAAAGTCAGTTTTGGATTTATTCGCCAAACTGAACGAGGATGGCCGCACGCTCATTGTAGTTACCCACGAGCGCGATATCAGTGATTATACGGATCGGCAGGTCACGCTGGTGGACGGCCGCGTCGCCGACGATACTCAAAAGTGAGGCTGCCATGACTCCACGACTATTTGTAAAACTTTTCCGCGATATCCAAACAACCTGGGAGCGGATGGTGATGATGGTTTTGGCCATCAGTGTCAGCTTGATCGTCTTTAGTGGCATGTGGTACGCCCGTACCCTGGTGCTATCGAATACAACCAGCGGATACATGAGCACGAATCCTGCCTCCGCTCGGATCACACTGGAGCCGGAGGTCATGCCTGATAAGACCGATGAGTTCATTGCCAAGGCCAAAGCCGAACCGGGTGTGATCGACGCCACCATGCGTCAGTTAACGAATATAAAGCTCCAAAAAGAGAGCGGTGGTTTGAAATCCCTTCAGCTCTTCGTAGCCGCGGCTGCCGATCCGATGCGAATCGCCACATTCAAAATTGAAGAAGGTGCTGGTTGGCCGCCCTCGCCGGACAGTATTCTTCTTGAACGATCAACACTTGCATCACTGCAGCTGAAGCTGGGCGACAAGGTCGATGTCATTGGTTTCGATGGCAGGCCAACGCAGTTGATTGTCACAGGCTCCGTACATGATCAAAGCCTGGCATTGGCTGGTCAAACAGCAGGAGTCGGTTATATCCAGGCGAACACATTGCAGCTACTCGGTAGACCACCAGCACTAAACCAGTTGCTTATCAGCGTTGCCGACGAACCTGGGCAGAACGTACCCAGCCGCGATCGAGATACGATTGTGCGCACCGCGCTCAGTCTTGTTGACCAGCTCAAAGCCACGCCCGGCGTACTTATAAAAGAGGTCGCTGTCCCAACACCGTATGAGCACCCTCATCAAGCCATATCGTACACGGTACTCAGTGCTTTATCGGTATTCGGCCTCTTATCGCTCATTTTGAGTTCCATCCTGATCGCCACCATGTTCAATGGTTTGCTGACACAGCAGGTACCCCAGATTGGCATGATGAAAGCCATCGGCGCCCGTTCCAGCCGGATCTGGCAGTTGTATGTGATCATGGTACTTATGGTGGCGGTCTTAGCCACGGTCATGGCATTTGTTCCTGGCATGGTCCTCGGTCGCACCCTGGCTCAGATGGTCCTCAGTAGTGCCGTAAACATTGACGTCACCAGCTTGAGCATTCCATGGTGGGTATTAGGCACGGTCATCCTTGCCGGGGTATTCGTACCGCTTCTCGTCGCGCTTCCACCGCTGCTCCGAGCCAGCCGCCGGACCGTACGCGAAGCACTGGACGAACGCGGTGTCGCAGAGCGACAGGGTCGTATTACAAGTGGATTGTTCAGTTGGTTAGGACGGTTGCGTGGCGTAGATCGCAAACTCATGGTTGCGTTTCGCAACTTATTTCGCCGTCGGGCACGGTTGTTCTTGTCAGTCGGCTTGTTGGCAACCGGTGGCGCGATATTCGTCAGTGGGTTTAACGTGATGGCAGGTTTCCAAGCCTTACCCTATACGATTTACGACGAGCAACGCTGGGATGTTGAGATACGGCTGAGTGAACCAGCATCCTCCAGCGAGCTTACCGCCATACTCGAGAAGGTCTCCGGGGTCAGTCGCGTCGAAGGTTGGAATATTATTACGACGGGTATTCAGGACGCAGGGGAAATTAACGTGATACGCACCTATCCAGATCAAGGGCATGGCTCACTCAATCTCAGTGCCGTTCCTCCATCAAGCTCCATGTTGATTCCTCCGCAGATCACGGAAGGTCGATGGCTCGATCCAGATGACACAGACGCCGTTGTTCTTCCTCCAACGATTCGCCAAACCATGCCGGATGTGAAGGTCGGCGATAGCGTTCAACTATCGGTGGAGGATCGCCCAACGACCTGGCGTGTCATTGGGATCACAGGAGGGATGGGTGGAAGCTGCCCGTGTGTTACCCAGCAGGGTTTTGAACGCGCAAGCGGCAAAATGGATCAGGCAAATGTCGTCAGGATCATGACCGATCAACATAATAAGGACGCGCGAGTGGTCGCCGGGCAGGCAGCCTCTCAGGCGCTTACCGCAGCCGGCATAAAACACCAAGAACCGCGCACGATTGATGCAATGGTCGAGTCAACGGAAGGACATTCCGTAATATTGGTAGGCGTGATTTTGCTCATTGCCTCGACGATCGGGATCGTCGGCTTGATCGGGCTGGGCTCGACCATGAGCACCAACGTCATTGAACGCACGCGCGAGTTCGGCGTGATGAAAGCCATTGGGGCAAAGGACTCTACAGTCCGGCGTTTGGTAGTATTCGAGGGCATTTTTATAGCGGCGGTAAGTTGTGGCGTTGCGGTCCTTCCGGCAGTTGCCCTCACCTGGGCGATGGGTGCAGGTCTTGGCAACTTGTTTCTCGGCACGCCCATACCCTTCGAGATGTCAGCACAAGGAATAACCATTTGGATTCTCGTGGTCGTCCTTGGGGCAGCGCTGGCCACCCTGCTGCCTGCCTTCCAAGCCTCCCGTCTGACCGTTCGCGAAGCACTTGCATATTTATAAGAAAGAAGCATACTAGGAGACAGACAAAATGAACAAGAGAGTCGTAACAATCATCATCGTGATCGCTGTCGTGGCATTGTGTGCGTTGGCAGTGATCTATGCTCCAAACCTTGCAGAAATCATATCGCGTATTCATACGATACCGAAACACTGACGAGCAAATCATCAAGCCGCTGGATAATCACTTGACAAGCAAGAGAAATGCACACACATACTCATACACACGAATCGCTGGTCCAAACAGAAGGGCGTCTGATCCGTTGGGCTTCCTATTATGATGGATTGGTCAATCTCATGAAGCTGGGTCAGATCAGGCGTTTACGCACGCTCACTGTGAATCAAGCCTTGCTGAAGCTTGGCGAAAAAGTTCTTGATGTCGGCTGTGGTACTGGCGGCGTGACCATCCCAGCCAAAATACGGGTTGGAATGAATGGAAGTGCTACAGGCATCGATCCGGCACCCGAAATGATTGCGGTCGCGCGCCGAAAGGCAAAACGGGCGGGGATTGAGATTGACTTTCGAATCGGCATGATCGAATCTTTGCCCTATCCCGATGGGACTTTCGACGCGGTCACGTCCAGCCTGATGATGCACCACCTGCCGGAACAAGTGCAAGTCAAAGGGCTGGCTGAAATCCTGCTGTTCTTAAACCACGCGGATGTTTACTCATTGCAGATATGATGCGCCCAAGCAACTCCTTCGTTAAACGGTTCATCACATTGCTCGTGCAGCACGGTCATGCCATGCAATTTGGCATTGAAGATCTGACCCTACTTCTTAGGGAGGCAGGGTTTGAAGATGTGAAGCAACTGGACGCCCGTTTTCTGACCATTGGGTTTGTGCGAGCAGGAAAGCCTGCCGCCTGAAAGGAAAATATAATATATGCGTCACAATACTCCCAACATACGTGGTCACGTTCGGCCTAATCATTCTAGGCCGTCAATGGAAAAGGAGGCATTTGAAGTTGCTCTAAAGGATAAGAAACAAATTGCAGAAGGCACGTACGCATTTATTTTTCAGAAACCCAAAGGATTTCATTTTAGGGCAGGCCAGCATGTGAGAATGACGCTTATGAATCCTGCGGAAACAGATAGTGAGGGAAATAGTCGTTTCTTCTCGCTCGCAAATTCTCCGCAAGAAACAGATCTAGTGATCGCTGTGAGAATACGCCAAACAGCGTTCAAGAGAGTTCTGGAACGCATGCAGATCGGAGACAAAGTACTCATAGAAATGCTATTGGTTGTTCCGCAAGGGTCTTTCGCACTTCATGATGATCCATCAAGGCCGGCGGTGTTTCTCATCGGAGGGATTGGTATTGTGCCCGCTTACTCTATGATCAAAGATGCAATTGACAAAGGATTGTCGCACAAGATTTTTCTTTTCTATTCAAACCGGCGCCCGGAGGATGCTCCGTTTTTAGACGAGCTGGAACATTTGGCAAAGCAAAATCCCTCTTTCAAGTTTATCGCAACTATGACTGAGGCCGAAAAGTCAGCTACATCATGGCGAGGAGAGTCTGGATACATAAGTCACTCCATGATTCAGAAGTATTTGGGTGACATCGAGTCTCCAGTTTATTACATTGCTGGGTTGCCAGAAATGGTTAGCGCCATGCGAATACTGCTCCTAGATTCAGGTGTAAATGAAGAGGACATGCGAGCCGAAGAATTTTCTGGTTTCACAATGGATCATGATGACGATGCCGCTAATGAAGAAGCCAACTATAGCGGCATGGATACAAGCGCGTTGAAGGATTGAAATAACTCGCACAAGAGGCTCTGGCAGTATCGATGATGCTGCCACTCGTTTTGTTATAGGCAATTTCGCTTATGTCTGTATTCTTGCATCTACACTATACTCTGGAACATCTGCGCTAGCACGAAAGTCCAACATATTGGAAGTTGGAGTCGTGTCAGGCTGAAGCTTTACGCAATCAGAACCAACATGAAATACTCGCTCAGGTCTTCCTTTTCACGATATGTGATTGTATTGTTTGTTGCACTTCTTGCGCTCACGATGGTGGGCCGCACTGTGACTTTGACGAACGCGCGGGCGTACTGTGAAGGTTGGCCCCTATGTAGACCAACCGATCCTCTGGGATGGTTGAAGCTTGTGCATATCTCCCTGGCAGGAATTGCTTCCCTGCTGATGCTGGCGGTATTTCGCAAAGCCTGGCGGGAACAACGCGAAGAAAGAATCCTTTTGCCGCTAACGACGATTCTTGCCGTGCTTTTTTATGGACAGGCACTGATCGGCGCAGTCCAGGCCACCCAGTTTGATGTCGAGCAGCTCGTCGTTTTGCACAAACTCACCTCATTTGCTTTGTGGGTTTCGCTTGTCTTGTTGATGTATGCCTCTGGTGTGTTAGCCGGCGATGAGGCCAAGATCGTCGCCCTGAATAAGCGCCAGCGCGCCAAGGATTTCTTTGCATTGACCAAGCCCTTGATCGTTGGTCTGCTGTTGGTCACAACCTATGGCGGACTTGTAACAGGCGCGCGCGCCTGGCCCTCCTTTTCATTAACCATGTGGACGTTGCTTGGGGGCGCGCTGGCGGCTGGTGGTTCCAGTGCATTGAACCAATATATTGACCGTGAAATCGACAGGAAAATGCAGCGCACTGCGAAACGTCCGCTGGCGGACAGCCGCTTGACAGATGCCGAGGGATTGGCCTATGGGCTGGGTCTCAGTCTGGCCAGTTACTACATTCTTGCCGGTTTCGTGAATGGCCTGGCGGCGTTACTTTCACTGGCGGGCATCCTTTACTATGTCATTATTTACAGCCTATGGCTCAAGAATGCTACAGTGCAGAATATCGTCATTGGTGGCGGGGCTGGGGCGATCCCTCCCCTCGTTGGTTATGCCGCGGCAACTGGAAGTCTGGGATGGACGGCATGGATTCTCTTTGCCATCATCTTCATGTGGACGCCTCCGCATTTTTGGGCGCTCGCAATTGTCCGCATGAAGGATTACGAGAAGGCGGCCGTGCCCATGCTGCCCGTGGTTCGCGGCGAAATGGAAACCCGACGGCAGATCCTTATCTACACTATAGAACTAGTGGCCGTCACTTTGTTGCTGCCCATCCTGAACCTTGCAGGGACGATTTATCTTGTCTCTTCGCTGGTGCTGGGCGGCGCATTGATCTATGCCGCCTGGGCGGTGTGGAAGCAAGGTGGCAACAAGATGGCATGGCGGATGTATAGATGGTCCAGCACATACTTGGTGTTCATCTTTCTGGCAATTATGGTGGATGCCGTGATATAAGCGATTGAGCAAAGTTTCAATCCAGAGGACTCATACGAAATAACTTCTTTTGATGCTGAGCGAGATTTCCCTTTTGGGCAACCTTGCAAACGGAAAAAACATTAACTCTTGCCCGACTGTAGCGACGAAATATTAAGTCTCCATGAGATTTACTTGCGAGGTAGACTTGCGAAGTTATAATACCCGCCAGACCATCATGAGTAGAAATTGGACCACTAAACTGTTGAGTTTTGCATTGGGATCTGCGCTCGTGTTTGGATTGTCCCCAATGTCGAATCACAGGCTCTCTATGCGAGCTATGAATGTGGAAGCCTTGACAGGTTTCCAAAGCTATATAGTTCAAGGAAATGCAGGTGGTAATTCCAATAGCGCATGTTGTGATGCAATGGTAACATGCTCTCTGGCATGTGATTTCGTGGTTTCTCAATCTGCTGGCTTCGCCCGATGTGGGGGCAGTGAACAAGTTGTAAATTCAGATCCCATCGTTCGATCCATCTTCCTCGTATCCGTATCCCCGCCTCCCAAATTCTAAGACAATTCGATTTTGTTGTAATGCCAATCGTGAATCCGATTGGTGATTTTCGATTTGTCTGATGTGTCAATTGAATCTCAAACGTGCGAGGCTGCCTGGTTTTACTGATCGCAGGCAGTTGATGATGAAAGAGGTTTGGGATGGCTGCCTCAGGAGGCTTATCGGTGATGGCCGTAAAACAGGTTAAGCAGATGGATGATATGAACCCCAAAACAATGGTTAGATCCGGGAAACCGGTTCATGCTATCGCTATCGGTTTCGTGATACTATCCGCGCTTCTATTGTTAAGAGGAAAGCTTTCAATATTTGGTTTTGATCGGTATGACGACACGGCGAATATCGAACTGGAGGCTGGGTCACCTGAGAAGTTTGCTGTCCTTTCCGGTAAGAGCGGTCAGAGCAGTGTGGGAAGCACCTGAGGGCTGCAACCCGTCTCAGTTGAGACGATGCCCGATGACGCGCGCATTCAAGGTTCCTGTTGTTCCCCCATGGATTTTCATAAGTACCAGGAACAGGTCGAGGGTCTGAAGAAATACGCAGACATCCCTCAGATTCCCGAAGACCCTTATGACGTTCCTGTTCCACTCGCAAAACAGCTTTTCGAATATCAAAAGACGATCCAGTTAACTGCCGAACGGCAAGCTGTTTATGATGAAGCGGCTGCGCTGTCCGAGGAGAGGGGACCATGTTGTTGCAGATGCTGGCGTTGGACCGCCTTTGAGGGCCAGGCGAAATACCTGATCGCGGAACTCGATTGGTCTGCCGAACAAATTGCCGAACTCTGGGATCTCGAGGATGGCTGTGGAGGTTCGGGACATGAACATAGTTGAGAGGGAGAAGTCGATTTTCCCGCCATTTGAAAGGAGAAAAGAAAATGGAACTTAGCACATTGTTGCTTATTTTGGCCATATTGGTTTGTCCGATCACCATGGGCATTATGATGTGGAAGATGAATAAAAACATGGATAACCATCATATGAACATGAGACACGATGACTCAGGTCATGTTGACCGTGAAAAGAAAACGGATGTGTAGTATGCCCAAAAAACGATTCAACCAGAAAACCCAAAAGGAAAAGGAATGGCCCGTTGTGGTTTACATGTGGGCGGTCGGGCTGGGCATCATTGGCTACCTGGTCGTTGGTGAGGCAATTCTCGAACCCAGACCGCATCCGATCCACTGGCTTGCCGGGCTGGCCGGTGGGGTTTTGGGCATCGGTGTCGGCTGGCTCTGGTATCGCTGGCGCGGCGACGTCTTCTAGTCCCGTGTGACGCGCGCCAGATAGGCATGGTATGAATCTCACGATAGAGACCAAAGCAAGTCCTCGCCGCGGGGTGCCGCTCTGGGTGCAGGTCCTCATTTGGGCTTTTCTCATGGGACTCCTGGTTCTGTTGGGAATCGGCGTAAGCCGCGCATACCAGGGAACTGTTCAACCTGGATATGAAGTCCCCGATTTCAATCTCACCCTCTTCAGCGGCTATGAGTACTACGGCCGTTCTGAGGTAACAATTTCGGAGTTGCGCGGCAAGGTGATCTTCATCAACTTTTGGGCTTCGTGGTGCAAGCCCTGTGAACAGGAAGCCGCGGTACTGGAGGCAGCCTGGAGATATTATCAGCCCAGTGGAAAGGTAGTTTTTTTGGGAGTGGATTATGTGGACACCGAACCGGAGGCGCGCCTCTTTCTCAAGAAATTCGGCAGCACCTATCCAAACGGCCCGGACTTGGGAACCGCTATATCACAATTGTTCAGGATTCAAGGCGTGCCTGAGACATTCGTCGTTGATCCCAACGGCATACTGAGGCATGTCAAAATCGGCCCCTTCCTCAGCGTGGACGAGATTAGAGCCATGATTGATCCTTTGCTTCCCTGAATATAGAGCTTGACAAAGTATAAATAACCATACGAAATAGAAGAACATGAGCAAACAGAAAGAACGTATGCGCAAAAGGAAACAACAGAAACGGCAATCCCGCTGGCTGATGGCCGCAGGTGTGCTTATTGTTCTTGCCGCTGGTCTATGGATCGTGTTTTCCAGCAGCCAGTCAAATAAAAACTCAACGCTCCCAATCAGCCGCCTCTCAACGAATGATTTCCACTCGCTGGCTTTTTCGCCAACGGAATCGGAGACAATCTTCTTCGGGCATCATAATGGCTTGCTGGTCAGTTACAACGGCGGAAAAGATTGGCAGCCTACCGCGCTTAAGAATACAGATGCAATGGCATTGGGATTCTCCCCATCCAGCCCAATAACAATGTACGCCGCTGGTCATCATGTTTTCGTCAAGTCCAATGATGGCGGCAAGACATGGCAGTCTGTTCCTGCCAATTTGCCAGGCCTCGATCTCCATGCCTTTGCTGTAGATCCTGAGAACCCGAACAGGGTCTTCGCTTATGTTGTCAGTTTTGGCCTTTTTGCCTCAGAGGATGGAGGCATTAACTGGGAATCCCTTTCTGTGACGGTTCCCTCCTCCATACATGGTCTTGTTCTCGGTAAGGATGATCAGACTCTCTACGCGGCAGCAGGCGGGGCAGGATTGTGGCAAAGTCAGGATGGAGGACGGAACTGGACGCCCGTTCAGAATCTCCCAGATAACGACGTGATCGCTGTGGCGTATGTGCGTGGAAATGGCCGTTTATATGTGACTACCGCGGAGCCTGCCGCGGGATTGTATTACTCGGATGATGGCGGGCAGGTCTGGGCTTCGACAGAATTGAGCGAGACGTTGTTGGCAGTTGCGGCCAGCCCTCTTGACCCAAATCACATTATTGTGGTCAACGATCAAGGCGAGGTCTTTGCGAGCCGTGATGGCGGCAGCTCATGGCCGGGCGAATGAGCATGGGAAACACTTCTCACCTTACCCGCCGTGATTTTCTAAAACTTGCCCTCTCTGGTATGGGCGCACTAGCATTGCGTCCCTTGGCAAAGCTGGCTCTGCCCGAATTTCCAGAGGCAGATAAACTTGGGCGCATCGCAGTTGGTAAAGTGGATCTCTTCTCGCGTCCCGATGGTGAAAGCCCGATCGTCGGCGTGCTGTACGAAGATAGTGTAGTGCCCTGGATTCGCGAATCTGTCGGTTCGGTGCCAGGGCGTACCAATCAGCGATTTGTCGAAACGCCGGATGGATTTCTCTGGGGCGGCCAGATACAGCCCGTGCTAAATCAGCCCAATGTCCCTGTTACCACTTTACCCACAACGAGTCTCGGGCAGGGAATGTGGGTTGAAGTCACCGTTCCTTATGTGGATTTGGTGTTGGAGAATCCTCCAGCCCGCGCGCCGTGGCTGCAATATCAACTTTCCATCAACTTGCCGCCGCGTTTTTATTACAGCCAGATCATTTGGGCGGATCAACTCCGCGTCGACTCGGACGGTCAAACTTGGTACCGTTTGAACGAAAAATACGGCTCTGGTGATGTGTTCTGGGGTGCTGCTGAAGCCTTTCGCCCGTTGACCCCTGAAGAGATCACTCCCATTAATCCTGATGTTTTAGACAAACGCATTGTAGTACAAGTGAACCGACAGACATTATCGTGCTTTGAAGGAAACACGGAGGTCTACTTCGCGAAAATATCCAGCGGCGCGTTATTCGATGCCTGGGGCAATCGCGTGGATGAGTGGCAGACTCCGATCGGTGAATCGCCGATTTGGCGCAAGGCAATCTCCCTGCCGTTGAGCGGCGGAAGCGCTTCGGCCGGGTGGAGCCTTCCCGCAGTGGGGTGGGTGGGTCTATTTGTGGGAACGGGAGTCGCGATCCATTCCACGTACTGGCACAATAACTATGGCGAGCCCTCTTCGCGCGGTTGTGTCAACGCCCGTCCCGAGGATGCGAAATGGATCTTTCGCTGGAGCCTGCCTCAGGTCCCGTATGATCCGGGCGACGTAACGGTGGAGTGGCCCGGCGGAACAAAGGTCGATGTACAGGAAATCACGTTCTAATTCGTTGCAGTGACGAAACTCTTATGAAAGGTCTTGGACAGTGAAAAAACTGCGAAATTGGCTCATTCTTATTTCTGTTGTCATTGCTGGCGTAGTTATTTACTTTGCCTCGATGCCCCTGAACGACAGCCAAGCCTATTATGGCACTGAACTCAGCGGCGCAGCCTCCGATTTTGCGTTAACGGATCAGGATGGAAAACAAGTTGCCCTGTCAGAATTTCGCGGTAAGGTTGTCGTCCTGACCTTTATGGATAGCCAATGCCGGGAGGTCTGCCCTCTGAATGCGGCTCAACTGCGTCAAGCGTATCAGCGCCTTGATCAAAGCGAAGCGGATCGCGTTGTCTTTCTGGCGGTCAACGTCAACGTCGGGGCGAATACCAGTATGGACATCGCGCAGGCAACCCAAAAATGGCGGCTGGACGAGATCCCATCCTGGCACTTTTTGACGGGCAATAAGGAAGACCTCGAATCCGTCTGGAAGGATTATGGGGTTGCGGCTGAGCCCATCGTTGAATCCGGGGAGATCATGCATACGCCCGGAGTTTTCTTGATCGATCAAGACTTGCAACAACGATGGTACATTTCCATGCCTCCTTCGGAAGGAAGTACTGAAGCCGTTTTACCGTTGAGTGAATTACTCATCGGCCGCATCCGCGAGATTCTCAGAGATAAATGATTTTCTCAAATGGAACCACGAAATGCTCATGAACTCGAATTACCAAATAAAGGAGCCTCGTATGAAACATATCCCCTTCCTGTTGATCGTTTTCGTTTTTGCCCTTGCTGCCTGCCAAAGCCAGACGGCCGAAGTCGTCGGAGAAAGAGTCGAGTTCAACGGCGGCTCGTACACTAACGTCAATGCAGACGAATTGAACGCCATGTTGAAGAACAAGGATTTTATGTTCGTGAATGTGCACATTCCCTTTGAAGGGAACATCGCGAACACCGACCTGTCGATTCCTTACAACCAGATCGCCGAAGCCTCGTACCTGTCCCAACTGCCTGAGGACAAAGCCGCAAAGATCGTCCTTTATTGTCGCAGCGGGCGTATGAGCCAGATCGCTTCTGAAGAACTTGTCAATCTCGGTTACGCCAACGTTTGGAATCTCAAAGGCGGCATGGTCGAGTGGGAAGGGGCTGGCTATTCCCTTGAAGAAAAGTAGAACAAACACACCCGAAGGAGACGTGAGAATGACACCCGCAAAACGAAAGGCTCAGCAGGATTCGACAAAGCCGGAGGAACAAGAGACCCTCAAGAAGGTGACTACCCCAAAACGAAAACCCAAACGGGAAGAGACGATGATGCAACTCAGAGAGCCGCAAGATGTCGAAACCCAACCTCCATCTCCTGCCTTGACCATCAATATCCAATCATGGGCGACGCCCATCGTGGGGATTGTGATGCTGGTGATCGGGGCGCTGGCCGGTTTCTATGCCCGTCCGGTCGTTTTGGGTCAGCTGCCCGAAAACACTTCGGGGACAAGCCCTGCGGTTTCGATCCCAACCCCCGATCAATCTGAATCGCAGCAACGGCTCATGGCGTCGTTGATTCCGAGGGTGCGTCACTTCACAGGCGACCCGAACGCGCCCGTAACAATCATTGAGTTCGGCGATTATCAGTGTCCGTTTTGCGGGCGACATGCCACAACTGTCGGACTCCAGATTGATCAGCAATATATCCGGAGCGGAAAAGTCCGTTTTGGTTACTGGAATTTTGCGTTCCTCGGATCTGAATCAACATGGTCCGCGGAAGCCGCCGAGTGCGCGGCAGATCAGGATCAATTTTGGGCGTATCACGATAAGCTGTATGACAGTCAATCTGGCGAAAACCAGGGAGCCTTCAGCAAGGATAATCTAAAGAGGTTCGCCGAGGAAATTGGGCTCAACACACAGGTATTCAATGAGTGTCTCGATTCTGGGAAGTACACGTCTTTGATCCAGGAGGATACACAAGCCTCCCAGTCGCTGGGTGTGCAAAGCACGCCGACGTTCCTCGTCAACGGTCAGCCCGTGATCGGCGCCCAGCCTTTCGAGGTATTTCAGCAAGCCATCGAGTCGTTCTTGAAATAGGGCTGACGATTGGAGAAAATTGAAGTGACAGCATCAAACCAAAAGTCCAGAATGAGACGTTGGGAAATCGTGATGATCACCAGTCTCGCCGTAGGCATCCTGTGGACGGTTGCCTCGCGCGTCCCGTCCGCGGTCGGCGCGCCCCTGTCCTCTTCTCCGAGTCCGCGCGAGGGATTTTTCGCGCCCGATTTCACGCTCGATACCCTGGATGGAGGCAGGGTCACGCTCTCGGAGCTGCGCGGCAAGATCGTTGTGGTCAATTTTTGGACCACGTGGTGCCCGCCATGCCGCACGGAAACGCCTGCCCTGGAAAAAGCATACGAGCAATATGAAAATTCAGAAGTGTTGATCTTGGGCGTCAATTTGACGAACCAGGATTCGGTCAGCGCCGTGGAGTCTTTCGCGCGGGAATTTGAGTTGACTTATCCGCTATTGCTCGATCGCGATGGAAGCGTCGGCTATCTATATCAAGTGAACGGTCTGCCGACAACATACTTCATCAATCGCGAGGGGGTCATTCGCACGGTGCTGGTGGGCGGCCCGATGAGCGAAACCTTCATCCGCTCGAAGATCGAGGCGCTCGTGAAAGAGGTGAAGTAGATGTTTCCTTACCTGCGGCTCGGTCCGTTCATCCTGCCAATGGCGAGCCTGGCATTGCTGGCAGGATTATGGATCGGTCTCTCCCTGGTCGAGCGCGAAGCGGCGCGCTTGAAGATCAACGCGGCAGTTCTGAGCAATGTGATTATTTACGGCTTGTTGGCGGGCGTGATCGGCGCGCGTCTGGGGTATGCGCTGGAGTTTCCCTCGGTGTACGCATCGAACCCGCTCAGCCTGCTGGCGCTCACCCCGACCACGCTCTCGCCCGCGATGGGATTTGTCGTTGGTCTGATTACCTTTGCCGTTTTTGTCCAGAGAAAAAACCTTCCCTTGCGGCCCACGCTCGACGCTCTCGCGCCGGGGCTGGCTGTCTTCATGGCGGCGGCAGCCGTTTCCCACATCTTCAGCGGGGACGCCTTCGGCGCGCCTGCGAACGTCCCCTGGGCGATCCGCTTGTGGAATGAATACCGCCATCCCACGCAGTTTTACGAGACATTTATTGCATTGACGATCTTTCTTGTGATTCTCGAGCGGTTCCCGGAACCAGCCGGCGCAGGACTAAACTTTCTGTTGGTAATCGTTCTTGCTTCTGCTTCCAGAGTTTTCCTCGAAGCCTTTCGCGGCGACAGCGTGTTCCTGCCGGGCGGCTTTCGTGAAGCGCAGTTGGTTGCTCTTGCAATAATGGGCGTCGGTTTTTATTGGATGAGAAACTGGATGAATTTGGAAACCACATAAAGGAAGTACATTATGGCAACGGGCAAACGTATTCGGTATGATTGGATCATCTATATCCTCGTGGCGGTCGGTTTGATCGCTTGGCTGGTTTTGTCCACCAGGGCTGAGCTCGCGCGTAACCCGTCACGCCAGGCAATAGCGGACATGGGTCCGTATGGATTCGTAACGGTTCAATTCCAGACCGATCCTTATCCTGCCAGACCGACAGGCACAGTGGGGTTGTCTTTCATGCTGATGAATTCACGCAATGTCACCTTTGTGCCTGATACGTTTTCGTATGAGTACGGTCTGGAGGGCAGCGACCGGCCGGTGGGTTCCGGGACCGCCCAGCCGATGTCGGATGGAAGCGGCATGTTGATGGCAGGCGAGCAATTCCCGTCGGCTGGGAGGTGGTGGCTACGCGTGAACCTTTCAAAAGGCGGTTATCAGGATGAAGTGCAGTTTACGATAGAGGTCAGACCAGCGCAGTGACAGGCAAAATTGCGCTCTCTCTTAACGATAATCGGAAGTCAAAGTCTTTAGGAGTGAACTCATGAACACGAACATATTCGAAGCCCGCGAGTACCTTGTCAAAGCGCGCGAAGCCCTGCGGCGCGGCGATAAAATCGCGGCGCGGATATTGGGCAAGCGAGCCGCGGTTCTTGCGCCGGAAATGGAAGACGCGTGGCTGGTGCTGACTGCGTCTGACACAAATCCACAGAACGCACTTGCGCATGCCCGCAGGGCCCTGGAGGTCAACCCTGAAAGCGCCCGCGCCCGCCAGGGGTTGAAATGGGCTGTGGCCCAGGCGGAACCGGCCGGAGCCGGGAGCGTTCGTGTCAAACAAGATGCGAGTATGGGCTGGTCAGCGAGTCGAAGGGATGTAGCTACGAGTCTCCCGAAACGCCTTGATTGGGGAACAAGCCCAGGAACTCGATCAAGGATCAAGGGACGAAACTGGCTCTATACGGTACTCCTGACCGGCGCAGGGTGTTTCGCGGCTGGCTTGGTGGGATTATTCCTCTTGGCGGGCCCCGCGCTGGCGTCCATTGCGGGTAATGCCAGCGCGCCCGTGTCCGCACAGGAAAACCTGTGGGCATCCGTGGACATTGCCAAACCCACAGTCACTCCGATTGCTCTCAGCATATTTGCTCCTCCTACAGATGCACCCATGAACGAACCATCGGATGAAACTGCGCCGCTGTATGCCGAATTGCCAACCTCCGTTCCAACAGACATGCCGACTTTGGTTCCAACCGACGTGCCAATGCTTACGCCCCAAACAACCGAAACGCCCGGCACAATGGCAATGGAGATCGTGCCTGACACGCCGACCAGCCAATACGTCGCGACAGTTGTTGCCAACGAACAACCATCGTATTCCGCCAAGGGCAACGGCGAGCGTTGGATTGACGTGAACCTCACAGAACAACGCGTATACGCTTATGAGGGCGACGTAATTGTCAATTCCTTCCTTGTTTCCACGGGCACATGGCGGACCCCAACGGTAACGGGGAAATATAAGATCTATGTCAAAGTCGGTATGCAGGATATGTCGGGACCGGGTTACTACCTGCGGGATGTGCCTAATGTGATGTTCTTCTACAAGGGGTATGGATTCCACGGCACCTACTGGCATAACAATTTCGGTACCCCGATGAGTCGCGGATGCGTGAACCTCACAATTCCGGATTCAGAGTGGTTATTTAACTGGGCATCGGTGGGTACTGTCGTCAACGTGCACTATTAGCTCTTTTGCAAAGGTATACGTACCTCACATGAATTTAGATATGGCAGATCCATAGTATGAGCAAATTCGATCTTTCCCGTCGTGATTTTCTGAAGCTCGCCAGCGCCGGCTCGCTTGCCTTCGCGTTGAGCCAACTGCACCTCCGCGCACTTGCAGCACCTGCGGTAATCAAGCAGGGACGCATCACCTTCAGCGGCATTCCGCTTTATGACGCGCCAGGATTCAATGCCAGCAAGATCCATAATTTCGGGACGGATCAAGTCGTGGAGATCACTGCGATAGAAGAGAATGGTGAGCCGGGCAGCCCATTCAACAGCACGTGGTATCAGATCAACGGGGAAGGCTACACCTACTCAGGCTGGGTTCAGCCCGTGGAGACCATTTATCAGAAGCCGATTTTCCGCATCCCGGAAAAAGGCCAGTTGGGGGAGGTCACTGTACCATTTAGCGAGACAAAGAAGGGGCCGTATGTTTATGCGGACCGCGGCTATCGCATTTATTACGGCAGTACCCATTGGGTGAAGGCAGTCATCGTCACGCGCGAGGAGAAAACCATCTGGTATAAGATTTATGATAACGTGCTGAGGAACTATTTGTATGTTCCATCGTATGCCATGAGGCTTGTTCCCAGCCAAGAGCTGGCGCCGCTATCCCCTGACGTGCCAGATGAACAGAAAAGTATCATTGTGGATCTAACGGCGCAACTGGTCACTGCGTTCGAAGGTGAGAAACTGGTCTTCTGGCAGCGCTGTTCGAGCGGCGCAAGGGGGACGGAAACACCGAAAGGCGAATTTCGCACGTATCACAAAGGTCCATCCATTCACATGACCAACCAGGGCGATGCGCTCGAGGGTATTTATGATCTGCCCGGCGTGCCATGGGTTGCGTTCTTCACAGGCAATGGCGATGGTTTCCATGGAACATACTGGCATAACGATTACGGACGTCCGCGCAGTCATGGTTGCGTGAATCTTCCCTCGGAGGCGGCAAAATTCATTTATCGCTGGACCAAGCCCAATCTCCCGCCTGATGCGGATTATGTCCACCGGCCGGGTGAGGGCACGCGAGTCCAAATTTTTTAGGAAGGTAAATCCAGGAGCCAAAATCATGAAATTCTATTCTATTGCTCCAATTCTGACCTTGATCCTGCTCACTGCCTGTTCGACAGGACCGGTCAATTTTCCCGAGGCGACCCGCGTAACGCCTCAAACCCAGCCGACGATGGACCGACCAACCGAGTCAGTTCTCCACGCTTTGACCGCCCCCGTACTCATGCCCACATCCACTTCCAGGCCGCCTCTGGCACAGGACGCGTGGATGCAAATGCCTGCCGTGCCAGCAGGCGTGAGTGATTCCATGATCGACGTTTATCAACTGGGACTCGTGCTGGGTAACGACCCAACCCGCTTTTCGATCATCGGAGATTGCCAGAACGTTTCATCATACTTTCTTTCAATTTTTGATAGTCCCGGTGATTTCAGTCTCGGCGGCGAGTACGCTTATCTTCAGCCCACAATTGATTATTATCGAGGCTCCTTCTCGCGTCAGAGTCTGGCGGTGAAAGGCGGGTTCAACGCCGCAGCTGTGATCTCGCCTCTGCGCGCAGACCCGAAATCCTGCAACCCGAGCGAATCGCCCCTCGATTGCGAACTGCGCGCCTGGAAGCCTTCGGTCGTCTTCGTCAGCATGGAGACATGGTGGTCCGAAAAACCCGCAGAAGAATATGACAAATACATGCGCCGCGTGATCGAGCGCATCCTTGAAACCGGCGCGGTTCCGATCATCGCCACCAAAGCCGACAACCTCGAAGGCGACCAGAGCATCAATGCGGCTATTGCGCAGATAGCCTACGATTACGACATTCCGCTCTGGAATTTCTGGGTGGCAGTCCAGCCTCTGCCGAATCAAGGACTCTGGGATGATGGATTCCACCTGACCTTCGCCCGCAACTTCTTCGACGACCCCAAACGCATGGAAAGCGCCTGGCCCTGGCGCAATCTGACCGCGTTGCAGACACTGGATGTCGTTCGCAAAGGATTACTGGATGGCAATTGAACTATCACCGAAATGTGATAAAGAGACGAAAATGATTTACAGAAAACTTTACACTACGAGAAGGCTGCGCAATCTGATCGCTCTTGTGGGCTTCCTCGTGCTGCTAATCGCGGTCTTCAATTCTCCGCCCATTCGTGATCGTCTGGCATGGCGATTGGACGATCTGCGCACCCAAATCAAATACTTCTTCAATCCTCCGGAGGAGGCTGTCTTTCAGCCTGGACAACAGGGCACGGTCAAGCCTCCTGCAACCCAGGCAATCGCGACAAGTCCTGTTACAACGCGAACACCTTCCCCAGTCTCCCTTAGTCCGGCAGCGACAACCGCTAACACACCTATACCACTACCAGAAACGGTGTCCCTCAGCGGTTTTACTTATGTAGATCAAAATGAGCGCTGGAATTACTGTGGCCCCGCAACTCTAACGATGGCGCTCAACTTCTGGGGATGGAACGGAAACCGAGATGATATTGCCGAGGTTGTCAAACCTGGCGTGCAGGATCCGAATCTCGACTTCATTCAGCGGGGCAAGTGGGACAAAAACGTAATGCCTTACGAAATGGCTGATTTCGTCGAAGACTACACGGAATTCAAAGTCATTGTTCGTTATGGGGGTGAAATGGAGTTGATAAAACGTTTGGTTGCGGCTGGCTTTCCGGTTGTGATCGAGAAAGGTTACTATGAACGAGATTACACAGGCAAAGTCGGCTGGTTGGGACATTATGCCTTTACAACTGGCTACGATGAGAAAGGCGGCGCCTTTGTCTATCAGGAGACATACCCACCGAAGGGGGAAAGCGGCGAGAACCGGACCGTTGCATACGATGTGTTCCGTGAAGGCTGGCGCGGATTCAATTATCTATTCATGGTGGTATATCCGCCTGAGCGCGAAAGTGAGGTTCTGGCTGTGCTTGGACCCTGGAGCGATGCGACTTGGGCAAACCAGCATGCGCTAGCCATTGCCAATGGGGAAGTTCAGACCCTGACCGGCATCGACCAATTCTTTGCCGGGTTCAACAAGGGTACCGCTCACGTGGCTTTGCAACAGTATTCCAGCGCGTCAGAAGCCTATGACCGGGCTTTTTCGGTTTATGCCGGGCTGGATCAGGATGATAAGAGTCGCCCGTATCGCGTCATGTGGTATCAAACCGGGCCGTATTGGGCCTACTACTATTCCGGACGTTATGAAGATGTGATCGCTTTGGCAAACACCACACTGAATGAGACGATCGCCGATCCGACGCTGGAGGAGAGTCTGTACTGGCGCGGCCTGGCTGAGTACGCGCTGGGCGATATGCAGACCGCCATCGCTGATTTGCGGGAGGCGATACGCCTCAATCCGAATTTTGAACCTGGCGCGGTCAAGCTCCGAGAGTGGGGCGTTGACCCATAGCGAGGAAATTACACTCTACATCCTGTATAAGCCAAAAGGCCTGTTGCATAGTAAGCCAATTGGCGCTCACCCCATCCATATCCATGGATAGAATCAAAAGAAAAGGAGAAAACTTATGGCAACTACCGTACATGACCCGGTCTGCGGCATGGACATTGATCCTGAAACCGCGGCTGGCACATCGGAGTACAAAGGACAGACCTACTATTTCTGCTCCCCAGGATGTAAGAGGTCCTTTGACAAAGATCCTGAGAAGTACCTTGGCAAAACTGACGAGCACGCCCATCATCAATAAAGTCTTCCCTTCCACTCGCAAAATGGCTTATCATTCGATAAGCCATTTTGCCTATATCAGAAAAAGCCAGACCACGCTACTCTTAATGCGACCATTACACAGGGCGCACGTTTTGTGAAAGGAGTCGCCATGCCTGCGACGGAACACAACCACGACCAAAATTCTTCACAAAGTAAACAACCAAAGCAAATTGATCACAGCATGCACAACGAACATGCGGGGCACGAAATGCACATGGATCATTCCGCGCATAAGACTGACGAGATGGCGGCGATGCATCATGAGGATCATTCTGCTCATTCTGGGGACGATGAACACGCGAGTCACACGGATCATACGGGTCACGAGGGGATGTTCCGCACCCGTTTTTGGGGAAGCCTCATATTGAGCATTCCCGTACTAATCTTTAGCCCCATGGTTCAAGAGTGGCTGGGGTTTACCGCTCCATCGTTCACGGGCAGTGCGTGGATTCCTTTCGTCTTCTCGTTGGTCATCTTTGCCTACGGCGGCGTTCCGTTTCTCAACATGGCAATCCCTGAGATCCGCACCCGCGCGCCTGGGATGATGACCCTCATCTCGCTGGCGATCTCAGTGGCGTTTGTCTACAGCCTTGCCGCGCAACTCTTCAACCTTGGTGAAGGATTTTTCTGGGAGCTGGTGACGCTGATCGACATCATGCTCCTCGGTCACTGGATGGAAATGCGAAGCGTGCGTCAGGCATCGGGCGCATTGAATGAACTCGCCAAGCTCATGCCCGACACGGCGGAATTCGTCTCACCTGATGGAAGCACGAAGACCGTTTCAGCCAGCACACTTAAGATGAATGATCTCGTCCTTGTCCGACCTGGTGCGAGCGTTCCCGCCGACGGGCAGGTTGTCGAAGGCGAATCCAGCGTCAACGAGTCGATGATTACTGGTGAGTCAAAGCCTGTTGACAAAGGAATCGATTCGAAGGTCATCGCGGGAACGATCAATGGCGATGGCAGTCTGCGTGTGCGCGTCACTGCGACGGGCGATCAAACCGCATTGGCGGGCATCATGCGTCTGGTGGATCAGGCGCAAAAGTCGAAGTCCAAAACGCAGTTGCTTGCCGACCAAGCCGCGGGCTGGTTGTTCTATATCGCGCTGGGGGTCGCGGCAATCACCGCCGCTGTATGGATCATCGCAGTCGGCTTCAACATCGAAGTCCTGTTGCGGGTTGTGACCGTGCTGGTCATCGCCTGCCCGCACGCGCTTGGCTTGGCTGTGCCGCTGGTCGTCGCCATCACAACATCCATTGGCGCTCGCAACGGAATATTGATTCGGAACCGTCTGGCGCTTGAAGCGGCGCGGGACATCAATGTAGTCGTCTTCGACAAGACTGGCACGCTGACCGAAGGCAAATTCGGCGTGGTGGGAATTTCCACGACAGATGAATGGGATGATGACCGCGCCATCGCCCTTGCCGCAGCCATCGAAGGCGACTCGGAACACTTGATCGCCCGCGCCCTTCGGAACGCTTCAGACTCACGAAAAGCTGGTTCGCCTACGATCAGCAGTTTCTCCGCCATCAAAGGGCGGGGCGTTCAAGCCGTCCATGATGGAAAGGCCGTTTATGTCGGCGGACCTCGCCTTCTGGAGATGCTCGATATAATTCCTTCTCCGAAACTTTCAAATTTTGCCGATGACGCTGGAAGAAAAGCTCAATCGGTTGTTTATCTCGTCGTGGAAAAAGACGTTGTCGCAGCGTTTGCTGTTGCGGATGTGATCCGCGCGGAAAGCAAACGAGCCGTTGAGCGGCTCCACGCCATGGGTGTGGAAGTCGCCATGTTGACGGGTGACAGCCGTCCTGTGGCTGAAGCGGTCGCGTCCGAGTTGGGCATAGACCACGTCTTTGCGGAAGTCCTGCCCGAGCACAAGGATCAAAAGGTCGCGGAGTTGCAGTCGCAGGGCAAACGGGTGGCGATGGTCGGCGATGGGGTCAACGACGCGCCTGCGCTTACGCGATCCGATGTGGGCATCGCCATCGGCGGCGGCACGGACGTTGCCATCGAATCGGCGGGCTTGATCCTCGTAAAGAGCAACCCGCTGGATGTCGTCAAGATCATTGCATTGAGCCGCGCCAGTTACAGCAAGATGATCCAAAACCTGTGGTGGGCGGCGGGATACAATATCGTCGCGCTGCCGCTGGCGGCGGGTATTTTGGCGCCATGGAATATATTGCTTGCTCCCGCCTTTGGCGCCTTCTTGATGTCGATAAGTACGATCATCGTTGCCATCAACGCGCAGTTGTTGCGAAGAATCTCATTTACTGCATAAACATTCAAGGAGGCTCGGCGATGCGAAAATTATCCATATTTTTTCTCGTTTTGTCTGGTTTGTTACTCGGAGCCTGCGGCGGAAAGGTGGATGCGGGTGTCACCCCTGCAGCTGACAAACTTACATTTCTGTTCTTTTACGCAGACGGCTGAATTCCTTGAATGAATATGCAGCCCGTCGTGAACGGGCTTAACCAAACCTATGGTGATCGGATCGAATTCCGTGAATTGGATGCCAACGCGCCAGATGGTCAGCAGGCATTCCGTGCCTATAGCCTGCCTGGGCATCCAGGATATGTTTTGCTCGACCCGCAAGGTGAAGTCCTTTGGATGGGATTTGGCGAGCAGAGCCGGGAAAGCCTCGAGGCGCAATTACTTGCGGCTTTGGGCGAATAAGATTTAGTAAACGGGAGAGCGTGATGAATAAGCTTATTGGTTTGATGGTATTCTCCATCCTCCTTTCCGCATGCGGTACGGCTGTTTCAACTCCCGCGCCAACGGAAACACCCCAGCCAGAAAGCGTGGACATGAGCGGTATGGGCGGCATGGAGGAAATGAGTTCGGAACCGACAGAAAAATACGCGCCGATGGTCGGAGGTTATTACAACGGCGGCGACCTGTCCTTCATCCACACCGAGGCATCGGATGCAGGCGTTGCCGAAATGTTGACCGAAATGATGCACGGACCGCTGGTCGTGCTGGTCCCTGAACTCGCCAAGACGCCAGACGAACTGCTTGCGAACGTCTTTGTCTTTACGAATGGAATCGAAGGGATGGGTCCTTTTGGGTTTCAACCCGATATCTTTGACTCCGTACCTGGAGATGAAGCCTACCGTCCGTTGCGGCGCGTCAACCTTGTGGAATGGGCGGCGGGAAGCTCGCCTCGTGAATTGAAGTCTGTGGTGGAACTCCAGTCTGCTGAGACGAACGGCGAAGTGACCATTACACAACCCGGCATCGTGGTAAATATGCCGATCCTTGTCTGGCCGGGCGGCAGCCGTTAATCTCACACTCTCCGTCAATACAAGGGCGTAGATCCCTTCGACTCATGTGGGTTTTCCTGGCATTAGGCGCGGCTTTATTGACCTCCTTCAATCCCATTCTCTACAAGCGGATGTTGAGGGATTCTGAGCCTGTGATTGTGGTATGGGGCGTCACCCTGCTCTCACTGCCATTGCTTGGGTTGTTCACGTTCATTCTCACGCCGTACGTTCCGTCCATTGACGGGGTGTTTGTCTTAAGCGTTCTTGGTTCGGCAGGGTTGAACGTGATCGCGCATCTTGCCTCGACGAGAGCGTTGAAACTGGCGGATGCTTCATTGGTTACGCCGCTCCTGATATTCAGTCCGGTCTTTACCGTGTTGATCTCCGCCGTCTTTTTGAGCGAAGTCCCATCCGCGGAGGGGATGCTGGGTATGGGGTTCGTGCTGGCTGGCGCGTATGCGATCAACTACAACAGGGAGCAGGGGTGGCTGACTCCCTTCAAATCGCTTGCGCTCACGCCTGGTGTGGGGTTGGTCCTTTTGGCGGGACTAATTTGGGCAGTCACGCCGTTGTTCGAGAAGACGGCGATCCTGCATACGGAACCTCAAAGCCCGCGCTTTGCCGCGCTGGTCGGCACAGCGTTGTTGACCTTGATCCTGAGTCCTTTCGTAATGGCGCGGGCCAGGTCCATGATCCGCGGGATGCTGGGACATCGTACATCACTGCTCCTTGCCGGGCTGATCGCGGGGACTGCGCCGATTTTGGGGTACACCGCGTTCAGTCTTGGTTATGTAGGGTATGTGACGACCTTGTTCAAATTGAGCACGCTCCTGACCGTGATCTGGAGTTCGATCTTATTGAAGGAAGGAAACATTCGGTCCCGTTTGCCCGCGTCGTTGGTGATGGTGGTCGGCGCGATCTTGATCGCGCTGGGCAACAGGTGATGAATATGTCCGAAGCGGTACCAACTGTCTCGTTGGAAGGAAGCGCTATGTCAAAGGAGAAGAGAAAACAAACAATGTGGATGCTGGTCGGTCTTGGTTTCATCGCGTTGGCGATCATTTTGTTGAATAACGGAGAGTGGTCAGGCGGGCCGGTAGTCATCAATAATACGGCTGTACCGCCCGTGCCAGCGCTCCGCGCGGAGATGGTTGCGGAGGGCGAGGTTTTGTATCAACAATACTGCGCGGAATGTCATGGCGTGGATCTGAAAGGCTTGCCCACATGGAAGGAACCGCTCGCGGATGGATCCCTGCCGCCGCCTCCGCAGGACGACACGGGGCATACCTGGCACCATCCCGACAGGCAATTGATCGAGATCATCCAAAACGGCGGCAACGTTGCCTTCAATTCAAAGATGCCCGCCTTCGGCGACAAGCTGACCGAGGGTCAGATCGTATCCATCCTTGAGTTTTTCAAAAGCAAATGGGGTGTGGCG
>Ga0187893_10002510_pt1 | contig 40104 bp, 38 predicted proteins | sample MA1701074metaG_FD_139574 | JGI IMG/M metagenome (GOLD analysis project Ga0187893, IMG submission 139574) | White microbial mat communities from a basaltic lava cave in the Kipuka Kanohina Cave System on the Island of Hawaii, USA - MA170107-4 metaG ...
GCCGAATGGCGTCGACATCGACTACTTCGTCCCGCAGCCCGAGCGCGAGACGCCGGCGCTGATTTACGGCGGCGGCATGAACATGTTCGCCAACCGCGATGCGGTGATGTTCTTCGTCTCGGAGATCTGGCCACTCGTTCGGCAGCAACGACCTGACGTCAAGTTCTACGCCGTCGGCCAGGATCCGCCGGCGGAGTTGATCGAAGCGAGTGCTCGCGATCCGCGCATCGTCGTGACGGGCTACGTTTCCGACATCCGCGAGTTCATCTGGCGGGCTGCGGTGTATGTCGTGCCGCTTCGCGTCGGCGGCGGCACGCGGCTGAAGGTCCTCGACGCAATGGCGCTTGGCAAAGCGATGGTGTCGACGTCGATTGGATGCGAGGGGATCGACGTGGTTGCGGGGGACCACCTCGAAATGGCCGACAGCCCAGATGCGTTTGCGGCCGCCACGCTTGCGCTGCTATCGGACATCACTCGCCGTCGCACTCTCGGCGCCGCCGCGCGCGCTCTCGTCGAGGCGCGTTACGCGTGGCCGGTCATCGGCGATCAGTTGATGACCGCTTATCACAGCGCAACGACGGCCGCATCGCTTCGGCATGCCCGTTCGCACGCGTCCAGGACGTCGATCGGCTAACCAACGGGACTCGGCGATGTCCCGATAAGCACATGACCTCAGGCCAACACGGTACCCGCCGTTTCCTGGTGATGATTTCGTACGAGATCGATATTGGATTCGCTATCGGTCGGTTGCTTGGAGTCTTCCATGACGTCTGTCGGCGCCTCACTAACGATCCGCGCGCGGTGCATTTTTCGTTCGGCAAGCTCGGCAACCGGCAGTGTGCCAATTTGCCACGCGGTTTCGACAACTTGCTTGAATTCGACTACCGAAACTTTGACGCCGACGCCGTGGCGCGCCTGGTCAAGTACATCCGTCAACACCAGATCACCGATCTTTTCGCTCTCGACATGCCGGTGAACATGCCGTTTCTCGTGGCCGCGCGGCGTGCCGGAGTGCGCCACGTGGTGGCCTACTGGGGCGCGCCGATGAGCTCGGAAAGCCGAGGCCTGAGACTCTTGGCCAAACGGCTCGAGGTCTTGCTGCTACGTCGCCATCGGCCGAATCTGTTCGTGTTTGAATCGGAGGCGATGCGCTACCTGGCCGTCAACGGTCGTGGAGTGCCGCGCTCGGAAACCGCCGTGGTGCCAACAGGGGTTGACAGCGCCCGCTTCCGTCCGATGCCCGACTCGGCCGGGATGGTGCGAGAGCGCTTTTCGATTCCGGATGATCGGCGGATCGTCTGTTTCATGGGCCACTTGCATACGCGCAAGGGTGTCCACGTGCTCATGCGGGCGGCTCAAATCCTCGCCGCAGAGGGCCGTTCCGACATCCATACGCTGTTTCTCGGAAATCGGAATGGCGAAGAGCGGGCGTTTACCGAGCAGGTGCGTGGCGCCGAGAGGTTCGTGACCTTCGGCGGCTATCAGTCTGATATTCCAGAGATGCTGGCGGGCTGCTACCTGGGCTGTGTTCCTTCCACCGGCTGGGATTCCTTCCCGATGTCGTCGCTCGAGATGCAAGCCTGTGGGCTGCCGGTCATGGCCAGCGACTGGCAGGGCGTGCCGGAAACGGTGGCCGACGGCGTGAGCGGCGTGGTAACACGGGCCGGCGACGCACAAGCGCTGGCCACAGCGATCAGAACACTGGTGGACGACGAGGCCGGCAGAGATCGGCTGAGCGCCGGGGCGGTTCAACGCATTGCGGCCGGTTTCACACGCGAACACCAGATTGACAACCTCGTTCGTCGTCTCGCAAGTTAGCCGGAATCGAAGGTCTTTCGTAAGGTGGCGGTGATCGCGCGGAAGACCGACGACACGAGGGTGCCGCGCTGCATGGCCCCAACGACGGCTTCGGCCGTTGTGTTGCGTCTGGCCTGGATGGATTGTCGCTCCTGCCACGTCAGCCGCAAGCCCATCAGCGCATCCCATTTCGCGCGCAGAATCTCCCGCCCCATGCCTTTGCGTATGAACAGCAGCACCGACGCCAGATTGGCGCCAACATGCGCGGGAAAATAGAGCCAGAAGTACTTCCCGGGCATGTTTCGGACGAAGGTCCAGACGAAGTTTCGATGCGCATGGTACACCGAGAACGTGCTGCCTTTTCCTCCGGTAATCGCCGATCCCATGTGGTGCACGACCGCATCGGGTAACGCCACGCAGCGGCTGCCATACAGCCGGAGCCGGAATCCCAGGTCGACATCCTCGTAGTAACAGAAGAACCGCTCACAGAAGCCGCCCGCCGCCAGCACCGCCCGCCGCCGATAAAACGCCGCGCCCGCACACGGGGCAAACACTTCCTCCGGAAGCGAAGACAGTTCGCCGACGGGCCTTCCTTGGAAGCGCGGCCACGCCAACCCATCCACTCTGTAAGCATCGCCGGCCCCGTCGACGAGTCGCGGGTCCTGAGCCACGAGCATCCGCGACGCGAACACATCGACGTCAGGGAACTCGCGCGCTCGCCTCAGAAACATCTCTATCCAGTCACGCTCCGGGAACGCATCCGGGTTGAGGAGCGCGACCCACTCACAATCTGCGGCGAGGTCGATGCCGAGATTATTGGCGCGAGCGAAGCCGACATTGTCGTTGAGCAGGTGATACTCGGCCCATGCGTGCTTGTCGCGCGCGTCGGCAATGGAGCCGTCGCCACTGCCGTTGTCCATCACCAGCACTCGACACGGCTTCGCGGTCTGCGCCTGTAACGCGGCGAGGCAGTCTTGCAGCATGGCGCCGCCGTTAAAGTTGACGATGACGACGGCGACCCTCACGGCAATCGCGGCAAGAAGCCGAACTTTTCAGAGGCTTTCACGACGACCGCCCCGTCGAATCCGGCCCGCCGGTGGGGCTCACGAGATGCGGCGCGAGGGCCTGGAGCGCGCGGTCGATCCGCCGGAAACACGCAAGGAACTCCGACCGCGGGCGCAGGAACGGATCTTCGATGCGAAACCGATCTGAGCCTCGCGCCTCGGGATCGAATAGCGACAGCAGGACAATTCGCCGGGTGGCTTGCGGATATCGCCGTCGCAGTTGCCTGACTTGATCGGCCTCCATGACCACAATCAAGTCGAAGCCCTCGATGAGTTCCGGTGTCAGCAGGGTCGGCTGGTGATCGGACAGCGACACGCCGTACTCCGCCGCGACGGCACGCGCGTCGTCGGGACAGCGGTTGCTCTGCTTGGCGACAATCCCGGCCGAGGCGCACTGAATGCCGGCATCGTGAAAACGCTTACGTGCCAGGCGATCGGCAAACGGGCTTCGGCAGATGTTTCCCAGACAGACGAACAGCACCGATTGGACAGGCCCTGCCACCGCGGGATTCTTGATATGCAGGCTGTCGAGCCACGCCCCTGCATCACGAACGGCACGCCGCACCCGCTTGATAGCGGGGTGGCCGAGCAGCGTCACCACCTGCCGCGACCACGCCGCGGTCGAGGTCACCCGCCCGTCCCTTTGCCGGGACCGTAGTAATACTCGCTCTGCGCCGCCCCCGGCACGACGCCGTTCATCACAATGCCCAGGATCTGCTCGCGGCCGATCGTGTCGATCGCATTCTTTACGTCGCGATGGGGCGTCCTGCCCGCACGTAGCACGAACAGGGTGCCGCCGACCATCTGGGCCAGAATGCGCGCATCCGTCGTCGGACCGACCGGTGGTGCATCGAGGATGACCCAATCGAAACGCCGGCTCGCCTCGTCGAGAATCTGCCGCATGCGCGGCGAGGTCAGCGCTGCGATCGAGTTCGCGATCGGTTGCCCCGCTGGCAACAGCGTCAGCCGGGACGTCATGGCCACCAGCGCCAGCTTCTGCTCCGTTTGCGCCCGCAGCGCTTCGCTGAGCCCGCTGCCTTGTGCCAGATCGACGACCTGGGGAATCGACGGCCGCCGCAAGTCGGCATCGATCAAGAGAACGTTGTAGCGGTACGACTCGGCCAGCACCAAAGCGAGATTGATCGACGTGAGCGTCTTGCCGTCGCCAGGCAAGGCGCTGGTGACCATCAGGGAACCCAAACCGCTGTTGATGTGCGCATGGTGAAGCGTCGCGGCGAGCCGCCGAAACTGTTCGATCAAGGCATGGTCGCCCTCGGGTCCAGCGGCGATTCGCTCGCGCCACTCGGACGAGAACTGAACCACGCCCGCCGGCGGTGGGCCGGCTCGATCGACGAGGCGCGGCGCACGTTCCGCCACAACGTTCTCGCGTTGAGGCGCGGCGTTCGGCTCGACCTCCTTGGTCGACCACGCCGGGATGAAATGATGCTGGCTCTTGGCGGTCTCATCCTCCTCGGCACGATCGCCGTGGAGCCGTTTCAGCGCGTCATCGATTCGATTCACCACTGATCCTTCGTCGATAGGGTCTCAGATGACGCTGTTCCACAACTTCAGTACCCAGGTCACGTAGCTCGCCAGCGCGACGGCGGTGCCTCCAGCCAGCGAGAGTGCCCACTGCCGGCGCCGCCTCCGCTTCTTTTCGATCAGCGTCGCGACGTGCGGCACCGTCGCGAGTACCGGAAGCGCCAGCACCTCCAGGACGTCGGCGTCCGACCTGAAACTCGTATCTCTGAATTCGAACAGCGCAGCCAGGCCCAGACCGAACAACAGTCCCACCGCCAGGCCGATCGCGTTGATCCGAATGCGGAGAGACGCGACAGGATGCACCGGGATCACGGCCGGATCGACGATGCGGAATGTTTCGCCGATGTCCTGTTCTTCGAGGTTGACCGCGACCTTGGCCGCGGCGCTCTTTTGGAGCAGCTCCTTGTAACTGGCCTGCTGCGTGTCGTAATCGCGGGTCAGTGCCACCCAAGCAGACTCGAGTCCAGGAACGGCCTCGATTCGGCGCTGGTATTCCGTGATGTCGGCACGGATACGGCGCTCTTCGGACTCCTTGAACGCGGTCTGTCGATCGATGCTCTCGATTTCCGCGCGCATCTGCCGCAAGCTCTCGCGGCGCTCCGGCGTGCCGCCGGGTGGAGGGAGCATGGCTGTTGACGCCCCGTTGACCGGCATGGCTGCGGCCCGTTCCTCAGCGGCCGCCTTCGGCTCGAGCTCCGTGACCAGTCGCTCGGTCCTCACCACGTCGGGATGATCGGGTTTGTATCGGCGTTTCAGCGCGGTCAGAGTGGCGCGCGCCGTGGCCAGCTGCTGGACGGCGGAGGTCTCGATAGCGGGGGCTGCCGGGTTCGCGCCCGGCGTGGCCACTGGAGCGGGCGGCGGCTCCGCCGCGGCCTCGCGGTACAGTCGTTCCAGCATCTGCCTGCGATCCCGATCGCGCGCGATCGATTCCACCAGGCTCTGCGCCTGGAGCTGCGCGTTGTTGAGGGCCTGCATGTTCGACGTCATCTGCGTCGGCAGTTCCTTGCCGTGCCGCTCGCGGAATGCCTCGAGCTTGCGCTCCTGATCCTCGAGCTTCGACCTCGCCTCGGCGAGTTGTGTTTCCAGAAAGCGGTTCGTCGCGCCGGCCAGCGCACCCCGGTCGCGGGTATTCTGCTCGACGAACAGTGTGCCAATCTGTTGCGTGACGCGCGCGGCGACATTGGGGTCGGGATACGTAAAACGGACGTGAAACGCCGTCGGCGTGGGCTCCTGCCCCCAGCGCGGCCGCGGGATCTCCAATGGCACTTTGATGTTCTCGCGCATTCTTGCCACGACATCCTCGAGTGGCAGCCGGCGGCGTTCATCGCGGTACAAGTCGAAATCTTCGATCATGCGCTGCAGTACCGTGCGACTGAGCACCTGAACAGTCAGGGCGTCCATCCGCCGCGTCGTTTCGAGCGTCACTGTCGATCGCACGAACGAATCAGGCACTCGCTGCGGATCGATCGCGATCAGCATGTCCGACTCGTAGACGTTCGGAATAGTCGACGAATACAGCAGCGCCGCAAATAGCGTGGTCAGCGGCGGAATGACGATGAGCCACACTCGACGCCGGGCCATCTGCACGATATCAAGGACGGCGATTTTCTTTCCAGGCAGCATGGGCGGCTCCTAAAACGTTCCGTAGAGCGGTAGCCACCACGTTAACCCGAGTCGGATGGTATGCCCGCTATACTCCTCTGGAAAACCAGGCGGCAGCCGCGAAATATCGCGGAGATGATGGTTGTAGAAACTATAGCTGGTGAACATTCCACAACATTGACCGAAGCCGTACTGAATCTGGGCGCGGATCGACGAGGTTTCGAATGCCCCGCTGCTCGTCTCCATGCCGCTTCCGGCCGAATAGAGACCCGATACGCCCAGAATCACCCGGCGTGTCACCGCCGCGTCGAGACGCACCGTTGCGGAAGTGGTCTCGAACGACTCCGGTGTCAAGCCGCCGAGCACGCTGATCTCACGCGTGCCTTCGATCGTCCACGACCAGACCCGAGTCAGCGCCATCCGAATCGTCGTCGACGCGACGGGCAGCACGAACTCATCGGTTCCACTGCCGTCGAGCCGCGCGCGAGTGGCAAGCGCGGCGCCACCGTTGAAGTCGACACTCAATATTCGAACTGGCGACGTCCTCCGCTCGAGGTGAAGGCCGACGTCGGCAGTCGAGGTCCGAAGCGCAGGCAGCGGCGGAGTCTCCGGCGCCGCTGACGTCTGCAGGTTGTGATCCATCCGGTAGGTCGCGCGAATGGCTGCGCTGCGATGGAAGTTCCACCCATGCCGAATCGAAAACTCCTGCGACTCATTCGTGAAGCCGTCGCCTTCAATCGGGCGGCGATGCATGGCCCGGCCTTCAAAACTCGTCGAGTGCCGCGCCGACCACGACTGATTCAGGCTCACGTACCCGGACTGCGCCAGCCAGCGTTGCTCGACCACTCCTTGTGGACTGGCCCGGCTCGGCGACAACCCTGGTTCCTGCTGACCGACCCCTGCGCCAAACTGGCTTGCGAGAAGCGTGGGATCCAGCGTCAACAACGCTCCGCCGCTCAACTGCAAGCGGCGCGTCACGCCGGTGGCTCCAGTCAGCATCAGTTCGCCGCCGAGGAGCTGTTCGCGCGCGGCGCTTTCGTAGTTCACAAAGCTGCGTGCCGTCACGTCGAAAAAGCGTGTTGGCTTGCCACGCCAGTAGCGCAGCATTGCCTCACCGGTGCTCGCAAACAGCGGCACCAGCTCTCCGGGACTGGTGCCCGCGGCACCCTCGGCGTTGCTGTCATAACCCGCGCTCAGGTCGATGCTGAGTGAAAGCCGCTGCGATGCGCGATTCGGATCCACCGGACGATGACCACCGAAGAGGCCGCCGGCGGATCCCGTAGGACCTGCAACGACCTGTGCTGAAGCCGGCGAAACGAAGCCTGCCAACAACAACAGGACGCAAATGCACACGGAGGATGGCAAGGTAATAAGTCGCCTGCCTCTACGGCACGACGACCGTATCTCCCGGCCGCAGCATGATGTTCTGCTCGAGTTTCTTGCCGCGTGCGACATCGCGGTAATTGAACTTGAAACTCTGGGTGCGGCCGGCGGTGGTGCGCAGGATGGTGATGTTCTTCGCATCCGCGTACTCGGTAAGCCCCCCCGACAAAGCAATCGCCTGCATGACCGTCATGGGGCCCTTCAGCGCATGTTGTCCGGGTGTCGTGACACGGCCGGTGACATAAATCTTGAGACTGTTGATCGCGCGCACAACCACGCTGATGTTCGGTTCATTGAGATACTTTCCTGCGGCCTTCAGGATCTGCCGCTGCAACTCTTCAGGTCGAAGCCCGGCAGCCGCCATCTCGCCAATCATCGGCAACGAGATTCGGCCGTCCGGCCGGACGGTGACGTCGCCGCTAATCTCCGTCTCGCGCCAGAACACGATTCCGAGCACATCTTCTGGTCCGATCAGATAGTCGGCCGGCACGACGGCTGCAGGCTGCGGCTGTGTCGACGCGGCGGGCTGGGACGCGTCGGTGTCGCCACTCAGAACGGCGGCCAGGGCTACCCCAATTCCAAAACGCTTCACGCAAAGTCTCATGAGCGGTGCTCTGAATGTCCGGCTTTACCGATCCATCGGTCGCAAACCGACCGATGTCCAGCGGCTGGGCGACCACCTGAATTCCGACGGAAAGGTTCAGTCGATCATGCCGTACGTCTGCAAGGGCGCAACCGTAACCAGGCCCTTTGGCTGATGTCCATTAACTCATTTAAAATGAATTAGTTACTATGGATATCCGACCCGGGAACGCCCCGAAAGTCACCCTATGGCAGCTATCATTCTGCCCGGAAGCAGACAAAAGTCCGCAAATCGCGACTAACCATTTTCAAGGTCCTGAATGAGCGCCGCCCTTGAGGAATGCGATCTCTTCCAGACACGCCACCTTCAGTCCCTGCCGCTGTTCGACGGTCTGGACGAACAGCGACGCCTGGAGCAGCGAGTCGTAGGTGCCGCTGTCGAGCCACGCGACGCCACGCCCGAGTTTGCGGACACGTAGGGAGCCCCGGGTAAGAAACGCCCTGTTCACGTCCGTAATCTCCAGCTCACCGCGTTTGGACGGTTTCAAGTCGTAGACCGGCAGCAGTTGTTTGCTGATGGTTCGTGTCAGCGGATATAGCCGAGTGCCGCTGCCGCCAGCCAGGATGATTCCCTTCACGCCGAAACTGCCTTTCCCGTAACCGCTTTGCACCAGAGCATGGTCTTCACCGAGATGTCATTACGGAATGTTCCTGGCAATCAGCGGCCCGATGACTTTGGTCAGCGACACCGGCAGCCGCTGCCAGGCCTTGATTGCCAGCTGGTACTTCGGATTGTTTGGATTGAGCGCCGGAATCTCGCTGCCATTGCGGAGTACATAGTGCCAATAGAGCTGCATCGCGTCGGCATTCCATTTCTTCTTGAACTGTTCGCCGCCCGAATCCTTCGTTGATCGTCCCAAATGAAACAGTCTTCCTCCTGCTTCGCACGCGGTCCTGATCAGTTCCCAATACAACACGTAGCCGACCAACTGTTGCCGGTACTCCGGCCGCATGCCGAGCCACATACCCTCGAATGTGCCGCGATGATTCGCGTCCAATGCGCCCGCCGCCGGAGTCCCGTCGGCGGCATAGACCACGCAGACGCGAGCCGAGTTCGGAAACGCGCTGAGTACGGCTTTGAGGTACTTGACGTCGAGAATGGGAGTCCCCAGCTCGCGCCAGCTCTCGGACAGGACCGCATAAAAGTCGTCGACGAGCTCCGGACCCCATTTGGTGACAAAGCCGCGCTTGAACGCGCGCCGGATCTCGTGGCGCTGCTCGCGCTTGAGCCCTGCCATCACCACCTCGGGATCCCGATCGAGCGTGATCGTCATGCTCACCTTGTGTTCCGAGCAGGGATACTCCGGTCCGAGGTGACGCTGACTGCGGATCTCGAGGTAGTCGACGCCCCAGCCGTCGGCCACGTCGGCGGCACCGTCGAGCAGACGCTGTTCGATGTCGTCGTTCTCGCCGGCGGCGCCGCCATAGTTCACGAACGGCATCGAACAGGCGAGGTTACCCATCATCAGGCTCTTCAGCCGCACGACCGGCATGACGCCGACCAGTCGGTCGCCATCGAATGCGCCGAGATAGGCCGTCTTCAACCGGAGACACTGTTCGTTGATGGTGCGCCACTCGGCGCGGTGATAGAACGATGCCCGAGGCGATGAGTCGACGAAGGCGTTCCACGCAGCGTCGTGAGTGGCGTCGCAGCTGATGATTCGCATGACCGTTCTAATCCGAGCCTGCCGCCGTCCACAGGTAGCTTAGCGCCGGCTGCAGCGCCTTCGCGAGATCCTCTAACTCGGCGCGGGCGCCCGGATGATCGGACGCCGTCCGCAGGACCACAGCCGCGCCATTGGTGCGCCCGCGGCTCAGTGCGCGCCACATGGTCGATAATTTCGTCGCAACCTGGCCGGCATCGATGCGGCCGTCGGAGTCGTACCAGAACAACCCTGTTTCGTTCCGGTCGGGCCAGTCGATTGCATTCACCACGAACGCGCGGCCCCGACCGTCGCCGGGGATTTCGATCGGCATCGACGACCGGTGGAGCTCTCCAGCGGCCGAGCTGACGATCTCTCGTCCTTGCCGCTGGACGGCGAAGTAAAAGACTTCGATCTTGGCGAGGCGGCCGGACGCCGACCGATACACCCGCTCGAGTTTCCCGTCTGCACCGCTCCAGGCCGCGGTCACTTCGGGCGCCGTCGGGCGCAACGCCCCGACAACACCGGCGTCGGCGCTCCACACTCCCAGCTGAAGCGGCAACGTTTCAAGGGGCCGTGCGAGGGCCACTTCCTGCGCTTGCGGCGCGACACCGACCAACGCGAGCGTCCAGAACACCGTCGCGAGGCCGATGGCGTCGCCAACCCGCCACCCAGCGGCGATCGGGCGCGGTTCGGCCGACGCCGGCGTGAACGCCATAACATCCGGCTGCTCGAGCACTCGGATTCCAACGAAGATCACCACGAAGCCGATCGCGGAGACGAACAAGCCATGCAGCACATGAAACGGACCGTGCAGCGGTGAGCCGATTTCGTAATAAGCCAGGGTTCCGATGAGGGCCACGCGCAGGCTGTTGGCCAGCGCCGCGATCGTCAGGGCTGCGCCGATCAGCACGAGGCGCCGCCACGCCTGACGCAACCGCAGAAACGACAGTGGCAGCGCCAGGGCGATCACCGCGACGAGATAGTTCACGCCGCTGCATTCGCGCGCAACTTCGATGACCAGGTTCGGCAGCGCGATCACGGTGTTCTCGCGATACGCCGGCACGTTGATCGCGTGCATGAGCGACACGCCCAGCTTGGCGGAGTTCAGCTGAAACGGCCAATGGAGTGGCTCGGTCAGCCCGTCCCACATCGGAATCATGAACAGGAGGTAGGCGATGGCCGGTGCGCTGAGCTTGAAATAGGACCAGCCGAACAGGAACAGCACGATGCCGGCAATCGCCGAGACGAACGCCAGCTGCTCGATCACCTGGATCGCGTTCATCCGCGCAACCGTGAGCGCAAGCAGAGAAGCGGCGATCACGGCGCCGCCACCGACGCGCGCGGGCTCGACGCGGTGCGCCGCGAAGTGTTCCTTCCGCGACACCATCAGATAGGCGCTGATCAACGGCACGCAATAGCCGTACGAATACATCGGGCTCCCGTCCCATCGTGCGACCATGCCGAGCAAAGGCTGCCGGAACGCGAGCATGGTGCCGGTGGCGAGCAGCGCGCCGACGCTCAGTTCCAGCCAGCGCGTCATCAATGCGCCTGATCCAATGGGGGTGCGGGAGAGGCACGCCTGATCTTGCCCGACTCGGTGACCGGAAAATCGTCCACGAACTCCACGACTCTCGGCACCATGAAATCCTCGAGCCGCGCCGCGCAGTGGCGAAGGACCGCCTGTTCGGTCAGCGTGACCGATCGATCGAGTGAGAGGCGGGCCTTGACGGCGGTGCCGAGGATCTCGTCCGGGATGCCCGAGACCGACGCTCCGGTGACGCCGGCAATCTCATAGAGCACATTCTCCACTTCGCGCGGGCTGACCCGCTGGCCGCGGCACTTGATGACGTCGTCGAGGCGGGCCTCGAAATACATGTAGCCGTCAGCGTCGATGTGAAACCGATCGCCGGAATAGAGCAGCACCTGGCCTGGAAGCGGCCCCGGCTTGAGGACGCGCGCGGTCTCCTCCGGCGCGGCCCAGTACCCTTGCATCACATTCGAGCCACGAATGACGAGCTCCCCGGTGCCGTGCGTGGCAAGCCGCCCGTTCTCATCGGCGACGAAGACCTCAACGTTGTCCATCGGATGGCCGACGGAACCCGGCCGCTCGTCAATCTCCTCCGGCGGCAGAAACGACACCCGTTTGCATTCCGTCAGCCCGTACATCGAAACGATCTGAACGTGCGGCAGCGCCTGGCGCAGCAACCGGATGTGCGTGATCGGCAGCGGCGCGCCGGTATTGGTGATGTAGCGCAGCGACGACAGATCGCACGTGCTGAGATTCTGCCGCGTGAACAGCGCGGCCAGCGTAGGCACCATCGGCAGCGCCGTGACGCGCTCGCGGGCGATCAGCTCCAGTAGCGCCGTCGGATACATGAAGGCGCGCTCGAGGACCAGGCGCGCGCCGCTCGAAAAGGCGAGGAACAACTGGTAGAGCCCGTAGTCGAACGACAGCGGCAAGACATCGAGGATGACGTCGTCCGGCGTGTTGCGGAGGTAGCCGTTAATCGATGCGGCCGCGGTTTCGATGTTGCCGTGCGACAGCATCACGCCCTTGGCGCGGCCGCTGGATCCGGAGGTGTAGATCAGCGCGGCCAGATCGAGATCGATGCCGGCGACGGGCAGCGGATCGGCGCCCTCCTCGGTCAACGCGCTGAAGGCTGTCCACGCGCGCGTGGAGTCCTCGCGAGCGTTGCGGCCGGCGGCCACCTGAACCTTGACGCCGTCGACACGGGTCAGAGCATCGTCCGCTACCGCGCGCATCCGCGCGTCGGCCACCACCGCCACCGGCGTGCAGTCCGACAGGATCTGCGCCAGCTTGGGCGCCTTCATCGAACGGCCAATCGGAACGAAGATCGCGCCAATCCGGGCGACGGCGAAGATGACGACCACCGCTTCCCAGCTGTTCTCGAGGCACAGCACGACGCGATCACCGCGGCGGACACCAAGCCCGTGCAGCGACGCGGCAACACTCTCTGAAAGCCGCACGAGATCGGCGTACGTGAAGCGATCCGCCCCGCACACCAGCGCGGTACGGTGCGGGTCGATGCTCGCGCCGCTCTCGAGCAGCGACGTAATCACTAGGCCTTGGCGCCGACCGCCGCGAGCTTCCGCGCCACCAGCTGACTGACGTTGCGGAGCGAGTCGAGATTCTCGGGCACCATCTCGCGGTCGCCGATCGAAATGCCGTACTTCTGCTCGACGAACGCCACCAACTCGAGCAGTCCGGTCGAATCGATGATGCCGGTTTCGAGGAACGATTGCTCGTCGGTGAACGTGTTGCCCTCATCGCCGAACAGGAAGTTCGCGACGATGAAAGCTTTGATCTCTGATGCGAATGTCTCAACCATCGACTGTATGCCCCTGACCTGTGTGAGGAAACTGTGCCCGGCGCCTCAGAAAAACCGCGACCGTTTGCGCTCGTCGTCGGTCCGCACCGGGCGAGGCGGAGACTGCCGGTGTGCCGGCGGATCGGCCGGCTTCGCAGCAGGCGGCGTGTTCATCGCCGCCGCTCCGGACGGCTTCTGGTGGACGGTTGACGGCGCCTCGCTCTGCGGCTCGGAAGCGGCGGTCAGATCGAAATCGCGGCAGACCTCCTCGACCAGCGCCACCGGAATCGGCCTCGCCTGTGCGGCGAAACCACCAATCAGGGCGTTGTCGCACAGGACGTTGATCGTGCGAGGAATGCCCTTCGAGACATCGTGAATGCGCAGCACGGCTTCGCGCGTGAAGGTCTTTTCGGGGGCCCCGCCCGCGATGCGCAGGCGTCCAGAGATGTAGGCGGCGGTTTCCCCGAATGTCAACGGCCGCAACTCGCACCGCAGAGCGATCCGCTGCTTCAACTGACGTAGCGACGAGTCGTTCAGTCGACTGGCCAGCTCCGGCTGCCCTGTGAGGATGATGTTCAACAGCTTGGTCGTCGGCGTCTCGATATTCCCGAGCAGACGGATTTCCTCGAGCAGCTCATACGGCATGCTTTGCGCTTCGTCGATGACCAGGCCCGTCAGCCCCCCCGCGGCGAACCGGGCTTCAACGTCCTGCTCGAGGTCGATCAGGAAGCGTGTCTTCGACGTGCGCGCTTCCTCGCTCAGTCCGAAGGCGCGCGCGAGGTATTCGTAGAACTCGCCGCGACCCAGTGTGGGATTGCTGACCAGCACGTAACGACTGACCGAGTCGCCCAATTCGGCCAGCGCGGTGCGCAACAGCGTCGTCTTGCCGGTGCCGGCTTCTCCCGTCAGCAGGGTGAAGCCCTTCGACGAGGTCAGCGCGTAGCGGAGATTGCTGAGCGCTTCGCTCTGCCGCGGCGAAAGAAAAAGAAACTTGCTGTTCGGCGTCAGGTCGAACGGGGCTTCTTGAAGCGAATAGAAGGACGCGTACAGCGGCATTGTCGACCAGGGGTGGTCACTGGTCTGGCCGGCCTCGATGCCGTCGCCGGATCGCACGTCGAGCTTCGTCTGGCGGCCATTTGCCAGCAAAGCAGGGTCATCCTTCGTCATTACTGAAAGCTAGGGCGTTTCCAAACTCATGCAAGGGTGAAACCGGTCGAGTGTTGCCTCGCACACGGCCCCTAAGTGACCCTCCCGCAGTGATTTATCGGCCTTTCAAGCCGCGGCCACAGAGGCTGAGCGGCCGGCGCATCCGGCCAAAAGGAGACAATTGTCCGTAGCTGGGCAGACTTTAGCCAACCCGCTTCGGGTCGAACGGCTACCGTTCCGTAAGCGCTTGCCTGGCTTCGGCGGCCCAGCTGGCGTTCGCATCGAGGGAGAGGGCCTTCTTCAACGCCCCTTGGCTCTTGTCGACCTCTCCGGTCTGCTTGTATGCGAGCCCGAGGTGGAACCAGCAAGTCGCATTCTCCCGTTGATTTTCAAGGCAGCGGATGAAGGGTGCTATAGCGGCGGATGCGAGCCCGGACTTCAGATACACCCACCCCAAGGTATCCTGGATGTCCGGCGACTCGGGGTGAGCCTCAGCGACATTGCGAGCGAGGCGTCGCGCGTCGTCCATTCGCTGTCCCGACTCCGCATAGAGCCATGCGAGGTTGTTTCCGGCCACGGCGGCCCGAGGATCCAGTGCAACGGCACGTTCGTAACGGCGCATCGCCTGCGGGACGTCGTTCAGTGATTCGAAGATCATTCCAGCCATCGTGAGGGCGCCAACCGGGTTCGACTCGCGTTGGGCGCGAGCCTCAAACTCCGCAAGCGCTTCCTTGAGTCTGCCCTGGTTGATGTAGAGCTGTCCGAGCGCCGAGTAAGCGGGCAACATCGTCCCGTTGAGTTCGATCGCCTCGCGGAGCGACTGCTCGGCGGCGGCGGTGTCGCCGATCGACGCGTACGTGCGACCAGCGAGTAACCTCAGTCCAGCGTCTGTCGGAGATTTCGCGAGCTGCTCGGCCAACCGGCTCCGGACGGCCGCAGCGTCTCTGGCTGACATGTCGAGCGCGAGCAACCCGCCGAGTGCCTCGAGCGATGATGGTTCAATTTCAAGGGCCCTTGTAAACAACCCGCGAGCGGCCGACCGGTTGTTGCGGCTCGCCGCCAGAACGGCGTTCTGCACGAGGACCGCGGCCGACCCTGGATTTGCGGCGGCGAGCGCCTTGAGCTCCGCTTCGGCGCGATCAAACTGCTTGCCCGCGAGCAGCGCCCGTACCAGCGCGAGTCTCGCCTCAAGCCGATCCGGCCGCGCCTGCACCGCGGCCTCCGCACTGTTGAGCGCCGCCGAAGCGGCGCCCGTGACCAATTGCAACGCGGACAGTTCAAGTTGCGCGGCGGCGGCCGCCGGGTTGATCTTCAGGACCTCGCGAAACGCGGTCTCCGCCCCGCGCACGTCGCCGCGCGCGGCGTAGATCCGAGCAAGGGTGAACTGCGCCGACAGCGACGCCGGATTTGCGGCCACCGCGGCTTTGACCGTTTCGAGCGCGTCGTCGCGGCGGCGATCGGCCATCTGCAACTGCGCCTTGAGCAATTGCGCTGAGACGTCACGCGGCGCTTCAGCGAGGATCGAGTCGGCCAGCGACTTCGCTTTGGCATGCTCGCCGGTGGCAGCATACGCGCGGCTCAGCCGGACTCTCGCGTCGATGCTCGCCGTCGCCGCCGATGCGATCGGCACGAGAATCTTCAGCGCCTCCGCGGAACGATTGGTGGCGGTGTAGTACTCGGCGAGCGTCAACTGCGATTGTTCGGTCTTGGTGATGCGGACCAGCTGTCGCAAGTACTGCTCCGCCTCGCCCATCCGTCCGGTCGCCAGCGCAAACACCGCCAGCGCCTGATTGGCCTGCTCGTTCGAAGGATCCTGCTGCACAGCAGCGGCGAGCGTCTCCGCCGCTTCGCGGTGCCGGTTGAACGCCCAATAGAAATTCGCCAGTGCGAGCCGAGCGTGAACCGACGTCGGCGCCAGCTCGATGGCCCGCTTGAATGCCGCTTCTGCCTGCTGCAGCCGCCCGCGCGCCGATTCCACCAGGCCGATCTGCGTGTAGGTTGCGCCGCGCGAGGGGTCGAGGCGCAACGCTTGCTCCATGGCCTCGATGGCCAGATCGAAGTCGTTCAGCCCGCCGAGTGCGTTGCCGCGCAGGATATGGGCGTCGACGTTGTCCGGTGCCAGCTTCAGTACCGCATCCGCGCGCGTCAAGGCATCGTCGATGCGTCGTGCCGCGAGCAGGTACTCTCCGGTCTTGAGTTGCAAAGCGACGTCGGTCGGCAGCAGGTCTGCGGCGCGCACATATTCTTGAAGCGCGTTGACGCCGTCGCCGTTTCGCTCGTAGGCATCGGCGAGCTTGAGCCGCGCCGCTCCGGACATGGAATCGAGTTGAACCGCATTGCGATACTCGATCAGGGCCTCACGGTACTTTCCTTCCGCCGCGAAGCGATCACCGCTTTCGATAAATTGCTGGAAGCGCGCCGCCGTGTCGCGTGAACACCCGAGAGTGACGCCTACGGCGAGGAAGGCCGTGGTGAGCATGACGCAGCAAATCCCCACACGTCGAGCCACAACGGCGTGAGATCGGCCGCGTTCGAAACGCTGCATCGGTCTGGCAAATGTAGCCCAACCACGCATGCCTACAAAGCGGCGTGATTGGGCTGAAGGTCGGGGATGGTTTTCGACGTTAGGGCCGGCGCTCCGCCGGGCTGCGGCGCGCGCGCCGCGCAAACACGAGAAACGCCACGCCCATCAAGAGCAATGTCGACGGTTCACTCACGCGAGACACGATCTGGTCCTGACCGAGGTTGGGCGAGATCACTTCGAGAATCGTCGCCACGCTGGTGTTGTAGCGGCCGCCGGGCAGGAACAGATTGTTCAGATAGATCTGCGCCTGGGTGCGGATCTGACCAGTCGTATTCAGAATGAAGGTGCCTTCGCCGAGGTTGCCGTTGGTGTCGTACATCGTCTCCCAGATCGCTACCTGCAGAGCCGCCGCCTGAATGTTCGTGGTCGTCGTAGACGGACCAGAGTGAATGCCGGCTGCGTAGGTATTGAACAACCAGGCTGCCCTCTCGCCGCCGCCGGGCGCGCCATTGGTGAATCCCGTCGAGGAGGTCTGCGTCACGGTCTGCGGAGACGAGAGGTACTGGTTCACGTCGACGCAATAGGAGTAGAAATCGTTGGCGAAGCCTTCCGGCGTCTCAGATGCGAAGGACCAATTGAGCTCGCCTGCCATGACCGAGATCGTGTCCGGCCCTGGCCGACCCACACTCGTGATGGAAACCTGGCTGCCGCGACCGACGCCAGTAAAAGTGATCTGGCTCGCAGCAGCAAGCGCCGGGAGCATGAACGCGCTCACGATCACTAAGGAGCTGACAGCGATCCATCGAGAACTACGACGCAGCATTAGACCTCCAACGGCCTCAGGGAATAATCCGGTACCGGCTGAGGCAAGGGTCAGGCCATGTCTCCCGATCAAGGCCGTAAGCGAAAAAGATGGTCTAAATTGTTGAAAACACACGATATATCAGAATTGTCTGTGGCGCAGCGGCGCAGAAAGTTAACCTTGGAGCAGACTTTCCTCTCGCTATGTCTCGACTTCCACGACTAAGCCCAGGGCTCCCCAGAGCGTCGATATACGCCAACAAAGTCAGTCAATTCACCTTTCCAGTCACATAAATCAGCCCTGAGGCAGAAAACCTCTTGACTGAGCCGTAGTTCCAGCATTAAAATCCTCACTTGTCATATAAAAGACTTAATAGTCTTGTATTAAGAGATAAACATTCCCTGTCGTCGTGAATTAAGACATGAGAGCGCAAATTAGTGCAGCACAGCTCGTCGGGGCAAGCGCGTCGACGAGGCAGATCGAAGAGGACGTCCAGTGGGCGGCTCGTTCGGATGCTAAAGTCCTGTTGACCGGTGAGAGCGGCGTCGGCAAAGAGGTTGTGGCGCGGCTCATCCACGAGCGCAGCGCCCGTTGTCGGCAGTCGCTGGTGACCATCAACTGCGCCGGCATACCCGACACCCTGCTCGCGTCTGAATTGTTCGGTCATGCTCGCGGCAGTTTCACCGACGCGCATCGCGACCGCACCGGCTGGCTCGAACAGGCCCATCGTGGGACGGTGTTCCTCGACGAGGTTGGCGAAATGAGCCTGCAGATGCAGGCGCTGCTGCTCCGCTTCCTCGAGAACGGCGAGATTCAGCGCGTGGGTTCCGAGACGCGCAACCGGACCGTCGACGTGCGCGTGATCTGCGCCACCAACCGCAACCTGCTGCAGCGCGTGAAGTCGGGCGACTTCCGCGAGGATCTGTTCTACCGTTTGAACGTCATCCACATCGAGATTGAGCCGCTGCGTCGCCGGCCTCACGACATCGAGTGCCTGCTCGAGCACTTCCTCGCGTTCTTTGCCGAGCTGCATCGGCTACCGATTCCTGAACTGCGTTCCGACACCCTTGCTGCGATGCTCGCTTACGACTGGCCGGGCAATGTGCGCGAGTTGAGGAATGTCGCAGAGCGGCTGGTCGTCCGGTGGCGCGGCGGAGCGATCACGCCTGCCGATCTGCCGCCAACGGTCGCGGGTGGGCGGTCACGCACCGAGGCCGGAGAAACGGCGAAGACCCCGGCGGCGTCGCGCGCGCAGGCGCTGTATGACGCGATAACGCTTCAGCGCGAAAACTTCTGGGCCGCGGTTCACGCACCATTCAAGTCGCGCGATCTCACGCGCCAAGACCTGCGCGATCTGGTTCGTCTGGGTCTCGTCACGACGCGCGGCAGCTACCGAGGGCTCGTTCGACTGTTTAATATGCCCGAGGAGGACTACAAGCGGTTCCTGAACTTTCTTCGCAAGCATGAAGCGCATTTGCCGATCCATCAATTCCGGACCATGCCGCTGGTGCGTCCCGAATCGGTGCTAAAGCACTCGGAGTCGCGCGAAGTCGCTCAGCTGATCGGCAACTGACGCAGGGTCGGTTCAGCGATACTCTTTGAAGGACGGCTGGCAGTCGTGCTTACGCAGGAAGTTGAGGAACTTCTTGTAGTCTTCCGGTGGCATGTTGAACAGGCGCAGCACGATCTTGTAGTTGCCGCGCGCGTCCTCAAGCCCTTTTCTCACCAGCTCCCGGACGCTGGACTTGGTGATCTCGCGCTGCATGTACAAGGGGTAGACGACGGACCAGAAACTTTCACCGTCGTTGACCAGCCGCTTGAACAGCTCGTCGCCGACGGTCCGCCGCCGCTCGCGCAGCGGCCGCGCCAGCACGCCCTGGCGGGCGCGGATCTCGGAAGGCAGCTCGTCGATGCTCACCACGCCTGAGCGGCCATTCACCACCAGTCGCTCCACGACGTTGCGGAGTTCGCGGACATTGCCGGGCCAAGGATACTCAAGCAGCGCCGCTGCCGCCTCCGGCGTGAAATCCAATCCGTTGCGCGCGCCGCTAGGCTTGGTGCTGGCCGACTGTCGAACGAAATGCTCGACCAGCAGCGGGATGTCTTCCTTGCGCTCGCGCAACGGCGGCACCACGAGCTGAATCACGTTGATGCGATAGAAAAGGTCCTCGCGGAACAGGCCCTGGGTGACCATTTCGCGCAGTCGTCGATTGGTCGCCGTGATCACGCGAACGTTGACCGGCTTGCTCTCACCGTAGGCGCCGACCTTCTGAAGTTCTCCGGTTTCGAGGAATCGCAGCAGCAGGCCCTGCATGCGGAGCGTCATTTCACCGATCTCGTCGAGAAACACGGTGCCGCCGTTGGCGGCTTCGAGCTTGCCCGGCTTATCGCGGAAGGCGCCCGTAAAACTACCGCGCATGTAGCCAAAAAGCTCAGACTCGAGCAGCGTCTCGGGAAAACCTGCGCAGTTCACCGCAACAAAAGGGCCCGACGATCGGGCGCTGGCCTGGTGCAGTGCCTCAGCCACCAGTTCCTTGCCCACGCCGCTTTCGCCGGTGACCAAAACTTTGGCCTCGGATCGAGCCACACGGACGATCTCATCCTTGATTTCCAAAACCAGCGGGCTTTGACCCACCAGTTTGGGAAAATTCGCCTGTGACGATAAGTCCGTCTTGAATGCGCCCGGTTGGCCCAAGGTCTGCGTAACACTCATGTGAATGCGGTTATGTACGGTGCCCCCAAGAACTGCAAATGAACAGCCAACGGAAGGCAGACATTTGTCTTCCTCTTGTAAGTATTTGTTGTTGAAGGATTTATTGTTGTGCTAGCGCGGCCGAGCCGGCATCGGACGCGAACGCAACCGGACATGAGGAATTTCGTGGTTTGTGTATTCGGCAAACAAATGTCTGACTAACGCGGTACTTTTTGCACGCCCCGCACCTGGTCAATGCGGGTTGAGGTGAGCTTGGCGCAGCGTTATTTTACCAACTTACGGGACGGCGACAGCCGTGGGTCAACCGTCCTCCTGGTCGACACGGACCTTCGCGTCATGCACGGTTATGCCACTGCATTACGGGAAGCCGGATTTGCCGTGTTGGAAGCAGTTTCGTTTGAAGACGGCAGACGGCTGTGGAGGAGCACCCATCCGGACGTTCTCGTCGTGGACGTCCGACTCGGGCAATTCAACGGGCTGCAACTGTTGATGCGGGCGCGGGCGGATCGGTCCGACATTCACGCCATCATCACCTGCCCGTTCCCTGATGCGGTCCTGGAGGCGGAAACGCGCCGTTTTGGCGGGACGTTCCTCACCAAGCCGCTCCAGCCGTGGCAGATCGTGGAGGCCGTGCGCACCGCGAGCAACTCGCAAGCGGTGACCGAGGCCGTTCCGGCAGTGCCGACGCCGCCGCTGCTCGAGCGGCGGCGCGCGGATCGTCGAATCCAGTTGCAGTCGGGTTTCGAGCCCGACCGCCGCAACAACGAGCGACGGCAGCCACAGGCGGCAGCGGAGCGTCGCGCCGCTGAACGGCGTCAGCTGCTCATTTCCGAGTTCACGCCCGAACGGCGTCGAGGAGACCGACGTATCGCACCTCGCCCCACCTAAGTAAGATGGTGGGGCCATGGTGGTGGGAAACCGCATCTTCGTCGCCGGCCACCGCGGACTGGTCGGCTCGGCAATCGTCCGCCGACTGCAGCACCTCGGCCACAGTCCCATTCTGACGGCAACGCGCGATCAGCTCGACCTGCGCGATCAAGCGGCCGTCAACTACTGGTTCCGCGCGAACCGGCCGGAGTATGTGTTTCTCGTGGCCGGCACCGTCGGCGGCATTCTCGCGAACTCGACCCGGCCCGCAGAGTTCATCTACGACAACATGATGATTCACGCCACAGTGGTGCATTCGGCCCATCTGTTCGGCGTGAAAAGGCTGCTCTATCTCGGCAGCTCCTGCATCTATCCCCGCCACGCGTCGCAGCCGATGACCGAAGAAGAGTTGCTGACTGGACCGCTCGAGCCCACGAACGAGGCGTACGCGGTCGCGAAGATTGCCGGCATCAAGCTGTGCCAGGCCTATCGCAAGCAGTACGGCAGTGACTTCATCTCGGCGATGCCGACGAACCTCTACGGACCGTACGACAACTTTGATCTCAGCAGTTCACATGTCTTGCCGGCGATGATTCGAAAGTTTCACGACGCGCGCGCGGAGGGCCGACCTGAAGTCACCGTATGGGGCACCGGTTCACCGCGACGCGAGTTTCTTCATGTCGACGACCTGGCCGATGCCTGCGTGTTTCTGATGCAGCATTACAACGAATCGACGCACATCAACGTTGGCACTGGCGAGGACGTCTCGATTCGTGAGCTCGCCGAACTGGTTCGTCGGATCGTGCATCCGGCAGCGACGATTGCGTGGGACACGACCAAACCGGATGGCACTCCACGCAAGCTGCTCGATGTCTCCCGCCTGCATTCGCTCGGGTGGCGCCACCGAATCGCGCTCGGTGAGGGCATCGAATCAACCTACCAGTGGTTCCTGAGCCATCGCGCCGAGCTCCGCGGCGTGCCGGCTGGCACCTCCTGAGCAGCTGTCGTACGATGACCGCTTCATGTCGTTGCGAGTAGGTTTCGACCTCGACGGAACGGTGGCGGACATGTACTCTGCGCTGCGCCGCGAGGCTGTTCAACTGTTCGGCGAGGACGTGCTGCGCAGCGCGCCCACCGCGACGAGTCCACAGCAAGCCGGCAAGGAGGACACGCCGCAGCCGAAGGAAGAGGACGATCAGGCCGCGAGCCTGGCCATCCAGGAACTGCATCTGACCCCTCGCCAACAAGCGCAGTTATGGGACCACGTCAAGACGATCGAGAACTTCTGGACGACATTGCCTGAGCTCGAGCCGGGGATCATCTCGCGCATCGCCAAGGCCGCTGCAGATCGGCGCTGGGAGGTGATCTTTCTCACCACTCGGCCGTCAACAAAAGGCGAGCTCGTGCAGCTGCAGTCGCAGCGCTGGCTCGAAGCACACGGGTTCCCGTATCCCAGCGTGTTCGTCGTGCAACGCTCGCGAGGAAAGATCGCCGACGCGCTCGGGCTCGACGCGTTCGTCGACGATCGGCCGGAAAACTGCCTCGACATTGCCGTCGAGTCCAAAGCCAAGGTGATCCTGGTATGGCACGGGAAGCTGAACGAGGTGCCGGCCGGCGCGAAACGGCTGGGCGTTCGGGCCGTGTCTACCATCACCGACGGCCTGGCGTTGCTCGAGCAACTCGATGACGTCCGCAATCAGCCCAGCCTGATGCGTTCCCTCAAGAAAGCGATCGGCGTCACCACCGACTGATCGTTAGAGCCGATCGAGCGTGGTGTTGGCGAAGTCGTACGCGATCACCGCTTCAGAGGCGGTGAACAGCAGTTTGCCCAGATCGTCGTGCGCGGGATGATCGAGGTAAGCGCGTAGATCGGCTTCGGTTTCGAAATCGAGGATGGCCGAGTACTCAAAGTGCTCGGTCATCTGCGTTTCATAACCGGGCCGATTGAGCAGCAGGCGCCTGCCAACCGTCGTGCGTTTGATTGCAGCAATGCCGGAGATGGCGCGCCGCAGCGCGTCGATCAGCGCCTGGCGCTCGGCGGCCGAGAGCGTCGGCTTCGGACGAAACAGCACCACGTGCGAGATCATTCGTCGTCTTTTTTCCGGCGGCCCTGCTTGGAATCCCAGCGCCTGCGAATGGTCTGCTTGAAGCGGGTCCACTTGGCCTTCTTCGCGTCCTTGTACTTTTGACGCGGATCGCGATGCTCGCCGCCGGGACGCCAATCTCTGTTGCGCTTGGGTGCCCGGTGCCTGGTGCCTGGTGCCTCGGGGCCCGTGCCCGTGCCTCGTGCCTCGGGGCCCGTGCCTCGTGCCTCGTGCCTGGTGCCTCGTGCGTCGGATCGTGGTTTCCACTCCAGCTTTCCACGTGGCCGCTCGTCGCGACGTTGCCGATAGTCACCCTGACGGCCGCGCTCGCCTCGCACTCGCATCGCTTCCTGGGCATCGAGTCGCGTATTCCAGATCTTGCCGTTCTGAAACCACACCATGCGGGCGCTGGGATGCTTGTCCTGCAGCCGCTTGAACGTCGGCTGCAGGTCCTCGCGATTGGCGGCGCGAAACGCCGTCGGCTGTTCGTCGACGAGGATCGTGTAGTAGGCGTGGCGAGGAGGCATCGACTGATCCATGCTAGCGAGGCGGAGCCTCAACGCTGCGAGCGTGCATAATTCGATAGCTCACGGTTCGGCTCCGCCTCGCTAGCGCAGCGTTGTTCTGCCCCGCCTCCGGCGGGGCGAGACGTCATGAAGGGCCAGTCGAAAACGTGATTCATCCGATGGAATTGTAGCCCTTCAAGACGTCGAGAGTAGAAAGATGGAACTTGTTCACGCCCCCGTTCCAGAGCTGAAGGGATTGCTCACCGAATCCTTCGAGCAGTGGGCTCGCCTTCGCTCCGACTCCGCGAAAGCGACGTCGGACCCCGCCGCGGCCGGCTCCAGTTCATGCGCGCTCTCCGGCGGAGCCACCGGCTTGATTTTCCTCCCGGCGCTTCGCGCCGCGAACGTGAACTGGGCGAAGATCACTCTGTTCTGGGTCGACGAACGAGCCGTTGCGGCCGACGACCCGGAATCGAACTACGGCCTGGCTGAGCGAATGCTGCTGACGCCGCTTGCCGGGAAAGCGCCGCGGGCGGTTCGCATGCCCCTCGAATCGGCCGACGGCAGCCTGAGTGAGGCGGCCAAGCTCTACGACACCAGGCTGGCGCACGAACTTGGCGGCCGAACACTGGATCTGGCGCTGCTCGGCGTCGGCGAGGATGGCCACGTCGCGGGGTTGTTTCCCGGACACGCCGCACTGGCGCAGGACCAGGCCCGAGTGGTGGCCATCGAAGACGCGCCCAAGTCGCCGAAGCGGCGGCTCTCTCTGAGCCTGCGGTTCCTGCTGCAGTCCCGGGAGATCTGGATTGTGGCGGTCGGCGCGCGCAAATTGCCGGTCCTGCAAGCCGCGTGGTCGCGGACCCAGCGCCAGACCCCGCTCGACCTGCTCCTTCAGCAGCAGGCGAAGCGCGTGACGGTGTTCACCGATCAGGTGATCAGAAGCGCTTCAACTTCTCGACGAGGGTAGTCCGCTTCAGTCCCAGGAGTCGTGCGGCGGCGCCCTTGTTCTGATCGGTACGCGCGAGGGCACGGTCGATGAGATCCTTCTCAATCTGCGCGACCACTGAAGGCAGGTCGATGCCGCTTTCCGGCAGCTCCAGTGACGGCTTGGCGCCGTCGCCGGCGAACGCCTGAAGGTCAGGGGGCAGATCGCCGACTTCGATCTGCGTGCGGGAGCCGAGCAGCGCCACGGCGCGCTCGATCGCATTCTCGAGCTGCCGGACGTTGCCAGGCCAGGAGAATGCCATCAAGCGGCGCATTGCTTCCTGAGAGATCAACAGCGCGGCAGGCTTGTCGCCGCGCGCGCGCTCGGCGGCCAGCTTCTCGATAAAACGTTTGACAAGCAGCGGAATGTCTTCCGGCCGTTCGCGCAACGGCGCGAGCTGCACGTGAATGACGTTGAGGCGATAGTAGAGATCCTCGCGGAAGCTGCCGTCCTTCACCATCTTCAACAGGTCCGCATTCGTCGCCGCCACCACGCGGACGTCAACGCGGATGGTGCGGCTGTCGCCGATCCGCTCGAACTCGCGCTCCTGGAGGACGCGCAGCAACTTCATCTGCAACGCCATGGGCATGGTGCCGACTTCGTCGAGGAACAGCGTGCCTTTCTGGGCCTGCTCGAGCCGACCCTGTCGCATGCCGACGGCGCCCGTGAATGCGCCCTTGACGTGCCCGAACAATTCGGCGTCGAGCAGCGTTTCCGGAATGGCGCTGACGTTGATCGCCACGAAGCGCTCGCGATGGCGCGGGCTGGTCTGGTGAATCGCGCGCGCGACCATTTCCTTTCCCGTGCCGGTCTCGCCGGTGATCAGAATCGTCGCGTTGGTTGGTGCGACCGTTTCAATCAGCTGAAACAACGCGCGCATGGCGGCGCTCTTGCCCACCATCGATCCCAGACCGAATCGCTCGTCGAGCTGTTGATGCAAGTACGCGTTCTCGCTCTTCAAACGCTTTTGCTCGAGCGCGTTCGAGAGCACGTGCATGAGCTCGTCGAACTGGAAGGGCTTCGCGACAAAATCCGCGGCGCCGGCCTTGATCATCTCGACCGCATCTTTCACGGTGCCGTAACCGGTGACGACAATCGCGACGATCCCCGGGTAGCGCGCGAGCGCTTCGTTGATGACCTGACGGCCGTCAACGCCGGGCAGGCGGAGGTCGGAGACGATGACATCGAAGGCAAAACCGTCAAGCGACTTGAGTGCAGCTTCGCCGTCGGACGCTTGGGTGACCTCGAAGCCTGCGTCTGTAAGTCTTTCAGCTACAACATTTCTGAGCGCTTCTTCATCGTCCACGAGGAGGAGATGGGCCAAGTTGTCAAAGTATTGACACTCAGATGATTTCTGTCAACTCTGCACGCCTAATCCCACGCTGGCAGATACCGATACACACACTTGGAGGCACACCCCAGTGGAACGGCAAACAGTCAGCATCATGAAGGCGTGCGAAATGGTCGGCGTGAGCCGGCGCACGATCTACAACTGGATCGCAGCGAACAAGGTGGAGTATCTGCGCACCGCCGGTGGCAGCATTCGCATCTTCGTCGACACGCTCTGGCGTGAGCCAGACGGCACGAAGCACCCGACGAATCACACCGCGGCGTAGGGCGTCCCGTGCAGCTGCATTCGATGAGCACAGAGGATTCCAAAGCCCTCCTGCACAAGCTCAATAACCAACTCGGCGTGATCCTCGCGCACGCCGAGTTGCTCGAGACCAAGGCGCAGGACGTCTCGCAGAAGGCGCGCGCGTCCCAGGTGGTCAACGCCGCCCTGCAGGCCATGGCGGTCTCGCGCGAGTTGCGCGAGCGCGTCGGCCTCAAGTAAGTCCTCAGGTATCAGCTTTCAATCTTCAGTTTCATTTTTGGAGCTGCCGGCGGCTATCCGACCGCTTTCGCCTCCGAACCTTCATCCCCTACCCACGGCTATCGTTTCTCGCTTACATTTTTGTCGACTCACGTCCGATAACAGAAACAACTGTCAGCTCGTTGACGACAATTTATAAAGAATCGTCAACTTTTTGGCGTAAAGTGACGCGAAACAAAACACGGCCGTGAGCTTGACGCATTGGGCACTATCGTATAAGTGCCTGACTTGTCAGTCATTTAGCCGCTTCGCACTGTTTCCCTTCCCGCACCTCATCAGCTTTATACAGCTCTGGCATCGTTCCTGCCTTAGGGCAGGCAACGGAGACACGTAACTGATGAAGAGTACCCAGGCGAAACGCGTCGAGGCCGGACTGCCCTTCGTGGAAGCGCTCGCGAGACGAATGGCGTCAACCATGCCGCATTCGATCGACATCAGCGACCTGGTGCAGGACGGTGTGATCGGGTTGATCGACGCCGCTAACCGATTTGACGATTCGCGCGGCATCAAGTTCGAAACATTCGCCGAGCGGCGCATCCGCGGCGCGATGATCGACGCTCTGCGCAAGGACGCGTGGCCGCGCGGGGTGCGGCGCGTGCGGCGCGAGCTCGAAGCGGCGCGCGAGAAGTTGCGTGCGTCACTTGGTCACGAACCGTCGCTGGCGGATCTGGCGCAGGCCATTGGCTCCGACGAGAAGCGGCTGGGCAAGACCATCGTCCGCATCAATACCATCGAATCGACGTCTCCGTTCTCGAATGCCGACACGGTGGATGAATCGCAGCTGCCCGCAGTGCTGGTGCCCGCCGAGCCGGAGCGTCCCGATCTGCAGTTCGAAAAGAATGAAGTCAAGAATCGCGTGCGCAACGCGATCGCCACGTTGCCGGCGCGCGAGCAGCGCGTGATCGCGCTCTACTATTACAGCGAAGTGACGATGAAAGACATCGGCATGGAGCTGGGCGTCAATGAATCGCGCGTCTCACAGTTGCATGCGCGCGCGATTCGCAGACTGCGCGAAGCGCTCGGCGCCGAGATCACGCCGATGGCGGCGTCGGAAGCCCTGCGTGACGCGATCGCGGCCTTCGAAGCGAAACCCCTGGCGCAGCGCGCCGCGGGGGACAAGAAGATGGCAAAGGCGACCCTGGCCGCCAAGCGCGGCAAGGTGCCGATGCCGGAGTCGGACACTCGCGTGCCGCAGGCCGCTCAGAAGCGCGCCGGTCTGGTCCTGGTGAAGAATCCGCCTTCGCCTTCGGCTTCGGCGAAACAGGGTCAGGGTCAGGAGAGCGTGTCGCGCGCGGAGCGGAGCAAGTCTCCCAACCTGAAAGGCTTGGAGAGCCAACGGCAGCCGGTCTCTTCCAAGAAGCGCTCCGCCTCGGTACCGGCGACGTCGCCGGTGACGAAGATCACGCGCCGCGCCAATGCCGGCGTCGCCGCCGCCATCGCGCGGTAGAACTGCATGCCGTCGATACGCGGCATCTTCAGGTCGCAGACGATCAAATCGTAATTGGCCTCGGTGAGGCGGGTCAGCCCTTCCTCACCGTCGCTCGCTCGATCGACTTTGAACCCCGCGTCGGCCAACGCTTCAGAAACGGCCTGCGCGAGCGCGGGTTCGTCCTCCACCACCAACACCCGCAATCCCTTGAATGCCTCGAGCGAGATGGGCTGCTGCGCCGTTTTCGCCGGCGGATTGAGGTGTTGGCCGGAAACCGGCAGCTCCAGGAAAAACGACGTCCCCGTTTTCTGTCCGGCGGTTTTCGCCGACGCGCTTTTTGATTCGAGCCAGATGCGTCCGCCGTGTTCGCGCGCGATTGCGTAGGCCACCGTCAACCCGAGGCCGGTGCCCTGGCCCACTTCCTTGGTCGTGAAAAACGGATCGAAGACCTTGGCCTGGCGGTCTTCCGGAATGCCAGGCCCATCGTCGTTGACCTCGAGCACCGCCGAGCCGCGGTCCTTGTCGAAGATGGTCCGCACGACGATGGTGCCGCGGCCGTGGGCGCCGAGGCAGGCCTGTTCGGCGTTGATGATCAGGTTGAGCAGCACCTGCGTGATCTGGTGACCGTCGGCAAACACCTCGGGCAATCCGGTGGACAGCGCTTCGACCACCTGGATGTTGGACACCTTCTGCTCGTAGGCGCGGAGTGCCAGGGTTTCGCGGACGACCTGATTGAGATCGACCATCGCCCGAGTCGTTTGTCGTTTGCGCGCGAAGGTGAGCAGGTTACGGACGATGCGGGCGGCGCGTTCGGCTTCACCGAGAATCACTTCGAGGCCCTGCTTCGTCTTGTCGTCGACGTTGCGTTCAGCGAGACGCTCCGCCCACGACAGGATCGTGGCAAGGGGATTGTTCAGCTCGTGCGCGACGCCTGAAATGGTCTGGCCGAGCGCTGCCATCTTCTCGGCCTGCAGCATCTGATACCGGCCGTCGCGCGCCTGGTCGTCACGTTTTTTCCGCTCGGACACATCGCGCACGATGGCTTCGATGGTGAGGTCGTGGGTCCTGGGTCTTGGGTCCTGCAAATCTGCCGTGGTCGCCGAGATCTCCACCCAGATCGGGCTGCCGTCGATTCGTCGCAAACGCAGCAGGAGTTCGGTGACGACGCCCTCGCGAGCCAGCCGTTCGATCAACTCCTGGCGCGCCTGCGGATCGACGAAGCGTGACGCGTCGAACGGCAGAATCAGCGCGTCAATGGTGTCTTGCGGATACCCGAAGATCGATTTGAGGTGGGGGTTCGCGGCCAGCGTGGTGCTGTTGACGGCGCCGAGGGTGCCGAAGTAGACACCCTCGCGAACAGACTCGAACAGTCGGCCAAAGCCAGCGAGCCTCCGCGCTCCATGCTCCGGCTCACTGGCCATCCGCTGACCTCTAATGTTTGGCTGGAGGCAGCGGTGTTGGCGTTTTGCCGGCGGCGTTGCCCGGCGTCCACTTACGCTCGATCGCGGCGCGAATCGATCTGACATCGGCGCCGGACGAATACATCTGCATGGCCTCACGCGCGACATCCACGCACACGGCGCAGCCGAATCCGTGGGTATCCCATTCGAGCACGTTGCCCCTCGGGTCGCGGCGCGCGACGAAGCAGTTTTCATTGGCCTTGTGGCCCTGGCTGCCGCAGCCGCAGTAGCACGGAACGTAGTTCAAGATCTCAGGATGCTGCGCCGCAAAGTCGTAGGTAGCCCGGACAACATCCATCGGGCGGACCGGGGCGAAGCCGACGTTCGGCAGCGGCGGCACGGTCTTCCTGACCACCGCCGGCTTCGCGGCCGCACCGGCCGCGGATTTGGCCGTCGCCGACTGGCTCGCGATCACCGCGCTCGTCGCCAACGCGAGACCGGCAATTCCGAGCAAAACCGTGACCCTGGATTGCGTGTTCATGGCCTAACTCTAACTTAATTCTACTGGTGGCGGGTCACGGGTTGGCCGATACTTCGTTAGATTCCCCATGAGCCTAGCTGGCCGTCAGGACTTTCTCCTGATTGCGGCGTTTGTCGCAGCCATCGTGGTGATCTTTTCTTCGTCGATCTCCAGGCTGCTCGATTACGTGCGCGAGATCGAGAATCGAAGCGGCCTCACCCTGTTGCCCGCGCTGGTTCTGCTGATCGGCGCGATCTACACGCATCAGATGCGGCGAAGCAATCAGCAGCAGGCCAAAGCGGAAGCCGCCGAGCTGGCCAAGCGCGAAGCGCAGCACCGCGCCGAGGAGCTCGAACGGCTGGTTACTTTCGGACAGGCGCTGGGCCGCTCGTTGGATTTCGACAGCATTCGGATCGCGATCGCGAATCATCTCGCGACCCTCGCCGGCACGGATCGCGTCTGGGTGCTCGTGCAGCACGGGATGGAGTGGCAGGCGCTCCAGGGTGACGTCCGCGGCGGTCCGGAAGCGACCCTTCATTGGGGCGATCTCGCCGAACAGCTTCTCGCCAGCGGACCCGACCGCACGCCCACGAGCCTCGAGCCCGCGGTCGGCTTCCCGCTAGTCGTCGGCGGCAAGGCGATGGGGGTGCTCGGCGTCAGGCCCGAAGGTGGAAAGATGGCGCAGGATCGGCGGCGCATTCTCGAGGCGGCGGCGGCATTACTGGCCGTCTCGGTGAAGAACGCGCAGCTGTTCAGCGAAGTGCGCGACAACAGTGTCAAGGACCCGCTGACCGGCTGCTTCACTCGCGCGCATGCGCTCGATGTGATCGACGCCGAACTGCGCCGCGCGCGGCGCAGCCAGACGCCGGTGTCGCTGATCATGTTCGATCTCGATCACTTCAAGGACGTGAACGATCGCTACGGCCATTTGTGCGGCGACGCGGTGTTGAGCGCGGTTGGCAAGAGGATGAAGGACGTGCTGCGCGGCTCGGATCTCAAATGCCGCTGGGGCGGCGAAGAGTTTCTGGTGTTGCTGCCGGAAACACCACTCCATGGCGCGCGCCGAGTGGCCGACACGCTGCGGCGCGAGATCGCCGAGCGCCCGATCGCCTGGGCCGGCGAATCTCTGACGGTGACGGCAAGCTTCGGGCTGGCGCAGACCTTCGCCGGCGAGGTGAATGGCGAAGCTGTGATCGCGCGCGCCGATCAGGCGTTGTATCGCGCAAAAGACGACGGCCGCAATTGCGTGCGCATCGCGGCGGAATCCCCGACCCTCGTTGCCGACGAGAACACGAGGCAGCAGAGAGCCTGAATCATTTGGTGATCTCGTGATCGCGTGATTTGGTGATTTGGGTTCTCCCGACAATCCAGGTTCCCGCCAGGACCAGCGCCGCGGCCGCCGCAATTCTTGCGGTCAACGGTTCCGACAACAGCAGTGTGCCAAGCGTCACGGCAATGATCGGGTTGATGTAGGCGTACAACGACACCAGCGACAGCGGCAGGTGCTGAATCGCATAGATGTACGCAGAGTAGGCAACGAGCGAGCCGGCCAGGCTCAGGTACAACATCGCCGCCGTCGTCCGAGGAGTGAATGACACATGCTGCCAGTCCCCGTGCCACGTTGCGGCGCCCAGCAGCATTGCGCCGCTGAACACCATCTGCAGCGCGGTTGATCGGAATGGGCTATCTCCAAGTTCGTGGCGGCGCGCGTACGACGTGCCGATGACCCAGCCGATACATGCGAGCTGAATCGCGATCACACCGCCAATGAAGCCGGCGGCGCGCGACGCGCCGTTCGCGCTGTCGGCAGCTGCGGCCGTCATCTGCGGCCACACCAGCACCACGATGCCGGTGAAACCGAGTGCCAGGCCACACAGCGCGCGCCGTGAGAACCGCTCGCCGTTGGGCAGCAGCCGCTCGACGAGCGCGGACCAAAACGGGGTGGTCGCGATCAAGACCGCCGTCAATCCGCTGGCGACGTACTGTTGCGCGTAGACAACAAAGCCATTGCCGACGACGTTCATGAGGAAACCCAGCAGCGCCAGCGGTCCCCAAAGCCGCGGTCCCGGCAGGCCGCGTCCCGTGGCCAGCATCACAGCCGACATCACACCGCCCGCAAACATCCAGCGGAGACCCGCCACCAGCAACACCGGCACCGACTCGAGCGCGACGGTAATAGCCAGGTAGGTCGTGCCCCAGATGACGCAGACGGTGATGAATGCGAGATAGGCCGCCGACATCAGGACACCAGGGCCGCAGAAGGCGCAAAGGGACTTGTCACCTAACGGTTTCGCTACCTGCGATCACCAGCTCCTTCGGAATCGCGATCCGCGGATCTTCCTTGACCGTTTCAAGTACTATCGTCGTCCTCGTTGACGTCACGTTGGGCGTGGCGGCGATTTGCTGGCGCAGGAGCTGGCCGAGGTGTTCGGCGTCGCGCGTGCGCACTTTCAGCAGGTAGCAGTCCTCCCCGGCGACGTGATGGACCTCGAGGACTTCCGGGATTCGGGCCAGCTCGATGGCCGACGGCATGTCAGGGCCGTGCTCGGTCGAACGGACCGCGACGAAGGCCAGCAGGCCCCTGCCAACGATTTGGGGGTCAATCAGGGCGACGTAGTCCTTGATGATGCCCTTTGATTCGAGCTTGCGAAGCCGCTCGAGGACGGCCGAAGGCGCCAGGTTGACGGCCTTGGCCAGTTCGGCTTGTGTTGTTCTGGCGTTGTACTGAAGTATATCCAGTAGAGTGACATCAATTTCGTCGATTATTCTGTCAGAGGCCATTTGAGCAGAATATTACACAGTCTAACTGCCTTCTGGGAAGAGGCGACGCCTGAGGCCAGAAAGGCCCTTGTGGCTGCTTCCTTAGGCTGGATGCTCGACGCTTTTGACGTGATGCTCTATGCCCTGATTCTGACGGCGGTCATCCAGGACTTGGGGCTCGATCGCACCACAGGCGGATTGATGGCTTCCCTGACGCTTGGGGCGTCGGCGGTTGGCGGATTGATATTCGGGGTGGTTGCCGACAAATTGGGACGCACACGAGCCCTCAACCTGAGCATCCTGCTGTATTCGGGTTTCACGTTCGCCTGCGGCCTCGCGCAGAACGTCTGGCAGTTCGCCATCTTCCGCGTACTTCTCGGCATCGGCATGGGCGGCGAGTGGGCCAGTGGCGCCACGCTGGTCAGCGAGACGTGGCCCGAGAAGCATCGCGGCAAAGCTCTGGGGATCATGCAGAGCTGCTGGGCGATCGGCTACGGTATCGCCGCCATCGTCGTTGCGATCGTGTTGCCGCGCTTCGGCTGGCGCGCGGTGTTTTTCGTCGGAATCATCCCCGCGCTGTTCACACTGTGGATTCGGCGGCGTGTGAAAGAACCCGAGATGTGGCTCCAATCGCGCGAAGCACGAGGCACCAGGCACGAGGCACGAGGCACCAGCGAGGCACCAGGCACGAGGCACGAGGCACACTTTCCCTGGCGGCTCGCCGTCATGCTGTTCGCGATGAACGCCGCCACGATGTTCGCCTGGTGGGGAATGCAGCTGTGGGTGCCATCGTATCTTTCGTTGCCGACGGATCAGGGTGGCATCGGACTCTCCACCGAGACGATGGCGACATTCATCGTCGCGATGCAAATCGGAATGTGGTTTGGCTACGTGACGTTTGGCTTTGTGAGCGACGTGTTCGGTCGCCGGCCGACCTATGTGACCTATCTGGTGTTGGCCGCCGGGCTCGTGTGGCTGTATGGGAGTGTCAGAACTCCGATCCTTCTCCTGGCACTGGGGCCCTTCGTGGCGTTTTTTGGAACGGGATATTTCAGCGGCTTCGGCGCCGTTGCGTCCGAGATTTTCCCGACGTCGATTCGCGCCACCGCTCTCGGTGTGACCTACAACAGCGGTCGATTGCTGAGCGCCGTCGCTCCGTTTGTGGTCGGATCGATGGCCCAGCGTCGCGGTTTTGGAGCGGCCTTCACGCTCACAGCCGTTGCTTTTCTCGTCGCCGCTGTGTTTTGGATTGGGATTCCTGAGACCCGTGGCAGAAGGATGACCTAACGTGCAGCGGCTACCGAAGATTTCGTCGCTCGCCGTCGAAGACTCCGGGTGGGGGTTTTTTCTCTGCACCTACAAAGAGCTTCGCGCCGGACGGAGTGGCTCAGAATTCCTGTTCCTCTCGCTCCAGGATTCGACCGGGCAAGTCGTCGCGAAAGTGATGGCGGACGTCGACCGCTACAAGGATGAATTCGACGCCGGCGAATTCGTTCGCATAGAAGGACGCGGCAGCCTCTACAACGGCGCAGTCCAACTCGTGCTGTCGACGATCAGGCGCGTCAACCGCGAGCAGGACCGACGAGAGGGATTCAACGAGTCGGACGCCATCCTCAGCGCGCCCCGGCCGATTGACGAGATGTGGGCGGAGCTGCTGGAACACGTGCGCGGCGTGAACAACGATCACATCCGCGTGCTGTTGAATCGCATCGTTGCCGATCATCAAGAGCCGCTGCGCGCGTGGCCGGCGGCGCAGGTGATTCACCACGCCTATCGCGGCGGTCTTCTCGAGCACATCACGAAGATGGCGGAGGTGGGCCGCCTGGTGTCGCATGCCTACGGCGCCGATTGGGACCTCGTGCTTGCCGGCATCATCTTGCACGACATCGGCAAGCTGCAGGAGCTCGCCTACGAGGGCGGCTCCGGCAATTACACGAGAGACGGGAACCTGGTCGGGCACATCGCGCTCGGGATCGTCATGGTGCGCGAAGCGTCGAACGCCATTTCAGGATTTCCCGATGACCTGCGCGCGCATATCGAGCACCTGGTGGCGTCGCACCATGGTGCGCGGGAACGCGGCTCGCCTGTGGAGCCGAGAACGGTTGAAGCGTTCATCCTGGCGGCGATCGACGAACTCGACGCCAAGTTGAATCAGGTGCGGCGCGCTATTGCCGAAGATTCGTCGGAGGACGAATTCACGTCGTGGAACAAGCGGCTGGGAAGAGTGTTGTACAAGCCGCGGTAGGCGCCGTTACTCACTGCCGAGCGCGAACGTCATCGTTCCGTTCACCACGACCTTCCCGTTCACGGTGGCGCGGCCCTCGAGGACGCCCATGCGGCTCCGCAAACGCTTGACCCTGGCCTCGACGATGACCGTGTCTCCGGGGTGGACGGGCCTGCGGAAACGAACGCGCTCCATGCCCCGAAAGAAGATCAACTGGTCTTTGTTCTCAGGCTTGGCCAGGATCAAGATTGCCCCAACCTGAGCCACAGCCTCGGTGAGAATGGTTGGCGGCAGCGTGGGAGGGCCGTTGGCCGGCCTGGCGAGGTAGGGTTCGTTGATCGAAACGTTCTTCACGCCGACGATTCGCTGATCGGGCTCGAATTCGGTGATCTTGTCGACCAGGAGAAACGGATAGCGGTGAGGCAGAATCCGCTCGATCGCGGCGGTATCGAGCGGCAGACTCAATTCCACCCTTCGATTATACTTTCCCCTCTTCCCGGAGGTTGTATGCGCCGCATTCTGTTCGCGCTGATCGCCGCGTCGTTGTCTGCCCAAACCAAGAGGCCGGCGACGTTCGACGATGTGCTGGGCATCAAGGCCATCCAGGCCGCAACGGTGTCGCCCGACGGCGCTCACGTCCTCTACACGGTCGCGCAATGGGAGCCGGAACAGGAACGAATGGAGCGGCGCACCCGGGTGTGGAAGGTGGCCACCAGCGGCAGCTCGCCCGCGCGGCAGATCACGTTCGGCGAACGCGGCGATTCGCAGCCGCAATGGTCGCCTGACGGCAAGTCCATCAGTTTCGTCTCGGCGCGAGGCAATGCTGAGGCGAAATCGCAGATCTACCTGCTGCCCGCCGACGGCGGCGAGGCGTGGAAGCTGACTGACGCGAAGGAAAACATCAACAGCTACTCGTGGTCGCCCGACAGCGCGCGCATCGCGTATGTCTCGACCGAGCCACGCAGCGCGGAAGAAGAAGCCAACATCAAGAAGCGCGATGACGAACGCGTGTTCGAAGGAGACTTCCGATACGGCCACGCATGGGTGGTGGATGTGGCGACGAAAGCGTCGACGCGAATCACCCAGGGCACGAGCTACACGCTGCAGGGGGCGCCGTCGTGGTCGCCCGACGGCAAGCGATTCGCGTTTGCCGGCGCCACCACGCCGATGCTGCGCGACAACCGGCGCGACATCTATGTCGCGACGCTGGACACCAAACAGGTGGAAAAGATCAGCACGAACTGGGGCACTGACGCGTCGCCCCGCTGGTCGCCGGATGGCCGCACCATCGCGTGGGTGACCGAGCCCAACACCACCACCGCGCTGCCCGACGGCACGGCCTCGAGCGTCATTCTGCAAGGGCAACTCGCGCTCTACGACGTGACCGCGAAGACGATCAAGAACACCGCGACGCCGACGTTCGACACCGACGCCGGCAATCCGATTTGGACCAACGAAGGCACGCGCGTGTTGTTCCTGTCGGGCAAGCGTGCCTACAACGAAGCGTTTGCTTTCGATGTCACGACCGGCCGCTACACGCAGCTGACGACCAGGCGCACGATCAACGGCACGTCCGTGAGCCACGACGGCAAGACGATCGTCCTGACGATGGACGCCCCGAATTCGGCGACGGAGATCTACGTCACCGATCCGTCGTTCACGAACCCCCGCCGCTTGACGAACACGAATCCGCAGCTTGCCGAGGTCTCGCAGGGTGAAACGGAAGTGGTCACCTGGAAGAGCAGCGATGGTGTTGAAGTGGAAGGCGTGCTGCTGAAGCCGGTGAACTTCGAGAGCGGCAAGCGATATCCGACGCTGGTCGTGGCGCACGGCGGTCCGGCGGGCGCGTTCGTCAACGGTTTCCGCCTGGGCGGTCTGGAAGGCGGGCAAGTGTATGCAGGGAAGGGCTGGGCGGTGTTCTATCCCAACCCGCGCGGCAGCTCGAATTACGGACAGAAGACGCTGGCCGCGAACGTCAACGACTGGGGCGGTGGCGACTATCGCGACATCATGACCGGCGTCGACGCGCTGGTGGCGCGCGGAATCGCCGATCCCGGCAAGCTGGCGCACATCGGCTGGAGTTATGGCGGCTATATGACGGCGTGGGTGATCACGCAGACGAGCCGCTTCAAGGCGGCGATGGTCGGCGCGGGGCTGACCAACATGTGGAGCATGTACGGCACCAACGACATTCCCAGTGTCCTGATCGCCTACTTTGGCGGCATTCCCAACAAGCAGACGCTGCCGCTCTACCTCGATCGCTCGGCGATGACGCACATCGACAAGGCGACGACGCCGACGTTGATCCTGCACGGCGCCAACGACGAGCGCGTGCCGGTGGGACAGGCGTATGAGTTGTATCGGGGGCTGAAGGACCGCGGCAAAGCCACGGAGCTGGTGTTCTATCCGCGCGAAGGCCACGGCATCCAGGAGTATTACCACCAGAAAGATCGTCTCGAACGAATCTACAACTGGGTGACGAAGTACACTTTAGGAACAGGTGGAAACACGACCGCCCAATAGCCCTTCGACTCGCGACAGCGGGCGTGACGCGCCCGCTGCCGCTCGCTCAGGGTTCGGCCCTTCGCCAGGAGCTTCGGACGCAGAGCTCCTGGCTATTCTGGCCGAACTGGCCCGCGAGGTCAGCTCGGTGCTCGATCTCGACGAGCTGCTCGAGAAGATCCCCAACCTTATTGCCCGGCTGACGAACTTCACGGTGTTCTCGGTCTACCTCGTCGATGACCAGCGCGAGGAGCTGAGGATCGCCTACGCCGTGGGTTACCCGGAAGACATCGTCAAGAACTTCAGGCTCAAGGTCGGCGAGGGCACCGTCGGTCGAGCGGTGGCCGAACAACGGCCGCTGTTGATCAACGACGTCGAGGCTGATCCTCACTACCTGGGCGTCGTCCCGGGCGTGAAGGCGCAGCTGTCAGTGCCGCTGCGCAACAAGGGCCAGGTGATTGGCGCGCTCAATCTGCTCAGCGACCGGAAAGGCGCGTTCACCGATCGCGACGAATGGATCCTGCGGCAGTTTGCGGCGCACGTGGCGCAGGCGATCGCCACCGCCAAGTTGTTCGAATCAGAGCGCGAGTACGTGGAGACACTCGAAACGCTGGCCGAGATCGGCCGCGAGATGAGCGCGATTCTCGACCTCGACGAATTGCTGACGAGGATGGCGCACCTGATCAAGCGCGTCATCGACTACCGCATCTTTGGCATCGCGTTGCTCGACCCTGACTCCGAGATGCTCGAGATGAAGGTTGCCATTCAGTACGGCGAGGACGCCGCAGCGACTGAGCCTGTGAAGCTCGGCGAAGGCCTCGTGGGCTACGCTGCGCTCCACAAGGAGGTCGTGCTGGTCCCCGATGTGACGAAGGATGCGCGCTACATCAGCGTCGTGGCGAACGTCCGCTCCGAGCTGGTGGTGCCGTTGTTGCTGAAGGATCGCTGCATCGGCGTGTTCGATCTCGAAAGTCCGGAAGTGAACGCCTTCAACAGCAGACACGTGAAACTGCTGACGCTGCTGGCGTCGGAAGCAGCGGTGGCCATCGAGAACGCGCGCCTGTACGAGTCCATTCGCACCAACGAAGCGCGCTACGAGAAGGAGCTGCGGTTCGCACAGCGCGTCCAGATGGCGCTGTTGCCGCAAGAGCTGCCGAAACGCCTCCGCGGCGTGGACGTGGCCTGGCACTTCGATCCGATGCGCGAGCTGGGTGGTGATTTGTGCGACTTCCTGGCGCCGGAAGCGAACACGCTGGTGGTCACGCTCGGCGACGTGTCGGGCAAGGGCGTGCCGGCGGCGCTCTACGGCGCCGCCATCGGCGAGATGATCCGCGGCCGCACGTTCCGGCGCCGGCTCGAGAAGAAGAGCACCACGCCCGCCGAACTACTGGCCGGCATGAATCGAATCCTTCACGAGCGCAATCTCGAGGAGTACTACTGCACGCTCTGTTATGCGCTGTTCGAGTTCAAGAAACAGACCGTGACGTTCGCGAACTCTGGCCTGCCGTTTCCGGTGCGGCATTCGAAGGGCGTCACCGAGCAGATCCGGATCGCGGGTGTGCCGCTCGGCTCGTTCGGCAGCTCCACCTACGAGGATCTCGTCGTGCCGCTCGAGGCGGGTGACGTGTTCGTGCTCTGCTCCGACGGCATTTTCGAGGCCTTTGACGAGGCCGGTCAGGAGTTCGGCGCCGGGCGGGTGATCGACATCGTGAAGCAGACGCACGAGCTGCCGGCGAAAGAGATCGTCAACGCGATGGTCGCCGCCGTTCACAGTTTCTGCGGCGACGCGCCACAATCCGACGACCGGACGGTGGTCGCGCTCAAGATCAATCAGCTCGGATCGGCTCCAAGGGTTCCATAGTTCCGCAGTTCCAGGGTGAAGAACTTTGGAACCCTGGAACCCTGGAACTGTTAATGCGCGTGAGCGTGCGGGTGGTGGGCGTCGGTGCCACCGAGCTCGTCGCCGTGATCGTCGACGTGTGTCGCAGCGGTCAGGTAGATCGCGCCGAGGGTCATGAAGATGAACGCCTGCAGCGGGCCGACGATCAGGCCGAGGAACTGAATCGGCAGCGGCACGATGAAGGGCACGATGCTGGCGAGAATCAGCACCACGAGATGCTCGCCGAAGATGTTGCCGAAGAGGCGCAGCGTCAGTGACAGCACACGCGACAGATGGCTGATGATTTCGATGACGAAGATCATCGGCGCCAGCGCGACCGGCACGCCCGGCATCACCGCGAAGTGCTTGACGTAGTTGACCACGCCGTTGGCCATGATGCCCTGCCAGTGGTAATAGAGCCACAAGGTCAGCGCGCACGCAAACGGCACGTTGATATTGCTGGTCGGCGATCCGAGTCCCGGAATCTGTCCCATCAAGTTGCCGATCAGGATGAAGACGAAGAGCGTGCCGAGCAGCGGCAGATACTTTCGGCCCTTCGGACCCATGTTGCCCTCGAGCACACCGACGATGAACGTGACGATGTCCTCGAGGATGATCTGGAGCTTGCCGGGATTGTCCACGCTCAGCGAGGCGCGGATCGCGAAGCCGATGAAAAGGATGAAGAGGGTGATGAGCCCGACGAACACCATGTGGTCCGGCACATGGATGTGAAGCGGCGCTAGCAGCAGATTGATAAGCGCAACCAGCGGGGACGGGTGTTCAAGGGCTTCCACAACGGGACATTGTACCTGAATTCACAAGGTCCTGGGTCTTGCGTCCTGGGTCTTGCAAGACCCAAGACCCAAGACCCAAGACCCAAGACCC
>Ga0187893_10002511_pt1 | contig 40093 bp, 31 predicted proteins | sample MA1701074metaG_FD_139574 | JGI IMG/M metagenome (GOLD analysis project Ga0187893, IMG submission 139574) | White microbial mat communities from a basaltic lava cave in the Kipuka Kanohina Cave System on the Island of Hawaii, USA - MA170107-4 metaG ...
ATTGAGCAAAGACTATGAGACGCTCACCCAAAGCAGTGAAGCGATGATCTACTGGACCATGATCCATCTGATGCTCAAGAGACTGCGCCCATGCACATAACAGGTTTTCATACACGTTCTAAGGAACAGGCCGTGTTTCACGGGGACCAGGGAGAAACTTTGGGACCGCTCGGATGCGGACACAATGAATCAAAGATCTATACGTCTAGGGATCAAGCCGGGGTTATGGGCGGTCCAGGCGTTTATAGCTATGTTTACGATGCGATGTCAGCGTGGACGGTTTATCACTTTCATGATACAAGTGCCACGGCAGCCGTCCGGCGAAGCACGTCTGCAAGAGATTATGAGCGATTGCGGCCTGATGGCTCAAACCTTGCGGCATTTCTCTTGCGGTTGCGGGAAACTAGCAAAGCGAGCTATGAGTCCATTCGTGAAACAGTCCAGCTCGTTGCACCCTTCTTTGACGACTTCAAGCTTCGCCCAGACGCAGACGACGGCGATACCAATCTAATACTTGAGTGGACCCAGAAGGGTAGTGATTATCCCTTTCATCCAAGCCAGCTTTCTGACGGTACGCTTCGGTTTATGTGCCTCGCCACGGCGCTCCTTCAACCCGATCCACCGTCGACAATACTTCTCGATGAGCCGGAATTGGGAATGCACCCGTACGCCATTAACGTTCTTGCCGGCCTGTTGCACCATGCGGCATCCCGTACACAGGTCATTGTGTCCACACAATCCACTTCTCTTCTGGACTCTGTCGAAGTGAAAGATGTGGTGGTTGTCGATAGGGCTGATCATGAATCGAAGTTTTCCAGGTTGGATGACGCGAACCTCAAGGATTGGTTGGAAGAGTACACATTGGGTGAGCTTTGGGAGAAAAATGTAATCGGCGGGAGGCCGGAGGCATGATCCGACTCCACGTCGTTGTCGAAGGACAAACAGAAGAAACGTTTGTGAATCGAATCCTCCGCGAGCCCTTGGCTGCGCTCGGCGTGTATGCGTATGTGCGTTGTGTTGAGACGAGCCGAACCGCAGTCAAAGTTTACCGAGGAGGTGCGCGGAAGTATTCGAAGATCCGCAATGATCTTTTGCGGTGGATGCATCAAGAGCAGAATAACCAAGAAGCGCGTTTCACCACAATGATTGATCTTTATCGAATACCATCAGATTTCCCAGGTAGGCAGAATAGCAAGGGGTTAACCGACCCTGCGGCGCGGGTTCGCGCTCTGGAGGAAGCGTTTGCAATAGACATTGATCATCCCCGTTTTGTTCCATACATCCAACTTCACGAATTTGAGGCCCTTTTGTTAAGCGATCCTGCGAAATTCAGCGGGTTTTGTGCTGATCCGAGATTTCGCGAGCCCATTGGCAGGCTGTGCAATGTGGTTGCCCAATTTCCGTCACCCGAAATGATCAACGACGGCATGGAGACGTCGCCGTCAAAGCGAATCGGAAAAGAAATCACGTCCTACGTAAAGCAAAAGCCCGTAGCGGCGTTGCGCATTGCTGCGGATATCGGACTGGCCACGATGCGCGACAAATGCAGTCGCTTCGATGCGTGGATGCGCCGCTTAGAATTGCTCGTTGGGCCTTCGGATCGAGAAGTTTGACAATGAACGGTGTATCTGGCGAAAAGCTCCTCTCCCCCGACTTCATGGTCAAGCTCGACCAGCTTTCCTTCGTCAGCCGCAAGATTTTCATGGGCAAGCTCCGCGGCGAGCGGATCAGCAAGCGCCGCGGCGAATCCGTCGAGTTCGCCGATCATCGCAGCTACGTCATGGGCGACGACCTTCGCTTCCTCGATTGGAACATTTTTGCACGGCTCGAAAAGCTCTTTATCAAGCTTTTTCTTCAGGAAGAAGATCTGCACGTCAGCGTGCTGATCGATGTTTCGAAGAGCATGGATTGGGGCCGGCCGAACAAAGCGCACTACGCCCGTCAAATCGCCGCGGCCATCGCCTACGTCGGCCTGGTCAACTTCGACCGCGTCAGCCTTTACGCCTATTCTAACGGCCTCCAGGATGAGATCCGCGGAATTCGCGGCCGAAGGCTCATCCCCCGCGTCATTGACTTCCTGACCCGCCTGCCCAGCGAGGGCGTCAGCCACCTGGCGGCCGCAGGCAAACAGTTCGCCATTCGCCATCCGCACCAGGGCATTGTCCTGATTGTCAGCGATTTTTTTGAGAAAGGCGGCTACGAAGAAGGTTTCCGATATTTGCTTGGCCGGAAGTATGACCTTTACGCCTTGCAGGTCCTCAGCCCCGAAGAATTGGAACCGCCGCTGGTGGGCGACCTGCGCCTCACCGATGTCGAGGACGACGACGTCGCCGAGGTGACCATCAGCCGCGCGCTGATCAATCGGTACAAGCAGAACCTCCAGGCCTATTGCGGGCAGCTTCGAGAGTACTGCGCGGCTCGCGGCGTCAGCTACCTGTTTACCAGCACGCAGGTGCCTTTCGATCAGGTCGTGTTATCCTATTTCCGGGCACGAGGGCTTTTGAAATGACGTTCGGCCAAAACTGCTCGTGTTGCAGATTCGAAGGGGCCAGAGCGTGAGTCTGACCTCTCCGGCCGTCATGTTTCTTGTCGCTGGGCTGACCGTTCCCCCGCTTATCGCCCTCTATTTCTTGAAGCTCAAAAGAAATGTGCAGGTGGTCCCGTCCACGCTTCTTTGGCGCCGCGCGGTGGAGGACTTGCAGGTCAACTCCCCCATTCAACGCCTTCGCGCCAGCTTGTTGTTCTTCCTCCAACTGCTCCTTCTGCTGCTCGGCGCTTTCGCCCTCGGCCGGCCGATGCGCCAAGCGGCCTCGGAGCACAAGGATGCGTTGATCTTGCTCGTCGACCATTCCGCCTCGATGTCCGTTCGTGAGGCCGACGGTCGAACCCGATTGGAAAAGGCCAAGGAGGAGGCCAAACGCAGTCTCGAAAACCTCGCCGACGGCGCTCAGGCGATGGTCATTGCTTTTTCCGATCGTGCCACAGTGGTCTCCAGCTTCGACAAAGATCGCCGCGCCGTGCAGCAGCGCATCGATTCGATCGAACCCACCCAAAGTACGTCGCGCCTTGCCGAGGCCGTCAGCCTCGCGGAGGCCTATGCCCAAACGATCGTCATCGGCGGCGAACTTGCCGGGACCGACGTCCAGCCCGATTCCAACGCCCCGCCGGCCAGGGTTTTTGTCTTTACCGACGGGCGCATTGAAGATCAGGATAAGGTCATCCTCGAAAAACTCGACAGCGAGAGCATGACCATTCACACCGTCGGGACGCGCGACGACAACGTGGGCATCCTGGCCATGGATGCCCGCCGCGACTACGACCGGCCGGACTTGCTCGAAGTCGCCGCGACCATCGCGAATTTCGGATCGCAGCCGGTCACGGTCGACGCCGTGCTGCTGATCGAAGACCGCACGGTGGACGTGCAAACGGTTCAACTCGCAGCCGCTGCGGATGCCGATTCACCAAAATCGTCCGCAACGGTGCGCAACGTCGCCGCGGCCGCCTTCGATGAGATCGAGTTCGCGGGCGGCGGCGTGATCGAGGTCATGTTGCGCATCGACGACGCCCTGGCCGCCGACGATCGATCATGGTCCGTCATCGATGAACCCCGTCGAACCCGGGTCCTGCTGGTCACGTCCGGGTACTCCGTGCTGCCTGCAGTTTTTTCCGCGTACCCCATCGATTTGGAACAGATGACCGGAGGGGAATATGAATCGGCGGACGACAAAGTTTTGCGGGAAGGCCGTCGCAGCGCGTTTGACGTTGTCGTCTTTGATCGCTATTCCACCTCCCGTTTGCCCCAAGGCAACTACTTTTTCTGGGGCGCGGCGCCCAAAATCGACGGCGTCACCGACGAGGGCGTCGTGACGGATCAGATTGTCTTCAACTGGGACGAAACCCACCCCCTTTTGCGGCACGTCGCCGTCGAAACTCTGGTCGTCCAGCAATGGCGACGGCTCAAACTCCCCTCCGAGGCTGTCATTCTGATCGAGGGAGAAGACTCTCCGATCCTCAGTTACTTCACCCGTGGACCGAGCCAGTTTCTCATCTGCGCCTTCGGCGTCGTGGTCGAAGACGACGATGGCGAACCCTTGTGGAACTCTCAGTGGATCACCACCGTTGATTTCGTCCTGTTCGTGCAGAATGCGCTCTCGTTTCTCTCCTCAGAAGCCCCCTTGATCAACGTCACCGGCGCGCGGCCCGGCGATCCCATCACGCTCCAACTCTCCGACATCGTGGATGAGGTGTCGGTGATCCGGCCCGACGGCGCGGCCGATGCCGTGGCCACCGGCGGGAATCAGACGCTCAACTATGGGCGCACCCGCCACGTCGGTCCTTACCGCGTGAAAGCAGGAAAATCTCGCGAACAGGTGGTGGCCGTGAATCTTTTCAGCGCCAACGAAAGCCGCGTGGCCCCCTCTCCGTCGATATCCATCGGTGGAGCAAGTCTGTCCGCGCAAAGCGGCTCGGTACAAGTGAATCAGCCGGCGTGGCCCCATGTGCTCCTGGCCATGCTTGGCGTGCTCTTGTTGGAATGGATCGTCTACAACCGAAAAGTCTTCGTGTAGAATTGCCGCATTAGCCGTGTGACACTTCTCGCGGAGAAACGATGACGCCGACGGAAGCCAATTCAGCCGTGTTTCGCCGATGGATCCCCGTCGATCGAGTCCGAGCGCTATTGCGCGGAAGCCTTTGGCTTGTACCGGCCGCGATTCTCGTCTCGATTTCCGTTCCACTCTGGCCCGTTTTCCGAAATGAATCCTCCGCAATTTCTAACCGCCTCGTCACCTGGTCCTTTGCGCTGCTGCTCGCGCCATTACCGATAAGCGGTATCCTGTGCGGATTCCACGCATTTCGATGGTTGCTGCTGGCGTGCTGGCCGGCCCGAATCGGTGTCTTCGGCAATGAGGACCGCATCGAATTACGCTTCGGGCCGTTTGGATTTCGATCCGTTGAAGGCGCCCGACTGGAAATCCGTTATCCCTTTGAACGTATCGGCGAGGATGACGAACCGACTTTCGAGGCCTATCTGCCCGAGGAGGACCAAGTCGCACGGTTTCTTCCGCGCATTCGGTATCCGGGCATGCGCGAGCCGATCAATCAGGCGATCCTTCGATACGCAAAAGGATCGGAGCCGGAAATTGCTTCCGCCCTCCGACCCTTATTGAAACAATGGCACCGACCAACGGATGCCGCCAACGATTAACGGTGATACGAGAAGCTGAAGCCGCCACCACCGCACTTGGAGTAACCGAAACCAAAACCGACCCCGTAGTAGGGCCGAACGTACGCGCGATAGGCCGGACCATAGTATGGAGTTGCATAGGGAGCCGTCGCGTACACCGGCGGGGCATACACCGGCTCGTAGCCATAGGCGGGATAGGTCACATAGTTAACGGCCGGCCGATAGTAGCCGAAATCGCCGCCGTAGTACCTGGCGCCGCCGTAATACCCGCCGCCATAGTAGCCCGATCCGCTGTAGCACCGACCGCCTCCGTAGTATCCGCGGCTGGGGTAATACGGACGATGGCTCGCGCGGTAGGCTGGCGCCGGCGCGCGGTGTTGATTGTAGGACCTCGAATATGCGGGCCGTTGTTGAGGCCGACGGTAATAGTTGCCGCCCGCACTGACTTCCGTCGCACCGGCCGCAAAGAACGCAATGGCCGCCAACCCCATTGCCGAACTTCTTCCAATTCCGATCGCCTTCATTTTGTCTTCTCCGTTCGAGGCTCACTGCCGGTCGGGTTCCGACCTTGCCAGGGCGCTCATCATAATAGACAGCTCGTTGGGTTGGCGGGTTAGTACCGGGCGACGCAAGGCAAAACGGCTGCTGCGTGCCGCCATATGTTTAATTATCGGACTACGCCATCAAAACGACCCGACGAAGCCTCTTGCCACATTCGGATTGCCGGTCCAACTGGGAATCTTCGACGGCCTCGCCTGACCTGCCCCCAGTTCATGTACCAGTTGCTATGAGAGTCGGTGTACTCTTAACCCGTCCCGTCGCCGCTCGACCCCCCCAAGCTCGCCGCGTAGGCCGCCGGGGTCTGATAGCCCAGCGAACGGTGAGGTCGATGTTGGAGTCTTGGCCGGCACTTTCATTGGCCTGTGAACCGAAGAAATAGACTTCCATCGCTCCTTCCAACTTCAGTGTTTCAACGGCCTTTTCCAACTGGGTTCGATCCGCCATAGCTCGATTCTCAACCTATTGTTTCTGTTCGGCAACGGCAACCATTTCTTGCCGGTACTCCTTCGCCTTATCGGCCATTCCGAGGGCAAGGGCATCGAGTTCGATTGTACCCCGCTTCTCCGCATACTCTCTCACCGCCTGGGTGATGTTCATGGAGCAAAATTGCGGGCCGCACATCGAGCAGAAGTGGGCCGTCTTGGCGCCTTCCTGCGGGAGCGTTTCGTCGTGGAATGCGCGAGCGGTGTCGGGGTCGAGCGAGAGGTTGAACTGATCCTCCCAGCGGAACTCGAAGCGGGCTTTGGACAATACGTCGTCGCGGAGCTGCGCGCCGGGGTGGCCCTTGGCCAGGTCGGCCGCATGGGCGGCGATCTTGTAAGCGATGACGCCCGCCTTCACGTCATCGCGATTCGGCAGGCCCAGATGTTCCTTCGGCGTCACGTAGCACAGCATTGCGCAGCCGTACCAGCCGATCATGGCCGCCCCGATCGCGCTCGTAATGTGGTCGTATCCCGGCGCCACGTCCGTGGTCAGCGGACCGAGCGTGTAAAACGGGGCCTCGCCGCATGCCTCAAGCTGCCGGGTCATGTTTTCGTGGATCAGGTGCATGGGGACATGCCCCGGCCCCTCGATCATCGTCTGCACGTCGTGCTTCCAGGCGATTTTCGTGAGTTCGCCGAGCGTCTCCAACTCCGCAAACTGTGCGGCGTCGTTGGCGTCGGCGATCGAGCCGGGCCGCAAACCATCGCCCAGCGAAAACGAAACGTCGTAGGTCTTCATGATCTCGCAAATCTCTTCGAAATTCGTGTAGAGGAAGTTCTCTTGATGATGCGCCAGGCACCAATGCGCCAGGATCGACCCGCCGCGGGAGACGATCCCCGTTACGCGCTTCGCCGTCAACGGAACGTAGCGCAGCCGCACGCCCGCGTGAATCGTGAAGTAGTCCACCCCCTGTTCGGCCTGTTCGATGAGCGTGTCGCGGAAGATTTCCCAGGAGAGCTCCTCGGCCTTTCCGCCGACTTTTTCGAGAGCTTGATAGATCGGCACGGTCCCGATCGGAACGGGCGAGTTCCGCAGAATCCACTCTCGTGTTTCGTGAATGTTTTTCCCCGTCGAAAGGTCCATCACGGTGTCCGATCCCCAGCGGATCGCCCAGATCATCTTTTCGACCTCTTCCTCGATCGACGATGCCACCGCGGAATTACCGATGTTCGCGTTGATTTTCACGAGGAAGTTGCGGCCGATGATCATCGGCTCCAGTTCGGGATGATTGATGTTCGCGGGGATGATCGCGCGTCCTCGGGCGATCTCGTCGCGAACGAACTCCGGCGTTACCACCAGGGGAATCGCGGCGCCGAAACTTTGCCCCCGATGCTGCCGGCGGATCCATTCTCGATACGCCTCGCCGCATTCGTCGAGCCGTTGGTTCTCGCGTATGGCGATGAACTCCATCTCCGGCGTGATGATTCCGCGGCGGGCGTAATGGAGTTGAGTTACGTTGCAGCCGGGTTTCGCGCGCAGCGTCCTCCGCCGGCATTCATCGGGGAAGCGTTCAACCCCGAGTCGCTCGCGAAGACTTCGGTACCCGTTGTCCTCGGGAATAACCTTTCGTCCTTCGTAGAGTTCGGCGTCCTCGCGAGAAAGGATCCAAGGTAGCCGAACGGGATCGAGCCCTCGGCGGATATCAACGGACAGGGCCGGATCCGTGTACGGACCGGACGTGTCGTAAACCGAAAGCGGCGGGTTGGCCTCGTCGCCCAGAGCGGTCTTGGTCGGGGTCAATGAGATTTCACGCACGGGGACGCAAACGTGGGGATGGAGTTTGCCGCCCACGTAGCACTTACGCGATCCGGGTAGCGCGCCGTGCGAAATCTTCTCGGAAATCATCGCAATCGGCTTTTCGGGTTCCTTTTTCGAGTATGGCTGGGTTTCGGCACGCGGCGGCGTAACGGTCACGGACGTCATCGCATCCTCCAATTCAATTGGGGTAAGGAAATCCGCGATGGGGATCGCCCCGCACCGAAGTATCTCGGCCGGATCGTCGTCGCTTCCCTACGCAGGTTCCTTATGGGTCCGGCCACGTCATCTGAGATTCTCAGGTCCCAGAGTTCAGCGAACCGGCCTACCCTGATCAGGTTCAAAGGCTATGGTCTCAGCCCGGAGGAAATGGCGAATGACGAATCCAGAATGGCGCGTGAGATCACCAAGGTGATTCGTCTTCATTCAGCATTCGAAAATCGCCATTCACCATTCCAGCGGGCACACCTAGCGACATCATATTTGTATCGGGGGATGGACTTCCGGTCAACGGCCGAATCTTTTGGACCAATTTGGACTTCTCGCCATGGACATCGCGCCATGCAGACACGCCACCCGTGACGAAATCTGTGGTTCATTGCATGGCAAAACGGACCGGCCGCGGGTAGAATCGAATGGAAAGCGAGGCAGGCAATGATACAGGCAAAGGGTAACGACATGGGACGGTTCTCGGTGGAAATCGAAGTGGCGAACAACGTCGACGTGCAAAAATCACTCGATGGAGAGCTTCCGTCGGAGAACGTGCGCCGAATGTCCATTCGCGGCGTCGTGGATACCGGTGCCACGCGATTGGTTATCCCAGAGTCGGTCGCAGAACGCCTTGGGGTCCGGAGCGTGGGCAGTGCCAGTGTGCGTTATGCCGACGGCCGTACGGCGCAGCGGGGCATGGTCGGAAACATCCATCTGACGTGCCTGGGTCGAAGCAGCATTTTTAACGCCATCGTCGAACCGGACCGCGAATCTGCGTTGATTGGCGCGATTGTCCTAGAGGATCTGGACTTTGTTGCGGACGGCTCGAGTCAGCGGCTATCCCCGCGGGATCCAAGACAGATCGTGTCTGAGATCGAATAGGGCCGATCGCACACCGGGCTTCCAATTCCCCAATTCCCAAGAACCCCGCAGCTGGGGCCGACGTGCGGGCACGCCCTTCGTCGCATAATATGTCTCGCTGTCATGACCGCGACCCACCCGGACACTCGCAAATACCTCGACCCCAAGGTGCTGGCCAGGATCAGCAGCCTCGAAATCCGTGCGCGCATGGCCGTCGAAGGCTTTTTCGCGGGCATGCACCACAGCCCGCATCGCGGGCTGTCCGTCGAGTTCGCCGACCATCGCATCTACACCCAGGGCGACGACCTCCGCCACATCGATTGGAAAGTCTTTGGCAAGACCGACAAGTACTACATCAAGGAATACGAACAGGAAACCAATCTCGAAATCATGCTCGTGGTGGATTGCAGCGAATCGATGGCCTTTCGATCGTCGCCGGAACTGATGACCAAGTACGAATATGCCACTTCCGTCGCCGGAGCCATCGCCTACCTGGCCCTTCAACAGCAGGACTCCGTCGGGTTGGCCATGTTCAATGAACGCCTTACCTACTTCCTCAAACCCCACAACAACCCCCACCATTGGAGAACCATCATCCATGAACTGGACGGAAAAACCGGTCCGGCCAAGACCTCGACCGGACGGGTCCTGGCCGAGATTACCGAAAGGCTTCGACACCGCGTCATGCTCATTCTCATCAGCGATTTGTTTGACGATTCCGAGGTGATTCTCAAATCACTCAAGCTCCTCCGCTTTCATCATCACGAGATCATCGTGTGGAATCTGTGGGATCCCGCGGAGTTACAGTTCCCCTATCACGGCCCTACCTTGTTCGAGGGGCTCGAGGATTCCGGACGCCTCCTGGCCGAGCCGGGCGCGCTTCGCCAACGGTACCTCGAAGAGGTGGCACGATTTCAGGACCGCCTTCGACTGGGGTGCGGCCACATGCACGTGGAGTTCACGCTCTTCAACACGTCCATGGCCCTGGACGCCGCACTGAGCGGATACCTGGCGACGCGCGGCGCGCGGCTGCGCTCGCGCTCTTCGCGCAGCGCGGGAGGGCGGTGATTCATGGCGTTGCTCGGCTGCCTTGGTCAACTTCCCTTCGTGCACCCCGAACTGGCGGGCGCGGCGCTTGCCACCGGGCTGATTCCCGTCCTGATTCACTTCCTGAACCGTCGCCGCAGCGTCCGCGTTCCCTGGGCGGCGATGTCCTTTCTGCTCGCCGCGAATCGCAAGAGCCGAAGCCGCATTCGCTTCGAACATTGGCTTCTGATGGCGGCCCGTATCGCGGCGATCGTGTTCCTGGGTCTTGCCGTCGCCCGTCCGTTCGTTCCTTTTTCCGCGTTGACCCCGCTGAACACCTCTCGGAGTCATCACGTCTTGATTCTGGACGATTCCCTGTCGATGAGCACGCGGGAAGCCGCCGGCGCCACTCGGTTTCAGATCGCCTTGGCGTGCGTGGATCGGATGTTGCAATCTTTGCCGAACACCGATTCGGTCAGCGTGATCACTTCGTCGCTTCCCGCCAAGGCGTTTTTCTCGGAAGCGATCCATGACCGGCGCCTGGTGAGAGACGCGTTGGCCGCGATTTCCAACACGCAAAAAGCGAGCGACACGGCCGGCGCGCTTCGGCTCGCCCTGGAAACCGTTCGCAAATCGGAGTCAACGCCTACCAACCGATTTGTTTATCTTGTGTCAGACCTCTCGCGTCGCGAATGGAGCGAAGCAAACTCCCATGAACCCAAGGCCGCGAGCATCGCCCTTCGACGTGTGGCCGACGAGCTGCCGGAAGCCGCGAACCAGCTCACCATTGTTCAGACCGCGGCGGAGGGGGCCGAAAACGCGGGTATCATCCGCATGGAAACCGACTCGGTGTGGTTGGGCGTCGGCATTCCCGCCACGCTGCGGGTGGAGGTCGCCAACACCGGGGCGCGGACGATTCGCGGTCGATCCCTCGAAATCCGCCGCGGCACCCAAATCGTTCGCAAGGAACTTTTGCCCACTCTCGAACCGGGAGCGTCGACGTCGGTTCCCATTACCCTGGAAATCACCAACCCGGGTCCCCAGGTCTTCAACGCGCGGCTGAGCGCACCAACCGCCGACGCCCTCTCCGCCGACGATCAAAGGTTCCTATGCGTGGACGTCGCGCAAACTACCCGAATACTCCTGGTCGATGGCGAACCGGGCTCAGCCCCGCCGGGCGGGCAGGCCGGGTACCTCGCTGTTGCACTCGCGAATCTCAATGCTCTTCGTCAGGTTCCCTCTTTCCAGAAGGACAAGATCGAGGATGCCGGAGCGGCCCTTTTCGCGACTCGAATCGTCGATGACGCGGAATTGGCGGGCGACGTGCTTGCCGAGACCGAGGTCGTCGCCCTGTGCAACGTTTCCCGACTGACCCAGGAGCAATGGCAACTTCTCGAGCGCTTCGTGCGGCACGGCGGCGGACTCCTCGTTTTCATGGGGGACCTGGTGAGCACGGAAAACTACAACGAATTCGGCTACGCGGGCGGGACCGGGCTGCTCCCGGGACAGCTCGGCCGTACGTTCGTTTCCGATTCCCGCACCGATTCGCGAAAAGACTCCCCAGGTGAGGATCTGGGGTTCAAGCTCGATCCGCCGTTGCATCGCATGGTCGCCGAATTCGCACAACTCCCCTCGAGCGGTTTATTCACCGCCCGTGTCTTCCGCCACGTTCCCTTTGAACCGGACCCAAACCGCGCGGAAGTGGTCATGCGTTATACGAACAACGAACCGGCGATCGTGAACACTTCGTTCGGCAAAGGGCGCGTCGTCCTGGTGACCACGTCCGCGAACATGGATTGGACCAATCTGCCCGCTCGCCCGGATTTCGTGTCGCTGTTCATCCTTGTGGTCACACACTTGGCACCGCCGCGCGATGTGCATCGTAATCTTCCGGTCGGGGCCGTCCTCCAAGAGCCTATCACCGCAGCGCAAGCGTCCATGCCACTTCGCATCACCACACCCGACGGGAAATCCTTCGAACCCGCCGTCGTTCCCGAAGGCGAGGGGCTCGCGGTTCGCTTCGGTCCGCTAGAGCAGGCCGGGGTTTACCGGCTTTCTATCGGCCCGGAGGTACGCGAGGCCGCCGCCAATATCGACGCCGCGGAGGCCGACCCGGGGGTGCTCAGCGAGGCCGACTTTAGAGCCGGAATCGACCGGCCCTTCCGATTCATTCCGTTGGAACAGGCCCAGGCCGCCGGCCCGCCTTCTCCCAGGGCCTCGGAGTTTCCCCGAGCGGTCTTCCTGATCGTCATCGGACTGTTGATTGCGGAGATGGCCCTGGCTGCGCGCTTTGGCCGGCAGAGAGGGTAACCACCCTTGGGAAGGATGCACCGGTCTTGACTCGCGTCCTCGAATGGCTCCTGAGCCTGGACAACATCCGTTGGGGTCGCGACGCCCCGCTACAACTTCGTTGGGAGAGCTCACTGCCCCCCTGGTTGTTGTTTGGAATGGCCCTTGTCGCCGCGGCGTTCGTTGCCGCGGTGTATCGATCCGAACGCGGACCGGCCGGGCGAAGGATTCTCCTCGGCATCCTCCGGCTGGCGCTGCTGGCCCTCGTGGTGGCCCTGTTGTGCGGACCATCGCTGGTTTTGGAGCAAAACCGAACCGAGCGCTCCTACACGGCGCTACTACTGGACCGCTCCCAGAGCATGGCCCGTAAGGAACTCTATCCCGAAGGCCCCCTGGCCTCGGCGGCGATGAACGCAGTCGGCGCTCAGAACCCCGCGGATTTGACTCGCTACTCGAGGGCCGATCTGATTCGCGCCGCCCTGCTGCGCAACGACGCCTCTCCTCTTCGAATGCTTCTCGAGCGCAACGAACTTCAGGTCGCGGCGTTTGCGGCGGACACGGAGGTTCTTGGGAAAATTGAGGGTCCCACCGAAGTGCCTGCTGTCGTCGGCTGGCTCAACGAACTTTCGCCCGAAGGGACGGCCACGGACCTGGTTCGGTCCATTGAACGAACGCTTTCCCAGGCCCAGGGTCGGCGGCTAGCGGCCATTGTCCTCGCCTCCGACGGGCAGGCCACCGTCGCGGGCGCGATCAAGGATGTCATCGAGCCGGCAAGAGGGCGTCAGGTTCCCATCTATTCCATTCGCGTCGGTTCCCCCGTCGTTCCCCTCGACATCGAAGTCGGCCCCGTCCGGGCGGACGAAACGGTGTATCTGTTTGATGTCGTTCCGATCGAATGCGATGTCCGCGCCGAAGGACTGACCGAGCCGATCGCCGTCACCTTGAGCCTGATCGACGAACGGACGCAATCGGTCGCATCGACCGCCGAAGCGCGGCTCGCTCCCGACGCTCCCACCGCCTCCGTCGAGTTTCGCGTCAAACCCCTTCGCGTCGGCATCGTCCGCTTTCGAGTTCAGGCGCCCCCCTTGCCCGGCGAACAGGTCGTCAACAACAACATCGACTTCGTGGAAATGAGCGTTCTGGACGTTCGGCTTCGCGTCCTTTACGTCGAGGGCTATCCGCGATTCGAATATCGATACTTCAAAAATGCCCTCCTCAGGGAACCTACGGTTGAACTGAGCGTCTTGCTCCTGGAGGCCGATGAAAACTTCATCCAAGAGGGAAGCGACCCGATTCGCCGCTTTCCGGAAACTCCCGAGGAGCTCACCCGATTCGACGTGGTGCTTTTCGGAGATGTCGATGTCCGGTCGGGGTGGCTGACCGCGGCTCAATTTACGATGCTGTCGGATTTCGTGGCCAGCGACGGAAAAGGATTCGGGATCATCGCCGGTGAACGGTTTGCGCCCAATCGTTTTTTCGGAACGGACCTCGAGAAACTCGTCCCCGTACGTATCGATCCGGAATTCCTCGGCCACTACGATACGACGCTGACCGCCGGGTTCCGCCCATTGCTTACCCCCGAGGGCCGCACGAGCGGCCTGTTGCGTCTGGCCGTTGGGAAAGCCTCTTTGGGAAATACGGGCGGCGCCGCCTCTAAGTCCTCCGAACCCGACTCTTCCATTCCCGTGCTGTCAACCGAAGCACTCTTCGAGACCCTGCCGGAGTTGTTCTGGATCGCGCGAACCCAGGGTGCCAAACCCGGCGCCTCCGTGTTGCTGCAACATCCGACGATGCGGGCCCGTTCGACTCAAGGAGCGGAGGATGAGCGGATGCCCATCCTCGTCACCGGCCGATACGGTTCGGGACGGCTGGCGTTCCAGGCCACCGACGAAACCTGGCGCTGGAGGCGGCATCGCCTCGGCTCCGCTCCCATCGGCGAACTCCTGCACGACGCCTATTGGGTCCAGTTGGCCCGGATGCTCTCCCAGCCGAGAAAATCGAGCGGGGATCGGCGTTTCCAGATTCGTACCGACCGCCGCCTCTATCCATACGGAGTCCGTGTGCAAGTCCAGGTTGAGGTGTTCGCCGCGGACCTCCTCGCCCGATTCGATGAGCAATTCCCCCTGACTATTGCCGAGGTGGAAGGGGCGGAAACCGAACCCGCCACTTCGCAAGCCGCAAGACATGCTCCGCCGATCGCCATGGCCGCCGTCGCCGCGCACCGCCGGGCGCCCGACACGACAATGTACGATGTCGCCTTCACGCCACCGCGCCCCGGACGGTATGTCGTCCGCGCGGATCAGGTGACGCCTCAGCCCGGCGAACGCACTCCATTCGCCTCCTTCCGCGTCCAACATCCCGACCTGGAAGCCCGCACCCCTCAGGCCGACCACGACGTGCTCCAGCGTTTGGCCGACGGAACCGAAGGTGCCGTGCTCGAACTGGATCAGCTCGAAAAAGGATTCTCTGAGATTCGTGATCGAAGGACCAACATCCCCGATGATCTCGTAGAGCCGTTATGGGACTCGAAGCTCGCCGTGATCCTCTTCGCGGTTCTCATCAGTTTGGAGTGGGTACTCAGGAAATTGTTCGGACTCTTGTAGTCGCCGCCGCGTCGGTCAAACCGACTCGTATGAACTGCCGATAATCTCATTGGAATGAACCTCGTGCGCGGGTTCCGCGCGTTCACAGTTCGACCGTTCCTCACGCGAAATATCGTTTGCCCGATTCAAGACGTACTCCTTCGGCGACCCACGCGCTGCGAGTGGCGCCGGCTTGAGGAGTCGCAATGGCTGGCTCCCACCGAGCTCCTACGGCTGCACCGGAAAAAACTCAAGAACCTGCTGCTTCATGCCCGGTCGAATGTGCCTTTCTATCGGCGCCGGTTCGACGCTATCGGCGGCGACCCCGCGCGGCATGATCCGCTGGAGCTGTTGGCCCGTTTGCCCCTGTTGACCAAACGCGAAATCCGCGTTTCGGTCCAAGAGATGCTGTGGCCGCAGGCGCCCGGCGGATTGTTCAACCACAATACCGGCGGTTCCACGGGCGAACCACTTCAGTTCTTTTTTGACCGCAGACGGCAGGCGTGCGATCAGGCCGCGCGCATTCGAGCCCACCGCTGGTTCGGCGTCTCGCAGGGAGACCGCGAATTGTTTGTCTGGGGATCGCCCATCGAGACAGAGCGCGCCGGCCGCCGATGGCGTGATGCACTGCTCAACCACCATGTGCTCGATGCGTTTCACATGTCGCCCTCACGAATGGACGGATATCTGAATTCCTGGCGGCGGTACCGACCCGCGTGCGTCTTCGGCTATCCCAGCAGCCTGGCCCGACTCGTCGAACATGCCCGATCCCGCGACGTTGACCTTCGCGCACCCAACCTTAAGGCCGTATTTGTCACCGGAGAGCGATGCTACGACCTTCAACGCGCCACGCTGGAAAGCGAACTCAACGTACCCGTGGCGAACGATTATGGCAGCCGCGAGGGCGGTTTCATCGCCCATCAATGTCCCTCGGGCAGAATGCACATTATGACCGAGCACGTGCATGTCGAGATCGTCCGGGACGGCCTGCCCGTTCCCTTCGGCGAAACCGGTGAAATCGTCATCACTCATCTCGATGCCTACGCGATGCCGTTTATCCGCTACCGTACCGGAGACATCGGCCGCCGGATCGACGAGCGGTGCTCATGCGGACGCGGACTTCCCTTGATGGACATCGTGGAAGGGCGGACCACCGACTTCATTGTGCTCCCCGACGGCAACGTCAAGCACGCCTTGTCCATCATTTATCCATTGCGCGAATGGAAGGGCCTGCGGCAGTTTCGGGTTTCACAGGCCGCCGACTTCTCCCTCACCGTGCAAGCGGTTGCCGACGGTTCGCTTCCGAGGATGTGCGGCGACACACTTTGTCAGGCGTTGGGCCGCGTCGTGGACGATCTAGTTCCGATTCGCGTCGAATGGCTCGATGAACTGCCTTCATCGCCTTCGGGCAAGTTTCGGTACGTGGAATCTCGCGTGCCGACGACCGAAAACACGATATTCCCGCGGAAAGAGGTGATGGATGTCGGGATATAGCGTAGAAGCGCTGTCGCGGAGTACCTTGGGAGCGGAACGACCGCGACCACAGAGCTTATTTCAACGACACCCTATCCCTTCCCCTCTGCCCGTTCGCATTGGAGAACTTGAACGATCGAATGAAAACCAATGGGACGCGTATGTCGATGCCCATCCCCACGGCACCTTGTTTCACACCTTGGCCTGGCGAAATGCGGTTCAATATTCCTTCGGTCACAAGGCGATTTACCTGGCCGCGTTCCGCGATCAATTCGTCGGAGTGCTTCCCTTATTCCTCGTTCCTGATTTCCCTTTCGGGCGCATTCTGGTCAGTGTTCCTTACGCCGTCGGCGGCGGCATTCTGGCAAACGAACCCGAAGTGACCGCCGCCCTTCTTGCCACAGCGCTCGAACGAGCCCGGGAATTCCGCTGCCGGCGAATCGAACTGCGTAGTGAACATGGGGCGCTGCCCGATCGGCCGGTCGTCGATCGATACGTCGGATTCCGTCGCGAGCTTCCGGAAATACGCGACGAGGTCCTACCCTGGCTGCCTCGAAAAGCCCGAGCCGTGGTTCGGCGGGCCATCGAGCGCCGTCAGCTTGAAATTGCGTTTGAAGATGGATTCCTGGCCGACGTTTGGCGTCTCTACGCCCGCAACATGCGGCGGCTCGCGTCCATCGCCTATCCGTTTTGCTTCTTTCGGGCGTTGGCTGAGCAAACGCCCAGAGCGCATTGGGTCAGCGTCGCAACTCTTGGTGGAACCCCCGTCGCGGGGCTTTTGACTTTTCTACACCGCGATCGAGTGATTCCCTATTTTTTTGGCTCAACCGAAAGCGCTCGCCGCTGTGGTGCCGCCAATCTCCTCTATTTCCGGCTCATGCAACGGGCGGTCGTCGAAGGGTTCCGCGTTTTCGATTTCGGCCGCACACGAAGAGAAAACCTCGGCAGCCTGAATTTCAAGAGGTTTCAGGGATTTGAACCGCGCCCATTGGGTTACCAGGCCGTTGCGTTGGGAGACGAGCCTTCCGAAATGTTGTCGCCCGACCATCGCCTTTTGAAACCGATTCGCGCACTCTGGCCGCGATTGCCCTTTTTCGTCACCAACGCCCTCAGTGCCTTGGTCGCTCCGCGAATTCCCGGATGAGCGAACTCAATAGATGAACATTCTCTTTCTTGCCCATCGTCTCCCGTTTCCCCCCAATAAAGGGGACAAGTTGCGCGCGTTTCGTCATCTTAAACATCTCGCGAGCAGCCACCGCGTCTGGTGCGCATGTTTTCTGGATGATCCGCGCGACCGATTGTCCGTCGAGCCGCTTTCCTCCTATTGCCACGAACTCGCCGCCGTTCCATTGAGTCGAACCCGCGCCGCAATAGGCGGCCTTTGGCGGTTCGCGCTCGGCGGAACTTTGACGGAAGGAGCCTACGATCAGCCCGCCATGTGGAATGTCGTCAAAGAGTGGATTTCCTCCGTCCGCTTCGACCTGGTCTGGACCTTTTCTTCATCCATGGCGCCCTACGCCTTGACTGTACCCTCGGATAGAAGAACTCTCGATTTGTGCGACGTGGATAGCGCCAAGTGGCTCGGCTATGCCGCGGCCGCACGATCACCATTGCGTTGGGCATTCGGCGCCGAGGGACGTCGCCTGCGAAAGTTAGAAATCCGTTGGTGCCACGCCTTCGATTCCGTCGTGGTCATCTCCGAGGCTGAAGCGGCTCTGGTTCGCCCCAAGGTTGATTCCGGGCGGATTCACGTGATTTCCAACGGCGTGGACCTTCCCATCTATCCCTTGGCTGATTCTGGGGGCAAACCTGATCGAACCGCAAACGCCGCGACATTCCCGGCGCCGTCGAAACTCTCCCGCCCCGTCGTGGGGTTCATCGGGGCCATGGATTACCGGCCGAACGTCGATGCCGTTACGTGGTTCGTTGAGACCTGCTGGGACTCTATCCGAACTTGCGTGCCCGGTGTCGAGTTCCGAATCATTGGGCGCAATCCCACTCGCCGCGTTCGCCGCCTTGGCCGACGGGCCGGAGTCGTCGTCGTTGGAGAGGTTCCCCTGATAACCTCGGAAGTCGAAAAAATTCGAGTGAGCGTCGCTCCCATGCGGCTCGGCCGAGGCCTCCAAAACAAAGTTCTGGAGGCCATGGCACACGCCCGCCCGGTGGTGCTTACTCCGCTCGCCGCACAAGGAATTGAGTTCACCCCCGGTGTCCACGCCCTCGTGGCCTCGAACCCCGCCGATTTTGCGGAGTCCGTCTGTCGCCTGCTTCTCGACGGTGAACTGGCTGATCGAGTCGGCCTCGCGGGCAGGGATTACGTCGCCCAGTTTCACCCTTGGACTCAGCAGCTTGCCAGGGTCGATCACCTACTCGGCCATCGCCCGGTAGGAGCGATTGCGGACGCATCCGACCCCTCCGACCGAATCGAATGGGACGCTGCCGTCTCTCGGAAAACCGCTGGAAAGGAAGTTTCTTTGGTGTGACAGACTTCAATTTGGGAACTTTTTTGCACAATTTGCGTCAGAATTGCCGACGGAATGGGTACGATCGGCCGGCAGCTTGATCGCCGGTCTTGACGGAAGTCGTGAAGCGATCAATACTTGAGTAGACCACGCTGGGGGCCGACGTCTTTTCAAACGTGGCCCTGGTTTCGCATAGGAGATACGACCGTGGATGATGCAACCAAGAAAAAGGTTCTTGTCGGGGTTCTAGGCGTCTTGGCACTAGGGGCGGGTACGTATTACTTCGTCTTTCGGGATACCGGTCCCAAGGTTCAAGCGTCCAGTCAGGAAGCGGCGACCCGTCGCGAAAAAGCCCAGACAAACGAAAAAGCAAGCCGCGATGGCGATCGCCGTGAACGACCCGCGGAAAAAGCCGCCCGCGACACGGAAGAGGGTTCGGAACGCCGAACCCGGGAAGAGGGCGACGACGAAGGAAGTTCTCGCCGTGCTCGAGGTCGCGATGAAAACAAGGTCAAGAAGAAGGAAATGAAGCCGGCTTCTTGATTGACCGGCCGCTTCGGAGAGTTTCATTCACCAGTGGTTTCGAACCATTTGATTCTGCGGGTCGGTTCGCCCGGGAGGACGAGCTTCCTAGTATGCCGCGGGCCAGCTTGGGTGGCGGTACGGCAGTCCCGGCGCGCCAGGATCACCCTCCCGCTTTAACCCTCAAATTCATTCGGAACGATCCAATAACGAGGCTTCACCTCAGACCCACCAGCGGCGTTAACAAAATCCGACCGAAACTCGACTCATTCGTCACGGCAGACCTCGTTCAAGCACTTTAGCGATGGACGACGAACTCGGGGGCCATGGCGGCGTCTTCGGCCTACGACAACGCCGGGAGTTTAATCGACGACGGGAAAGTCCTGTACGACTACGACGCTTGGAAACGGCTTGAGAAGGTCCGCCCGGCCACCGCAACCGGCGTAAAGGTCCAAACTGCCGAGTTTGAGGGCATGGCCGGAAAATGACGAAATTTGCTCCTCGCACCCCCCCAAAAAACCGTTTCATGCCCCTTGACATGGGGTTTCGGCTGGGTAGTATTTCGGTGCGGTGACAATACGTGCAGGGTCACACCCGTTACCATTCCGAACACGGTAGTTAAGCCTGCACGGCCGATGGTAGTCGCAAGGCGAGAGTAGGTGATTGCCGCATTTTTTGCCCGCCCCACCGGCGGGCAATTCTTTTTGACATGCGTTGAGGTTTGCCGTGTCGTATCTGCTCGGCATACTACTTTCGTTCCTTGTATTTACTCTGGGTTGGGTCGTGGAATTGCTTTCATCGTTGGGGCGTTTGGGCATGGCGAATTCGTGAATCAAATCCTGTCTGGATAGAGCGTTGGTTCTGCCTCGACAAGACGGGGCGTTTCGCTTTCAATCCGCAAGTCGAGAGCGCACGGCCCGATGGCGAGGGACTAGCGGAGGTTAAAAAAGTCGATTAGTGGATGCTGCCCATCGCACGGTAAGCGGAGTGATCTCGGCCTCCCTTCGCCGCCGCAGGGGACAAAGGTTTCTTGCCGTCCCGGTTAGGCAATGAATCGTTCGGTAGAATTGCGAGAAACTCCATGAGCCAGGGTATCGGGCCGGTACTTGACGCTTTGTCGGCTAAGTTTCCCGAGCTGGAATTTGCCCCTGGACCACTCTTGGAGAGGAAAAACGCCGACGAAATTCAGACGGTCATTCGGGTGCCGCCCAATCGGCTGGTCGAGGTCATGCGGTTCCTAAAGTCGGACGAGCGGTGCAAATTTGAACAGCTTTGCGATCTGACCAGCGTGGACTATTCGAACTTTCCGAGGGCCCGCGATCGCTTCGGCGTGACCTATTCGCTGCTCTCGCTGACGCACAATCATCGGCTGTGGGTCAAGTGCTTCGTCAACGACCCGAACCCGGAAGTACCCTCGGTAACCGGCGTGTGGCGCGGGGCCGACTGGCTGGAACGCGAAGTGTGGGACATGTTCGGCATCCGCTTCTCCGGCCACCCCGACCTGCGGCGGATCCTCACGTGGGAGAGTTTCGAGGCCCATCCGCTGCGGAAGGATTATCCGCTGCGGGGTCAGGGCGAACGGGAACGGTATCCGGCGATTGATCGGGAAAGCGCGTGAACGGGATTGGCGATTGACGAATTGCGATTTTCGATTTAGCCCTTTTCCGCGATATGCCCCCGGAATTGTCTTTGCCGTTGTTTTGGCTGTCTATCTCCTTTCCGGCCTCCCCGGCCACCCACTGACTTTCGGCCCGTTTCATCATCATCTGGCTCAGGCCCGGGCGTTTTTGGACGGACGGTTGGATCTCAAGCGATTTCCGCCGGACGTGGAGCTTGCGTATTTCGATGAGAAAGCTTTCGTGGTTCTTCCGCCGGGACCTTCGGTGGTGTTGATGCCTCTTGTGGCCTTGGGGGACAGCCGCTGGAACCTCGTTCCCTTGCACGGCCTACTTTCCGCGTCAAGTGGCTTGCTGATGCTCGGCGCCCTACGGCGGCGTGGAGCCTCCGCAGGGACCTCGTGGACGACGGCGGCGGCCTTCGGTTTCGGGACCGTGCTGTGGTGGGTCACGTGCCAAAAGGGCGCCTGGCACACGGCGCAGGTCATGTCGGTATTTAGTTTGTGTCTGGCGCTGTGGCTCGTCCAAGGCGGCCGGGCTCCGATCGCCGTGGGTCTGCTCGTCGGCTTCTCGGCGATATGCCGACAGTTGACCGTGTTCGCGGCACCGTACTTTATGTACCAACTGCTATTGGGGACCCGTCGGCGAGCGACTCGGCAGGATGGGAACCGAAGCGCGGCAGAAGCATATGGCGGTTCGACCCTCACCCCGACCCTATCCCTTGAAGGGAGAGGGAGTTCAGGGCCGTTGGCCGTGTTGCAATTCTTGATCGGTGCCGCGATACCTCTTTGCTTTTACCTTTGGCTCAACTACGCGCGGTTCGGCAATCCGTTCGATACAGGCTACCGTTACATCAATTTGCGACCTCCGGGCCTGGACAAGTACCTCGCCTACGGGCTGTTCAGTCTGGGACACCTTCCGGAAAATCTTTTCACGCTGCTTTTCGCTCCGCCGCGCTGGAGCGAGGTCTTTCCGTATTTTCATCCTGATTTCTTCGGGCAGGCCATGATCTTCACCTCTCCGTTTGTGTTCTACGCTTTTCGCGCGGGCTGCCGGACTCGCGAGCACCAAGTTCTGTGGCTTTGCATCGCGTTGATCCTGGCGCCGCAACTTTTGTACTTCAACAACGGTTTCGCCCAATTCGGGTTCCGCTTCGCCCTCGATTTTCTGCCGCTGATGATGATCCTGGTTGCGGACGGTTTCGGTCGGCGGTTGTCGATTGGCGCCCTCGTCACCGTCGCCCTGTCGGTCGGCATGAACCTGCTTGGAGTATGTACGCTTTGAGCGGACTGTGGTCGGGTGAACCGAGTCGAAGGAAAGAACTGGGCAAGGGCTTCGTGAATCTTCGGCGACCCCCTTCTCTTCGGTTTGATCTCGTCAATACAATCTACGCGTATTGCACCGACGGAAGTGAGTTTTTTGAGAGGATGCGGATATGACTACGATGTTTTGGGCGTCCTGGGGCCAAATTCTCGTCTGTGCCGCGCTTCTTCCGGCGATGACCCGTGCCGAGAGCGAGTCCGTCGGCGATCGCATCGATCATTATGTCCGCGCCGAGATGGAGCGGCAGAAAATCCCTGGCGTCGCCGTGAGCGTGGTGAGCAATGGAGTCGTCATCAAGGCGGCGGGCTACGGCTTGGCCAATGTTGAGCACGGCGTGCCGGTGAAACCGGAGACCATTTTTCAGTCCGGCTCGCTCGGCAAGCAGTTCACCGCCGCGGCGGTGATGCTGTTGGTTGAAGACGGGACGATGGCTCTGTCCGACTCCATCACAAAGTTCCTGCCGAACGCACCGGAGAGCTGGCGGCCGATCACGGTTTATTCCCTTCTGACGCATACCTCGGGGATTCCGGAATACACCCAGGGAGCGATCGATCTGCGGCGCGATTACACCGAAGACGAACTCTCACGGTTTGCATTTGGCCTGAAGCTCGAGTTTGCCGCGGGCGCCCGCTGGAACTACAGCAACACAGGCTATGTCCTGCTCGGCATCCTCATCCGCAAGGCCTCGGGGCGTTTCTACGGAGACATTCTCAGCGAGCGCGTGTTCGGCCCGTTGGGAATGAAAACCGCTCGGATCATCAGCGAAGAAGACATCGTACCGAACCGCGCCTCGGGCTATCGTCTCGTGAAAGGCGAATTAAAGAATCAGGAGTGGGTCGCGCCGATCCTCAACACCACCGCGGACGGTTCGCTGTATTTTTCCGTGCTCGATCTGATCGCCTGGGACAAGGGCTTGTCGGCCGAGGCGGTTTTGAAGCCCGAAAGTTGGGTGAAGGTGTTCGAACCGGCGAAGCTCAATAGCGGAAAGACCTATCCCTACGGATTCGGCTGGAGTGTCGACGAGGAGTTCGGCCAGAAGTCACAGCAGCATGGAGGCTCATGGCAAGGGTTCCAAACCTTCATCTCTCGCTATCTGGGCGACGCCCTGACGATCATTGTCCTGGCCAATCTGGCCGAGGCCAAGCCGGACAAGTTTGTTGAAGGAATCGCCGCGATCATGAATCCCAAGCTCACCAAGCCCGAGCCTACGCCGATCCCGGACGGTGAACCGCGAGTCACGGCGCGCCTGAAGAGCCTCCTATCGGCCACGGCCGAGGGCCGACTGGCCCCCGAAGAGTTCGCCTACCTGCGGGCCGGGTTGTTCCCCGAGGGCGCCAAGAGATATGCGCAGCTGCTGCACGGCCTGAGTGAACCGTCGCGCGTCGATCTCGTAGAACGTCGCGAGTTGGGCGACGACCGAGTCTACACCTATGAAGTCGTGTATGCGGACAAGAAAATCAGCGTCCGGCTCGGCCTCGCCCCGGACGACAAGATTTCGATGTTTGCCATCCAACCAAAATGAAGTGCGATTGCTTTGTTTCGGCCCCAAAGCCTACAACGGCTCTTCGACCTCGGCCATTCGCGCGATCTTGATCGCCCGGTTGTCGTTGTGCCGGCCGAGCTTGCCGGCGAACTTGTTGCGGCCCTCGACGCGAAGGATCAAGTCGCTTTGGATGGACTTTTGCGTTTGAAGGATGTCACCGGGCTGCAAGGCGAGCAGATCGCGGACGGTGATCGACGTGCCGGCCAGAAACGCGGTCAGGTTGATTCGCGTGACCCCGATCCCGCGGCCGATGTCTTCGGAACGGTCCTCGGCCGTGGAACGGCGCTGATACGCGAGCCAACCTTGCGAAAGCAGCTTGGCCATCACCGGCTCGATCACTTTGAAGGGGTAACAGAAGCTCATGGTGCCCGCGCGCCCGGCCATCTTGATCTCGAATCCGATGACCACGACGACCTCGTTGGGGGCCACAATCTGAACCAGGTGGGGATGACTCTCGACCTCGGTGATCTTGAAATCGATCTTCATCATGTCCGCCCAGGCTTCGGTCAGCGTGGCAAGGGCTCGGTTGGTGATGCGCCCGACGAGGCGCTGCTCGATGAGCGTCAGAGGCCGCTGGGGAATGTACAACTCGGAACTGGACCCTCCAAGGAGCCTGTCGATGATCGGGTAGATGATCAGTGGGCTGATTTCCAGGCACATCTGACCCTCGAGGGGATCGGCCGTGAGCAGATTGAAATTGGTCGGGTTCGGAAGGGTTTGAATGAACTCGCTATAAGTAAGCTGTTCCGTCGTGGCGACGCGGACTTCCACGATCGTCCGCAGGAAACCCGAAAGGGATGCGCCGAAGTTTCGGGCGAAGGATTCGTGGATGCCCTCCAAGGCCCGCATTTGCTCCTTGCTAACTCGTTCGGGCCGTTTGAAATCGTAAGCGTCCGTTTCCTTGTCGATCGAAGGGGCATTCCTTTTTGCGGTTTCATCGGTCGCCACAACGCTTCCCGCGTCGACCGCCGCGAGCAGGGCATCGATTTCACTTTGTTCCAGAATCTCAGTCATATTCTTGCCGCAAAAAACCCATAGCAACACGCCGACGCAAGCGCTTGCCCCTGCCGTCTCCATATCGGGGCAATCGACGCAACGGCTTGAACCCGACTCTCAGTATTGACCTCTTGATTCACGTGCCTTGGGCATCCCGGACGCGCGCCCAACACTGGTAAGCGGCCCAAACTCGAACTCAGTGCCGTCACGCCGCCGGTGCCGTGGTCATTCGGTCGAAACAATCAAAGAAACCGGGAAAGGTCTTATCGCAGCAGTCCGGGTTCCGAATCACCACGCCCTCGCTCCGCAGGCCTGCCAGAGCGAAGCTCATGGCCATTCGATGGTCGTCGTAGGTATCAATCGTCGCAGATTGCAATCGCACCGGCGGGTGGATTGTCAACCCATCTTCGCGCTCCTCGACCTCGGCTCCCAACTTGGTGAGTTCCCTTCTTAGTGCGCTCAACCGGTTTGATTCCTTGACGCGAAGATTGGCCACGTTGCGGATGGTGGTCGGACCGTCCGCAAAAAGAGCCAGAACGGACAAGGTCAGCACCGTGTCGGGCATGGCGTTCAAGTCTACGTCGATTCCGCGCAGCGCAACGCCTGCCGGGGGTCCGTGAATCGTAAGGTGGTCCGGCTCTCGATCCACGTTGCACCCCATGAGTTCGAGGATGTCCACGAACGCGGCGTCGCCCTGGATGCTCTCGGAACCGATGCCTTCCACCGTCACCGAACCGCCGGCCACGGCCGCCGCCGCCAGAAAATAAGTCGCGGCGGAAGCGTCCGGCTCGATCGAATAGGCGCGGGCTTGATATCGCTGCGGAGTTTCGACAATAAATCGATGAGGTAATGCAATCGCCGCAGTTGTTCGGGCGCTTTGGCCCTCCGCGTCTTCTTTTGCCGAGCCTTTCGAGCTTAGGCATCGTCCGAAATCCGCTACCACGATCACTCCGAACGCCTCCATGACTTTCAAACTCATCTCCACGTAGGGAAGACTCGGAGTGAGCGACGATGCCTCGATGAACAAATCGCCCTGCGCGTACGGGGCCACCATGAGCAAAGCGGAAAGGAATTGACTGGACTCTAGTCCGTGGAAGTCGAGCTTCCCACCGCGCAGCCCGCGGGCGTGTAGGACGAGCGGCGGAAACCCCTCCTCTTGCCCATACTCAACGGGACATTGAAGGGTGCGTAAAGCATCCACGAGTGCCCCGATCGGCCGCCGGCGCATCCGTGCGGAGCCGTCCAATTCGTACCTCCCTTGACCAAGGGCACACAGCGCTGTACCGAAGCGCATGACCGTGCCCGCATTGCCGCAATAAACGTTTGCGGATTCCGCAGGGAGGAACCCGCGGCTGCCGGTTACTTCCAGAACGCGGGTCGATTCATCCACCGTAATGGAGATTCCCAGAGTCCGCAGGGCTTCGATCATCAACCAGGTATCGTCGGCCAGGAGTGCCCCGGCGAGAACACTGGTGCCTTCCGCGAGTGCGGCCACGATCAAGGCGCGATTGGTGATGCTCTTGGAACCGGGCGGCCGAATCGTCGCCCTAAGCGGCGCGCTCGCCGGCGTGCAGGCATGTGCGTTCACAGGTGGACCATAACGGTCCATGCCGCGCCTGTCCACGAATCGGCGCCTCTGGTGTACATCGCCCACCGCCGGATATGATCCCGCCGTGGAACGAGACCGGCCGGCCCTAACCAGCGGTCATTCGCTCTCGGTTGGAAGCCGTGGGGCGGCCGCGTCGGGAAAGAACCGTCTCGAAAAGGACAGGCACAATCATGGCGAAGCACACCGCGGGTGAAGATCGGTTCCGTCGAAAAGAACAGAAGGAAAAGGACTATCAAAAGCAATTGCCGGGCGAAGACGAGGAGCCGCTGCCTCCGCCGGTGGAACCGATCCACGCCGACAAGAAGCCGGAACGAAACGATCCCTGTCCTTGTGGGAGCGGCAAAAAATACAAAGTCTGCTGTGGAAAGCAGAAAACGTAGCGGCGGAATCGTCGGCGCGCCCGCGCTGAGTCCAAGGATCCGAAAGGCGAGCGCTTGGGTTCGCTGGACCGGTCCAAACTGTCCACCTCGACAAGGAATCCCGACCCACGATTCGCCGAATCCGATCTGGAACTAGGCGATATCGCGCCGATCGACATCGTTATCCCCATCCAGGTCGACTCGAGAGCATTGATCCGCCCTTTTGGAAGAAGGAACCCAATGGACACGGCTACGGCTACGGCTACGGCTGCGGCGAGCCGTCAAAAGATGCCGGGGCAGAACGCTCGATCTCAGTGATCATCGCCCCGCGGCGCCACACGCGGACCGTGCCCGTCGATTCGGAAAGACTGACCGCAATGCTCTTGGTGCTGGCGGTGATGTTGGCCGCGGCGGCGTGACGAGAGCCGAGACCCGGGGGCAAGGCCTCGCCGGCCAGCGCCGGCCGAAGCGTCGTACCGGCCGAGACAATCACGCCGTTGCCTTTGAGAATGAACGCTCCGTCGAGCTTAGCGAGTTCCTTCACCGTCTCGCGAATGGAATCGTCGAGGATGTTGCGGTTCTTTTCGCCGTAGCCACGGAAGGGATTGATCCGGCCCGGCAAACTGAAACGCTGCATCTGCCGATGGTCGCCGACCACGAAAAGAGTGCCCACGGGTTTCCCTTCGCGCCCTTCGTGGGCCAATTCGAGTGCAAGTGTGAGAACTTTTTCAAACACCGCCCGGCGAATGGGCTCGGTCAGCTTCGGTTGTCCAACCGACTGGAACAGCTCGAACTCCTTGCCCACGCGCATCGTCACCAGCGTGTCGATGGTCTGCCCGCCGATCCCGGTGAGAATCACAAAGACGTCTCCGGCCTTGAGAACCTGTTGGGAGAACGCCATGAGCGTGGCCATTTTGATCTGACCCATCCGCGTAAGTTGGAAGGGAGGAACCTCAAGGTGCCCGAGACCGCAATCCTCTGCCCGGCGGGATTCTTCCGCGTTCCGGCAGACGAGGACCAGTCGCGTGGGTTTTGCCACCGATGCCCGAAACGCGGCGAGGTCATCGATCCCAGCCATGAAAACGAGCAGGACATCCGCGGCCACGCTCTTCGCGACGTCGACGGCGGCGGCGGTCATGGCCGACGAGAAGTCGGCGTTGTTGTAGGACATTCTCGGCTCGGACCTTCGGTACGATTGAGGCGTTGCTCGATGGGAACTATACTCAGGGCCATGGCCTTCAGCAACCCCGCGTGTTGGATTCTTGGTGTCCTGCTCATCGTGCCGACGCAAGCGGCCGATTCCGATCCGGTCGCCCCGGCATTGACGGAAACACATAAACAATTCCTTTCGAGACTCGCTCGACGAACGCTGCGAGATTCCTTGCTCGGTCGAGAGGTCTACGAAGCGAGCTATGTTCCGGGTGATCTTGACGCGGCGGAGGCCGAGGTCGTCGTCCGGCTCAGGTTGAAAGGATTCCTGCTGGGCGTGGGGCAAAAGGGACCCGCTCCGATCGCTTCGGCACTGCGCGATGCCACCCTGACGGCCGCCGAACTGCTCAAGGTGGGCGACGGACTTCCTTCGAGAGATTTCAGCGAACTACTCGTCGAGATCGAAATGTTGGGCTCGGCGGAACCGATCGCCGTCTCCGTAGATTGGACCCAACCCGGGGCTCTCGACCCGTACATCGAACCGGGCGTACATGGAATGGTCATTTCCGGGTCGAGAGGTTCGCGACGGTTTCTACCGAGCGAATTGATCACCAGCGACCTTGTGGTGCCCGATGTGTTGAAAGGCTTCGCTCAACAAGTCATGTCTGCGCCGACCGAATTCGCGGGCTGCTCGCTTCAACGATTCCGCACGCTTCATTGGATTGAGTCCGCGCCGTCGGCGGACCTCGTGACGCTGCACCGTGGAATGATTCTCGTCGACTCCTCCTCTATTACGCGGCGATCCATCGATGAAACGATCAACCGACTCGCGGACTACATGATCTACCGACAGAGATCGTCGGGCCGCTTCAGCTATCAATACGAACCGGCAAAAGACCGTTACAGCGATGACGACAACGAAGTTCGCCAAGCCGGTGCGACCTTGGCCGTCGCGTTTCACGCACGGCACGGGGGAGGAAGTGCCTCCCTGGCCGCGGCCGACCTGGCCTTCCGCCGCCATCTGAACGGCCTAACCAAAATCCCCGGCGCCTCTGATGCCGCCTTCATGGCCACGCCCGATCGTCGAAACAAACTTGGCGTGACCGCGCTGTTCGCCCTGGCTTTGGCCGCGCACCCCCAGGAGTCACGTTTCGCGGACCTGCGAGGAAAGCTGATCCGAGGGGCCCTGTGGCTTCAAAAACCCAGCGGAATCTTCATCACCGCCTTCCCGCCCGCCGAGCGGATCGACGGGCAGGATTATTTCCCCGGCGAGGCTCTCCTTGCCCTGGCCGAAGAATACTCTCTTCGACCCTCGGCGGAGATTCTCGAAGCCTTCGATCGGGCGATTGCATTCTACCGACCCTACTTCCGCAGCGAACGCTCTCCCGCCTTCGTACCCTGGCAGGTGCAGGCGTTTGCGAAGATGGCCGGTCACACACAACGGCAGGACTATCAGGATTTTGTCTTCGAGTTGACGGACTGGCTTTCCGCCATGCAGCTTGATTCATCAACCTGCCCCTGGCCGGAATTGCACGGAGGAATTGCATCCTATCAGGCTGGCCGCGCCGGGATCGCCACGGCTTCGTACCTGGAAGCCTTCACCGACTCTTTGCAGCTCGCTCGCAACTTGGAAGATGCGACCCGGGCTTCTCGCTACGAATCCGTGGTTCGCGGCGCGGCCCGATTCGTCATGCAGCTTCAGGTTCGACCGGAAGAGGCCTATTACGTGCGCAGCCCGCAGGACGTGGTCTGGGGCATGCGAACGGCCCCCGCTCTCAACCTGCTGCGCATCGACCATTGCCAGCACGCTCTCATCGCGCTCATCAAGACGCGAAATGTGCTCTTTCCCGATTGAGGCCGGCCACCCCGTGACCGGGCGGAATCCAATCCGATCTTCCAGACGATCCCCCGGACCGAGCACCGGCCTTTTGATACTCCTCATTGCAATCGTCTGCGTGCTCGGTGTGGGAACCGTCTCATGGTTTTCCCTGATGAGTCTTTTTCTCGACGGGATTTCCGCTTGTTTGGTCTTAGCACCGCCGATCGGCTTGGGATTGGGGATGATCCAATGGCTGAGATGGGGATCAGCGCCGCTGCGTTGGCAAATCCTAATCGGTGCCGCGTTGGGGATCGGGACCACGTCGTTGCTCGTGCTCGGACTGGGATTGGCCGGCGTTCTCCAGCGCAGCGTATGGATCACCCTTCTTGCCTTGTTCAGCGTCGTTGGTGTCGTGCGACTGTGGCGGTTGATCCGAGTCCGGGGTGAACAACAGTTCGACGAGAGAAGCGATTCGAGCGATCGTGCCGAGGATGCACGAAACACCGCAGCGTTTCGATACCTTTGGTTTCTGGCCGCTCCCTATGTCGTCCTTGCGATCCTGTCGGCCTCCAGCGCACCCGGATTTCTATGGAGCGAAGAAGGTTTCGGCTACGACGTGCTCGAGTATCACCTCCAGCTCCCGAAGGAGTATCTGGAGGCCGGGCGCATCCACTACACCCCGCACAATGTATACGGCAACTTTCCAGCCAACGTCGAAATGCTTTATCTCCTGGCCATGATCGTCCTCGGTGAGACGGTCGATTCGGGCATTGTCGCCAACATGATTCACCTGCTTCTTGGAGGACTCGCGGTTTTTGCGGCGTGGGTCATCGGCCGGGACGAGTCGCCGCAATGCGGGGTGGTGAGCGGGGTGAGCATGGCCGCCTGTGGTTGGGTCGTCTACCTCTCCGGCCTGGCCTACGTCGAACTGGGGATGCTGTTTTTCGGAATGGCCGCGATGGGAGCATTGCTGCGCGCGACGCGCGAACCTCGCGTCGGCGATTCCCGCGAAGGCCGCGCCGCGGAAACCACGGTAGTTGGAAAGCGCGATCGAACTTGGTGGTTCGCCGCCGGGCTTTGCGCCGGGTTTGCCTGCGGGTGCAAATACACGGCTGGGCCTATGATCGCTCTTCCAATCTTTGCCGTTTTCGTTGTTTATGGTGCAAGGCCCCGCAAAGTTCCTCTCCTGTTTCGACGCGCTGCCTTGTTTCGCGACGGCTGCGGGTTTCTTCTTGGCGCGGCCCTGGCTTTCGCCCCGTGGATCGTCAAAAACACGGCCATGACGGGGAATCCCCTTTTCCCGTTGGCGAACTCCTGGTGGCGCGCCAGTCCACCCTGCTGGGGTGTCGATGAACAACAAAGATGGGAACGAGGACATCGGCCCGTACAAAACGAGCAAGGCGCAGTGCGACGCGTGAGCGCGGCTTGGAATCATATTCTCGCCGACAAGTACCAGCGTTTTGGTCCGGCACTCTTTGTCCTAGCCGCGATTGGATTCATGGGCCGTCGTCGAACGGCGGCCGATTGGATATTACTATTTCTCGCGTTATTTCAGATCGCGGTTTGGCTCGCGGCAACGCACCTATACGCACGGTTCGCAATTGTCTTGTTGATCCCCCTCGCGCTGCTCGCGGGCCGCGCCGCACTTTGTTCATCGCGTCCCCTTCGATACGCCACGGTCATCGCACTCTGCGTCGGCGGACTCTGGAATCTGGTCTTTGCCATAAGTCTCCAAGAGAAGGAATCGCCGCTCGGCGCACCGGCCTCGTTGTTTTACGAAGGGAAGATGACGGGATTCGAATACCTGGGTTTTGTCAACAGCGAACTCCCGCCGGAATCCCGTATCCTCATGATTGGCGAGGCCCGGACGTTCTACATCCTGCGCCCCTGTGTTTACACTGTGGTATTCAATCGAAATGAATTCGTCGAAATGCTTCTCACGTCAAAGAACGATGCCGACGTGATCGATTGGCTACGCGCCAGACGATTTACTCACGTGCTTGTAAACTGGTCCGAGATTGACAGGCTGAAACGAACGTATGGATTCTCGGAAGAGATCACGCCGGAACGATTCAAAAGACTCGAATCCGCCGGCCTCCGCACTGTCCGTCAATTCGACCACCCAACGAACGGAACCCGTCAGGTAACGATCTACGCGGTCAGTCTTTGAGCTTCGTTTTCACTCGACGCCCTTTTCCCCCAACCACCGTTCCGCATCCAACGCCGCCTTGCACCCCATCCCCGCGGCTGTGACTGCCTGTCGATACACGCTGTCCACGCAATCCCCGGCGGCAAAAACACCCTCGACGCTGGTCGTCGAGCGATACGGGTCTTTAAGCTTGATGTACCCTTTGGCGTCGAGCGGCAGTTGTCCGTTCAGGAAAGCCGTCGCCGGTGTGTGACCGATGGCCATGAACAACCCGCCCATCGGCACAGTCGATTCACCCCCTGTAACCGTGTCCTTGAGTTTCACGCCGCTGATCATGTTGTCGCCCAGCACATCCATGACCGCCTTGTTCCAAAGGACTTCGATTTTGGGGTTGTCCATCGCCCGCTGCACCATGATCTTCGACGCCCGAAGCTGATCGCGGCGATGGATCATGAGCACTTTGCTCGCGAACTTCGTCAGATACGTCGCCTCCTCCACCGCGGAATCCCCCCCGCCGACCACGCCCAGTACTTTGTCCCGAAACGCGGGCAGCGCCCCGTCGCACACGGCGCAGGCGCTCACCCCGCCGCCGGTTCGCGCCAGACGCTGCTCATTCTCCAGCCCAAGCCAGTTCGCCGTCGCCCCCGTGGCGATGATGACCGAGTGCGCTAGATACTCGGAATCGTCCTCGGAAATGACGACGAAGGGCCGTTGAGAAAGATCGACGCTCTTGCAATCGTGATACGCATAGTTGTGTCCGTCATCGGCGTCGGACACGTCCACGGTCAGGCCGTTGTCGGTGACGATGCGCGTCCCGAACCGAACGGCCTGTTGTTCAAAGTACGCCATGAGAATCGGCCCCGTTACGCCGTGAGGAAACCCCGGGTAGTTTTCAACCTCCGTGGTGAGCATCAGTTGCCCACCCGGCAGGGTCATCGTGGGGATCGTTTTGGGTCGCCCGGCAAAGACCAGGGGCTTCAAATTGGCTCTGGCGGCATAGATGGCCGCGGTCCACCCCGCCGGTCCCGAACCGATGATGATGAGTTTTTCAACGCTGTCGTGCTGGGTCATAGTATTTTCGTCAAGGATTCCGGAGGCCGTTTTTCCTGCTTGCCGCCGATCGCCCGATGATACAAGCTGGGGGCAGAACCTCCAAACGACGCGGGCGGCGGTTTCATCGCATGGAAACGGAAAATGGCGCTGAAATGATCGTCTATCGAATCGCATCAGGAATGCTGCTGCTCCTGGCCGGTTGTTCGGCTTCCACGCGATCCGCCGGGTTTCCGCTAAGCGTGGTTCCAACCTCCATCGACGAAATCGCCGCCCGCCGATTCACCACTCCCCACTTCGACCTGCACAGCACTCTATCCGACGCCGAATTCGAGTCCTCGCTCCCTCGGTTTCTCGAAACCGCGCACGCCCGATACGTTCATACCTTGCCTCCACGGATGCCCGAGGGTCGGCTGACCGTTTTTGTTTTTGAAAACCGCGAGCAATGGCTGCGATTCGTGCGCACGCGCTTTCCCGTGAAGTCCGAACTTTATGCGAACATCCTCTCCGGCGGGTTCACCGAGAACAACGTCTCCGCCCTGTTTTACTCCGATCGCGCCGCCACGCTGGCCACGCTGGCACACGAAGGCTGGCATCAATACGCGGCCGTCCGATTGGGCGGGGAGATGCCCGCCTGGCTTAACGAAGGCCTTGCGTGTTATCACGAAAGCGCTGGTTTCTCGGAACCCGATCGCAGATTCAACCCCAGGCACAACTCCTTCCGCACCAATGATCTTCGCCTCGGTCTGCATCGCGATCGATTGTTCAGCGTGGATGAGCTGCTTCAGATCGATGCCGGACAGGTCGTGGCTCAGGATGACCGCTTCACCACCCGATTGTACTACGCACAAGTGTGGGCGCTGGTTACGTTTCTGAAGCACGACGCCGACAGCCGCGTCCGACAAGGGTTCGCGAATTTACTCGACGACGTCGCCGACGGATCCTATCCAGTCCGCGTCAGTGCCGCCCAATTCGGGCGCGACGAAGGTGCCGCCGCAACCGCGTTCCATTTGTATTTTGATGCCGCCCTCCAAACGCTCGAACAAGGCTACCGACAATTCCTCCTCCGCCTCGTCCAGTTCTAGCGTGGCCTCACCCTTGGCGTTCTTCCCGGTCGCCAACGTCCGAAAGAGCTCTCTTTCTTGTTTGCCCTCGGTACCGTACACGCCCGGTATTCCCTGCGACCCGCGAATGACAGCCATATTCTAGACTTTTCATGATGTCCGGCCGCGGGTGCAGCCGGCGTGAAGGATGCGGCGCGACGCCGTTGCCGGTTTGCAATCGGCGTCAACGTCTCTAGGCGGTCTTGGCTTCGCGGCAAACGATAATGCAATCCTTTCAATGGTACGCCCGCCGCCTATGCTCCATGTCGCCGGGGGAAGTATTCTGGCGACTACGATCCTGGGCGGCGGAATCGTGGGGAAACTGGCTGCTTCCCTGGCGAAGTCCGTTGCCCAGGCTGCAGACGATCCTCGTGCCCGGTCGTCCGGCGAGTCTGCTCTTCCACGACGCCGACATGCGGCACACGGACGCCCTCTCCTCGGAATCGTTTCCCCGCGAATGGAGCGACGCACTCGTCGGTCAGGCTGACCGCGTCGCCCGAGGATCCCTGTGCCTGTTCGATCAACACTGCGACTACGAAAACGGCGAAATCGACTGGAACTACGAACCCCAAGCTCAACGCCCCACCCCACTCTGCCCGGCATCCCGCATCGACTATCGAGATATCGAAGTCACCGGTGATTGCAAATGGGTTTGGGAGCCGAATCGTCATCACCATTTGCCGATCCTCGCCCGTGCCTATCGAATCACCGGAGAGGAGTTCTACTCCCGGACCGCTCTCGAGCACATCGAATGCTGGATCGAGCAATGCCCCCACGGCTACGGCATGAACTGGCGCAGCCCGCTGGAGCTGGCCATCCGCATGATCAACTGGACCTGGACCGTCGAGCTCTTGCGCGGCAGTTCCGCGCTCGACGACCGGCGAAGCGCGCTCATTCTTCAGTCGGTGCACCAACATCTTTCCGACATTTCCTCCAAGTACTCTCGCTATTCCTCGGCCAACAACCATCTCATCGGCGAGGCCGCGGGCGTGCTGATCGCCGCGACGTACTTCACCTCCCTTAAGCGCTCCCAGCGCTGGCGGGACCGCGGCCGAACGATTCTCGAGCGGGAAATCGTCCGTCAAAGTCATGTGGACGGGGGATCGCGCGAGCAGGGTTTCGGCTACCACCTATTCGTCCTTGAATTCTTCACTCTCGCGGGCCTGGCCGCCCGACGCGGCGGATTGGATTTCAGCAAAGCCTATTGGAATCGACTGGAACGTATGTACGAATTCGCGGCCGCACTCACCGAGGGTGGCGACGACTGGCCGATGATCGGCGATTCGGATGACGGCTTCGTCGTCGATCTCGGTGGACGCGACGATCGAATTCGTTCCCTGTTGGGGGTCGGAGGAATTCTCTTTGATCGGGCGGATTGGAGGGACCGGATCGGCGACGTGCCAGAACCGGCATGGTGGCTCTTCGGTCCGAATCGCGCCAAACCGCTCAGCTCCGCAAAACTCGGCACGAAGCTCGACCGGATTGCATCCCAGGCGTTTCCGGACTCAGGGTACTTTCTCCTGCAAACCAGGCAAACCCTGGATCATCCCGCGGTCAGCGTCATTCTCGACGTCGGCGAACTGGGCTTCGGCACCATCGCCGCCCACGGCCACGCCGACACCCTCAGCCTCCAGTTGAGAGTGGACGGCCACGACGTGCTGGTCGACCCCGGAACGTATGACTACTTTACGTATCCCGAATGGCGGGAGTACTTCCGAAGCACCCGCGCGCACAATACCATCGAACTCGACGGAATCGACCAATCGGAAATGCTCGGCCCGTTTCTGTGGGGCCGCCGAGCCAAGGCCTATTGCCGAGCGTGGGAACCGGACGATCATGGAGGACGATTCGTCGGCGAGCACGACGGTTATCGGCGACTGACCCACCCGGCGATACATCGCCGCGCCGTGACACTCAGCGGCCGCGAGGGATGCCTGACCGTCGAGGACGAAGTCATCACCGATGGAGAGCACGAGGTGACTCAATTTTGGCACTTCGCGGAATCGTGTGTCCTGCAGCAGGTTTCGGAAAGCGAATTTCTTGTCGACATTGCAGGCCGGCCACTTCGGTTTCAAATGGACCCGGCCCTTTCCGTCGAGCGGGTTCGCGGGAACGAGCATCCGATCGGTGGATGGCGCTCGCGCGGTTACCATTCCAAAACTCCGACCACGACGCTCGCCGGCCGCCGCACGATCCGTCAAACCCAAGGGTTCAAAACGATCATCGGCTTTCTATCCTGCAATCCGCGCGCATTGGAGCCGTCAAGCACCACAACTGCGTTGTTTCTTGGTAAGCCGGAAAAGCGGTCCGCCGAACTCGGCACGCCGCTTCACATGGAATCGATCCGCGGAACGAACGAGGGACAATAGAGTGCTCCAGCTTAGCGATCCATACGCGCCAATTTCACGAATTCGGAATGCGCCGCCGGAATCGGCGGGCTCCGCCGGCGGTGATCGAGCCAAGTCACCCAACCGCAAGGGAACCATCCACGCCGTCGTGCTCGCCGGCACTCATCCCTGGGGACGGTGCCCGCTCGACGATGTGATTCCCCGGCCGTTGCTTCCTGTCGCGAACCGCCCCCTGATACGCTATGCGTTGGACTGGCTGGACGACGCTCGCGTTTCATCCATCACCATCTGTGGCAACAGCGACACGCCAACCATCCGCGGCGTGGTGGGCGAGTCGGATGCGGCCTCACCAAACATCGATTACTACGTTGACCCCCTTCCCCGCGGACCCGCGGGCTGCATCCGAGACGCCGTCGCGGACCGCAATGTCCAGGATATCCTTGTGATCGACGGAACGATCGTCCCGCAGATTCGTTTGGGCGACCTCCTCGCGGAACACGAGCGATCCCGATGCGCCATGACCCTCGTCGTGGTCCGCGACGGTCCGTCGCCGCAGGCCTCGCACTCCCTGATTCCTACGGGAATCTACGTCCTCACAAGTGACGTGCTCGATTACATTCCTTTGGGTGGGTATCAAGACATCAAAGAAAGCCTGATTCCCCGGCTTTTTGATGCGGGTTTGCGAATTCAAACCATGATTGTCGAGGCCCAGGCCCCCCGGGTGAGCGACGCCGACAGTTACCTCTCGGTTAACGATTGGGCCGTTGGGCTAAAGGCCCGACTTCTGTCGGGTAGTTTTGGATACCAAAGCGCGGGCGAATCTTGTGTACACGAGTCCTCCACCGTGGATTCCTCGGCGAGATGCATCGGCCCCGTTCTGATCGGTCCTCAGGCGCGGATCGGCCGCAACGCGCTTCTGGTCGGTCCGACGAGTGTGGGCGTAGGCTGCTACGTCGGCGACGACGCCGTCATCTGCCGCTCGGCCGTCTGGAACCAGGTTCAAATCGAAGCGCACTCGATCGTCAATCGTTCAATCGTCACCCACGGCCGAACGGTCCCCTCCGGATTATCGCTGCGAAGAACCGTCGTGGCGTCGGAAGAATCGGGACGGGCCCGGCCGAGGGATACCGCCGCGCATTGGCCTGCAAAGACGGCCGATCCCCAGCGCGCTGCCTCGTAACTCCTCCGCGGCGTCCTGAATCTCCCTCTCCCTTCCCAAGGGAGAGGGTTGGATTGAGGCACAACCGATCCCGACCTGTCGGGACCGGCGCGCCGAGGGTGAGGGTTTTAGAATGCACACCAAACGGACCTACTGGCGGTTTCCATCCCGTCCATGCAAGACTTATCGCGGCCCGTTCATACGAAGGTAGTGTCTGCTGTAATCGGCCAGGTCGATGTCCTGGTCCTCGTCGTAGTCGCCGGCCGCACAATCGGGATCGGTATAGAAGCCGCCCGTGCTTGTGAAACAGGTGCCGAAGGCCGCCAGGTCAACCTGATCTACGTCGCCGTCGCGGTCAAAATCGCCAAAAAAATCATCCACGACGCGGACCTCGGCGGAGAAGAGCTCACCCGTAACCGTGTTGTTCGGAATGTTTCCGTCGAACACGACCGTTTGTGATTCACCCCGTTTCGGTGCCATTTCAATCATGGTTGAAGTATCCGCGGCGAGGGCTCGGAATTCGAACGTGCACACGTGCAGGCCACTGAACCGGATGAAGGGCCTGGGGAAAGGTGGAAACTGACCGAGAGCAACGTAGAACCCATCTCCGTCTCCCCACCTGTTTGGGCAATCTCCTGGGGAGCACGGTCCGTTCAGATCGTCGATATCCAGACCGCCACACGGAAAGGCAGACACGAGCCAGTTGTATTCGTTGACCGGAACCACCCGACACAATCGCAGAACACTCGGATCCCAGACAAGAATCATTGTTATTGAAGAAACGAGTTGCCCCGGCGCTTCTTGGGCGAACGCGCGAAGCCTGACTTTGACCGTATCTCCAACCTGAACCGCTTGCACTGGGGGGTCAAATTCGAGATCGACCAAGATCGAAGTCTGAGCCCGGCCACGTTCCGCAGCGACACCCAGAACGGCCACACCAACGATTAGAAAACCGCTGAATCGAACACCCGCCATGTTGCCACCCCCCCCCGACAATCAGACCCGACTTTTTCACTCGCGATTCAGAGAAGAGGATGGAACTTGATCCAAACTCCTAGGCCACCACGAGCTACATTTCAGGCCCAGCAAGCCACGCGCCCTGCGGTCCAAACGAGTGCCCCCGGCTCTTGAAAGAACAAGCTCCCCCACTACCCCCAAAACCGCAATCTAGCTCATTTTATCAGGCGCACCCGAAGCTGACAACGGTTCGGCGGTCGCGGAACGTCAATCATTTAGAGCTTAGACACGCATTCGGCAAAACGTTGAATCGTCACTTTAGCACAGAGAGAGCATCATGGGCATCACGGCCGACCCGAACCAGGCCGTCCACTGCGATTGTCGTTTGTATTCGTATTGTCGTTAACGTTGGCGTTCTCATTCGCACTCGACGAGTTATCATTCACGTTCACGTTGGAGATCGTGGCGTTTTCGTTCACATTGGCATTTCCGATCATGGCCACGTTGTCGTTGACGTTGGAGTTATCGGTCGGCATCAAGAGCACGAGAATGGCGAGCACGGCCGGCGCGCTCCGCGTTCCCGATTCGCTCTGCCCGATGCACTGAAAAACATGTTCGCCGACCACGTCCGGCTGGAACCGAACGACACCTTCCTCCACGTCAACCAGTTCGACAATGTCCCCGTCGATTTGGGTGATCGTTCGCTGAACCGCTTCCGTCGAACCTACGCTAAGGCACGTCAAAGTCGTCGCCCTTCCGACGATCGATTCCCGCGGAGACGATGAAAGGGTGACGGCCAGGTCGGCCGTCCCCCGTATCCGCGTCACGCAATCCGCGGTGACCTGAAAAAGCCCGTCGCTGGCCGTCAGCCGCAGCGTCGCGTCCCCCTCGTGCAGCGCTTGAAACGACGTGTCCTTGATATTGGCATTCTGCACTCGACCAAGCTCCCGCGGCATCACCGTCCACCGATACGTGGCGATCGCACCCGGGTTGATTTCGTTGGCCCTCACCATCCCCGATTCCCCCACCCGTAACTGGTCGGGGCAGGACGGTTCAATCGAAATGGACTCACATGTCGCCCCCAAAAATCCCGGCAACAAACCTCCGCCGCAGACCATAGCCGCCACGCGAATCCAACGCCTTTGCTTTGTTTTGTTCTCCATTCTTGTTCCTTGCCCCTTATCGTATTGAAGGCCCGAATCGCCGCCCAGTAAGGGCTGCCGTCGTTCACTGGCCAAATCGACCGGTGCGTCTGGCCGAGATCGCCGTATTTGGGTCCCGATCGGCCGGGAGCAGGGCCTACGGGCAGCGTACACCCTGCCGCGGGTGTCGGATAGCCTTTCTTATTCCCAAATCATCAGCGCGCCCACGCCTGACATTGCCTCTAGCCCGAAGTCTTCTTCCTGTTTTCTCAACCGTTCCCATTCCAGCATAGGGACCCAAGCGATTACGCGACCCGCGATCGCCGGTTGAGATCTTGCCGCCACAAATGCGCCCAGACAGG
>Ga0187893_10002512_pt1 | contig 40093 bp, 33 predicted proteins | sample MA1701074metaG_FD_139574 | JGI IMG/M metagenome (GOLD analysis project Ga0187893, IMG submission 139574) | White microbial mat communities from a basaltic lava cave in the Kipuka Kanohina Cave System on the Island of Hawaii, USA - MA170107-4 metaG ...
CGAAAAGCTCGACCAGCACAAGTACGGCGTTGCTGCGACCTTGAACCACGGCTGGTCCTACGATGCCGTTGGCAAAAAGTGGCGTCATCTCGCAGTGATCGGAAACGGCATCGGGGGGCGCGACTATTTTGCGCTCGATCTGGCGCACATGAGCCCGAGCTCCGCAAAAGGCCCGTTCGAGCTCCTGTGGACCAGCGAGGATTCCGCGCTCAAAGCCTCGTACGACGCTTATCTCGGAGAGACCTGGGCCAGGCCTGCGCTGACCTATCTCCTTCCCACCGACTCACTCACGGACAGCCCGGAAACGTACCTCTTGCTGGGCTCGGGATATCCCGCCGCTGGAGCGCCGAACGGGCAGGGCCGGAGGCTGATCAAGGCCTCGGCGATGACCGGCACTATCGTCGAGTCTGCCGAGTTTCCGGCCCCCTCGAACGCGGTCTACGAGTCGAGCTACGGGCTGCTCGTCGATCCGTCGGTGGGCACGCATTGCGTATCCCGCTTTTGGTCCGAAATGCAGGAGGTCTACCTGGCCGACGGCGCAGGGCGAGTGTTTCGATGGGATCAAGGCCGCGAGACGGCTCATGCGGCGGACAGCGTGACGAAGTGGAACGGCACCGCGCAGGCAGCCTTCACGGCACCGGCATGTGTCGGCACGGGATCGACGTGCACGGTGAGTGCGAACAACAAAGGTGACCCGTTCATCTACGGACCTGCCGTGAGCAGCATCGACAGGCTCGACGATACCAATAGTAGCAATACCAGCGGCGTATACGACCAGACCAAACGGGACCAGTTCTTGGTTGCGCTCGTGAGTGGTAGCCCCTACGACGACAAGCTCGATGGTGGCGTGAAAAACAACGACTTCCATGCGAGCCTGTATCTGCTGGTGGACGACCACCGCAGTATGAAAACCGGTGGCTTCTCGGTGCCGAACGGTGCACCCAAGCAGACGGTTGGCCAGATCGGCACCGATCCCAAGTACCTGCGGTTGGCAGTCAGCGATCTCCAACGAACGCGTGTCTACACCCCGTTTCCAGGTTCACCCACGTATACCGAAACTGCGAAGTTCGCTCGTGCTGCGCGCCCCGTTAAAGCGCCACGCATTTTCGTGACAGGCGCGGTCAATGCCGACAATCCCAATGTGGTGCTCGACGACGTCGAGGTGATTTTCGTCAGCTATACTATCTACGAGCCCGGCACGGCGGCGTGTAATTCGAAGTGGTACGATAGCAAAACCAAAACCTGGTATGCCGATGAAGGTTCGACCTACGAGGTCACGTTCAGGCTGACGGCATCGAACAAGACCGGCTTCAACTACATTACCGGCTCGGGCTACGATTTCACGAAGGCCGGCTACACGACACCAGGTCTGGCGTTGGTTGGCACACAGCAAGTCGATTCAGGAGCATGTGAGGACGGTGTTTGCGGTCCCAAGCCTGGTGTTCCCGCCCCGAAGATCTGCGATTTGGTCAAAAGCGGCGGCTCGGCGACCACTGCGGCGTCCATCCCCACGTCGTGGGCAGAGCTGGAAGGGTTTACACCGACGGAGAACTGACGCGATCTCATGCCCAACCCAACGATGTTTCGTGGCGGCGTTTTGCTCTGGCCTGGGCTGATGCTCGCATGTGTGGAGGCGAACCCTTCGTTCGTGACCGTGAACGAGGCATCTTCGACGCACGCCGAAGGTGACTGGACGGAAGCGACGACCGAGGTGGGAACGAGCGCCGTCGCTTCCTCGACCCAGGAAACCGGCCAAGCGACCGAGCCGGAAGGCGACAGCACGACGTTCGCCGACAGCACGACGTTCGCCGACGCCACCACGGGTTTCGGGTCCACCAGCGCATCAGGCGGCTCGTCGGACGTCACAGGTAATCCTGTGCCCGACCCAGCTACATGCGAGTCCGACGATCCTGCGTTGATTGGGTGCTACACGTTCGATGAGTTGGCGGGCGAAGTCGTGCCCGATGGCTCGAGCTACGGAAACGATGGCGAGGCGACCGAGCTCGAGCTCGAAGACGGGGTGTTCGGCATGGCGGGCCACTTCGTGGCTTCGACGACGGTGATCGTTCCCGACGATCCGAGTTTGGCGCTGAGCACGGCGTTCACGATCGAGGCATGGGTGCGCGTCGATTCCGCACAGGACCCCGGGGGGGTCATTCTCGAGGAACAAAATGGACTCCTGAGCCTGCGTGTGCAGCGAGATCTCGACGTGCGATGTACGTTTGATAATCAGCGAGTGCAAGGTCTCCAACTCGTCGAGGACGCTTGGACACATGTCGCCTGTACGTACAACGGGACGTCGATGGTGCTCTACCAAGACGGAGATCCGAAGCTGCTCTTGCCGAGAACGGTCGATTCTCCGTCGACTGATCTCGAGTCGTTGGTGTTCGGAAACGAGGGCGACGGTGGGAGGGATTTCGAAGGCGGCATCGACCAGCTTCGTTTGTGGACCCGCGCCAGAACGCAGCAAGAAATCTGCATGTCCGCCAACCGTGTCGACTGCTGACAAGCGCGCGTGCACGTCCACGAACGCGTTGTCGGTGATGCGACGGTGTGTCCCTCGGGGTAGGAACGCAGCCTGTGCCGTGGTGCTCGCTTGGGCCTGCGCGAGCAGTCCTGTGAGTAAAAGCGAGCGCCCAGAAGAGGACGCATGTTGGGAAGGTGCTCGCTGGGATGGAACGCGGTGTGTGGTCGTGGGAGGCCCAGCCAGCGCACCGGCCCCACAGTGTCCGCTGGACGTCGACGGTCTACCACCTGCACATTGCGACGAGGCGACGTCCGAACAGCGAGGCCAAAGCGTGCGGATGCAGGCCGAGCAGCTCAAACAGCGCTCGATTCGAACCCAGCCGATCGTGCCGAGATCCGAGCCGACGTTGCCGCGCTGCCGTCCGGCCAAAATCGAGCTCGTAGCGATTGCGGCGGGACCGTTCGAGCTCGGATGTGACGAGCGAGACGGCAGCAAATGTAATGAACGGGAACGTCCGTCACGCCTCGTGCAAGTGGCCGCATATGCGATCGATCGCACCGAGGTCACGCAGGCCGCTTATCAGGTGTGCGTGGACGCCAATATTTGCATCCCTCCCGGAAACTGGTTTGGCAAAGATCCACGTGGGTTCGATCCGGCAAAGCGATGCGACGAGCCTGTGGTTGCGGTGACCTGGAAGCAAGCGCTCGCGTATTGCCATTTCGCCGGAAAACGTCTGCCGAGCGAGATTGAATGGGAAAAAGCCGCCCGCGGACCGGACGGACGGCCGTACCCGTGGGGCGATGCTCCACCGGATTGCACGCTGGCGAATTTCGGCACGTGCAACGGCATCGCGTTGCCTGTGGGGAGTTACCCTCGAGGCGCCAGCCCTCACGGCATGTTGGACATGGCTGGCAACGTTCGTGAGTGGACAGCGGATGCGGACCCGAGCGATCGTTCTCATAGCCCCAAACGTGCCATTCGCGGAGGTATGTTCACCGATGACGCCGATACGATCCGAGTCACGCGTCGAGCTTTCGGGGATACACACGTCACCGATCGCGCCATCGGGTTTCGCTGCGCCCGCTAGCGCATCGCGTGTCGTTCGCAAGTGATTCGAGCTCGAACAGGTGCCGTCTCACCGCTTCGAGCGAGTCCAAGTCGCCTTGGAAGGCGATGAACGGAGCACGCCGTAACGCGTCCTTCCAACACAACGGGGCCCACGGGCTCGATCGGCCGAGAATGTGGATCGCACGCAGCGTGCGTAGGCCATCGAACCATTGATCGATCCGACGCCGAACCGCTCGTTGCGAGCTGGCTCCACGCAGCAAGGGCGCACGCGCGTCGCCATCGAAACGCGTGAGCTCGCTCAATTGCTGCGATTCGTGCTCGTCGTGAAGCATGCGTGCATCTCGAGTTTCGGAAAACCGTTCGAGCCGTGCCAGCCAATCGCGAAGCCACGCGAACGTTGCTGGATGCCACAAGCGCAGCTGCTCGGGCGTATCGAGCTTGCCGATGATGTCGGCGACCGCGTTACCGGTTCCGAATGGGGCACGATCCGAAGCTCGCGCTCGGATCGGGAGCAAGGGGGTGTCGAGTGTCACGATACGCCCGACCTTGACGAGTTTGCGTACCAGGTGAAAGTCCTCGCCAGCCAGCCTCGTGGGCATGCCTCGCACGGCAGCATATCCCCACGCGTGCAAGCCGAGGCAACTTCCCAAGCTGTGCAGAGCGTAGGGCGAGCCAGCCCAATGCAGTCCGAGCAGCCAGTACCGGAGCCGAACTTCGTAGAGCGCGGTCGCTCGATCCACGCGGGAATCGTGGCAGGACGAGTGCCAAAACGGATAGGTGAATGCGACCGTGTCGGACGGCCAACGGCTGTCGTCGATACAGAAATAACGCTCCGATGGCATGGCGTCGGCATCAGTGGTTCGGATCCAAGGTGAAGACACCACGTTCGCGGCGTACAGACGAAGCGCGAGGTCACAGCCGATCCGCCGCGCGGTTCCTACACCTTCGTCGGTGCGAAAACGACAACCTTCCGAGCTGTGGTCGAGTGCAAGCACGTCGAGATCTCGCCACCGCACCAGCAGCGTTGGTGGGTCGCTCGATAGGTGATCCACCGTTTCCGCACGTTTGCACAACGCAGCGATGAGCATACGATTGGCGGCGTGTATCGACTCGCTGTCGCCATCACGACCATTCACGACGGTGATGACCAGCACGCGGCTGGATGCCGAACGAGCCGCGACGGCGAGGTGATTCAGGACATCCGTGGTCTCCGCCCGCATCGGGACGACCACCGTGGATCCGTAAGCACGCGTGATACATTGGGCCAAGCCTGGTGGATCGCGAGACCATCGATGCAGATACGCGTCGATGGTCGAACGCCGCCGCTGGCCGGACATATTCAATGCAGTGCCGGTCGGAGCGGCAACGTGGAAGTGAGCTCGGCTTCGCGCTCCAGCAACTCCGCCAGCCTGAGTGCGACGACACGTTCGCCGGCACAGGTTCGAGCGAGTCGAACGAACAACGCATGATGACAGGCTTCACTGCGCGTGAGATCTCGATAGAGCTCTTGCAGGTCACCCGGGGGCAACGCATCTGCCAACATGCCAAAGCGTTCGCAGCCCCTCGCCTCGATGACACCGGCCACGAGCAGCCGATCGAGCAGACGTTCGTCGCGTCCCACGCGGACATACCCGAGTAGACGCTCGACGTACACGTCCGTTTGATCGGGACGCAGGCGCACCCCACGTGCGGCCAAGAGCTGGTAGACGCGTTGGAAGTGCTCGAGCTCCTCCCGTGCAAACGCGATCATCTCCATGAGAATCTCGGGCCGGTCGGGATAGCGGACCACGAACGACATCCCTGTAGCGGAGGCCTTGCGTTCGCACGCCGCGTGATCGACAAGGAAAGCATCGAGGTCATCGAGTACGATGCGCGTCCAAGCGGACGGGGTGGGCACCCGCAAATCGAGCACGTCGACCATGGTAAAGAGCACGAGCCCTTGGGGGCAAGCCAGTACCAAACACTGCCGTGGCCGAAAAACGTGCGAGGTGATAGCGTGGCCGAAATGCTGCGCACGCTCTTGCTGTTTCTCGCGCCGCTCGTGGCCGTTGGATGCTTCAAAAAGTTGCCCGACGCCGGGGACGGAGCAGACGAAGGCGGAAGTGAGGCAAGCTCAGTTGCGACCGGCAGCGATACCAGCGGAGACGAACAGGGCGCTGCGACCGGTATGACCACTGGGGCGACGGAGGCGAGCAGTGGGGAAGTCGGCGCCTCGGAAGCGACGGGCGGTTCTGCGGACGGTGAAACGGCTGGGGTCGAGCGAGCCACGTGCGAGAACTATTGCGCGTTCGTCGAAGGACACTGTGAAGACGACCTCGTGCAATACGCCGCTGTCCCCACCTGCCGTGCCGTATGCGAAACGTTCGAGCTCGGGATGCCCGGCCAGATGTTCGGTCCCAACCTGGAGTGCCGGAGCTATCACGTCCAGCTGGCGCTCGAAGATCCTATCACTCATTGTCCGCACGCGGGTCCAGCGGGTCGCGGCGCGTGCGGCGATCCATGCCAAAACTTCTGCGCGATAGCGGCCCAGCTATGTCCTGCCAGCTACGATAGTCCCGAGTCATGTCTTTCAGCCTGTGCAATGTTTTCCCCCGATCCACCATACAACGCCAACGTGCTGAGCGGTGACAGCTATTCGTGTCGACTTGCGCATCTGATGCTGGCTGCCACACAGGAAGTTCCTCACTGCACGCACATCGTGCCCATGTCGGACGTGTGTAAGTAGGGTCCTGTCGGGCGCACCATGGTGCGACGACGTGGTGGGTGCGTCATCACATGGTCGGCAGGCACATCATGTCCATGGGTTGCCAATAGCACTGACCGGCCTGCATGTAACAATCCATGGCGTTGTCGATCGTCTCGCAGTCGATTGCGCCCGTGTCACCGGTCCCGAAGGAATCCGAGTTGCCGCCTGTGTCTTCGTCTGGCATGCACGTGCCACCGCCGGAATCCGGCACCCATGTGCATCCTGGTGCCATGAAGCAGTCGGAGGGATTGAGACCATCACAGTCCGAACCCCCTTCGGTCCCGGACGTTCCCGTTTCGGATGTTCCACCCGTCGTTTCGCCGGACGACGTTGGCTCGCCGGAAGACGTTGCCGTCGTGTCCGCCGCGGACTCACCTTCGGTCGTGCCGGGATCATTCGTAGTGGTTGCCGTGGCGGAGTCGCTCGCCGATGCCGTGCTTTCGCCGTCCGCTCCCGTGGGGTCGCTCGACGTCGCCGCCGTCGTCCCGCCACCTTCACCGTCGCTTGTGCTTCCCGGAGTGGTTTGGGTGTCTTGGCCTTCATCGGCCGGCGTCGTCCCGTCGGCAACTCCTGTACCGTCACTCGAGCTATCGCCCTGTGTGTCGTCATCGCCTTCTTTGCCACCTGTGGTGCTACACGCCAGGCTGGTCGCGAACAGCACGTTCGAACATAGGATGTAGGTCTTGTTCATGGTTCCTCCGCGAGGGACAGAGCGAGTTGAAGGGCGCCGGGCGCACGTTCGGGTATATGCGGTCCTATGTTCCAAGGTGCCTCGTCTAGGCCCAATTGGACCAATATTTGTGGTTTACGGGCATCCATCTCATGAGCGCCGCGCCGCCGCACAGGACTGCAGTCAGGCCCACTCACGCCGGCGTGGCCGCGCCGACGGATCAATCCTGCTTGGGCACGTTTCTGGCAGTGACCTCCGACGAAACGCGCATGAAAGCCATGAAGACCATGACGACCATGACGACTGTCCGAGTTGCGATGCTGTGTGCAATCGGCACGCTGCTACTGGCAAGGTGGCGTGCGAGCCGACGGTTTCACGTTTCGGGAAAGGTTGTCATGATTACCGGTGGGTCACGTGGTCTAGGCCTCGTGCTGGCTCGCGAGTTCGCGCGGGAAGGCGCGAAACTGGTCATATGTGCTCGCGACGAGACCGAGTTGCAGCGGGCCCGCCGAGCCCTCGCTGAACAAGGAGCGGATGTTGTGGCGTTACCGTGCGATGTGTCGCGCCTCGAGCAGATCGAGGCCGTGGTTCGAACAGCGGTCGAACGGTTTGGTGGTATCGATGTTCTCGTCAACAACGCAAGCATCATGCAGGCCGGTCCGTTCGAAGCCATGGACATTCGGGATCTCCGGCGCGCAATGGAGGTGAACTTTTGGGGGACCGTCAATGCCACCACCGCGGTGCTGCCGAACATGCGCGAGCACGGAGAAGGCGCAATCGTCAACGTGACCTCGATAGGAGCGGTGCTCGCGCTCCCGCATGTGTTGCCGTACACGTGCTCCAAGTTTGCTGCGCGGGGTTTCTCCGAGGGTCTGCGAGCGGAATTGGGTCGTGCCGGAATCTCGGTCACGACAGTGATTCCATGGCTCATGCGTACGGGCTCGCCGGTGAACGCCTGGTTCAAGGGCAATGCGGAGCACGAGTACCTGTGGTTCAGTTTCGCGGACGCGATCCCATTCGCCACCGTGAGCGCCAGGTACGCTGCCCGACGTATCGTCGCTGCAACCAAGCGTCGCGAGGTTGAAGTTGTGATTGGTTGGCCTGCACGTGTGCTCAAACGCGTGCATGACTTGTTTCCCGGCCTGACCATACGCTTGTTCGCACTGATGAATCGCGCCTTGCCACGTGCACCCGAGCAGGAAAGTGGGGAAAAACGAGGAATGCAGCTCGCGTCCCTACTGTCGCCGTCGCCCCTGACGGCTTTGTTGAATCGCGCGGCTCGCCGCCTGAACCAATATGGCGGACAAGCGAGACCTTCACCACAACATGCTCATCGCGTCGGCCTCGAAGGCGGCACGCCGAGGCCACGGATCTAACGTCAACGTCCTCACTCACGGCGCGAGACGTTGCGCCAAGCGAGCAAGCACAGCTCCCAGATCGGTGGATGCTCGCAGCACGTCCCGCATGGGATCGTCGGCGAGCTTGCGCATCCGTGCGGGCATGGTCGCGATTGTGTAGCGCTCGAGCGAGAGTTTCTTGGTGACTTCCGACCACGACAGCGGAGTGGACACGGGAGCCCCTGGCAACGGGCGTACACTGAACGGGGCCACCAGCAACCGTCCGTGCCCGTTTTGCCCGAAATCCACATAGACGCGGCCGCGCCGGCGCGCGATGTTGCGTTCGATGGTGGCGATCGTGGGCATGCGTTCGGCGATGATTTGAGCAAAGATGCGCGCCAACGTACGGCACTGCTCGAACGTGCACTGGCCGGCCAACGGAAACAGTACATGGAGACCCGTCGATCCACTCGTTTTCACGAACGATGGTAGCTCGACCTCGTCGCACACGTCTTTGATCGCACGAGCGATCTGTACGACGTGCACAAGAGGTGCGCCCTTGGGGTCGAGGTCGAGGATGCACCAATCGGGGTGCTGGAGGTCAGTCAGTCGACTGCCCCATATGTGTAACGGGATGCTCGCGAGGTTGATCACGTAAAGCAGGCTATCGAGGTCGTCGCATACGAAGTGTTCGACCTCACGACGACGTTCCTCGCTCCACAGCACTGCCGTGCGTGCATGCTTGCTGGCGAACGGCGGCGCGTTCTTCTGGAAGAACGATTTTCCATGAATGCCGTCAGGGTAGCGCGTCAACACCAACGGACGATCACGCAAATATGGCAGCAACCACGGTGAGATCTCACGATAAAATGCCACCAGATCGGATTTCGTGTAGCCGTTCTCGGGCCAAAATACCTTGTCGGGGTTCGAGATCGCGAATGGCTCGCGCACAGGCCCATTGTCCTGGCTCGCGCTCGTGCTCACGAGCGTCGGCCGCGCAGGCTCGTCAGCGTGTGACTCGGCAGGCGTGTCGCCCCCAGATCCCTCCAAGGTGCACTCGTGTGGCGCTTTGTCGGGTCGCATGCGCAAGAACACCGGCAGTCGCAGCAGTCCATCACTCGTGACCTCGCGAAAGCGTACCTCGCACACCAATTCTGGACGGACGAATGAATGTTCCCGACCACGGGGAATGGCGCCTTCGCATGCGGGTGCGTCGATAATGCGTGCTTCGAGCTCGGAATGCAGTCGTCGAAGCTCGGCATCACGAAAGCCGGTGCCAACCCTGCCCATGTAAGTGAGCCGTCCTCGCACGTATGCAGCCAGGTGCAGTGCACCGAAACCGCTACGTGTGCCTTGCGGTCGCGTGAATCCGACGATCACGAACTCGTTGCTATGGTTGGCTCGGATCTTGATCCAATCCGAGCTACGACCACTTCGATAGCTCGAATCGCCTCGTTTGGCCACGATGCCCTCGAGACCGATGCCAACGACGCGTTCGAGCAGTTGTTGCCCCGAGCCTTCGAAGTGATCCGCATAGCGAATAGGCCCGGCTACCGGGACGATCGCTTGCAACAGCTGTTTGCGCTCACGAAGAGGTACACGGCGTAAATCGTGCTCGTCGAGCTCGAGCAGGTCGAACACGAAGTAGGTGGCTGGATGCTCCAACGTGGCACGCTCGATCTCTTGGACCTTGGCGAGCTGAGCACGTTTTTGCAAGCGTTCGAAATTGGGGTGTCCATCGTCATCGAGCACCACGACCTCGCCGTCGAGCACGAAGCTTTGCCAGGGGAGGGCAGCGAGCGTGCGCACGAGCTCGGGATAGCAGTGTGTTGTCACGCGACCGCTTCGGTAAGCGAGCGCCACGGCGTCACCGCGGCGGGACGCCATGAGTCGGAAACCATCGTATTTGAGCTCGAAGTACCAGTTTGCGCCGGACGGAGGTCGATCACGCGGCTCCGCGAGCATGGGCCCATCGTCGAGCTTCACCCGAGCTCGAGGGACGCCGAGCGCTGCTAGACGTTCCGAGATCGGCGCTCGACGATCGATGTGCTCGCGTAACTGTTCGACCGTAGCGCCGGACAAAATCGAGCTTTCGTCGAATCCGCTGTCCTCGCCAGGCTTTGCCAGCGCGTCGGGCTTCTTGATGAGCAACCATTGTCGTCCGTTGGCTCCCTTGGTGCGTACCAACGTCCAGACGCCACGGAGCTTGTAGCCGTGGAGCTCGAACAGCAGCTTGCCGTTTTCGAACCCGTCCAAGCCATCTTCCAAGGGGATCCATGCACCACGGTCCCACACGATCATCGGGCCGGCCCCGTAGTTCTCCTCTGGAATCACACCCTCGTAGTCGAGATATTCGAGCGGGTGGTCCTCGGTGAGCACGGCCATGCGCTTGACACTAGGATCGAGGCACGGTCCGCGTGGAACGGCCCACGAACGCAGGACATTGCCCATCTCCAGACGTAAGTCCCAATGCAAACGCGTTGCACCATGCTTTTGCACGACGAATCGCAATGGGCCGCCTTGGCTGCCTGGCGGTGGCGCTGTACCAAATGGCTCGTTGGTTCGATCCGCTGAACGTTTGTCCCGGTAGGCGGATAGCCGTCCCGCCGGAGTCGAGGATGTGCTGGGTTTCTTGCCCATGTTGGGAGCAGAGCGGATAATAACCGGCATGCCAGCGCGAGCCATGGGGTCCGGAACCATTGCATTCGGGTTGGTCTCGATTCCCGTCAAGTTGTTCACCTCGTCGGCCACGTCGAACGCGATTTCGTTCAACCAGATCCACAAGACCTGCGGGTCTCGCGTGCGTCAGCAGCTCGTGTGTGCCAAGGAAGACGTCGTGGTCGGTCGCGACGAGATTGTGAAAGGCTACGAGTTCGCCAAGGACCAATACGTGTTGTTCACCGAAGAGGAGTTGAAAACGCTCGAAGAGCAGGGTACGGGTGGCATCGACATCGCCGAGTTCGTGCCGCTCGACTCGGTCGACCCGGTGTACTTCGACAAGGCTTATTATCTGGGCCCCGACAAAGGCGCCGGTCGGGCCTATCATCTCCTGCGCAACGCGATGAAGGACACGGGTTTGTGTGCGATCGCAAGCTACGCTGCGCGCGGCAAACAATACCTGGTGTTGCTCCGCCCCGTCGAGGACGGCATCGTCATGCAACAGCTTCACTATCAACACGAGCTTCGTGCGTTTTCTGAAGTCGACATCGACAAGACAACGGTGAAAGAAAGCGAGCTCGACCTGGCGATTCGCCTGATCAAGCAAGCCGCGGGCAAACGGTTTTCGCCCGAACGATACAAGGACGAGGTTCGTGCGCGCATCGAGGCCCTCATCGAGCGCAAGATCGAGGGCGAAGACATCACCGAAGCGCCAAAAGAGACTCCACGCGCGCAAGTGATCGATCTGATGAGCGCGCTCAAGGCTAGCCTAGGCGAGGCCAAGGCCGCCGGTGCCGAATCGAATGGTGGAACCAAACGCTCGCACGACGGGCGTGCCGCCAAAGACGAGCACGCTGGAGAGCGACACGGCCCCAAGCGCGCAAAATCAGCCGCCAGGGCTGGCGACAAGGCAACGAATCGCAAATCTGCGCGTGGGCGATCGTAGGTGAGATTGCGAGCCTGTACGTGCGTCATCCAAGCGCCTCGCGCCATCAGCCCGTCGAGATCGTGATAAAAACCAATGGGTGCACATGCAGCACGAAGCGAATCCCCGCTCGTGGGCTGCGCTCACGGCCAAGCAAGTGGCAAACGTGCTCGGTACGTCGGTCGAGCGCGTGCGAGCATACGTTCGAGCGGGATTCGTGAGTCCTGAACGAGGAGCTCGTGGGGAATATTTGTTCGAATTCAGACACGTCGTGTTGCTTCGTGCTGCGCAAACTCTCGTCGAACGCCTGCCGGCCCGCAAAGTTCGTCGTGCATTGCGACGTCTGAAGCAGACGCTTCCACATGGACGTGCGCTCACTACTGTTTCGTTTGCCGTCGAGGGCGATCAGGTGGTCGTGCGGGATCGTGGAGCACGTTGGCATGCCGAGTCCGGCCAGGTGTTGCTCGATTTCGAGGTCGACGAGCTGGCGAAGCGAGTGGCTCCGATCGCCACGGCGTCGGCCGCAGCGCGCATGGCAGACGAGACATCGCTCGATGCCGGGGACTGGTACGACCTCGGTGTCGAGCTCGAGGCGTGTTCGGAAGTGGCGGCCGAGCGTGCCTATAGCCGAGCGCTCGAGCTCGAACCCTCGCATGTCGACACCTTGGTGAATCTCGGACGCCTCGTGCACGAACGTGGTCAGGTTACGCAGGCCATCTTGCTCTATCAGCGTGCGCTCGCGCTCACACCCGAAGACGCGACCGCGCATTACAACCTCGGCGTCGCGCTCGAGGATGCCGGGCGGCTACCGGCAGCGCTCGCGTGTTACGAACGTTCTGTCGAGCTGGATCAAAACTGTGCCGACGCGCACTACAACGCTGCACGGCTGCACGAGCTCCAAGGCGACAAGATGGCAGCCCTTCGGCACTTTCACGCGTACCGCGCTCTGATGCGCAAGGAATGACCGAGATCATCAAGATCATCAAGATCATCAAGATCAGTGGCCGCTGCCACACTTACAGCAAAATTTGCAGCTTGCGCTTGTATTGGTCCGATAGCTGGTGGTCTCGCCCGATCAAACCGAAGATCGTGAGCATTGCCGCTTTGGCGGCACCATCGCGATACTTCTTGTTTCGTTCGACGATGGACATGAACATGTCGAGGGCTTGCTCGAATCGTTCGTTGGCAGCCAGGCAACATGCGAGCGCGTAGCGGGCATCCAGATCGCCGTCGTTCTTGGCCATGCGCTCGCGGCAGCTCGACTCGCCCCCCGCGGAGTCACATTCGTCCGTAAAACGCAAGGCCTGCTGTAAGTGCACAACGGTTTCTTGTTCGGGCGCGACGGGATCGATGGCGTCGGCGTGGGCAGCCAGGCGTTGTGCGTCCCGTGCCGCGAACGCAATGCGGGCCAGCAACAGCCTCGCGCGAGCATGGCTTGGTATCAGCGCGACAGCCCGCATGAGCGTTTGTTCGGCGGCCTTCGTGTGACCGGCCTCCAATTGTTGCAGGGCAGCCTTGACCAACGCGTCGGCTTCGCTGGGCAGATGTTGCTCGAGAAAATGACGCACCGCCGATTTCGCGAGCGCACCCACGAATTCCGCCACCACGGCACCATCCGAAAACAGCTTCACCGCCGGGATTCCACGAATCCTGAATCGTTGTGCGAGACCTGGGTGATCTTCGGTGTTGACTTTTGCCAGCAGGAGTTTCCCCGCGAGCTCGGCCGTGAGCTGCTCGAGCACCGGACCCAGGGCTCGACACGGACCACACCACGGCGCCCAGAAATCCACCAGCACGGGCGTATCGAAAGACCGTTCGACGACCTCGGTGTCGAACTCGGTTGCGTTGATGTCCCGGACCCACGGAGCGTGTGCGGACATGCCCCAAACGTAGCAGGATCCCCACATGGCGTCCCAGTGTGGGACGTAAGATACGCGCACAGCGCCTGGCTAGGCCGAGTCGGCGACGTAATAACAAACCTTACGTGACCTCGCGCATCGTGGAGCTTCGCGACCGTTTGCTTGCCCTGGCCACATCTGTCCATGGCCGTCCACTTGCCGTCGGTACGCTCGACGACGATCTCGATGGGGCGTTTGCGGCCGTCGATGTGCTGGACGAGGTACTGGCCGTGCAGCAGATCGCCGCGGCTCAATCTGAGCGGCGTAGTCGTGACGTCGTCGATGTCATCTACGGCATGGCCGCAAGGGATTCCGGACGGCCGATCGAAGCACGGGGAGATGCCGAGGTAGCGCAGGCGCTGGCGGCGGGTGTGAGCACATTGCTTCGCAGCCCACTCACTGCCGTGCTCGGTTTCGCCGATCTATTGCTGGATTCCGGACTGTCGGAAAGCGAACGGCTCAACCATGTGATGACGATTCGCCGCAATGGCGAGTATTTGCTCGAGATCATCGACGAGATGCTCGATTTGTCGAAGCTCGTTCCGGACATGGCGCTGACCCGCATCGAATGCTCACTGGCGGATGTCGTCGGTGATGTCGTCTCGCTCATGCAAGTGCGAGCATCGGACAGAGGCATTTCGTTCGAAGCGCACTACGAAACACAGATACCCGACCCCATCTACAGCGACCCCAAACGCCTCCGCCAGATCTTGATCAACATCGTGGGTAGTGCCATGGAGTACTCCGATCGGGGGTCGATTCGGCTACTCGTCCGCTGTGCCGACCTGCATCAGGACTACGCACAGCTCATCATGACCATCGAGTGCACGAGTGTCTCGATGACCAATGAGGAGCTCGAAAGCCTGCTTCGGCCGCTGCGCGAGGCCGAAGCAGCCACGGCTAGCAAGTACGCGGGAACAGGCATCGGGTTGGCGATCGCTGCCACGTTGTGCGATGCGCTCGGCGGGCAGATTACGGCTAGCGCTAGCAGCTCGCCGGGCTCGGGAGCGGCATTCATGCTTTCGCTGGCCGTCGAGTGTCATCCCGACACCGTCATGGTGCGGTATCCGACCGCCCGCGGCACGTTCGAGCGTGACGCCAACAAAATGCGGGGGGAACGCGAACAGTTCCCGTCCGGCACAGTTCTTCTGGTGGAGGATGGCATCGACAGCCAAATACTTTTGGCGACCATGCTGCGCAAGCGCGGACTACATGTCGTGGTGGCCGATAGTGGTCAGAGAGGCAGACATATGGTAGGGCAGGCGGTGGAGAGAGGCGCTCCGTATGACGTGATTTTGATCGACATGCAGGTGCAGGACATCGGCGGCTATGACGTGATCACGGCCTTGCGCGAGGACGGATCCGATGGGTTGATCATTGCAATCACAAACCATGCTGCCCCCGGTGAGCACGCCGTGTGTCTCGATGCAGGCGGCGATGGTCTCATCAACAAGCCTCTCGACGCGCAGACATTGCTGCATGCGATTGCACAATTTCTGCGATCACGTCCGAAAGCACGAGCGGGTTAGTGGTTGCAAAAGCGATGCGCTCGAGAGCCAAGAATCTGCAGAGGACCGCACAGCAGTACATGAAGGATCATCACGGCGAGTGCCCTCGTGTCGAAGATCTCGGGGATGCCAATGCTAGAACGGATGCCTGGGGCCGTGCGTTCAGCATGAAGTGTCCATCGGAGCACAGCGCAATCGATCTCGTGTCTCTCGGCCCGGATGGCCTGGAAGGCACGACCGACGACGTTACCAGTTGGGACAAGTAGCACCGGGTATATGGACGGGCGGGGGGCTTGACCCGGTTCGTTTGTCGGTCGATGCTTCGCCGGATGCCCAAAGGCGACCTGTCCTCCATCCTCACCGCAAGCATTCAACGCAGCCAACGGGCCACGTTGGTGAATGTCATTTGTCAACACCCCGAAGTCACCCTGGGAGAGTTGGTGTCCGATCGCGATCACGGGAAACTGGCAGCGGGGCTCAAGATAGGCGAGCTGCTCGGTGGCCGCTCGGCGAATGTCGGCACACAGCAGTCCGTTCGCCCCGGATCTGGGCGCCCAGGCTCGACTTTGGCGGTGCGCGCAGGCAAGGGCGTCGAGACGAGAACCCAAGCAGGTCGCGATCGTTACGACGCCTCGGTGTTGGCGTACCTGAAGGCCGCCGGTCGACCTGTATCCGCCGGCGAGGCCCGCAAGGCCCTGCGTGGCAGTGCCGTGCAGTTTCGTGCATCCATCGAACGGTTGATCAGCGCGAAAAAAGCTACGTGGTCGGGCCAAACCACGGCGACCAGGTACTCGGCAACCTGACCTCCCGATCGGGAATACCACGGCTCTCGACGTGTCGAGGCATGTGCGGGTGCTCAGTCCCGGGTGGCGCCCATGTCGATCCAACGGGTAATGCTGCAGCGTTCCGACGGATCGAGGGGCAGCGCGCCCGGAGGCATCCGCAAGTCGGGATCGTCGATCTCGAGACGTACCACCAGTGTGCTACAGCGTGCGTGGCCAGGCTCGACGAACATGGTTTTGCCGGTTTGGCCGAGCAGGGTCTCATAGGTGCGATTTTCGTCGGTCATCACGAGCCCACCAGACGAGCCGCGAGCCTCCGACGACGCGTGGCACGCCAGACCTTTCGTGGAGCAGCGCGGTGCGATCGTGTTGTCGTACACGTTCGACCACGTCGGGGTGTACAGAGGCGTGCAATCGGCGGGATTGACCTCGATGCACGACGGCACGCCACCGGTTTGGCCATCGCTGTCGTGTCCCGACGTGTCGGGACATGCACCCATACTCGCCACGCCGAACAGCGCCCACACGTTCGACCTCGTTCCCGGCCTGGCCCGCACCCACGGCAATGTAGCAGTGAATGCCCGGGGTCGACGCTGCCGGCTTGGTCCACTACACTGGGAAGCCGATCTCGTACCCGGTGGTTTCGAGGACGCGTCATGAGCACCAGCAAACCCGGCCTGTTCTCACGTCTCAAACGAGCGATCTCCAGCTCGCTCACCGATGCGGTCGATGCCGTGTCCGACCCCGGTCAGGAGGTTGCACTCATGCTCGACGACCTTGCGGCGCAACTCAAGCACGCCGAAAAAGACCTGCAACAGATGGTCGTCGAACGCAAGATGTTGGAAAAGAAGCTCGAGACACTCGTTGCCGACGAAACATCTTGGCAGCAGCGCGCGGAGCGGGCGCTGGGGCTCGGCGACGAAACATTGGCCCGGGCAGCGCTCCAGCGCAAGACCGAGATCACGACCGAGCGCACGACTGCAGAGCAAGCCATCGCCGACCAACGGCAGGTCATCGAGGACATGCAGAGCCAGATCCGCGAGGGACAGTCCAAATGGAAGACCTTGAACCTGCGCCGCGGAACCCTCATGGCTCGAGCACGCGCGGCCAAGCGGGGTGGGACGTCGGGCCTGACTTCACAAGCGGGTTCTCGCATGGGTGACATCGAAGGCCGCATCGCCCAGCTCGAAGCCATGAACGAGCTCGCACAAGAAGACATCGGTGGACGCGCACAGGAAGCTGCGGTCGATGCCAAGTTGGCCGCGTTGGACGGCGACTCTAAAGTCGATGACGCGCTCGAGCAGCTCAAGGCCAAATTGAAGAACCAATCCGCATTGCCCGAGCGTAAGGGCTGACGCGAAGGCGAGCATGAGTCATGCGCGTGTCGAAGCGGGCGGCTTGGTGCTGTGGCTGCTCGTGCTGCTAACCGCCGTGTTTCCGTATTTCGAGGGCACGCGCAACGCCAACGAGCGACCCCGTCTCATGCAGGCCATGGCCATCACCGACGAACATGCGTTCGTGATCGATGGACCCGCGGCCCGGGGCCTCGATCCGGGACCCGACGTAGCTCGCTCGCCCGAGAGCGGTCGCTTGTACCCCAACAAGCCACCCGGTGCGAGTGTGGTTGCTGCTGCAGCGTACGTGATCGCACGCACCTACGCAGATGCCATGGGCGATCCGCTCACGCTGCGGATATTCACTTGGTGGGCTCGTTTGTTCGGTGGTGTGTTCCCTACGGTGCTGCTCGCTGCGTTGGCATGGCGGCGTTATGCTGCTACCGGCGCACCCGAAGCCGCTCGTGCCTCCGTATTGCTGTGGGCGTTGGCAACTCCGGCTTATGGCTACGCTCATCTTTTGTACGGGCATGCATTGAGCGCCCTGGCATTGACTTCGGGAACATGGTTGCTGCTCGACGCACGTTCCAACGAAGATGAACGTTTGGCATTTCGAGGAGGGCTCGTTGCCGGTAGTGCATTGCTGGTCGAATACCTCACGGTGTTCGCTGCGCTCCCGTTGATGGGACTTTTACTGGCAGCGCCACGACATCGGCTGAGATTGTCGGCGTGGGCCGCGTTCGGTGCATGCATTCCCGTGGCCCTGCTCGGTGCCTATCACGACATGGCGTTCGGTTCGCCGTGGTCCACGGGTTATCACCACGTCGCGAACCCGGCGTTTGCGGCCAAGCACGGCGTGGGCATGCTGGGATTGTCGTGGCCGACCGTGGATGGATTCGTGACACAAGTCATCGCGCCTGGCAGCGGGCTGCTATGGTGGGCACCACTTTCGCTCATGGGTGTCTATGGGCTCGTCAAAGTGGCCTCGGCACGCGGCCCCTGGCGAGCCGAAGCGATCGTCATGCTGTCGCTGTTCGTCGGGTTCGTGGTCATCGCATCGTCGTTGTCGTTTGCTGGAGGGTGGAGGGTGGGGCCCCGCTACCTGGTCGCCGTGTTGCCGTGCCTCATGCTCGGATGGATCGCCACGTTTCGCCTGGTGCGGGAGCGCGTGATTGCGTTCGCGGTATTCGGCACGTTGGCGGTATGGTCCGTGCTCGTCAACATGGCCGCTGGCAATCTCTGGCCACATTTCGATCTCGATCACGTGCGTCAGCCAGTCTCGGAGGTATTGTTGCCGCTGTTGGTCGATCGCTACGAACCTTACAGCGTGCTGGATTGGTTCGGTTTTCCCCATGCCGTGCCCATCGTGATCGGCCTTGGTATCGTTGTTGTCTTGCACGCGCTCTGGCGTGCCGGCGGCAGTGTGTTCGTTTCGCTCATCGTGGTGAGTGCGTCCGCCGCTGGGGGTGCAGCGCTCGTGTTTGCCACCCGGGCGATGACACCCCATGAGTCGAGCGAACGAAATCTCGGAAGTATCCGCCGTAACTACGAGCCGGATCCGCGTGATCGCACCAAAGGACATACTGCCCCGCTGCGGCGCCTCAGCGAATCGACCGACCCCGAGAAGTGGGGAGAGATCCAGCCGGATCCACCGTCACCCCAGTAATCGCACGCATCTCGAGCTCGACATCAGCCCTCCGGCGGGATCGGCCGGCACACGCCGCCGCTTTCGATCTGGGAATTGGTACGAAACGTATTGAGCGTGTGCCAATTCGGCTGTTCGAACTGTGGGATGGTTCCGTCCTCGTTCACGTTGGTCACGTGATAGGTGTGCTGGTTCCAGATCCGTCGGGGCTGAATCCACCGCTCGTCACGATCTTTGACGACCACTACCGAAGGCGAGTCGGGTGGCGTTCTGTTGGAGACCACGATGATCTCTGCTGCACCGTCGTTGTCGACGTCCGCTACGGTCGGGTACTCGATTCCCGTTCCGCTGCCTCGGGCGGTCTGCATGAATACATTTCCGTCGATTCCGTTGTACACGAACATCGTTTGCTCGTCGGCGTAGATCGCCTCTGGGATCCCGTCTCCCAGGAAATCGAATGCCGTTCCGGATGCCGTTCCACTCTTGTCCGCGACCGCCACTGTCCACCGAATCGTCAGGTCAGGCTCGTAGACGGTGTAGAACGTACCCGTGCTCAACGCGAACTCGGACACGCAGTCGCCGTCGAAATCGTGGACGGTTCCAGGGAAGATCCCACCTTTGCCACCGTTCGCGGGCACGGGAATCGAGACCTTGGTGCTGCCATCGTGCTCGAGCATGGCGATCCCTCCGCCGTGTCCCACCACGATTTCAGGATCGATGTCTGCGTCGAAATTGCCGACCTGCACGAAGATGCCAAAAAATGCCGGCCTGAGCGGGGGATTATCGTAAGCGATCGTGCCATCGTGGTGAAAGGCACGGTCGCCGAACACGACCTCGAGGTCGCCATCGCCGTCGAGGTCGGCTGCGGTCGCTGCAGTCGCGATGAACTCGTAGCCCGGCACGGCCCACAACCTCTTGCCCGTGTGATCATAGAGGGAATCTCCTGCCACGATTTCGACGTCACCGTCGTTGTCGAGATCGGCCAGCGCAATGGCGCCGACAGGCCCATTAAAAGCTTCCTGGCTGGCCCATTTCAACGTGCCATCGTGTTCGTAGGCATGCAGGGGAGTGGCCCCCCCTTTGCCGCTTCCCGTTAGGATCTCGACGAAACCGTCGCCATCGATGTCGCCGAGTGCCGGGGTAATCGAGCCCGAGACCTGGCCGAACTCGGCGTGGAGCGCCCCGGTCTGTCCGTCGAGAACGTGGACCATTCCTTCATCGCCCACGCCGCTGACGATCACGACATCCGGCGTATCGGTGAGGTCGATCGTGCCGTCACCGTTGTCATCGGTCAGATTCCCGACCAACGGGGTCACGATGCTGTCGATTCCGTCGTAGGACCACTGTACTTCGGGCTCGAAGCTATCCGGCGGGGCCCGTTTCGTGCATTCCTCGACGTCTCCTGGGAGGAACATGCCGCAAGCGGCCGATGGTCCGCTCCCCCCCTCGCCGTGGATGTCGAAACGGACACCGGTTCCCCCCTCAGCCTCCCCGGAGGTCGCCGTGCTGTCAGGGTCGCTGGAGCTCGACTCTTGGTCACCGACGCCCTCGCCGCTGGCGCTTTGGGAGCTCGGATCTTGGGAATCTTGGGAACCGGACCCCTCGGTTCCAGAGGGCGTGCTGGTCGCTGGAGCATCCGTGCCGAATTGCTCGCCGACCTTGATATCCTGGCCACAACCACCCAATGCGAGGAGGACGGCAATCCTCATTCGGGATTCGTTTCGCGGTGTTGTTCGGTCGCCTCTTGCCGTCATGGGTTTTGGTGTCCGAGACGCCCGGCATTTTCTGATCGTTGCGGGCGGCGCTACGCCTCCAGTCGCCGGAGAAAGCTATTTACGCCAGACGCGCTTCATCGCTGCCACCAGTTCGTCGACGTCCTCGTCAGTGTGGTTGGCCGAGACGGTGAGCCGAAGTAGCGCTCCCCCGCCGTTTGGATAATCGACGATTGGGATGAAGATTCCCTCGGCCATCAAGCCGCGGTGGATGGCTTGCAGCTCCGGGTTTCGGATGCCCACGATGGGCAGGTCGCCGCGCTCGATGGGGATCCCGAGCGGTTCCAGCTCTTGCTTCACACGACGTACCGTGGCTCGCAAGCGCTCACGACGGGTACCATCGCTCGTGAGCCGGACAGCCGCGATCGCTCCACCCGCAATGGCTGGACTCACGGGTGTCACACATAGGTAGGCCGGGGTCATGCGGACACGCTCGGCAAAGGCGTGTGTACACAGAACGCACCCTACGCCCACCCCGATGGCCTTGCTCAAGGTCGCGATGCTCACGACTTCAGGATGCCCGCGTAAACCGGCATGTTCAGCGCTCCCGCACCCTTGCTCGCCGAGCAGGCCGAACCCATGCGCATCGTCGATGATGAACGTGACCCGTTCTTCGCGTCCACGAGTCGCTGCAACATCGACCAGCGCGGCCAACGGTGCCACGGTGCCGTCCAACGCAAACACGCCGTCGGTAATCAGGCCGACGCGCTTGCCTGGCAATTGCTGCAGCAATTGGCTGAATTCGCCTACCGAGCGATGCGAATACCACGAGATCGAGAGACCCGAAGCTCGCGCTGCCCCAACGCCGGATGGATGCGTGCGTTCGTCCAGCACGAGTGCGTCCAGGCCTGGTTGCAGGGCCTCCATCGCACCTCGTACCGACAGATATCCCGATGGAAAGGTGACCGCTGTGTCTGTGGCGGCGAGCTCGGCCAGCGCACGCTCGAGCTCGAGATGAATCCTCATCGTTCCCGAGGTTCCACGCGAAGCGGAGGCGTTCAATCCGAACGTATCGATCGCTCGCTTGGCAGCGGTGCAAACCTCGGGATGATTGGCGAGACCGAGATAATCGTTGCCTCCGAAGTAGACCAGACGGTTGCCTGCAACGACGACCTCACGGCCTACAGGACTGTCCAGCACCGGCGCGCTCGAGACTCCTTGCCGAGCCGATCGATCGACCTCGTTTGCTTGCGTTTTTATAGTCAACCTGACAATGGTGCATCGCGGAGCCCAAGAACGCCAGTGGAGGCGTATCGACCCCAACAGCCCATGCTGCTGGCAGCGCGTGCTGGTGATATGCTGCCATGAGGAGTCATGTCGTCAGTGTGGCCCATGCTCCTGCCCATCGCTTCGCTGGTGTCGGCATTGCCCGCGGTGGGCCCACCGCAGCGCTCGGTCGAGCTGGTCATCCGCGACAGCGCTGGGTGCCTCGATGCTGCCGACGTCCAGCGCGGTATCTCGGACACACTCGAGCTGGACATTGCGGCTTCGCCGGATACCCAGCACCCGTGGCGCCTGGAGGTTCAGGCGGCTCGCGGCCAGATTGGTTTTGTCGCCTCGATCGTCGTGCAGGGCGATGTCGGCCAGGAGAAGCGGCGCAAGCTCGAGCTCGAGCATCCCTCGTGTCAGGAGCTGCGCGACGCGGTCGTGCTGGTGTCGGCGCTGTTGCTCGACGAGTTGTGGGCCGACGATCGAACGCTGCATGCCCCGGTACCCCCCCCGCGGCCACCGGCCAGCGTGGAAACACAATCCCGCCACCCCTGGACAGTGTCTTCGACCCTGGTCGCCTTGCTTGCCGTCGGCGATTTGCCCAGGGTTGCAGGGGGATTCGGGCTTCGTGTTGCGTTCGACGCGCCACAGGCGGTCGGATTCTCGCTCGGGGTCCAGGCTTGGCCACGTCGCGACATCCGCGACTCGACCGGTGCCGGCGCTCGATTTTCCGGCTACGAAATTGCTCTGGCTCTATGCCCGCGGATCGTGACCCGTTTACGTTTCGAGCTGCTGGCGTGCGGAGGTGCCCGGGCGGGCATCATCCACGTCCGTGGTCTCGGGCTCGCGTCCACCCAAGGCATCGTGACGTGGCGAACCCTTGCAGACGCAGCGCTTGGTGTTCGTGTGCGCGTGGGGGGTCCTATGTGGGTCGTGGCCGCGGTCGGCGTCGGTGTACCCCTGGTGCGCGACCGATTCACCTACATTGCCAACGATGGCGAATCCGTCGCGCTTCATCGTTCATGGCCCGCGGTGCCGATGGTCGAGGTCGGATTGGCCGTGCGTGGCTCGCTTCTCCAACGAGCTCTGGGATCACCGCCGTGAGGGATCACATGGCCACCGCGAGTGTTGCGAAATGGCTCTAATTCCCTTGCTTCAGTGGTCGATGGACGCCTTCGTGGGGCGAGATTCACACGAATCGAGTTCACCCGATCAGAAGGATCGGCGCGCAAAGACACCAACTGACGTGACTGTTCAGGCCATTGCGGTTGATCCGCGCCCGTCCAGCCCCGGGACCATGACATCCCTGGATCTCAGCCGGGTTTTTGCAGACAACATCTTGTTTGTCGGACGGACGTTACGCCATCTCGGCGTGCATGACAGTGACCTGGAGGATGTGTGCCAGGAGGTATTCCTGGTGGTCCACCGACGGCTCGCGGAGTTCGAGGGCCGTGCGGCATTGCGCACGTGGATCTACCAGATCTGCTGGCGTACCGCCCAAGCGCACCTGCGTCGTACGGGCCGCGATGCAAGGCGCCGCGAGTCGCTCGACCAAGAACCAAAGACCGAGCCGTCGCAGATGCACGAGCTCGAAAACACGGACATGCGAGCAAGATTGCACCGCTTGCTCGCCGAGCTCGATCATGACAAGCGTGCCGTCTTCGTGCTTTACGAGCTCGAGGAATTGTCCATGCGAGAGGTCGCCGAGACGTTGGGGTGCCCGCTTCAAACCGCATACTCACGACTCAAAGCAGCGCGATCCATCGTTCGAGAGGCGGCCAACCGTCTCGGCCTGTGCCAAGGAGGCGAAGTGTGAGCGACGAACCTACCCGACTCCACGCCGACGCCGACACACCGGCGTCGCTACGTGAGCTGTTGCAATGGGCGCGTACCGATGGGCTCTCTGCCGCCGCTGTGGATCGCATTCGCGACGGATTGATGCGAGCCGCAACGACGGCGACGCCGAGCGTCGTGGCCACCCGCGGGGGCTGGCTATGGACCGTGGGAACCGTGGCGACCGCTGGGATCGTGGCCGCGTTGTTCTTGGGTCGCGAACCCGAGCCGGATATGGCGGTGGCCATGCCGAATCAGAATGTGATGGTGTCCAGCTCGGATCCGGCGGTGGTCGTCGCACCGGTGGACGTTCGCTCGGTCGAGGTGCGTGGCGCGTTGCCATCGCCTATCACGTCCGAGCGAGACGGGGGGCCAAGCAAGAAGAAGCGGGTTTCATCCGAGTCTTCGCGTGAGCCGGTCACTGTCGCGAATCCTGCTGCGACACACGCCGCCGCAGAGGCCCAGTTGTTGCTCCGCGCCCGCCGTGCGCTGAGCCGCGATCCGTCCCGTACGCTCGCTCTGACCGAGACGCATCGTCGGGACTTTCCCGAAGGGACGTTGGCCCAAGAGCGTGAGTCGCTCGCGATTTTCGCATTGCAGCAGCTCGGGCGCATATCCGAGGCTCACGCGCGAGCGCGGTCATTCGCCAGGAGATTCCCTGGCTCTCCTCACCAGACCGCGATCCGGCGGGCGCTTGCGGAGCACGAACCTCCCGACACCAAGCCACCATAATGCGTGGTCACGCGCACGAAAAACATCCGGCGGACAGGCGTTGGCAGCTTGTGCGTCGTTGAGCCGATCAGAAATGCTGCCTTTCGTCGACACCAACCAACGATGACGAAGGCGATCGAGCGACGTCTGCTCAGCCGAAGTGGTCGTGCGTGCTGCACCGATGTCATGTTCCGTGGCGTGGTATTTCGCAATGGCCTCGTCGCTGTGTGTCTTTGTGTGGCGACCCATGGCTGCGGGAAGCACGACGACCCTTCCGAGACTGGCTTCGGTGTACCGCTTACCGACACCGGCACGACGGGCACTCCAGAGTCGGGTACCTCGACGGCCAGCACGAGCTCGAAGGAGTCTGACACCAGCACTCGGGACGACGGCACGAGCTCCCCGAATTCCAGCACGAATACGTGGGGCAGCGTGAGCTCCGAGGGTTCCGCGACAGGGTCGTCCACGGGCGTCGGTACGATCGGCTCGGATGTCAGCGAAGGCGATACCGGCATGACGCACGAGGAACCGTGCAAGCCTGCGCACACGGCTGCGACACCTCCGCTGACGGGTCCCTACTGCGTCGGTGTGACGACGATGAAGCTCACCGACGAAGCGCGGAGCGAGATGTATACCGCCGATCCCGCCGACAAGCGCTCCGTGCTCGTGTACCTATTTTATCCCGTTCTACCAGGCAGCACGAACTCGCCCGCGCCGTGGATTCGGCCGCAGGACTGGCCTTGGCTGCAAGGTTACGGCGTGTCGTTCCCGCCCAACGGATACGAGAACTTGTGGAGCAATGCGGTCGAGGACGAGGCGGTGGCGCCCGGACCGTTCCCCGTGGTTTTCTTCTCACCAGGGAGAAACGCGCTGACTTCCGCTTACACGGCCACCTATGTGGAGGCACTCGTGAGTCATGGTTTCGTCGTCGCGGCCATCAATCATCCCCACATCTCGGGTCCGATTCATTACCCGAGCGGGGAATCCGTCCCGGCTGGATCCGTTTCCAACGCCGAAATAGAAGCCGCCTCGCAGGTTGGTGCTGCCGACGCTCGTTTCGTGCTCGACCAGCTCGAATCGTTCAATGCCAACGATCCCAAGTGGATGGGGCGGGTGGACCTCTCCAAGGTGGGAGGCTTCGGTCACTCGATGGGAGGCATTGTCACGGTTCAGGTGCTGGTGGCCGACGACCGTATGATCGCGGGTGGCAATTGGGACGGCCCGATGCTCGGCAACATCGTGACGCAAGGTACCTCCAAGCCGCTGTTCATGTTGGGATCGGAGGAGCTCGGTTATGCTAGCCTCTCGTACGACTGGGGCCTGGTGTGGGATCGACTTTCGGGCCCGGGCTATGTGGCTGGCATGGCGGGTACGACACACCTGGGAATGTCCGATTTCGGCCTGCTCGTGCAACACTTCGGAGGCATTCCTGCTAGCAGCGGCGCTGGATCCATCGATCCCGCCAAGTGGCACGACATCAGCACCACGTTCGCACGACGCTTCTTCGAAGCCTATCTTCTGGACGGGGATCCGGGCGAGATAATCGCCGCAGCGTCTTCGTTCCCCGAAGTCACGCTGCAAACTAAGTAGACACGAAACGGACAGCGATCACCCTTCGGGAGGTGTCGGCCGGCACACGCTGCCACCTTCGATCTGCGCGTTGGTGCGGAAGGTATTCAAGCTGTGCCAGTTGGGTTCTTCGAACTGTGGGATCGTGCCGTCTTCGTTTACGTTGGTCACGTGATAGGTGTGTTGGTTCCAGATGCGTCGCGCCTGGATCCATCGGTTCTGCTGGTCCTGGATCACTTGGACCGACCAAGGCCCCGAATTGGAGACTACTACGATCTCTGCAGAACCATCGTTGTCGATGTCCGCCACGGTGGGGTACTCGATGGCGGTTCCACTGCTACGCGGAGTTTGAAAGAACACGGAACCATTGATCCCATTGAAGACGAACATGAAGATCTCGTCGCCGTACATCGCTTCGGAGACGCCGTCGCCGAGGAAGTCGAACGCCGTGCCACCTGCCACACCGCTGGCGTCCCTGACAGGAGCGGACCACAGCACACTGAGGTCGGGCTCATAGACGGTATAGAAGTTGCCAGAGCTGACCGCAAACTCGGACACGCAGTCACCATCGAAGTCGTGGATGGTGCCCGGATAGACGCCGGCCGACCCGTCTGCGTGCGGCGCGGCAGCGGACACTTTGATGGTTCCTTCGTGTTCCAGAATTGTCACCCCGCCGCGATGTCCCACGACCACCTCCGGATGATCGTCACCGTCGAAATTCCCGATCTGTGGAAACAGCCCCACACCGTCGGGCGCAACCGATGGAACGTCGAAATACAGGGTGCCGTCGTCCTGATAGGCTTTGTTTCCAAAGATCACTTCCTGATCGCCGTCGCCGTCCAAGTCAGCGATGGTGGGGGCAATGACATAAGTGACATAGCCGAACCCAGCCCAAAGGGCGTTGCCGAGGTGGTCGTAGAGCGTATCCCCTGCCAGAATTTCGACGTCACCATCGTTGTCGAGGTCGGCCAAGGCAATCGCCGTGAAAGCGCCGCCAAATTGCTGCGCGCTCCTGAATTTGAAGGTTCCGTCATGTTCGTAAACGGCCAAGGTCGTGGGAGGCAGACCCACGGTGGTGTCGCCGGTGACGATCTCGGGCAAACCGTCCTCGTCAATGTCGCCGAGCGCGGGAGTCAACAAACCGCTTACGCTGGGGATCGAGAAGTGTTCAGCGCCAGTAGCTCCATCCAGAACGTGAAGCACGTTGGTCACACTACCGACGATCACTACGTCTGGGGTGTCGTACACATCGATGTTGCCGTCCCCGTTGTCATCGGTGAGATTGGCGACCAGCGGCAGGACGACACTGTCCATGCCCGTCGCGGTCCACTGCACGACCGGCTCGAAGCTGTCTGGAGGGGCCGTTTCGACGCACTGCTCGACATCCACGGGCATACCGCAGCGACCAATCCCACCTCCGGATCCGGGAGAAGCCACGTCGAACACCGGTTGCTCACCCGCCGCGGAGCTTTCGCTGGTGCTCACACCAGACCCAGAAGGTTCTCCTCCAGCTTCTGTCGAGCCTCCAGCGGAACCGTCTCGCTCGCCGCCTCGCTCGCCGCCTCGCTCGCCAGCATCATCGTGGGACCCGGGCGCGCTCGATGCTTCGGCTCCCGACGCAGTGTCGGTTGCGAGCGTGCCTGTTCCGAACTGACCGGTTCTTGCGTCGTCGCCGCAGGTGCTGTGAGCAAGCAGCATGGTGCACCATGCGACGATTGTTCCGCCGTGTCGCGTCGTCCCGCATGGTGGGTATTGTACGGTGTCGATCATTCCGGTGGCGGTACGAATTCCTTGCAGGCCGTATCGATCACGCTGACAGCTTGGTCGAAGAACGGCGCATAGTTCGGTTCGCAAATGCCTGCCCACGCGCCGTGGATGAAGGAACTACTGAACTCGCGCAAGCGGTGCGTTTCCTCGGCGCCTTCGATGCCGCTTTTCTCGCCGTCTTCGTCGGTGAGCAGTGGTGGACACCACGTGCCCATCGCGACGTCCGGGTCGCCCAACAGTCCGAGCATGACGACGGCTCCTTCGTCGCCGTTCTTCGCGTCCACCACGCCTTGCTTCCACGATGCAGGATCGCCGGGAGAATTGAAGTCGGCGTCCATCGCTATTCTGGTGATGTGATCGGTTGGGTCGTCATCCTCATCGGTGATCATGGTGACGACCAACAGCGCATCACGGCGCAAGAACCCCTCGTTGCAAGCTCCTGGCGCGTTCAGCTCGGGACTGATGGCGGCCAACAAGGCCCCAGCTGCGCGCTCGTCGGTGAGACCCGTGTCGCCCCTGAAGTCGGCGACGCAATGAAAGGTGGCGTCCAGATCCGGCTGCCCGTCGAGGATGTAGCGTTTTCCGCCCAGAAAATTGCACGGGGGGCCAATCGGATAACTGGCAGAATTTCGCAGACCGGTGCCCAGCGTGCTGTTGCACGGGTCGTCGGGGGGCAGCGCCGTGCATGGGATCGTCCCGCACATCGTGCCCAAACCGAGCGCACATTGCGTTCGGCATATGGTGTATTCGTCGAGGTCCACCGCGTCGGTGTCGACCACCATAATGTGATGATCGTGATCTCCGAATTTGGTCTGGATGGTCGAAACGAAGCCCGAGAGGCTGGCATTGATGTTGTCCTGATCGTTCCCCATCGAGCACGAGCTGTCGATCACGAACAGAAAGTCGATACGACAGGTGCCTGGCGGAAGAACTCCGTCGTCGCCTGAGCTGACGCCCGGCAGAACGTCGAACCGCGGGCCATCGTCACTCCCCGATGCGGAGCTCGGGCTGCTATCTGCATCGTCTTCACCGCTAGGGTCGGTGGCACCGCTCGAGCCACCTGCGGTTTGTCCGGTGGGCTCGGATCCACCGTCTGCCGAAGCTGCGTCTGCCGAAGCTGCGTCGTCCGAGGTGGTTGCGCTCGTGGGCCCAACGCTCGCCAGACCGCTAGCGCTGCTCGAAGCAGCGTCGTTTCGGTCGTCGCCGCACCCCATGGCTGGGACATGAAATAGCCATGCCGCCATGCAAATGTGTTGCAATGCCATGCCTGCCTGCGCCATCACGGTTAGTGTCGTTGGGTGCTGGTGTTTGTTGATTGCAATCACGCGTCGATCATTCCGGTGGGGGTACGAATTCCTTACAGGCCGTATCGATCACACTGACGGCTTGGTCGAAGAACGGCGCATAGTTCGGCTCGCAAATGCCTGCCCACATACCGTTCGGGAACGAGTCACTGAACTGGCGCAGACGGGGGGTCTCTTCGGCACCTTCGATGCCGGTCTTCTCCCCATCCCCATCTGCGACGAGTGGCGGACACCACGAGCCCATTGCGACGTCTGGGTCGCCCAACAGTCCAAGCATGACGACAGCTCCTTCGTCGCCGTTCTTTGCGTCCACCACGGCTTGCTTCCACGACGTCGGGTCGCCGACCGAGTTGAAGTCGAAGTCCATGGTTGTTCTGAGGGCCTGATCGTTGGGATCGTCGTCCTCGTCGGTGATGAGCGTGATGACCAAGATCGCATCGCGGCGTAGGAACCCGTCATTGCACCCTCCGGGGGCGTTCATTTCGGGACTGATGGCGCCGAGCAACGCTTCCGCGGCTTTCTCGTTGGTGGACCCGGTATCGCCCCGATTCCCGGCAATACACTGGAACGTGTCGGCAAGGTCAGGCTGCCCGTCGAGGATGTAGTTCCTTCCGCCCAGGAAATTGCACTTGATGGGCGCCCCCACGGCTGGGATGCCGTTGGTACTGAGACCCAGGCCCAACTTGTTGTTGCAGGGATCTTCGGGTGGCACCGCACTGCAGGGCGTGGCACCGCAGTTCATCACGAGACCCGTCGCGCAGCTGCTGCGGCACACCGTCCATTCGTCGAAATTGAACTCGTCGGTATCGACGACCATGATGTGATGGTCGTGATCCCCAAACTTGGTTTCGATTGTGGAAACGAATCCAGACAGGCTGGCATTGATATTGTCTTGATCGTTGTTCATCGAGCAGGAGCTATCGATGACGAACAAGAAATCGATGCGACAACCGCCAACCGGTGGAACTCCGTCGTCACCAACGCCGCCGCTCCCGCCCGGCGGGAGGTCGAACTTCGTTCCATCCTCGGTACCCGAGGCGGTGTTCGGATGGCTGTCGGCATCGCCCGAGCCGCTCGGGTTGGTGGCACCACTCGAGCCGCTGTCGTGCCCGGTGGGCTCGGATCCCCCCTCTACCGAAGCTGCGTCGTCCGCAGCGGTCGCGCTCCCAACGCTGGCGAGGCCGCTTGCACCGCTCGAAGCGCCGTCATTTCGGCTGTCGCCACATCCCGGCGCGGGGATGGAAAATAGCCACCCCGCCACCCAAACGTGGCTGTATTTCAAACAATTGCGTTGTTGCGATCCGCTGCCTGACCGCGCCATGACCAGTTAGTGTCGTTAGGCGCTGGTGTTTTCTGATCCCGATCGCCCCAGGTCGACCAACGACCGCCACATATTGGCAAAATGCGCTCATGTCGGTCTGGTCGGCCGTCGTATGTGAGCTCTGTATCGCGTCCGTATTCGCTCGAGCGTGACGCCGATGCTCACACCCAACCCAAGGAGTGCCAGCGCAAAAAATGGTGACATCGTGAACCGACGGCTGTCAGGCTCGGTCGGTGGCACGTTCGTCGTCACGATGTCGATGGCATCGTCGCCGATCGGGCCAAGCACCGCGAGCACGATGCTCACGACCTGTTCTCGCACCTGGTGTGCTTGCGCGGTGACCTGACCGGCGACCAACACTCTGGTCGTGGTGGGCTCGAGCTCGACGTTGACTTCGACGTTTCGAAACGATCCAGTGGCGCGGACAGCCCGTTCGACGGCTCCCGCCGCTGCGATCTCTTTGCGAGCCCATTCACCTTCGCGTGTGGGCACGAGCCCGGCATCACCGTAAAGTGCCTGCTTGGCACTTGGTTTTTTCGGCGGCTGCGTGAATGTCCCGTCGCATGCCAGTAAACATGTCGCGAACAGCACGACGCGACCTGCGTTGACCGTCATCACGGCCAGGTTTTCAGTGTCCACGTGCCCTCAGCTCGCTACCGAGGCGCGCAACGAGCTTGGCATGATAGCGAGACACGGTGCTGACGCTCATCCCTGCCTCGCGAGCGTACTCGTGCATGTTGAGGCCACGACGGTACAGGGCTTCGATGAGCGCCCGTTCGTCTTCGCTGCATTTGTCGATCAGCATCCGCAGCGTATCGTGCGTTTGTGCATCGATCAACGATGTTTCGATATCACGCTCGCGGCTTGGCGTTGCCTCGGGATCGTCTCGTTGATTGCGTGCAAGCAATACAGCCGCGGTGGCCTGAACCACCAGCTCCGCCGCCGCCGCAACCCGCTGTTCGAGTGTGCGTTTGTCTTGTGCAGTCACGCCATGCTCGCGCTGCGCAGCCTGTTCGAGCAGGCTTTGCGTCGCTTGCAACGCAGCCAGCGCGCGCTGCTGCTTGCGAAACTCGGGGCGAATGGCTCTGGCTGCGTCGATCATCGCGCCGCGGATGCGATAGTGAGCGAACGCGACGAACGGTACTCCGATGGTCGGATCGTAGCGAAGTGCGGCTTGAATGAGGCCCTCGTGACCTGCGCTTTCGAGCTCATCGACCGAGATCTCACCAATCATTCGGTGTACGGACCTGGCGAGGATGCGCACCTTGGGAAGCGTGCGCTCGACCCATTCCGTTTGTTTTTTCGTCAGTCGACCGTCCGCTGCCTTGGTCACTCACCCGCCCTTTTTCTGTAGCTCGCGAACGTGTTTGCGTAGCGACCATTTTTGCTCGTCGCTGAGGCCGCTGAACCGGACCCCCAAGTCACGTTTGTTCGATCGCACGATCACGCCCGAAAGCGGAAGATGTGCGCCGAGCGTCGGGAAACTGAGCACCATCTGCACGTCCGTGCCCTGGTTTTCCCAACCGGGACCGGTGAGCCGAAGTCCACCGAGGCTGAGATCCTCCAGGCTGCGACCCAACACGACCTCGCGCCCAATGAGATCGACCCGAGCATTGATGCGAAGACGGGGATGCAGGCGAGCCTCGGCCACGGCGCCATGATACCCGGACGGACTGCGGTCACGATCCCCCGCGTCTCGATGACCGGTCGGCGGCCACGAGCCGCCGGACGATGTGGCACGCGCCTACGCGTAGAGCCTGCCAAAATGGCAGCACGCACTGCGTGTTTCCGCACGGACGGATTGCAAGCGGCTGGAATCACGAGTTTTTTTCCCGTATACCGCTGGTCGCCTGTTTGCATCGCGCCGGGGACCGTCCCATTTCACATGCGCGTTCGTTCGTTTCGCTCCCTCGCCCGCACACTCTCGCTCACCATGTTCATCGTTGGCATGGTCGGGTCATTGGCGTGCAAAGGCGGTCCCACGATTCCGGGAACCGAGATTCCGGACACGACCGAAAATCGGGAGATTCTGAAGGTGCTGGAGCGTTACCGGACGGGCTTCGTGCAACGAAATCCGGCACTGATGTTGTCGACTGCCCATCCGACATATTACGACCAAGCAGGCACGGACGATCCCGGAGACGATGTCGTGTACGACGAGTTGCCCGCGCTATTGCGTACGCGCATGACCCAGCTCGAGGCGGTTCGTTACACCATCGATTACCTCGAGATCCACATCTACAAGAATCGCGCAACCGTGTACGTGTGGGTCGACGCGAGCTTCCGCATGAAGCCCATCCTCGACGCGGACGGCGTATCGAGGGTTCCGCTTCGGTATACTCGCAAGCAAGACCATTCGATGTTCGAATTGGTGCGCGAAGGTGAGGGCTGGCTCATCACTCGCGGGATGTAAGGCGACCGCTCATGTAGTCGATGCGGGCTCGCCATTGCGACAGGGCCAGGCGCAGGCCACTCGACATGGGCTCGCTGGCTTGCAAAGCTGCCAAGAGCTCGCGTGCCCGATTGTAGTGATGGAGGCGCACCAATGCGTCCAAAAGCGCGAGCCGTGCCGCCCGCACGAACTCGGGTGGAACCGAATGTTGGAGCTCGAGACTATGGTCGAGCTCCAACACGGCGGGCCCAGCCTGCTGGGCATTGAGCAGCTGGCGACCGGTAAGATAACGACCGATCGCCTCGTAGTCGACCAGGCGAGCGATCCGAACGGCCGCGAACAAACGAGCCACGAAACGAAACGCATGATCCGGGTCCGGGTCGAACGGCGCGAGGTAGTCGACTATGAGCGGAGCCAGGTACGGGTCGGCAGCCGCGAGCGCCTTGAGCCGAAGCACGCGTCGCCGTTCCTCGGCGTTGCTACGGGCCATGGCCGAGGCGTAGTCCAGCGCGGCTTGTTCATGGCGACCTTCGAGCAAGTGAACATCACCACGACGTTCCTCCAACGTGGCGCGCATGGGCTCGGTGAGATCGTCGAGCTCGAGCGCTCGAGTGAGCACGTCGATGGCCGCCAAATGATCGCCAGACCATACCAACCCATGCGCCAGTGCCACGCGATGTTCGGGACGTTCAGGCTCGATTGTGCACAAGTCACGTAGTGCAGCGAGGGCGAGCGCATGCTCGCCTTTGATGGAGGCACGTTGGGCCTCGCGCGCGAGGTTGGCAGCTCGATGTGCGCACGGTCGTTCGAAAATGGCTTTCACCTTGTAGCGTTGCGATTGTGCTCTCACGTCGTCTTCGCTCACGTTGCGCGCGCGTAAGAACGCCAGCCATGCATCCTCGAGCTCCGAGAGCGGCCTCTCGTAAGCGGCGACGAAATCTCCGGCGCTGCGATACAGCACGGCCATGGGCTCGAAGCCATACGTCTCGATGAGCCACAAGCAAAACGATCCCGCCGAAGTGTAAGCGTGCCGCGATGCCTTGGCCCAAAAACCTGCGCCCATGATGTCGGACAGCTTGGGCATCAACCCCAGCCGATCGAGCACGGCCGCCTGGTCATGCACGTCCAACCGGTCGATGGCCTGGGGTGCCAGCGCGGTGGCGATGCCTTCCACCAGCGCGAGATTCAGCCACGCACCCGCTCCAGAGGTACTGGCACTGACACCGAACACGGGATCGCCAACGGTGCTCGCAAACACGTGTGCGAGCTCGTGGTGCAGTACGGAGTGTGGGAATGCTTGGTGGTTCAAGTAGATCTGTCCACGCCACGGCGCCGCGACTTCGACGTTGCCAGCACCCATGAGCGTGCGCTTTTGCTCGGATGATGCGAACACGTAGCTATGAACGGGAGCGCGAGGTTCTCTTCCCATGAGCTCGTGCAGGCGATGCCATGCGAACTCGTGCTCGCTCGCGACCAGCTCGATCTCTCGAGCGGTGGACGATGCCGGCACGTAGTGGATGACGAAATGATCGGTCACATGGGTACCGCTGAGCGCGCGAGCGAGGCTCGCTTGCGTTGCCGTGAACCCGAGGCGGTCCGCGTTCCATCCCATCGCAGCGGTCGCGAGCGCCAGCGTGCTCACGACCAAAGCCTCCAGCCGGGTGGGACCGTTCCAGCTCGGCGTCACGACCTGCACGCGTGTCGCGTCCAACCCGAGGTGCAGCAGTAATACTGCAGCGGCCACGCCGGCGAGGTTGTACGCGCGAAACAGCAGGTAAGTGCGACCGAGCGTGATGGCTTCGTCGTAGATGCTGCCCGAGAAGTATCCCCAGAATGGATCGTAGGCGAACACGACTGGCTCGGCGTACAGCCGCCATAGTCCGAGCAACAGACACAGTGCAAACGGAAGCAGACCAACCGCCACCTGCGTGCGCCTCGCACGGCGAGGATGCATGAGCACTGCCCCCCACAGGCCACACGTGGTGCCCACCACTCCGGACATGCCTGGCCCCATCAAGAAAAACCACAAGCCGCCCCAAGGATCGCAGCTCGGTTGCCAGATCTGTCCGACGAACAACACGCCGCAGGCGATCCCGAGTAACACGAGCAGGTCCATCAACACGGCGGTGAGCAATCGTGTCATGCATTCACCGGATTCGTTCACGCACGAAACGGTGCCTCCGTGGTGTTCGGGCCCGACCGATCGCTTGCTCGCTCGTTCAGCACGCACGGCGTCGACCCCGACTCCGACAGCGAGGCAGGCCACGATCGGCGCGAGCAACAGCGAGCTTTCGTATCCCAAGGTGCCGACCAGCGGAGCGCCGGTAAACAACAAACACACAAACGCTAGTAACCAGCGTCGGCGCAAGCGCGGTTCGCGGAGGTGTCGTGGCACGAGCCTGACAATAGATCAGCACGCACGAGCGAGCGTCTACCCTGGTAGTCTGCTCGTGCCATGGACTACTCGGCCTGGTTCCAATGTGTCGCCGGCTGCCCGGGACGTCACTCGCTCAGTGACATCGTCTATCGCTGCCCGAGCTGCCAGGGCCTGCTCGAGGTGATCCACGATCACCAAGCTTTGCGCGCGCGTTCGGCCGCCGCGTGGATGAAGCTGTTCGACGATCGCTATCTGCGTACGCAGTGGCCCTATGGAAGTGGCGTATGGGGCAAGAAGGAGTGGGTACAGCCACACGTGAAGCACCACAACGTGGTGTCCTTGCTCGAGGGAGGGACCAACCTGTTTTGGGCAGAGCGCTATGGCAAGCTCGTGGGGCTCGAGGATCTCTGGATCAAGCAATGCGGTACCAGCCACACGGGCTCGTTCAAGGATCTCGGAATGACGGTGTTGGTCTCGAGCGTAAAGCAGATGATCGAGGACGGTAGGCCCATCCGTGCGGTAGCGTGCGCATCGACTGGAGATACCTCGGCTGCGCTCGCGGCCTACGGTGCAGCCGCGGGCATTCCTGTCATCGTACTTTTGCCGAAGGCCAAGGTCACTGCGGCGCAGTTGGTCCAGCCGCTGGCCAACGGAGCGATCGTGTGCAGTCTCGACACGGATTTCGATGGATGCATGCGTGTCGTCCAGCGGCTCACGGAGGATCGCAAGATCTATCTCGCCAACTCGATGAACTCGCTTCGCGTCGAGGGACAAAAGACCATTTCCGTGGAAATCGCGCAGCAGTTCGAGTGGGAAACTCCCGATTGGGTGTTGGTCCCCGGTGGCAACCTCGGGAACATTTCTGCCATCACCAAAGGCTTCGAGCAGATGCTCGACCTCGGATTGGTCGCCAAAATGCCGCGATTCGTGTGCTGCCAAGCCGAGCATGCCAATCCGTTGTATCTCGCGTTCCAGCGTGCGCACACGCAAAACCGAGCGTTACGCGAGGACGATTTCGCGCCCGTGACGGCCAAATCGACGCTGGCTTCGGCCATCCAGATTGGCAATCCCGTGAGCTTGCCGAAAGCCGTGCGTGCGCTCGTTCGCTGCAACGGGATTGTCGAGCAAGCCAGCGAACAACAGCTCGCCGACGAATCTGCGTTGGCGGATCGCACGGGCATGTTCAACTGTCCGCATACCGGTGTCGCACTTGCGTGCCTTCGCAAGCTGGTGGAACGCAAAGTCATTGGTGCCAAGGAGCGTGTAGTCGTGATCTCGACTGCGCACGGTCTCAAGTTCACGGAGTTCAAGACGCGTTATCACGAACGTAAGCTCGATTTCGATCCAGCGCATGCCAACGAGCCATTTGCGATGGGGCACGACCCCGATCAGGTTATCGGCGAGCTGCACCGAATCCTCGATCGACGCGCCTGAGTGCCACGGAGACACGTGCAAGCGCGAGGACAGCTGTCGTGGAATTAGCCGCGCCGAACGAGCGGCACAAACTCGCGAAGTGCGGCGCCGGTGTAGATCTGACGTGGGCGTGAGATTTTTTGTTCGGAGTCCGCGATCATCTCCTGCCACTGCGCCAGCCAGCCACTGCTTCGTGGGATCGCGAACAGGCTCGTGAACATGTCCATCGGAAACCCCATGGCCTGATAGATCAACCCCGAATAGAAGTCTACGTTGGGGTAGAGCTTGCGCTTGACGAAATAGTCGTCGTCCAGAGCGATTTTTTCGAGCTCGAGGGCGACATCGAGTAGAGGACTGCGTCCGGTTACCTCGAATACTTCGTACGCGAGCTTCTTGATGATCTTGGCACGGGGATCGTAGTTCTTGTACACGCGATGGCCGAAGCCCATCAGGCGCCCCTTGCCGTCCTTGACTTGTTTGATGAATTCGGGAACGCGTTTGATGTCGCCAATGTCTTGCAGCATGCGAAGCACGGCTTCGTTCGCGCCGCCATGAAGTGGTCCGTATAGTGCGGCGCAAGCTGCAGACAGACTGCAATAGGGGTCGGTTTCGGCCGATCCCACGGAGCGGGCCGCGCTGGTCGAGCAGTTTTGCTCGTGATCGGCGTGCAGGATAAACAACACGTTCAGGGCACGCTCCAACACCGGATGCGGTTTGTATACCGGCTCCGCCATCTTGAACATCATGCTGAGGAAGTTGCCGGTATAGCTGAGCTCGTTGTTGGGATACACGTAGGGCATGCCGAGCTGGTGACGGAGCGCCCATGCAGCGATGGTTGGCATCTTGGCGATGATTCGAACCATCTGTTGATAGCGAACGTCGGAATTTCGCACCTGCTTGGACTCGGGATAAAAGGTCGACAGGGCCGCCAAGAACGACACCATCTTGCCCATGGGATGGGCCGTATAGCGAAATCCCTCCATGGTCCGCTTCAAGAACTCGTGCACATAGGTGTGATGAGTGATCTCACGTTCCCACAGGTCGAATTGCGCTTTCGTGGGAAGCTCGCCGTGGATCAGCAGATAGGCGACCTCGAGATAGTTGGAGTGCTCGGCGAGCTGCTCCACGGGATAGCCGCGGTACCGCAAGATCCCCTTGTCCCCGTCGATGAACGTGATCGCGGACCTGCACGATGCCGTGTTCATGAAACCCGGGTCGTACGTCATCAGCCCGAAGTCGTCGTCGCCGACCTTGATGTTACGCAACGCCTCGGCGCGGATCGTTCCGTCGGCGATCGGGACGTCGTATTTGATGCCGGTTCGGTTGTCGATGATGGTCAGCGTGTCGGCCATGGTGGTCCTCGAGAATGGTCGAATATATACAGGATGCCTGGTCAGCCAGGTGAAAGCGTGGGCATGAATACCTGCCAACGTGTGACCGGCACACCCATTCGATCGACGCCTCCCAGCACGAACGTCGCCCCGGTTGTGAGCCTGACTGCATGCCCGCCAGTTGCGCGCAGGGCTGGCTGTACCATGGGGACGACCGTGAGGTCCTCGCGAAGGACCTCGACGAGCGCACCAGCTCCCTGAGCGTATACTGCGCTGTCGTCCACGAGCCATCTCGGGTCCGTCATCGCGACGGGGAGCCACGCTGGCCGTAGCTCCGCGGTTGGGTCGAGAGGGGACCCCACGGCAGGCAGCGTGATCAGCAGTGCGTCCGCGCTTGGGGTGTCATCACGAACCCCTCCCACACATGCTGCTCGTATCTCCGTGGATGCCAAGGCAGACGCGCCTACGTCGATTTGAACGCAACGAGCACTCGTCCATGTCCCGACGGGTCCAAACGCGAGCGCACGGGTGGTGTCGAACAATGCCGGCAACGTCGGATCATCGCCACCAAACAGTAACACGGTTTCGCCGTCGTCCGTGTCGGAACGTGTGATCCAAGCAGCGGTTGCTCCGCGTCGAGGACCGTCCAGCACGAGGTTGTCCACCACGCCAACCGAAAGCGGCGTTGGATCTTCGGTGTCGGTTGCCGGCACGACATCGATTGCGAGCACGTCGTTCGCATCACCTCCGCCGAGCACGAACACGCGCTCGAACGTGGCATCGACGAGATGGGCTGCGCCGGGCCGGGGAGATATCGTGTCGGCACCCGCCAAGGCCACCCGGATCCATGTGTCCGCGCCTGGGTCGAAGCGCCATGCCCGAAGTTGTGTCGACCAGGCGATGCGCAGCACACCTCCGAGCGCATCCGAGATCAGCACGCCGTCGTTCGTCGGCGGAAGATCGTCACCCGGTGTTGCTGCCGGGGACAAAGACAGCGTGAGCGTGTCCAGAAAGAACGTTTTGTCACTGGATTCCACGATGACCAGCCCGCGTCCTCGAGCCTCGGCCGCAAGCAGCTCGGGATCGGGAGCATCGATCACGCCAGGAAACGTCGACAAGCGTCCAGGTCGCCCGAGAAACAACGCGACCTGTTGGCTAGATCCTGGCACGAACGGCATGGTGCGGCCCCATGCCAGCAACTCGTCTTGATGCGCGAGATAAAGCGTGAGCGCAGTCGTGGCTTGCGTGGGCGCGAGCTCGAGCTCCAACGAAAAGTCGAGCCCATCGACCGCGAACGTCTCGGGTTCGTCGCCCGACAACACGATAGTGGCATTGTCGGCTCGCTCGAGGTCGCCGGCATCTTCGGGCACCACCACCCGGATGCTGTGCTCCGTGGTGATCGCCTCGCAAGCGATCGGAACGGAGGTCAGCGCGAGCAGGACGCATGCATGAGTCGTCGCGCGCATGGGCCTCGTTCTACACCTAGCGGCCTGGCACAGTTCGCGAACCTCGGCTGGCGATCCGTGGACCGAGATGGCCCTGGATCATCATGTTCGCGGCAACACGTCGTCGAGCCAGAGCGAGTGGCCTGTGGCTTCGATGGGGCCGCTGCCGACCACGGCATCGGTGCGGATCCACAATGCGTGGCGATGGAGGTTGACCGTCGTGCACACGTGGTCGGGAACGAGGAACAGCAGGCTGCCGGCGACGGGTGTCGGCCCGGTTTTCACGGTCGTGGGACGGTGCTCTTCGTTGGCGGTTTGCGGGACGAGCCCGGGCCAGCCAAGCACCTGGCATGCAGGTGCGGGACAATCCGGTGCGATCGCTTTGGAGCCGGCATCGAGCGTGATGCGTTCGCCCTCGCGAACGCTCACGACGCGCGTGGCGACGAACGCAGCCTGATGCAGGCCAAGATGTTTGGCCGCAGACTCGCTGAAGATGTCGGACAACACGACAGTCCCCGGCGAAATCTCGTGGCGCCACGAAGCTGTTCGCAAGCCGTGATGCTCGAGCGCGGCGTGATAGCTGTGTGTGCCGGACGTGACGACATATTGGA
>Ga0187893_10002513_pt1 | contig 40080 bp, 31 predicted proteins | sample MA1701074metaG_FD_139574 | JGI IMG/M metagenome (GOLD analysis project Ga0187893, IMG submission 139574) | White microbial mat communities from a basaltic lava cave in the Kipuka Kanohina Cave System on the Island of Hawaii, USA - MA170107-4 metaG ...
GAGCTTCGTCGATGAGACGATCGGCCCCATCTCCGCACAGCGCTTCGATCGTGAAATGTCCCGAAAGGTGCGAAAGTTTCTCGCGGATGCTGCCGATGATCTTCACAGCAGCCTCCTCGTAAGCGCCGACGATGCGTGTTCACATCGTGTATCGGCACGTGGAGGCTGTTTCCGTTTACAGACCTTCGCTCAGGGGCATTGCTTCTAGGTCCGCGTCGGCGGGAGGATCGCCCCGCGCTCCGGCATCTCGCAACTGGTCACTGGAAACTGGAAGCTGGTAACTGGCAACTGTTAACTCTCCCTCAAGTTGTACTGCTTGATCTTGCGGTGCAGGTTGCGCCGCGAGGTCCCCAGGATCTCCGCCGCGCGCGAGACGTTCCACTTCACGCTCTCGAGGACCCGCTTGATGTGGGCGAGCTCGACCTCCTCGAGCGTCCCGTCCCGGGGCGCGGGCGCGCCCGCGGCCGAGGGGATGGCGACCTCGTCGAGGCGCCCGCTCGAGGTGAAGAGCACCGCGCGCTCGAGGACGTTGAAGAGCTCCCGCACGTTGCCCGGCCACTCGTGCCCCATGAGCGCCGCCGCGGCCGCGTCCCCCAGCGTCCGGCCGCGCCGGAGGAGGTAGTGGCGGGCCAGGAGGGGGATGTCTTCCCGGCGCTCCCGGAGGGGCGGGATCCGGATCGCGACCACGTTCAGACGGTAGAAGAGGTCCTCCCGGAACTTTCCCTTCCCGACCATCTCGCGCAGGTCCTTGTTGGTCGCGGCGACGAGCCGCACCTCGACCTTCCGCTCGCGGACGTCGCCCACGGCGCGGAACTCCCCCGTCTCGAGGACGCGCAGGAGCTTCGCCTGCACCGAGGGGTGGGTCTCGGCGATCTCGTCCACGAAGAGGGTCCCGCCGTCGGCCACCTCGAGGAGCCCGCGCTTGTCGGAGACCGCGCCGGTGTAGGCCCCGGCCTTGTGCCCGAAAAGCTCGCTCTCGAGCAGGGTCTCCTGGAGGGTCGCGCAGTTCACCGCGACGAACGGCTGCTCCTTCCGCACGCTGTCGAAGTGGAGCGCGCGGGCGACCAGCTCCTTCCCCGTCCCGCTCTCCCCCTCGACGAGCACCGGCGAGCGGCTGTCCTTCACCTTCCCGATCAGCCCGATCATCTCGAGCATCGCCCGGCTCCGGCCCACGATCCCCTGGTACGGGTTCTCGCGCCGGAGGGCGGCGCGGAGGTTCTCGTTGGAGCGCTCCAGGCGCGCGCGCTCGGCGACCTGGGCGATCCGGAGTTCCACCTCCGCCAGGCTGCAGGGCTTCTGGAGGTAGTCGGCCGCGCCCGACTTCATGGCCTCGACGGCGCTGTCGATCGTCCCGTGTCCGGTGAGGAGGATGACCGCGACGTCCGGCCGGGCCCCCCGGATCCTCCGGAGGAGGGCCAGGCCGTCCATCCCGGGCATGAGGAGGTCGACGAGCGCGACCTCGACGCCGTCCAGCAGCGCGAGCGCCCGCTCCCCGTCCGGGGCGGCGGCCACGCGGTGGCCGGTGCGGGCCAGGCGGTCGGCCACGAGGGTGCGGAAGCTCTCGTCGTCGTCCACCACCAGGACGGAGGGCTTCTCGCTCATCGGGGCAGGCTGATCGTCACCTCGGTCCCCTTCCCGACCTCGCTCTTTAGATCGATCGCGCCGCCCAGCTGTTTCACGATGCCGTAGCTGAGGGAGAGCCCGAGCCCGGTCCCCTGCCCAGGCCCCTTCGTCGTGAAGAACGGCTCGAAGACCTTCTTCAGGTTCTCGGCGGGGATCCCGCAGCCGGTGTCGGCCACGACGACGTCCACGCCCTTCCCGGAGTCGCGCGCCGAGACCCGGATGGTCCCGGCCTCGCCGACCGCGTCGGCGGCGTTGACGAGGACGGAGAGGAAGACCTGGAGGAGCTGGCGCGGGTCGGCGCGGACGGCGGGGACGGGCGGGAGCACCGTCTCGATCGCGAGCCGCGCGGCCCGCTTCTTGAAACGCAGGTACTCGACCGCCTCGCGGAGGAGCGGGGCCACGTCCACCGGCTCCATCCGGAACTCCCCCGTCCGGGCGAAGTTCAGGAGGCTCTGGGTGATGGCCTTGCAGCGCTCGGTCTGGGAGCGGATGACGCCCGTGTAGGTCGCGACCTTCTCCCCGTTCCCGCGGGAGATCGCCTCGAGCTCCTCGGCGTAGCCGGCGATCGAGGCGAGGGGAGTGTTGAGCTCGTGGGCGATCCCGGCCGCGAGCTGGCCGATCGCGGCCAGCTTCTCGGTCTGGAGGAGCCGCTCGTTGAAGAGGCGCATCTCCTCCTCCTTCCGGCGCAGGCCCTCCATGATGGTGGTCGCCAGGTAGGTCGACAGGAAGAGCGTGGAGGTCATGACGAGCGACGCGGCGGCCAGGTAGCGCGAGTCGTCCCAGCGGACGAGGCCCAGGTCCGCGTGCGGGACCACCCGGAGGTGCTCGAGGAGGGCCATGGCGAGGAAGAAGGCGGCGGCGAGCGCGGCGGTGGCGTAGGCCCGCGCGACGGGGAGGAGGATGGCGGCGATGATGACGTGGAAGACGTAGAAGAACGCGAAGGGGTTCTCGATCCCGCCCGAGACGTGGAGGGCGAGCGTGAGGACGGCGAGGTCGGCGGCGACCTGCCAGCCCGCGAAGCCCACGGGCGAAAGGGGCCGGCGGGAGAGGAGGGCGAAGGCCGTGTTCAGGACGGCCAGGACCCCCGCCAGGCCGAGGAGAGGCCGCCAGGGGACCGGCAGGCCCAGGACCGCCACGGCGCCGGCCGCCCCGACGATCCCCCCCGCCGCCAGCCAGCGGAGCCGGATGAACCAGCGGATGCGCTCCGCCAGCTCCGGGTTCGGGGCCATCGCCTCCATTCAAGCAGAAAGGCGGGGGCAAAAAAAGACGCCGGCGGGCCTGCCGCCGGCGTCGCGGATTCCGTGAAGCCCGACCGGGCTACTTGATCATGTCCCCGATCTTCGTGCAGAGTCAGGTCACGGGGTCGCCCGTGGCCTTCGCGTAGGCGAACCAGCCGCCGAACGCGAGCAGGGGCAGCACGATCGCGCTGATCAGGAGCTTCTTGAAGAAGCCGCCGCCGCATTTCTTCTTCTCGCCACCCATCGAAACACCTCCTTACCCGAGGATTATACCACCCTCAGAACATCGAGGGCGCCACCGCCGCAAACTTGCCATACTGCCGGAAACGACGGTCGTACGAGTGGTAGTGACGGATCCCGAGCCGCTCCATGATCGCGAAGCTCGACGCGTCCACCAGGGTGAAGTCCTTGTCCTCATGGGACCGGAGGATCTCGAGGGAACGGTCCTCATCGTCGGGCGTCACCGGGACGACCAGCACCCCCAAGCCTTGAAGCCAGCGAAGGGCGGATTCCCGGCCCGCGCGGGCCACCAGAAGTGAATGGGTCTCGACCACGGTCCATTTCGAGCAGAGCAGGGGGACCCGGGATTCCATCGCGAGGCGATGGAGGTGCTTCGCCTCCGCGTGATGCCGGTCCGTCGGGACCGACGCCGCGAAGAAACCTCCCGTATCGACCCAGATCCCGTCAGGCCTTCTTGGGCGCGCCATGCAGGTAGGCGTCGACGTTTTCGCTCACGTCCGACGCGCCATCCCGGTCCCGGATCGCGCCGACGATCCTCCAGTACGGATGATCGGGCTCCAGGGGCCGGCCCCGGATGCCCCGGGGCCCCGCCAAGTACGCTTCCAGAAGGGCGACGATCAGGCCGTTCTTCGTCCGGCCGCTCATCCTCACGTGGCGGTCGAGCTTCCGGTACAGCCCTTCGTCCACCTTGACGGTCAGGCTCTTCATGCCCTTCAGGATACGTATTTCTACGTATCGGGTCAAGCGCCGGAGGCCGGCGGCGGGGCGCCGCCGGCTACGCCGGAGCGCCCGCCTCCGGGCGCGGAGGCGAGCCGTTCTCCTCCGGCGGCGGGACCTGGGCGCGCTCGACGTCTTCGCCCTCCTCCTTGACGACCCGGGCGATCGAGACCAGGCGGTCGCCCGCCTCGAGGCGGATGAAGCGCACGCCCTGCGTGGCGCGGCCCATCGTCCGGATGTCCTTGACCGCGATCCGGACCACGATCCCCTCCTGCGAGATCATGATCAGGTCGTCCTCGTCCGTCACCGCCTTCATCCCCACGACCTTGCCGTTCCGCTCGGTCGTCTTGATGTTGATCACGCCCTTCCCGCCGCGCGACTGGAGGCGGTACTCCTCGACCCCCGAGCGCTTCCCGTAGCCGTTCTCGCAGCCGGTGAGGATGGCGACCCCGGGCTCCAGGACGATCATGTCCACCACCCGGTCCCCCTCCCCGAGCTCGACGCCGTAGACCCCCACGGTCGCCCGCCCCATGGGCCGCATGTCCTTTTCGTGGAAGCGGATGGACATCCCGTCGGCCGTGCCGAGCACCACCTCGTTCTCCCCGGAGGTCGTGGCCGCGCCGATCAGCTTGTCCCCCTCCTCGAGCTTGATGGCGATGATGCCGCTGGGGCGCGGGTTCCCGTACTCGGCGAGCTCGGTCTTCTTGACGAGCCCCCGCTCGGTCGCCATGACGAGGAAGCCCTTATCGAAGGTCTCCACCGCGACGACCGCCGCGATCCGGTCCGCCTCCTTGAGGCCGAGGATGGCGCTCACCGGCTTCCCGCGGGCCGTCCGCTCGAGCTGCGGCAGGTCGTAGACCTTCTGCCAGCGGACCTTCCCGTCCTGCGTGAAGAAGAGGAGGTAGTCGTGCGTCGAGGCGATGAAGATCTTCGCGATGAAGTCCTTCTCCCGCACGTCCGCCCCGATCAGGCCCTTCCCGCCCCGCTTCTGCTTGCGGTAGCTCGTCATCGGGACGCGCTTGATGTAGCCCTGGTGGGAGAGGACGACGACGACGTCCTCCTCCTGGATCAGCTCGGCCTTGTCGAAGGCCTCGACCTCCTCCTGGGAGATCTCGGTCCGGCGCTTGTCGGAGGACTTCTTGAGCTCGTGCAGGTCCTCCCGGATGATGTCGTAGACGAGGTTGACGTCCGCCAGGATCGACTTGTACTCGGCGATCCGCTCCCGGAGCTCGGCCAGGTCCTTGACGAGTTTCTCCCGCTCGAGGTTGGTGAGCTTGGCCAGCGTCATCCGGAGGATCGCCTCGGCCTGGGGGACCGTGAAGGCGAACTCCTCGACCAGCCCCTTCTGGGCCACGGCGGGCGAGGCCGAGGCCCGGATGAGCGCGATGATCGAGTCGATCAGGTCGAGGGCCTTGACGAGGCCCTCGAGGAGGTGGGCCTCCTTCTCGGCCTGCTCGAGGAGGAAGCGCGTGCGCCGCCGGATCACGTCCTTCCGATGGTCGAGGTATCCCTGGAGGAGCTGCTTGAGCGAGAGCGTCTGGGGCCGGCCCCCGACGAGGGCGATCATGATGATCGAGAAGGTCTCCTGGAGCGGGGTGAGGGCGTAGAGCTGGTTGAGGATCACGTCCGCGTCCTCGCCCTTCCGGACCTCGATCTCGATCCGCATCCCCTCGCGGCTCGAGATGTCGCGGACGTCGGAGATGCCGGGGACCTTCTCCTCCTTGACGAGCTCGACGATCCGCTCGATGAGGTTGGTCTTGTTCAGGTTGTAGGGGATCTCGCCGACGGCGATGACCTTCCGGCCGCCCTTGGCCTCCTCGATCCGGACCCGGCCCCGCACCGTGATGTGCCCTCGGCCGGTCTCGTAGGCGCCGCGGAGGCCCGCCGTCCCGCAGATGATCCCGCCCGTCGGGAAGTCGGGGCCCGGCACGAACTTCATGAGGTCGGCCACCGAGGCGTCCGGGTGCGCGATCAGGTGGATGAGCGCCTCGCAGACCTCGGAGAGGTTGTGCGGGGGGATGGAGGTCGCCATGCCGACCGCGATCCCGAGCGAGCCGTTGCAGAGGAGGTTCGGGAACTTCGAGGGGAGGACGACCGGCTCCTGGAAGGACTCGTCGAAGTTGGGCGCGAAGTCCACGGTCGCGCGGTCGAGGTCCTCGAGCATCTGCGCGGCGTACTCGGTCATCCGCGCCTCGGTGTAGCGCATCGCCGCGGGCGGGTCGCCGTCGATGTTCCCGAAGTTGCACTTCCCCGTGGCCAGGAGGTAGCGGGTCGCCCAGTCCTGTGCCATGCGGACGAGCGTCGGGTAGATCGCGGCGTCCCCGTGCGGGTGGTACTTGCCCATCGTCTCGCCGACGATCGTGGCGCACTTCCGGGTCTTGGCCCGCGGCCCCAGGCCGAGCTCGTGCATCGCGTAGAGGATCCGCCGCTGCGAGGGCTTCAGGCCGTCCCGGACGTCCGGAAGCGCGCGCGAGACGATCACGCTCATCGCGTAGTTGAGGTAGGAGTCCTTCATCTCCTCCTCGACGAGCGTGGGGACCAGCCGTCCCTCCGGGGGCGGATCGGGCGGACCGGAAGCCGGCTTCTTGGGGTCCTGGTCCTGGGGCATGGAGCCGCCCATTATAGCGGCCCGGCGCGCCCGCGCAAGCGTTGGGCCCGGAGCTCCGTTTCACATCTCATTGAACTCCAATGATTTGCGCAACCGGTCAAGTTGGCCGCGGGCTTTGGACGATTAGCTTCCCGGGTGGAAAGGACGGCTGGGATGAGGACGCGGATCGGGCTCTGCCTGGCCGCCCTGCTCGCGGCGGCGGGGCTCGCCGCCCTGGTCGACGACCTGGCCGCCGAGTTCCACGGCCTGCGCCGGCGGATGGACGAATCCGGCGCCGACCTCACCCGCGCGCGGATCGAGGTGGCCCGCCTCCGGGCCGAGCGCCCCCCGCCCGCCCCGGCCCGCGACCCCGTCGGCCTGGCCCGCGACATCCTGGGCCCTTCCGTCCAGGTGAACGGGAATGGCGGCGTGGGCGGCGGCACCCTCCTCTACAGCTCGCGCGGCCTCACGCTCGTCGTCACCGCCTTCCACGTCATCCAGAAGGTCGTGCACCGCACCGACGAGGGCCTCTACCGCGACCCGGTCCTCGTGACCGTCTACGGCGCGGACGGACGGCCGGAGGAGGTCGTCGAGAGCGAGCTCGTCGCCTACGACGAGGGGAAGGACCTCGCCCTCCTGCACCTCCAGTCGGCCCGGGACTTCACGAACGTGGCGCGGCTGGCCTCGCGCGACGCGCTCCGCGAGGTGGGCGTCTTCACGCCCGTCTACACGGTCGGCTGCCCCCTCGGGCACGACCCCCTCCCCACGCTCGGCGAAATCGCCACCCTCCGGAAGGAGCTCAACGGCGAGCGCTTCTGGATGATGAACGCGCCCACGATCTTCGGGAACTCGGGGGGCGGGGTCTTCCAGCGCGACACGCGCGAGATGCTCGGCGTCTCGGTGATGGTGTGCACCTATGCCGGGGAGGTCTCCACCCCGGTCCCCCACCTCGGGATCCTGGTTTCGCTCGCCGACGTCTACGACTGGCTGGACGCGCTCGGCTACCCGTTCGTCTACGACCCGGCCGCCGGCGCCCTCGCGTGCGAGCTCACCCGCCGCGCGCCGGAGTTCACCCCGCCCGCCGATCCCGCCCCCGCGACCGAGGCCGCCCCGGCGGTCCTCGAGCGCTGATCCCGGGCCGCCGGATCTAAACCCTAGAAACCTCCTCCCGGAGCCGCTACAATCCCGGCCATGTCATTCCGGGTGGAGGCGGAGCGGGAGATCTTCCGCGGCCGCGTGATCCGCCTGGTCGAGCGCGAGTTCCGCCTCCCCAACGGCCGCCGGACCACGTTCAGCGTCGTCGAGCACCCGGGGGCGGTGGCCATCGTTCCGGTCTTCGAGAACGGCGACGTCCTCCTCCTGCGCCAGTTCCGCCCCTCGATCGCCGAAGAACTCCACGAGATCCCCGCCGGCACGCTCGAGGAGGGGGAGAGCCCCCTGGAGACCGCCCGGCGGGAGCTCGTCGAGGAGACCGGGCACCGGGCCCGGAAATGGTCGAAGCTCGGGACGTTCTACACGGCCCCGGGCTTCTGCACCGAGCTCATGCACCTCTTCGTCGCGCGCGACCTCGTCCCGGCCGAGGCGGAGGGCGACGCGGACGAGGTGCTCCGCCCGGTCCGGATGCCCTTCGACCGCGCCCTCGGGCTGGTCCGCCGGGGGAAGGTCCGCGACGCGAAGTCCATCGCCGGCCTCCTGATGGTCCATGAACGAACCTAGCCGCAAGGAGAAGTCCCAGCGGAAGGCCGACTCGCTCTTCGGCCAGATCGCGCTCCGCCTGGGCATCGTGACGAAGGCTCAGCTCCAGGAGGCCCTCGAGCTCCAGCGCTGCTCCAAGGCCTCCAAGCCGCTCGGCCTGCTCCTCATGGAGCTCAAGATGGTCACCGAGAAGGACCTCGAGCGGATCGTCGCCGCGCAGAAGGCGCTCCTCGCCGAGGCGTCCACGCGGCAGAAGGCCGTCCGCGAGGACAACCTCTTCGGGAAGGTGGCCATCCGCCTCGGGTTCTGCACCGAGGAGCAGCTCGCGGAGTGCCTCGGACTCCAGGAGCAGCTCCCCAAGGAGCGCTTCATGCGCCTGGGCGACATCCTCGTCATCAAGGGCTACCTCACCGTCGAGCAGGTGAAGAAGGTCACCGACACGCAGAAGGGCCTGATCGTCTACTGCGGCTCCTGCGACACGCAGTACAACGTCGTCATGTTCCGCCCGGGCGCCTCCCTCCAGTGCTACCGCTGCGGCTCCGCGCTCCGGATCCCGACGCGGTCGACCTCGAAGTCGATCGACGAGGCGATCTACTTCGGCGAGGAGTAGGCCGGGAACCCTCCCCCCCCTCCCCGCGTCAAAGGGCGGATCCCCGGAAACCCCGTAACGGGCCCCGGGGATTCCGTCTAACGCTATGGGAACGCGATCGCCCGCGCTGGAGCTCGGATCGCCGAGGAGGGACCTCGCGGTGCCGTCCGTGGGATATACTTCCAGGACAGGAAAGGGCGGGTCCGGAGACCGGGAACGCGCCGTGTCCGAAGCTTTCGACACCATCGTCGGGAAAGTCTGCCTCGAGAAGGGCTGGGTCACCCGCGAGCAGCTCGTGGAGTGCCTCCGCGAGTGCGGCTCCAGCGTGGACGATTCCCCCAGCTCCAGCTCCCGTTCCCGCCTCTCCGACGTCCTCGTCTCGCGGGGCATCGTCAAGCCCGACGACATGGCTCAGCTCCACCAGCAGGTCTCCAAGATCCTGGAGAGCAGCGACCAGTTCACCGTGGTCCGGAACCGCGACTCCTCCCTCGGCCAGCTCCTGGTCAAGGGCGGGGCGGTCAAGAAGGAGCACCTGATCGAGGCCCTTTCCATGCAGGGTTTCGCCTCGTCGAAGGGCGGGGCCCCGCCGCGGCTGGGAGAGATCCTCCTCCAGAAAGGCTACGTGACGTTCGCGGCCCTCGAGCAGGCCCTCGGCCTCCAGAAGCAGAAGCAGTCGCTCGCCTGCTCGATCTGCGGCGCCGCGTACTCGGTCGTGGACTACGACCCGAAGAAGAAGTATCTCTGCAAGAAGTGCACGGGCCCCCTCCTCCCCCCGCGGCAGGCCCAGAGCGACATCCCCGAGGAGGTCACGAAGGCCCGCGCCAACCCGAAGAACGTCCTCGGGAAGTACGTGGCCGTCAAGGAGCTCGGCCGCGGCGGCATGGGGGCGGTCTACCAGGCCTGGGACACCGTGCTCAAGCGCTGGGTGGCCCTCAAGGTCCTGGTCGGGACGGGGGCGCGCGACGAGGTCGCGCGGTTCAAGCGCGAGGCCCAGACGGCCGCGGCCCTCCGCCATCCCTCGATCGTCGGGATCTACGAGGTGACCGAGCTCGGCGACAAGCACGCCATCTCGATGGAGTACATCGACGGCTCGAGCCTCGCCGGCGGGAAGCTCCCCGCGATGAAGGCCGCCGAGATCATGGCGGAGGTGGCCGAGGCGGTCGAGTACGCCCACACGCGGGGCATCGTGCACCGCGACATCAAGCCCCACAACGTCATGCTGAACCGGGAAGGCCGCCCGTTCGTCATGGACTTCGGCCTGGCCAAGTCCATCGAGGGGCCCAGCCACATCACGATGGCCGGAACCGTGGTGGGGACCCCGAGCTACATGTCGCCCGAGCAGGCCGAGGGCCGCGTCTCGCAGGTGGGCAAGCAGAGCGACGTCTGGTCGCTCGGCGCGGTCCTCTACGAGGTCCTGACGGGGCGCCCGCCCTTCAAGGGCACGAACCCCGTCGAGACCCTGAAGATGGTCGTCCAGGACGACCCCGTCCCGCCCTCCCGGTTCAACCCCGCGGTCCTCAAGGACCTCGAGACGATCGTCCTCAAGTGCCTGGAGAAGGACCGGGGGCGGCGCTACGCCTCGGCCCAGGCGCTGGCGGACGACCTCCGGCGCTTCCTCCGCGGCCAGCAGATCGGGGCCCGCCGGGCCCCCGTGGGCGCGAAGCTCGCCCGCGAAGTGCGGCGGCGCTGGGTCCCGATCGCGGCGGCGGGCGCCGCGGTCGTGGCGCTCGCGGTCGGGATCACGGTCCTGGCCTCCGGCTCCGGCCGGGCCCAGCAGGTCCAGTCCCTGATCCGCAAGGGCGAGACCCAGGTCGAGGGGGGGGACCTCAAGAACGCCCTCCTCCAGTTCCAGACCGCCCTCGCCCTGGACCCCGGGAACCTGGACGTCCAGAAGCGGATCGAGGACCTCCAGAAGCGGCTCGCGGCGGCCGACGCCGAGGCCGAGCGGCGGAAGGCCGAGGAGGAGCGCAAGCGCGCGGAGGCGGCCAAGCGGCTCGCCGAGGCGCGGGCGAAGGTCCAGCCGGAGATCGACCAGGGGCGGTCCAAGCTCGACCGCGCCCAGCGCTCGCTCTACCAGGCCGGCGCCGACTTCGCGCAGACCGACCAGCTCCTCCAGGAGGCGGCCGAGCACTTCGGGCGGGCGATCGCCCTCGTGCCGGACCTGCCCACGGCCTACCACCTCCGGGGCCAGGTCCACTTCATCCGGCAGAACTGGCCGGCGGCCGAGAAGGACTTCTCGGCGGCGATCGCCGCGCTCGCCACGTTCTCGGCGGCGCTCTACGACCGCGGCCGGACCTTCCTCGAGATGGCCGCCGACGCGCTCGGCCAGGAAAGGATCCGCGGGCCCGTGGCCGAGGAGGAGGCCCGCGCCTTCCGGGAGAAGGCGAAGGCGGACCTCGCGGCCTACCGGAAGCTGGGCGGCGGGGACGCCGAGCAGGCGGAGTTCGCGGAGGCGATGCTGGCCGCCTCGGAGCAGAACCACCCGAAGGCGATCGAGATCTGCGAGCGGCTCATCGCCCGGAAGACCAACAACGAGGAGGTCTACAAGCTGAAGGCCGACGCCTGCTACGCCCTCGGCGACCGGGAGCGCGACAAGGCCCGGCAGCAGGCCCGCTACCGGCAGGCCGCCGAGGCCTACTCCATGGCGATCGACCGCCGCGTGAACTACCCCGAGGCCTGGCTCCAGCGCGGCCACATGCTCTTCCACCTCGAGGACCGGGACGGGGCGATCCGGGACCTCGAGAAGGCCGTCTCCATGAACCGCCCGAGCGCGTCCTGGTACTCGCTCCGCGCGGGCATCCAGTACGAGATGGGACGGAACGCCGAGGCCCTCGCGGACTTCGAACGCGCCCTCCAGCTCAGCCCCAACGACGCCGGGATCCTGAACAACCTGGGCACCCTCTACTACCAGCAGAAGGAGTACGCCCGGTCCAAGGACTGCTACGACAGGGTCCTGGCCGTCAACGCGAAGAACGCCGACGCCCTGGCCGGCCGCGGCGCCGCGCGCCTGGCCATCAACGATACCGCCGGCGCGCTCGACGACTTCAACGAGGCCCTCCGGCTCGCGCCCGAGAAGAAGGACATCCGGTACCGGATCGCCGTCGCCTACTACACCCGGCGCGAATGGATCAAGGCGGAGGAGGAATTCACCGCCTACCTCTCGGCCAACCCGAACGCGGAGCAGGCCCACTACTACCGCGCCTTCTGCCGCTACCACCAGGCCCGCTACCGCGAGGCCATCCAGGACTGGGAGACCTGCCTCAGCCTGGGCAGCCGCAAGGCCGAGGAGTGCCAGAAGAACATCGCCAGCGCGAAGAAACAGCTCGGGGAACCGTAAACCGGTTACCAGCTACCAGTTGCCAGTTACCAGCTACCAGTTACCAGTTGCCAGTTTCCAGTTGCCAGCTACCGGTTTCCGGGTGCGAGGGGCGGTTTGTCGGCGATCGAGCGCGCGCCTCCCCTCCGAACTGGAAACAGGGAACTGGATACTGGGAACTGGCAACGGGCAACGCTCCCGCTTCCTATAATCCCGTCATGGTCTCCCCGTTCCGCAACGAGCCCGTCGTCGACTTCGCCAAGGACGAGTCGGCGCGCGCGGCCCAGCAGGCCGCCCTCGACGGCTTCGTCCCCCGCGACTGCCCGCTCGTCGTCGGGGGCGAGCGGATCTCCACCCGCTCGCGGATCGTCTCCACCAACCCGTGCGAGCCGTCCCGGATCGTCGGCCGGGCCTCCAAGGCGGGGCCCGCCCACGCCGATCGCGCGGTCCGCGCGGCGCACGCGGCGTTCCCCGCCTGGTCCTCCGGCTCCCCGGAACGCCGGGCCGAGACGCTCTTCCGCGCCGCCCGCCTCCTCCGGGAGCGGCGTTGGGACGTGAACGCCGCCCTCATCCTCGAGGTCGGCAAGTCCTGGGCCGAAGCCGACGCCGACACGGCGGAGGCGATCGACTTCTGCGAGTACTACGGGCGCGAGATGCTCCGCTACGCGGCCGACCAGCCCGTCACGCCCGTCCCCGGCGAGAAGAACCGGCTCCACTACCTCCCTCTCGGCGTCGGCGTCGTGATCTCGCCCTGGAACTTCCCCTGCGCCATCCTGGCGGGGATGACGGCCGCGGCCCTCGTCACGGGGAACACCGTCGTCATGAAACCCGCCTCCGTCGCCCCCGTCGCGGGATTCATGGTCTTCGAGGCCTTCGAGAAGGCGGGCGTCCCCCCCGGCGCGCTCCACTACCTCCCCTGCCCGGGCGGCGAGGTGGGCGACCTCCTCGTCGACCACCCGCTCACCCGATTCGTCTCCTTCACGGGCTCGAAGGAGGTCGGCGTCCGGATCTACGAGCGCGCCGCCCGCGTCCCGAAGGGCCAGCGCTGGCTCAAGCGCGCCGTGATCGAGATGGGGGGGAAGGACGCGATCGTGGTCGACGAGGACGCCGACCTCGAGGCGGCGGCCCAGGGCATCGTCCAGTCCGCCTTCGGCTACCAGGGCCAGAAGTGCTCCGCCTGCTCGCGCGCGATCGTGGTGGACCGGGTCCACGACCGCGTCCTCGAGCTCGTCCGCGCGAAGGCCGAGGCCCTCCGGGTGGGAGACGTCCGGAACCCCGAGACCCAGGTGGGAGCGCTCGCGAGCGAGGGGCAGCTCCGGAAGGTCCTCTCCTACATCGCGATCGGAAAGCGCGAGGGCCGGCTCGTCGCGGGCGGCCGGCGGCGCCCGGGCGAGGGCTGGTTCGTCCAGCCGACCGTCTTCGCCGACGTCCCGCCCCGGGCCCGGATCGCCCAGGAGGAGATCTTCGGCCCCGTCCTGGCCTTCATCCGCGCGCGCGACTTCGACGACGCGATCCGGATCGCCAACGACACGGACTACGGCCTGACGGGGGCCTTCTACGGGAAGGCCCGGATCGACCGCGCGAAGTCGGAGTTCCACGCCGGGAACCTCTACGTCAACCGGAAGTGCACGGGCGCCCTCGTGGGCGGCCACCCCTTCGGCGGCTTCAACCTGAGCGGCACGAACTCGAAGGCCGGCGGGCCCGACTACCTCCGCCTCTTCCTCGAGGCCAAGCTCGTGAGCGAGAAGGCCTGATGCCCCGAGGGTCGACGGCGGACTTCTGGCGCGCGGCGGAGGCCGGGAAGCGACTCTCCTGGTTCTTCGACCAGGACCAGCTCCCGCCCCGCGCGCTTCTCGCCAAGGCCCGGCGCCTCGCCCTCTGGGCGCGGCGCCCCCTCATCGGGTGAGGATGTCCTCCACCGCGCCGCGCGCCTGGCCGCGGAGGTCGAGGTCGTCGGAGTCCACGAGGGGAAGGAGGAACGGGAGCGCCGGGACGCCCATCGCGTGGAGCTCGCGCCGGGCGGCCCGCCGCCTCTCGAACTCGTCGTCGGAGAGCCGGAGGACGATCGCCTTCGCCCGGGCGGCCAGCTCGGGGACGGGCGCGGGAAGCGCGAGGGACTTCAGCTTCAGCCAGCCTTTCTCGTCGAGCCGGGCCGTCGCCGTCGCGAGCGCCTCGCGCGCCGCGCGGGCGTCGTGCTCCCGGCGCTCCGGGTCGCCGAGCACCCGGAGGCCCAGCCGGAGGACGTCGTCGTGGCGCTTGAGGTCGACGTGATGGCGAAGCGCCGCCGCCCGGCGGGCCGCGGCCGGGATCCCCCCGGCCTCCCCCTTCGGGTCGAGGTCCGCCAGCCGCTCCTGGACGCGGGCCTGCTCGGCGGGGTCCTCCGAATGCCGGAGCACGCGCTCGAACTCGAGGTAGACCCAGACGGAGCCGGGCGCTTCGGCGTCGAGCGCGCGGAGCCTCTCGAGCGCCCGGGCCGGCGTCCCGCCCCAGCTGATGAGGAGGGCCGCCCCCGCCGCGCGTTCCGCGACGTTCCCCCCGCTCCTCGCGTCCCACGCCTCGAGCACCTTCCCGCGGTCCTTCTCGGGGACCGTGAGCGCGAGCGAGTAGAGGAGCGAACGGCGGGCGCGCCCGTCCTCCGTCGCCCGGAGGGCCTCGATCATCGCGGACGCGATCGCGGAGGGCCGGCCCTCCTCGGGGAGGATCTCGAAGAGCTCCGGCGCGGCGCTCGCCGCCAGGCGGGAATGCTCGCGGATCGTCCGGCGGTACTCGGCTTCGGCCTCGCGGAGCTTTCCGGAGTCCCGGAGGGCCCTCGCCAGGCCGAGCCGGTGCGAGCCCGCGCCCGCCGGCTCCTCCTCGAGCGCCGCCCGGAAGAGACGCGCCGCCTCCTCGGGGAGCTTCGCCTCGGCGGCCAGGCCCGCGAGCGTCCCGCGGAGCCCCTTCCGGTCGAGGGCCCGGATCTGCGCGAGCGCGTCGGCCGGGCGGCGGGCCAGGCCGTAGCAGCGGGCGAGCGTCATCCGCAGGCCCACGGCCGAGTCGGGATCCGCCTCGCGCGCGAGCGCCGCCTCGAGGATCTCGGCCGCGCCCCGGAAGTCCTCGAGCCGCATCCGCGCCTCGGCGAGCGGGAGCTCGAACGCCGTCTCCCCGGGCAGCGCCTTCCGGCCCTCCTCGAGGACCCGGCGGACCTCCGACCACTGGCCGGCCATCTCGTGGATCCGGGCCAGGAAGAGCGAGGCGCCGGCGGAAGGAGGCTCCGCCGCCGTCGCCTCCTCCCAGGCCATCACGAACTCGAGGAGCTTCCCCCCGCGCGCCGCCAGGAGGTAAAGGCTGCGATCCACGGCGCCCGGGCCCGAGCCGGGACGGCGGACCACGCGGTGGATCGCCCGGGCCAGTTCCTTCCCGTCTCCCCTCTGGGCGATCCCGTTCAGGCGCTTCCGCTCCTCCGCCTCGAGCAGGACCCGCCGCCGCTCCGCTTCCCGGAGGAGCGGGGAGTGGGCGAGCTGCCGCCGCTCGATCTCGCTCAGGGCGTCGAGGGCCTCGTCCGGCCGTTCGAGCTCCATGAGCGCGACGGCCTGGGCGAAGAGCGCGGCGGCGAGATCCCCGCCCTTCGCCGCCGCCCGCCAGCGCTCGGCGAAGCGGAGGCGGTCCTCCCGCGTGTCCAGGTACGCGCGCGAGATCTCCCAGGCCGCCCGGTACGCGCCCTTCTCCTCGAGGACGGGCCCGAGCGCCTTCGCCTGGGCCGGCGTGAGGCCGCCCAGCTTCTCCTCCAGGCTCCCCCAGGATGGATGGCTCCCCGGGACCGTCCGGGCCGCCTCGACGAGCGACTTCACGGCCGCGTCGGCGTTCCCGGATCCGAGGTGGACGAGCGCCAGGCGGATCCGCCACTCCGCGGCCTTCGGGTCGCGCTCGACCAGCGCCTCGAGCAGCCTCGCCTGTTCGGCGGGATCGCCGCTCCGGAGGGCGAGGACCTGGGCGTGGATCGCCTCCCCCTTCCCCTGGCGGAGCGCCGCCCGGCAGATCCGGTCCGCCAGCCGGCCTTCGTCGCGGCCCCGCAGGCCGGCCACGGCCCGCTCGAGGGCGCGGACCGGGTCCGGATCGCCGGCGGCCTCGGCCCGGCGCACGATCTCCTCGAGCGGGTCCGCGTGCCGCGCCCGGAGGTCCTCCAGGCTCCCGATCCAGGAGCGCATCATGTCGTGATGCTTCGCGCGGGCGGGGTCGGCGAGCACGCCCTTGCAGCGGGCGATCGCCTTCTCGTGCCAGCCCATCGGGCTCCAGGCCCAGACCAGGAGCTGGGTGGCCAGGATCGGCCCGTAGTCCTTGTCCGTCTTCGAGAGGAGGAGCTCTTCGATCTCGCCGAAGAAGGCCTCCTCCCGGATCGCCTGGAGGATCTCCGAGAGGGAACGCGTATCCGCCCGCCTCGGCGTCCAGTACTCGGCCGCGAGCGTCCGGGCGAGGTCCTTCATCACGGCGGCGTCGTTCAGCCGCTCCGCGGCGTCGACCAGCTCCTCGTTGACCTTGCGGACGTCCGTCCCGTCGGGGAGGAGCGCCCGGTCGGCCATCGCCTCGCGGACCTTGAGCGCGGCCGCGCGGAGCCGGAGCCGCTCCCGGACGAAGACCGCGTCCCCGGGCCGGAGCGCCGCCGCCCGCTCGATCGCCTCGGCGGCCCCCGCGGCGTCGCCCGCGGCCGAGCGCGCGAGCGCGAGGACGGCGAGCATCCCCGCCCCGTGGGGGCCCGCCTCCGCGCGCTCCCGGAGGGGCTTCCAGTGGGACACCTGGGGCGGGATCTGCCGGAAGAGGACGAAGGGGAACTTGGACTCCGGGTCGTCGAAGCCCGCCGCGTAGGCCTCCGCCGCCTTCGCGGGCTCGCCGTGGGCGAGGAGGGCCCGGCCACGGAGGAGCCAGCCGTATTCCCGGTACGACGCGCCTTTCTCGTCGAGCGCCCGCCCGGCGGCGGCCACCGCGGCCGCGAGGTCGCCCTCGCCCAGGAAGGCCTCGGCGATCACGCGCTCGGCGTCGAAGCGGTGCTGGGAAGTCTCCGCGCGGGCGAGCAGCTCGCCCGCCTTCGCCCTCGCCTCCTTCCAGCGCTGCTCGTGGACGAGCGTCCGGGCGAGCTGGAGGAGCTCCTCGGGCCGGCCCGCCGCCCCGCGCCTCATCTCCCCGGCCCTGATCGCGACGTCCTTCTGGCGCGCGCCCCGGAGGTTCTCGTCGGCGAGGATCTCGAGGAAGGCGCCCCGCGCCGCGCGCTTCGGGTGCTCCGCGGGCGTGGCCAGGAGCGCCTCGATCACGGCGTCCGCCCGCTTCTGCTCCCGGACCGCGAAGGCCAGGGACTTCGGGGGGACGGACGGGACCCGCTCGTCGTGGAACCGGAGAAGTTCCTCCGTCGAGTCCCGGAGGACGTGGATCCGGCACTCGATCGAGTCCGCGCGCGAACGCCACTTCTCGTCCGTCCATCCGGCGACCGTCGCGTGGAGCCGCCCGGCGGCGTCGAAGTCCCGGGCGTCGAGGAAGGCCTGGAGGATGCGCCCCACGGCGTAGTCGTCGTCGGGCCGGATGTCCCGTCCGAGCGTCTCCACGGCCGCCGCCGCGTGCCGCATCGCCTCGTCGCGGCGGTCCAGCGAGAGCGCGAGGTCGGCGAGCCGGGCGCGGTTCCGGACGCAGCTTTCCGCCCGGGGCTCGAGGAGGCGGTACATCGCGAGGAGTTCCTCCGGAGGGGGCTGGAGGGCCTTCCACTCGCCGTAGGCGTGCGACTCCTCCGCCCCTTCCGCCCGGAGGGCGCGGACGTAGAGCGCCCGCTTGTCCGCGGGGTCGCGGCCCGCCCAGCGGGCGGCGTCGACGAGGACCTCGGCGTCCTCCCCGCCGAGCTTGAGCGCGAGGTCGAAGTGCGCGCGCTCCCGCGTCCGGTACGCGAGGGCGAGGGGGACGGCGGGCGAGCGGACGCCCGCGCGGAGGGCTTCCTGGAGGAAGGGGACCGGGTCGGCCTCCTTCGGCCCGAGCGCGAAGAGGAGGCCCGCGTATCCCTCGACGGCGTCCGGCCGGAGGCCGATCGCCTTCCGGAAGGGCTCGGCGAAGTCGCCCTCGTAGCGCTGGAGCCGGAGCGAGCCGAGGTTGAGCCACGCGGAGGCGTCCTTCGGATCGGCCGCAAGCCGCGCCTCGTAGACCGCCTCGGGCTGGAGGACCCAGTCGCGCGGGATCCGGCCCGCGGGGACGGCGAGGGCGGTCTCCTCCGCGGCCACGCCGCCGTTGATCTTGAGGTCGACGAGATCGAAGCGCCACGTCGAACCCAGGCGCGGGCGGCCGGCGACGACGTGGCGGATCGACATCTCGACCGCGACGCCGTCGCCGTCGCGCCGCCCGTAGTCGCAGATCCACTCGTGCTCCGTGGGCCCGGAGGCGTCGCAGTCGGAGCGGAGCGCGACGCGCGCGAGGCGCCCGGCGGCCGGGTCGATCCAGAGCTTGACCTCGGTCCAGGTCCGTCCCCAGGCGCGCTGGTCCTCGTCGCGAAGCGACGTCCTCGCGCCGGGCTGGGCCTTGAGGACGAGGTAGTCCTTCTCCCCCTCCTTGAAGCGGCCGAGGACGAAGAGGCCGGGAAGCATGGAGAGGAAGCGGCGGGGGGCGAGGTCGAGGAAGGCGAAGGCCGGGAAGTCTTCCGGCTGGAGCGCGAGCATCGGGAAGAGGGCGGGCGAGTCCTTCGCGGGATTCCCCGTGAACCACTCGGCCCCGTGGTGGGGGTGGCGCTCGGTCGCGTGGCCCGGGGGGCGCATGGACCAGGGGCCGTGGACGACCAGGGCGTCCGGGCGCAGGACGCCGCGGAGTCCCGTGACGGAGGACATCCGGACGAAGTTCCCGCGCTCGGGCCGCGCGGTCCAGGCGGCCTCGTCGGAGCCGCGGAGGAGGAGGGTTCCCGAGCTCCGGGGCCGGAGCCCGTCGGGCTCGCCCTTCCGGAACTCGCCCGACTGCCGGAAGGTCCAGGAGGCCCGGACGTCGCGGAGCTCGTCCCGGGGAGCCTGGAGCCGGTCCAGGACGGCGGGGAGCTCGTCCTGGGGGCCGGCCCCCAGGAGGAGGGCGAAGGCGAGGAGTCTCGTCACACCTTCTTGGACGCGCATCGCGCCGACCCGTCGAACCCGAATCATGAACGAAGCGGGGGGACGTCGATCCGGCTGCCCGGTCCGGCCGGGATCGCCGCGCCCCGGAGCGGCCGGCCGCAGCCCAGGCAGGGGACGTCCTCCATCTCTCTCACGACTTTGAAACGACCCCGGCAGGCGCAGGGTTCGACGGTCGCCTCGAACGCGGCGTGGGCCTCGCGCGTGCCCTCGGGAGAGAGTCCGCCCGCTTCGCCCCGTCGGCGGGCGGTCTCCTTCACGGCGAGGACGAAGGACGCGTCCTCGCGGGAGTGAAACCAGCGCCAGGCCCCGCAGCCGGCGCAGCGGGCGTGCCAGACGAACTCGTTCCCGCAGGAGGCCTCCGGGAGGAGGACCGGGTTGGGACGCGCGCACGAGGGGCAGGCGAGGTCGACGGCGACCCTCCGGACGGCGGCCTTGGCGCTCACGGCTCGGGGAGGCGGTTGAGCACCTCCTCCACGAAACGGTCGGGCGGCTCGAACGTGACGGAGGTGGCGGAGACCTTGGACGGGAGCCGGAGGAGCCGTCCCTCCTTCCACCAGTAGATCGACTCGCTGATCGAGCCGGGGCCTTCCTGGTACATCCCGAAGGTGACGGGGATGAGGGAGTTGACGGCGAGGATGACGCGCATGTCGACGATGGGGTGGAAGAGGACGGCGTGGCGGTGCGGGACGGAGACGAGGGCGCCGAAGGGGGCGGAGCCTCCGAGGTAGTCGCCGAGGAAGAGGGCGTGGGAGGCGACGAAGAAGCTGTCGCCCGCGATGGCGGAGCAGGAGGCGCCCTGGCCGAGGTCGAAGCGCTGGACCTCGGGCCGCGGTTCGGCCCTGACGTTGGCGGCGCCGATCTCGAAGAGCTCGTCCAGGGGCCGGCCCCAGGCGCGGGCATGGTCGGAGGGGACGGTGCGGATGGTGCCCGGGAGGTCGTAGACGAGGGTTTCGACCAGGCCCTCGGCGGGGACGCGGTGGACGAGGTGGTCGGGGCCGACCTGGGAGCGGGTGTCGGGGTGGTAGAGGCGGACCTTGAGGCAGGAGCGGACGCCTTCGAGGGAGCGGGCGCGGCCGTCGAGGGCCTCGGCCTCGGCGTCGCTCGAGAAGGCGTTGTCGAAGTGGAGGGCGATGGCGGCGTCCCAGTCGGCGCGGGGGGAGGCGTGGCAGACCTGGGCGAGGTTGAGGAGGCCGTAGTCGGCGGCGGGCCCGCCGGCCGGGCCGGCGCGGACGGTGCCGTCGCCCATCTCGAAGGAGGCGCCGCGGCGGCGGAGGTCGTTCTCGACGGCGCCGAGGAACGCGCGGTAATCCTCGGGGGGGAAGAAGCGGGCCCAGGCGGGGACGTCGTCGCGAGAGCCGAAGAACCGGCCCAGGAGGCTCATTCGTAGGTCTGCTCGCCCTCCTGCGCGAACTTGAACTTCCCGCTGAACTTGACCTTGTTCCCGTCCATGTCGACCTCGCCGGCCAGGTCGCCGGTGCCGCCGCCCTTCATGGTGAGGGGGCGGCCGGAGTCGAGGGCGAGCCAGAAGTCGGCCTTGAGGTCCATCTTGAGCTTGACGTCCTTCTGTTCCTTGATGCGGCCGTCGAGCTCGAGGGCGATGCGGATGACGCCGCACTTCTGGCCCTTGTGGTCCTCGACGCGTTCGAGCCGGCCGGTGCCGCGGGCGGCGGTGAACTCGACCTGGGACTCCTCGCCGGCGTCGTCCTTGAACTCGTCGAGGATGAGCTTCTCCTCGAGCTTCCACTCGGCGCCGGGGGCGACGGGCTCCTTGGGGAGGGTGGCGAGGAGGGCGTCGGGCTTGAGGCGGTTCTTGGCGAGCTCGGAGGCGGGGACGCCCTCGGCGCCCTCGTACTCGGTCTTGTCGCCGACCTTCTTGAGGACGAGGGTCTTCCCGTGGAGGGTCTTCTTCTCCTCGACGGGCTCGGCGCCGCCGGGGGGGAGCTTGGTCTCGGTCCACTCGGTGAAGCTGCGGCGGATCTTCGAGGGAAGGGAGCCCTCGACCTCGAGGATCTCGTCCTTGTACTTCTTGGTCTCCTTCTCGAGGACCTGCTGGGGGATGGACTGGCCGCCGAACTCGATGGTGATGGTGCCCTCGTTGGACTCCTTGCTCGTGTGGCTGTACTTCTCGCCCTTCTTGGCGCGGACCTCGAGCCGGACCTTGTCCTGGGCGGGGGCGGCGGCGAGGAGGAGGAGGGAGGCGAGGCCGAGGGCGGCGTTCCTGATCATCGGGTATCCTTTCGAGTTCCCGGGTCCAAGCATACCCGATCGCCGGGGGCGAGGGGCGAGGAATCGAAGGGGGCGGGCGGCGGCGGCGGCTTCTGCTTGCCTCGCTTTCCCGCCTTCCCTACCCTCTAGCCACGGGCCGGAATCCCGGAGGAGGTCCCGCGATGTGCCTGCCCCTGGTCCTGGCGGCCGCGCTCGGCGCCCAGGAAGCGCCCTACGACGTCTTCCCGCCGGCCGATCCGCCGTACTACCGGGTGCGCTACGAGGGCTCGACCCGGCCGGGGGAGCTGGTCTTCCCGGTCAACTACACGATCTGGATCCCCCCGGGGCTGAAGGCGCTGCGCGGCGTGGTCGTCCACCAGCACGGCTGCGGCGAAGGCTCCTGCAAGTCGGGCCTGACGGGCGCCTACGACCTGCACTGGCAGGCGCTGGCGCTGAAGCACGGGTGCGCGCTCCTGGCCCCATCCTACGAGCAGCCGGACAAGGCGGACTGCCGGAAGTGGTGCGATCCCCGGAACGGCTCCGACGCCGCGTTCCGGAAGGGCCTGGCCGACCTGGGCGCCGCGTCGGGACACCCGGAGCTCGCGACGGTCCCCTGGGCCCTCTGGGGGCACAGCGGGGGCGGGCACTGGGCGGGCGGCATGGTGATGCTCCACCCCGACCGCGTGGCGGCGGCGTGGCTCCGTTCCGGGGTCCCGCCGATGAAGGAGGATCCGAAGCGGCCGCAGGCGAGGCCCCACGGGCTGCCCGACGCGGCGCTCCGGGTGCCCCTGATGTGCAACCTCGGGACGAAGGAAGGGGTCAGCGTCACGGACGGCCGTTTCGCGGGGGTCTGGCCGGCGAACCGGGCGTTCTTCTCCGGGCTGCGTTCGAAGGGGGGCCTGGTCGGGGTCGCGATCGACCCGCTCACGAGCCACGAGTGCGGCAACCAGCGCTACCTGGCGATCCCCTGGCTCGACGCCTGCCTCTCCGCGCGCCTGCCCCGGGCCGCGGGCGAGCCGCTCGGGGAGATGCCGGCCGACGCGGCGTGGCTGGCGCCCGCGACCGGCGGCGAGGCCGCGCCGGCCGGGGCTTACGCCGGGGATCCGTTTCAGGCCGCGTGGCTGCCGAACGAGGCCGTCGCCCGGGCCTGGATGCAATACGTCAGGGACACGGCGGTGGCCGACTCCACGCCGCCGCCCGCGCCGACGAACGTGCGCGTGTCCGGCGCCGTGCTCGCGTGGGAGGCCGCGGCCGACCTCGAGAGCGGCCTGGGCGGCTTTCTCGTCGAGCGCGACGGCCGCCTCCTGGCGACCCTTCCGGAGCGCGGGAGGAACCCCTACGGGAGGCCGCTCTTCCAGAACCTCCAGTACAGCGACACGCCCACGCAGCCGCTCGTGGAGATGCGCTACGCCGACGCGACGGCGGAGCCGGGCCGGGCGCACGTCTACCGGGTGACCGCCCTGAACACGGCGGGGCTGAAATCCGCTCCCGTCGAAGCCTCCCGCTGAGGTCGCCGCCGGGTGAAACCGGCCGTTCCCGGCCGCGGCCGCCGCGTCTTGACAGGGCCCGCGGCGACGGCTAGAGTGTGCAGCCTGCCGGTCCCCAGCACCGTCGCCGGGATAGCTCAACGGTAGAGCACCGCTTTCGTAAAGCGGATGTTCGGGGTTCGAGTCCCCGTCCCGGCTCCACGCCAAGGACTTGCGCACGCCGTCGTCAACCCCCGCTCTCGGCGTAGCCCTTGACGTAGTTTCTTTGTACTGGACCCCGCCCCCCGTCTGCTCCAAACCCGAGCGCGAAGTCTTGCCAGGCACCTGGAGGATTCTTGGAGGTACCTCCGCAACTCCGAAGCCGGACGCAAGCAGATGTAATGACTCCCAATCTCCTGACATTGATGAGGTTGGCTCGGAATCCGGGGGATCCGCTTGGGGGCACCGCCAGCTTCAGCCAGAACAGACCCCTGAGGGGCGCGACAAGCGAATCCAACCCAATCGCCCCTGAACGGCTTGCCGATCCCATCCAGGGTAGAGCGGGGGGGGGTGGCTCCCTGCCCGTGAAGAGCCGCAGGAGCCCCCCTTTAAGGCCACTCCTCTTCGGCCAGAGGAGCGGGGGGTGTACTTCCGGGGCTGGGTCGGTGCGGCGACCGGGCCGCGGACGCCGACTGCAATCCATTGCGGGCCTGGCCCGCCGGAGGAATTGAGCCTCGAGGATCAGCTGGCCGCACCGGTCGGGCAGCCCCCCCGACGTCCGCCGTCTAGGGTCCTCGCCGAGCTCGTTCGAAACGAAGCCCCTGCCCCACCTCTCAAACCTTCCGAGCGCCCTCCTCCCGTGGTACCTTCTCCTTGGACAACGGGTCGTCCATCGGGTGCGGGGAGCTTCCTTGCGTCGAACGGCCGAGGACCGGATGGAAGGTAGACAGGCGATCCCGTTTGAACCGGAGGGCGGGATTGATCCCGCGCCCCGGCCCCCCTTGGCGGATTGCCGAGGCACGCTCCCCCTGCGATCCGGGACTCCCCAGACACCGATCCTTTCCCCTATTCTGCTCGCCCAAGGAGGCCGGATGGTGTCTCCGGAAGGGCGCCCCTCATGACCCCCGTCACGGGGTTCGCCCTCTTCACGCTTTGCCACTCCTTCGGCCGAAGGGGCCGCGCGTTCGCCCGATCGATCGCCCGGCAGTCCGGCTGCCCGGCCCCCTTGGCGCTCACCGTCTTCTACAGCCGGCCCGAGGACGGGCGCCAGGTCGCCCAGGGCTTCGGCGAGGACCTCCCTCGGGAGGCCCTCACCCTCTGCCGAGTCCCGGAGGAACTCGCGATGCGACGGGGGCTCCACTTCGCCCAGGCGCACACGATGCACCGGCTCTCCCACACGGTGTTCGTCGACGCCGACCTCTGGTTTCCCCCGACCTTCTGGAAGGAGTATACGGCGGCGGTGGAGTCGGAAACGGTGGGTTACTGGTCCTGTCGAGTCATGAACGTGCCGCTCCCCTCGGCCGAGGGGTTCGTGGACCGATGGGAGGAGATCGCGCCCGAGGCCCTAGACGCCGTCGCCCGCGAAAGGCGACTCGACCGGTATGCCGGAAAGGTGGGGCATTTCCAGTGCATCCCTAGGGATCTCCTCCAGTATCCGGCCGATCCCCGGCCCGCTGTCCACAGCGTGGATCTCGCCTTCTCCAAGGTGGCGATCGAGCAATCGGTTGATCGACGCTCGGAGCGCCGAATCTCGAGAATCCCAGCCTTCCATTTTGACCATCCACCGAGCTGGGAGGGGACCGGAGGAATCGACCTGTGACGCATGCGCTGATACTGATCGCCGGCTGGGTCGGCCGAGGATTCGCCCGAGGACTCTCTTCGCTCAAGCGTCCGCTCGGCACCGAGGTTGCGGCGCTTCATGAGCGCCTGGAGAAACTGGGTGCCGAGAACGACCTCCTCCGCGCCCGCCTGTCTCGTATCGCCCCCCATCGCCGGCCGTTCTATCGACCTTGGGAACGGCTCGCCATCCTCCTTCATCGGGCTCGCTACGGCATGTCGCTTCAGGCAACCGCTCGCGCCTTTATCCTGACGGAACAGACCCTGACGAACTGGGCGAAGGACATCGAACGCGGCGTCCGCCGGCTTGTCGAAGCCCGGCGGCCGCTGAACACGCTCCCCGATTTCGTCACGGAGGTCGCGCATTTCCTTCGCCGCGAGTGGCCCCGGTGGGGTTCGCGGCGGATTGCGGGCATCCTGGCGGGGATGGGGCTCCAGGCTTCCCGATCTTCGATCCAGCGGATCCTCCGTCGGTCCCCTCACCGCCCAACCCGTCGCCTGAGAACCCTACGTCCCAACGCGCTCCAGCCCTGTCACTTGGCTCACGTCTGGATCGTCGACTTTACCGTTGTGAGGCAGTTCTTCCAGTCCATCGTGATCGGCGTCGTCATCGATTCGTTCAGCCGAAAGGTCCTCTCGCTCCGAGCGTGGCGTCAGGAACCTTCGGCAGCGGAGACTTGCGTTCTCCTCCGTTAGGCCCTGCGCCTGCACCGGAGTTCGACCTGGATCGTGTCCGATCGGGGTGTCCAGTTTCGCTCTACCCGCTTTCGCTCGCTCATGTCGAGACACGGCACTCGACGCCGATACGTCGCCGTCGGGGATCCGAACCTGTCTCGGATCGACCGGTTCTGGAGGTCACTCAAGGAGGAATTCGCCCGATCGCTCCATCTCTTCCTGCCCCTTCATGCGATCGAACGCCGGCTCCGGGCCTACGCGCGGTGGCACGCCCTCGTCCGTCCCCATCAAGGACTGGGCCTTCGGGTCTCCGACGATGTTCATGCCGATCGCCCGGAGCGCCCCTCTCAGCGGATCGAACGAGGAAGGCTTGAGGTCACTTTCGTCGAGGGCGACCGACGGCTTCCGCTCTTTCGCCTCCGGCCTGCGGCCTGATCGCCGATCGCTCGGAGTCGCGCCTGGCCTGCGAGCTGAAGCCACGATCGAGATATACATAGAACATGGATCAGTCGCTGCCGAGACGCGATCGGATCCTGAAAAAACCGGCCTGGGCCGCTGCCAGATACACGTGGTACGGGCCGGCCCCCCTCGAAACGTGCTCAGATCCTGAAAAGGCCGGCCTGGGCCGCTACCGCATCGCGGACTTCTTGCATGGAACATGGGCGACAGATCTAAGAAACCGCCCCAAAAGCACGCTGGGCCGCTACCCTTCTCAAAATGCTCGATGCGCTGCTTGCGCAGCAGGGCGGATAGAACCAGCCTTCCGTATGTATCCCGGCGGTTCTTGCGCAGACTATCGGTTCATTGGAGCGGAGGAGGTTTTGCGGTCCAGTAAGGTGAAGCGGAATGGAATGCGCCGGTCAGCTCGCTCCACTAGCCACACTGCCGGGCAGTCATATTGGAACCGGCTCAGGAGATCGCTGCTCCGCACCCGCTTGCGAAAGTTCTCCAGCCGCTTGATCTCATCGGCATCTACGGTGCACAGGATGTACAGGCCAAACTTAGCCTGAGCCTGAGTGTCCAACTCAATTGCACCAAGTTCCCGACTCGCCGTCTCCTCATTAAGGATCCTGAGCTCGTCAATACGTACTCCGCATTCGCTTGCGATTCCGCGAAGCTCGCGTATCGCCTGCCGCTGCCTGGATTCGCGAACCCATCCCACCCCAAGAAGTGCGCCGATCCCGACGATCCCGATGATCAGCGTAATGAGGAGGCTCGTAGTTATCGTCGGATTTCTTCGATTCGGTTGCGCGCCGGTGATGAGTGCCATATGAGGCTCGCAACTATGCCCTGCTTGACCCCATTAACGGGGGCGCTTGGGAATTTCCCATGCCCGATAGTTCTTCCATCTCTCTCTTTGCCATGGCTTCAGATGCATTTCGTGCATGGCCTCAGTGAATTGTGTCTCCTCAAAGCTATCCCTGTAGTTCTTCTCGCGCTTCTCCCGTTCATCATCACAGGGCTGTTTCCCCACAAACTCACATGCTGTGTTGAAATCCTGATCAACCTTCAGCAGGTTCCAATCGTGCCACTCTTTGTAGGCATTAACATGCTTGAATTCATGCGCCAGGATGACACTCCTCGCTGATTGTCACCATCAGGCGGGCCGCTTCCGGCGCGCAGCCGCGCGCCGGCGGCCCGCGACGAGTTGGAACTGAGCTCGCTGGTCAGCGCATCGAGTTCGTCGGCGAAGCCTGCGAGGGCGGGCGGATTCGTCTACGAGTAGCGGGTGACGCAGCCATTCACGCGCGAGATGAAGCCAGTACGCCCGCTTGATCATGTGGGGGCTGCGACGCTTGTACCGGGTCTTCTGGACCAGGCGGAACGCGCGATTCTTCCGTTCGACGTGGTTGTTGGTCCGCGGCGCATGATGCCATCCGAGGGACACGATGAGCTTCTCGAAGCTCTCGGTGTCCTCCAGTCTGCGCAGCACGGGGGCCAGGAGGGGTTCGGCGCGGAAGCCGCGATGACGAAGCAGCGAAGTGCGGCGTCCACGAGCCATACGTGCGGAACGAGCTTCGAAGATCTGGTGGAGCCGGGTCGTGAAGTCGCGCAGCGTCTTGAGCCGGGGATCCAGCACAAAGAGCTTCTGGAGGGTATCGAGCTCCTGGGGGACCAGGCGCGACGGGTGCTTGACGATGAGGTGCGAGAACTCGCGCACCAGATCCTGCCGCCAGCGGACGGGCTTTCTGGGCCGCCCCCGCTTCGAGGGGCGGCCGGGTCCGCGAGCGCGATTGACCTTGAGCTTCTTCCGGATGGACCGGATGGCGGTGAGCAGGTCCGTCATCTGGTCGTGCAGGAAGTGGAAGAGGCAGAGTTGGTGTTCTAGGCCGTTCCAGCGCTCGAAGAGGGCGTGTTTGTAGAGCCGAGACCCGTCGGTGACCGCCACCCGGACGTGAAGGCCGCGGTTCTTCAGCAGATCCAGGAAGCGGTTCATGTTGCGCTGGTTGTTCTTGGTCACCACGAGGAAGGCGACCGTGAAGTCGTTGATCGGATCGGTGGCGACGAGGATGGTGCGTCCGCTGTCGTGGACCTCGTCGATACAGAGGGCGCCGGAGAAGTTCGCCAACACCCAGTGCCAGTAGGCGAGCCGGTCGATCTTCTCGTAGGCCCATTGGAAGCAGTCGTAGATGAAGCCGATCGACACCTCCAGCAGGAAGTCTTCCTTGAGGTGGGCCTGGACCTTATAGACGGAGAGGTGGTCGCGAACCAGCAGGTCCACCACCTTCTGTCGGACCCCGTCGGTGTAGCCGCACTTGAAGCCGACGCCCTCGATGGCGGCGGTGAAGAACCTGGCGCAGGCGCAGCTCGCGGCGTAGACGCCGTAGATCAAGGTCCAGAAGGCGAGCCGCTGGTGGGCGAGGTGCTGGACCTCCCGGCGTCGTGTCCGCTTCCTTCGACCCCACTTCCCGCAGTCCGGACAACGATGCCGGATCGGCGCATGCTTCTTCGTCTCATAAATAGGGTTCGGTTCGCCGGGCGAACCCCGAGACGGACTGTTTCCCCGCATCCCCCTCTCTCCTTTTCCGTGACAAGAACTGGACGGGGGGGATGCTCTCGATCCACTCGAGCCAGACTGAAACTGGGAGGGGCGGCTGGGAGAGGGTCTTTGCGGCTACGGAAACGGCCCGCAGGGCCGCGCAGCGGCCCCTACGGGCCGAAAATCGCTACCCGGGCTGGTGACAATCAGCGAGGAGTGTTCCAGGATTTCCAGGATTTCATCAAGCCAGAGCGCCCCCACTTGTCAGTTCCTCGGGATCGAGCGGCGAAAGCAGAACGAGGCCGTCCGGCACCTCCGCCTCTGGCGCAAGCTCCGCCAGGTCGAGAAGCTCCGGCCCAACGACCGACGAGCCCTCCTCAAGATGCTCGATGCGCTCCTGGCGCAACAGGACAGATAATATCTGGCCCGCCCCTACCGAACTTGGAGGCCTCATCTCTTCACGGTGAGAGTTGGTTCCGTACGTAAACCCAAAGGGAGATCTTGCCCTTCGACTTGCATAACGAGCAGGACACTGCACCCGACGAGCGGGGCAAACCCGAAGATATCGCTCGATCGACCTTGCACTCGGGGCAAACTGCGAGGGGAATACTCGCAACTATGACCGCAACAAAAACTAGAAGTACAAGAAGCGCCAGGTTGAAGCCACTAGGAGCTGAGGTTCTCGAACATGAGGAGGGAGTTAGCCCCTTGTCATTCCGCCCAGCAATTTCAGTCACCCGGACTCCTCGGGCTTCTCGCCGATATGGGGTAGTATGACACTATCGGGCAGGCGTCTGTCTCTTGAATACCTCCGGCGATTTGGCTGTGATCTTCGAAACGCTCCCCAAACTCCATCCTGTTTTATCGCTAGTGAATTGCATGCTCCGCTTGTGGACGGCAACCGTATCCGGCTTCGCTTGTCCTTCGTGGTCGCTATCTCTGCACTCAATTTGAAATTTTTGGTGAAGGTCAAGCAACGGCGAAAAGGTGGGATCCAGGGGAGATGCGTTTGACCCTTTGAATACTCCTTCCTGTTCGGCCCACCCAGGCGTATCTGTGTATTCCATCCAGTTCCTGCCATAGAAAAAGTTGGCCATTTGTTCCTTTGTCAGTTGTAGTGCGTCCACACCTTCTGGAACTTTCCCGGTAGTCACATCAAGCCCATAAGGCGTGGCCGGGTTGTCAGCCGCGAATTCAGTTGCAACATCCTTCTTCAATGTGGCGCTGTCTATCTTCTTCTTCTTGCCACTGCTGTCGCTTCTCCATCCCCTATCGGGTTCCCCTTTGTGATCCCACAGGTAGATTCCGATCAATTCATAGTGCCTCTGCCGAATGTGACACTTGAATATGTCCTCGTCGCCTCCAGAAGTCGCTTTCCAAGCAATTCCATAACCCACAGTTTGACCTTTAGCGCGAGTGCCTAATGGGAAACCTCGGGATGTACCCTCAAACCACACGGTGATGTCCTCGCAGCAGCACAACAGTCCGCTGGGATCCGAGTACAGAGTGACCACATTGCGACTATAGGAATACGGATTCACATCGAATCGGACAAGATCTCGTTTGATGATAGGATCGCGCTGCGTGAATCGCCCGACCATCGGATCATAGAGCCGGACGGGGCTGAGCAACAGCCTCTGCCCCCCATCCGCCGACAGGATCTCGATCCACGCCTGTCCCTGGTAGCCGAAGCGGCCTGGCCAAGTCCCGACGGCGCTCCCCGGGATGATGGTCCCGAAGGCGTCATACTCCCGGGAGGCCAGCACCGTCGTCCCGTCCGACTGGATCCACTTCGTGATGGTGCCGCGGGGATCCATGATCGGGTAGATCTTCTGGACCGGCTGGCCGGGGCGGTTGGTCTCGACGAGCTGGGCGATGCCAGCGATCGGCGTCTGAGCGTTTGTGTGCTCCTCCTTCACCGTCCCGTCCGCGTTCTGCTCCTGGAGCAGGTTCAGGCCCTCCCAGAGGAAGTAGTTCGGCGTGGTCGATCCGGCCGCGATCATCGCGTAACGCCGGAGGAGCCCGTCGTAGAAGAAGTACGTCGACGAGGCGTCTCTCCACCTCATCCGCGCCACCAAGCCCGCCGCGTTGTACGCAAACTTCGTCGTCCCCGAGGGCTCGATCAGGTCGGTGAGGGATCCGTTCTTGTCGTACGTGTAGTAGGTCGGGGACGCGAAGAGCGCGTTCGTGCCCTTCACCGTCAGCTGGTTCGTCCGGTCATAGAAATAGTAGGTGTTCTGGCCGTTGATCCGGGCCCGGATCCGGTTCCCCGCCCCGTCGTAGGCGTACCGGAACCCGTAGACCTCCGGCGTCCCGCTCTTCGACCAGATCTCCATGGTCAGGCGGTCGGCCGCGTCGTACGCGTAATAGACCGTGTGGGTGGCCTCCCGGACCACCTTCGTGATCAACCCTTTCGCGTCCCGCGTGTAGTCGAAGTAGGTCAGCGGACTCCCCCCCGCGTTCGACGCCCTCCAGGTGGCCGCCCGCTCGGCGGCGTCGTACGTCATGTCCGTCCGGGCGGAGTTCCCAAGCAGCCTCTGGGTCGGCTTCGAATCGGCGTCGTACGCGAAGTACGCCGTCGCCCCCGAGGGCGCCTGGAGCCGGGTCTGCCGGTCCAGGGCGTCGTACACCCCCGTCTGCCGCCCCGCCGCCCCGGGGTAGACCGTCCCCATCACATTCGACCGGGCGTCGTACTCGAAGTAGACCGAGTTCGCGTTCGGATACTGGTGCCGGGACATCCGGTCCGCGGCGTCGAAGCCCATCCGGTGGAGGCCCCAGAGGTCCCCCATCTGGACCAGGTTCCCCACCTCGTCGTAAACGTAGTACGGGTCGCTCCTCAGGCCCGCCGAGACGACGTTGCCCGCCGTGACAAAGGTGATATTGGCCCTTCGGTTCAGGGCGTCGTACGTGTAGCTTGAGCTTTCCTTCTCCCCTCCGATCTCCTTGGAGAGGTTGCTCACCGGGTCGTACTCGAAGTAGACCGTCTTCCCCAGCTGGTCCATCATCCGGGCCGCCCGGTTCAGGACGTCGTACCCATAGTAGGTCGTGTTCCCCCGGGGGTCGAGCTGCCTGGTCTGGTTGCTGGTCTGGTCGTAGAAGAAGTACGCCGACCCCCCGTCCCCGAACCGGATCGCGTCCGTCCGGTTCACCTTGTCGTACCGGATATGCACGACGTTGTTCCGGGGGTCGATCACCTTGGTCTGGTTCCCGACCGCGTCGTACTCGAAGTACGTGGTCTTGAGGAGAGGGTCCATCACCCGCGTCAGCCGCTGCGCCGCGTCGTACCCGAAATAGGTCAGATGGAGGAGCGGGTTCCGCGTCGCCGTACGGTTGCTGACCCCGTCGTAGAAGAAGTACGTGAGGTTGGCCAAGGCGTCGCGGATGGCCGTGTTCCGGTTGAGGCCGTCGTAGAAGAAGTACGTCGTCGCCCCCGGCGCCCCCCCGTACGCGGAGGTCCCGTAGGGCTGGACTCCATAGCCCAGGCCTCCCCGGTCGAGGGCGAGCCGGTTCCCCACCGCGTCGTAGAACGACGTCACGGCATTCCCGAGCGCGTCGAGCGCCACCTTCGGGCGGTTGAGCGCGTCATAGGACGTAACCGACGAGTTCCCCCGGGCGTCGGTCACCCGGGTGACGTTCCCGGCCGCGTCGTAGGTGAAGTACGTGTACTTCCCCAGGGCGTCCCGGGTCTTCGTCCGGCGGTTCGCCTTGTCGTAGAAGAAGTAGGTCGAGTTGAACCGCGCGTCCCGGATCGCGCTTTGGTTGCCGACCTCGTCGAAGTAGAAATAGGTCGGGTTGGCCAGCGCGTCCCGGGTCGCCTGGACGCGCTCCAGCTCATCGTAGAAGAAGTAGGCCGGGTTGTTCCGGGGGTCCAGGACCTCCGTCCGGTTGTTCCCCAGGTCGTAGAAGTAGTAGGTCGAGTTGGCGAGCGCGTCCCGGGTCACCGTGTTCCGGGCGAGCCGGTCATAGAAGTAATAGGTCGTGTTCCCCCGCGCGTCCCTCTGGTGGGTCCGGTTCCCCACCTTGTCGTAGTAGAAGTAGGTCGACTTCTGGAGCGCGTCCGTCTGGACCGTCTGCCGGTCGATCTGGTCGTAGAAGAAATAGGTCGCGTTCCCGAGGGCGTTGCGGGTCTTCGTCCGGTTGCCGTAGATGTCGTACCCGTGCTTCGTCTGGGTGAGCTGGACCCCCAGGGCGTCGGTCACCGTCTCCTGGGTCTGGCGCCGGAGGCCGTCGTACGTGTAGGACCGGTCCGTCCCCCTCGCGTCCACCTGGGCCAGCAGGTCCCCCCGGCTCGTCCAGTCGAAGTAGGTCACCTTGCCGAAGGGGTCGATTTCCTTGGTCTTCCGGTCGAGCTGGTCGTAGTCGAAGTAGGTGGCGAAGGCCTGGAAGCCCCCTTCCGTCCAGCGGGGGGAGACGCTCCGGGTCAGGTTCCGGAAGGAGCTGTAGCCAAAGTAGGAGGTGTTTCCTTCCGCGTCCGCCTGGCTGTCGAGATTCCCCGTCACCGTGCTGTAGTTGAAGTAGGCCGTGTTCCCGAGGGCATTCCGCTCCTTGACAAGGTGCGCCAGGACGTCGTGCCCGTAGAGCGTCTCCCTCCCCAGGGCGTCCACCATCGCCGTCCGGTTGCGCGCCGCGTCGTATCGGTAGTACGTGGTCGAGTTGAAGCTCGAGGTGTGGCGCGGCCCCACCCGCTTGGCCAGATCGTACCGCTCCCCGTCGTATCCGTAGTAGGTGACCGCGTTGTTGAATGCCGAGACCCGCCTCCGGGGGGCGTACTTGTTGGCCGCGCCCCCCCCCACGTAGTCGAAGTACGTCAGGTTCGCGCTCGCCTCGATCTTCTTCGTCACCCGGGCCAGGGTCGCGTCGTACGTGTAGTAGGTCGCGTTCCCGAGCGCGTCCACCCGACGCGTCACGAGCGGGATCTTCGCCGTCCCGGGTCCCGTGTCGTAGAGCGTGAACTCCTCCGTCCTCCCCAGCGCGATCTTCTTCGTCAGCCCCCCCGCCGGGTACTCGTAGTAGGTCACCCGGCCCTCGGGCTCCACCACCTTCTGCATCTTCCCGGCGGTGTACGTGAAGTAGGTCTGGTAGCCCTCCTGATCCACCTCCCGCTTCATCTGGTACACGTCCGAGATGTCGTTGAACGGCACCACCGGGTCGTACTGCACGACGCAGTTCGCCGGGTTCGTGATCCGCTTCAGGTAGGGGTAGGTGTTGAAAGTGACCGTGTCCTCGTAGTTCTCGTAGTCGAAGTAGACCGTCCGGCTCCGCGCCGCGTCCGCCTTGTCCAGGATGTGGATCTTGGTCAGCGGCGCGTAGTGCGTCGCGTCGATCGTCTCGTCCGCGTAGTGGAAGTACGGGACGAGCTCCCCTCCGATATCGTTTGTCAGCGACCGGAGCAGCGCCTTCCCCTGCGCGTTGTTCGTGTAGTGGTACCGGAGCTCGTTCCCCGCCGTGTCGTAGCGCCGGTTCACCCGCCCGTACCGGGCGTCCGAGGAGGACAGACTCGACCCCGCGAAGTACTCGAAGTACACCCCCGAGTCGGCGTGGTACTCCGTGAAGTAGGTCGTGTCCCGCTTGGCCAGGATCGGGAGCTCCCCCTGCGGCTGGTCGTTCTGGTCGTAGGCGAGCGTCCCCGCCTCCGAGTACACCCGCCGGCCGTCGGCATCGGGCAGATTGTGCAGGTTCACCCGGGGGAGCCACGTGAACACGCTCCCCGCCCCCGCCGGCTTCCACCCGTCCGCGTACGCCGACTCCGCCGCCTCCTGGCCCCCGAGGCGCACCCATCCCAGGGTTAGAGAGCTCCCCTTCCGCGGCACCTCCACGCAGGCCGGGCACTTCGTCTTGTCCGACGTGTACTGGAAGTACGCCGTCGTATCCAGCTTCGCCCCGATCGTCGTCCCCCCGAGCGTCGACCCGATCGCCGAGGACGGACAGTCCTGGGGCGTGTAATTGTCGTGGAATTCGGTCGAGCCGTCCCCGCAGTCGCACCCGCAACAGTCGTCGCAGGGCTCCTGGGGCAGCGCTTCACTCGCCACGGGGGCTTCCTGAAACGGGGGCCGACGCGTCCACCTCAGGTCCTCTTTCCAGCTGCCGGAGCGCGTCCGCCAGGGCCACGGCCGCCAGGCTGTACCCGATCGCCCGCGCCCGCGGCAGCGGACCCACCCGCTCCGCCACCGCCTGACGGTCGATCTTCCCCAACTCTTCCACCGGTCTCCCCATCACCAGCCCCACCAGCGCCTTCCCGCAGTCGTGGGCTCCGGGACAGAGGTACGTCTCGAACCTCGCCTCCACCACCCGCCCCTCCGCGATCCCCAGATGCACGTCCAGGAACGGGCCCTGGCCGGGGGCGTTCCCCCCGTGCCCGCTCACCCGGAACCTCGCCCCTGCCGGGGCCGGGGCCTCCTCCGCCATCACCCCTACACGCCCATCAGGTGGTCGAGCATCTCCTGCTGCTCCGCCGCGGTCAGCGGCTTCCCGGACCTCCGCTTCTCCCGCAGCTCCCCCAGCCGGGCCTCCTTCGCCGGGAGCTTGGTCTTGTCGTGCGCCTTGAGAACCGCCTCGGCCTTCTTCTCCTCCGCGGCAGTCGGGGGACTCACCCAGTCGATCCGCCCCCGGGAGGAACACCCGTGGATCCTGAGCCCCGCCGCCCTCAACTCCCCGTCCAGCGTGGTCGCGTTGTAGGGGTCGTTCATCCCATCACCCATCCGTTGGCTCCCGCCTGAGTAAAGCCGTCTGCTCCATTGTCCCCATAATGAGTGTTGTTTCCGCTGACAGCCTCTAGGAGTTGCAGGTAGTGGTAGCCCTCCGTTGGGATACCGAGGTAGATGTTGGTCGATCCCTTGATCAACGGACTATTCCCGCCGCTGGAGTTGGGCCGACAGTCCGCAGCCATGGCCGTCGTACTATCAAGCCCGATCCCGAAGATGCTCCGACCCGATCCGGCATTCTGGCCGATGAATGTAAGAGCCACCGGTTCTTCACCATTGGCGACAAACTCGACCCTATTGGCCGTCGAATTGTTCCACGGTCTCCACGTCAGCGTGGAATACACCCAGCTATCCGTCGTATCTATGGCGATCAAGGATAGCGGTCGTCGGTTGTAGCAGTTGATCACGAATCTCTGCTTCGCGGTGTCAACAAAGAGACCTCCCGGGTCTGATCTGACATAGCCGACAAACCTCCAATTCCTGGCGTTGCCGGTATTCCCGAGATACCGGCCGGTCATGGCTCGGCCCGTCGCCGCAAGTTTTGCCACGCCCGGGACGCTTCCATGTTCTAGGAGGACCGATCCCGACCCGGATACGGGGTTGGTAGGGGCCGTCGTGGACAATCGAAGTGAATTCGGCGCGTATATGGCTTTGCTGTTCGAGACGTAGGCGAAGTACGTCGTACTCGGCAAGACGTCAGCCGATCCAAGCGGCGCCCCATTGGCATCCATAACCGGTGTCAGAACAGAAAGTCGGGTAAAGACCATCCCCGTCTGATTGTTGCTAATGACCGGATCAGTAGTGTTACGGATGATCGGGACCAGCTCTCCATTCACCTCAATGTAATGTGCGGAGAATGGCACGTATGTGAGATACGAGTCCGATACATACGAGAGTCGTCCTCCTGCGATGCCGGCGCATGCGGCCCACAACTCCCGCCTCGTGACAGGCTGTTCCCAGTTCGGATTCAAGCCTACCAGCGGGAGTGGATTCTCCAGCCTCGGGCCGGGAAAATCGAAGATCGTCTGGAGATCCCGGAGCGAATGGTCCCCGTACATTTAGAGATTCCCTCCGTGCGCGAACACGTTGAACGTCTCCGCCTTCTCCGTCGAGGCCCGGATCGAGTAGTTGTTCGGCAACGTGATCCCGGCCGGCACCACGGTCTCGAAGGCCGGAATCGTCGCCGACACCGTGATCGCCACGATCGGGATCTCCCGCCACAGCCGGGCATTCGTGCCGTCGTGGATGAACAGCCGCACCGTCCCCGCCGTCGTCGTCACCGTCGCCTTGATGACCACCGCCTCGACCTTCGTCCCGTTGGCCGAGCCGGTCAAGACCGTGCCCATCGTGCCGCTCCCGTCCCGGGCCGTGTTCGCCGTGCTGATCTGGGCGATCCCGATGACGGGGGTCGTCGGAAACTGCGGAGAAGTCGCCATGCGTCACCTACCTGAAGCTGAGAGTAGAAAAGACCTTCGCCTCCTCACCGCCCCCTGAACCGGGAGCCCCTTGGATTCGCCACCGCTGGGTCGTCGCATCGTAAACCAGCATGACCGCCTGGTTGGGCGCGAGCGTCACATTGGCGCTCGTCCCCGTCAGGATGCGGTTCGCCGCCGAACTGGACGGATCGTCGTTCGTCAGAACGAGGTTGAACGAGCCCACGTTCACCAGGAGGTAGTGCTTCCCGTCCGCGCCTCCGGCGATTCCGGTGATGGCCCGGAGGGCGTCCGCCGAGAGGCGCTGGAAGATGTAGGCCGAGTTCCCCCCCGCGAAGGCGTAGTCGTTCTGGTCGGCGGTGATCTGGGTCGGGGTGGAGGCAATGGTGGTCAGCCCTTGCCCCGAGGTGAGCGCGTTCTCGATGTCCGTCCAGTTCTGGTTGATCTCCGTCGCCCAGTCGGTGTTTCCAGCGGGCGGCTTGCTCAGGTTCATTCGCCCACCTCCGGCTCTCAGCCCTCGCGCTCCTTGGGCGGACGCCTCCATCCCAAGGCCGCGGACAGAAAGAGAACCCGGCGGGCAGAATGGCGGATGCCGTTACGGCGGGGGTACCAGTGCGCAATCCGATTGTAACCCGAAGACGAGGTGTGTCAACGAAAATGTTCCCTCAGTCATCTCGACCTGCTTCCATCCCAACGGTCCCACGCTGCCCCTCCTCTTCTTCCCCCTGGCCGCGGAGAGGGCGCTCTTCTCCCCCGGCGCGAGGGCCAAACCCTTTAAGAGTCCCGTCTCATCGAAGGGGTTCTTTCCCCTCCTCTTCCGGCCTGCGCGGACGCGCGGCCTTCATTTCCCCTTCCGTCGCTCCCACAACCACGCGAGCACGCGCGAGGGCGGTGGCCCGCTCCGAACTGAGCCGGCGCCGAGCCAAGTGGAAATGGGAGGGCCCGTTTCGTGACGTAGCGATTGACGTAGTAAACGGGCCGTTCCGCTGGGTTCCGCTACGTCACGCACCGTTCCGAAAGAAAAACCCGCAGAACCGTTTTACGCGGTCCTGCGGGTTGTTTGGGTTCGTTTCCTTACTTCTCGGTTCCGATTGCTCGGACCTCTTGACCCCTTTCGTAAAGCGGGGGTTGTGGGTTCAAATCCCATTCCCGGCTCCATACCCTCCTGGAGCCCAGCGCCTTACGAGAGCGGTCGTCCGCGACCGTTTCCAAACCTCGAAGCGTGCGGTCAGGCGTGCGGTAAATCACCGGACTTTTCACCTCCTTTCGAAACCTAACCAAGGGCGGCCTCCATGTTCGGATTCATCCCGCCGCCCCCATTCCTGGACTCGAACGACTCCATGCAGTGAATCACCTCGTTCAGGTCCACGCCCAGCATGTGCACGTACCGCATCGTCGTAGACACGTCGCGGTGGCCCAGGACGAGCTGGAGCGCGGGGAGCTTGCATCCCCCCTGGATCGCCCGCGTTGCGAACGGGTTGCGTAGGTCGTGGAACCGGAAGATGAGGATCGCGGCGTCCCGGAGCGAGGCGTACCAGCCCAGCTTCGTGTCGACATAACGGGTCCCGGTGCGCGGGTTCATGAACCCGACTTAGCCCTTCACGGCCTCAAAACCCCGTTTGAAGGCGGTCGCGAGTTGCATGGCTTGCTTCTGTCGGTCTTCGAAGGATGAGGAGGTCGCCGCGGCGACGAAGGGGCCGTAGAGATCCACAGCCAGGCCGAGAAAGATCCGGACCCTCGCTGCGGCCGCGGGCGAAGCCAATCCGGCGACCTCCAGGCCGAGAAGAGCGGCGCCGGCTGAATCGTATTGGATGTCAGACAGCCCTCTCGTGAGTATCTCGTAGCGTCGTTCTTCGTGCTTTCCGGACGCGTAGTGCTGAAACCAGAACAGCAGATCCTCGGCGTCATCGCGGTACTTGAGGACTCCCGCCGCTCGGCGATCGAGGAACGCCATGATCTTGAGAAGGATAAAGCCGGGCAACGTGAGTCGCTTGACGCGGAGATTCGGCTCGACCTGCGATTCGACAGCCTGAGCGCAAGCCTCTTGGAATCCAAGCACGACCATCGCGCGCTCCGATACGGGCCAGTGGATCTCGCCCTCCTTCGATGAGATCTCCGGCCCATAAGGCACGACATCGACCATTGCCCCACCCATGCGGAGACGGTGCTCGATCTTCGAATCTGCGACGAAGCCCGTCTCGACCAATCTCTTCTTCAGCTTTGCGAACTCAGCCCAGTCCCTGATCCTCAACGCGAAGTCCGCGTCATTCGTGCCCCGCGGCGGGGTCAACTCCTCGTCCTCGACCGCGGCAAGTTCGGAGACGAGGGCCCCGATCAGCACGGCGTTCAACTTGAGGCCGTGCGCGACCCCCAGGAGCTTCCGTATGGCTTGAGTGAGATCGGGGCTCAAGTTACCTGGGCCTCAAGAATCGGCCATACAGCATTTGCGCCGTCTCGACTTCACGCGGCCGCCCGTCATGGAGGAGCTCGGCATAGGTAAGGAGCGGCGTCGCGAGCGGACGTACACGCTTCCCTTCAACCTCGGGATCGATCACGGTCGGAGCGAAGCATTTCAAGAGCTCGACGTTGCCGCCGACCGGATCCGGAAGCATGGGCTGAGCCTTCCAGGCCGCCAAAGCCCCCTCTCCCACGTGAAGGGTGAGGGTATCCGCACGGAGATGACCGGTGCGCTCGTGCGCGGCCCAGGCGCCCGTCATGGCGTACGGAACCTGCCGCGTCTCAAGAGGGAGTGTCAGCGCCTCGCAGAGTTTCCACGGGTCTTTCTCCGCGTGCCGGTAGCGACCCAGAAAGATGGCCGGCCAAAGCTTGAGCGCGTAGCCGCGGACGAAGTGCTCGATCAGATCGGCTCTCTTCTCGAGCGTCCACCGGTCGGGAGCCGTCGCGATCAGGTAGCCAGCGTTCTCAAGCTCGCGCATGACGACCGCCACCGTCCCAAGCGCCACGCCGGCATCCGCGGCGATCTTGCGGTAGGTGTCGTTGACAGCGTCATTCCGCGTGAGAAGCAGATGGATGACCTTAAGCCCCGTGGGCTCGACCAGCCGCCCAGGCTCCGCCTTCGGCGTCGTCTCAGGCCGCCTGCCTCGCACGTCGACGAGCGCTTTCGGCTCGTCGAGTTCCAGGTAAGCATTGCCCACGATATCGACGTAGAACACACCGGCTTTCCGCAGCGCATCTCCCCAGTCGTCAGGGAGGTACGGGGCGAGGAAGAGAAGCCGCTTCTTGTGAAGCCGCCTCATCTCTTCCGCTGCAATGGTGAAGTGGCGCACTTGCTCGCCGGTTGGATGGCGCTTCCTCATTACGCCCAGAAACTGGAGCTTGGGCCGAGTCTCGCAGGTGACTTCAACCCATCCCCCTTGTCCCAATCCAACATGCGGCTGAATCGTCACGTTCTTGCACTGAAGGTAGTTCTTCAGCGCGTTCTCGTATCCCCGAAGCATCTCCCGCTGCTCTCCGTCGTTCACTATATTCATATGTTCACTAACAATGAACATATAAATGTAATGATCGCCTGTCAATGATCCGATTAGCCGTGTGAAAATCGATTGGGTCTCCATCTAGACTGGTAGACCTTCGCATCACCAAAGAGCCGTAGGGAGACGTAGCGTTCGACTGTATCCTCAAGATGGTCAGATTCCTCAACCCAGTTGAGATTCAACTC